>Ga0073899_10000438_pt1 | contig 38401 bp, 31 predicted proteins | sample KloWWTmetaKNB5Ph_FD_88975 | JGI IMG/M metagenome (GOLD analysis project Ga0073899, IMG submission 88975) | Active sludge microbial communities from Klosterneuburg, Austria, studying microevolution and ecology of nitrifiers - Klosterneuburg... | ecosystem: Engineered > WWTP > Aerobic digester >... | reverse complement strand
TGCTTGGTGGTGGGTTGCCTGGCCAACATGACCGGCTCCCGGTTGGAGAACCGCCAGCCGTCGGCGGTGCGTCGCAGCATGTCGTGGTAGCGCCCGACCAACATGATCCGGAACCCGTCGTCACCGCGGCTGAACACGACGAGATCAGACTGCGCGCTGGCCAGGTCGCCGTCGATCTCGGCCAGCGTGTTGCTGACCTGATGGGACATCGTTGGACGGGTGGGCAACGGATCGGCTGGTGAGCCGAACATCGCCCGGATCGCCGGGCGACCCTCGGCGCGCTTGCCCATTGCCGTCAACACGCCGTCGTCGGTGAACAGATCGGCGAGCAGATCAACGCGTCCATCGTCGAGATGACGGTTGTAGGTGGCAATCAAATCGTGAATCGCCAGACGATCAGCGAGCTGGGCGCTGTGCACGCTGCCCGCGGTACTCACCGGACGACGCCTTTAAGCTTCAACTCGACGACCTCGTCCCAGTCGATGCCCAGATCCTCGGTCAGAATCGCGTCGCCGTGTTCGCTGAAGTCGGGGGCAATCCGCGACGGCTCGCCGGGCCCATCAAACTGCACGGGCGTGGCAACCAGCTTGTACTTCGCCCCGTTCGGGGCGGTCAGCTGCTGCACATAGACATTGGCCAACGCCTGCGGATCCTCGGCGATCTCCAGCGTGTTTTGGAACGGTGCCCACTGACCGCTGAACGCCGCCAGTACCTGCTTCCAATGATCCATCGGTTGCGACTTGAACGCCGCAGCGACGGCGTCGCCGGCGGCGCCAGCGTTGGCTGCCAGCGCCTGGTGACTGTTGAATCGTTCGTCGGTCGCCAGCTCGGGAATCCCCAGCAGTTGGCACGCTTCCGCCCAGTAGGCGAACCCCTGGAGACACGACAGCCACAGCCACTTGCCGTCCGCCGTTTCGTAGGGCTGGGTCAGCGGGTTGCGGATCGAGCCCTTCGGCGGCTGCTGCCATGCGATGCCGAGCTGATCGGACAGGGCGATCGCCGCACCCATCGCCCACATCCCGCTGCCCAGCAGCGAGACGTCGACCACCGCTGCCTCGCCGGTGCGTTCGCGGTGGAACAACGCCGCGGCGATACCGCCAGCGATATTCATCCCCCCGATCGAGTCGCCATAGGCCGGGCCTGGCTGCATCGCCGGGAAGTCAAAGTTGGCCTGCTGCCCGCCGGAGCCGACGCCGGATCGAGCCCAGTAGCCCAAGATGTCGTAGCCACCGCGGTTGGCGTCGGGACCCTGCGGTCCGTAGCCGGTGCCGCGTACGAAGATCACCTTCGGATTGACCGCGCGGACGCGTTCTGGCGTCAGCTTCAGTTTCTCCAGAACAGCGGGGACCTTGTTGGTCAGCAGCACGTCGGCGGTTTCGAGCAGCTTGTCGAAGACCGCCTGCCCCTCGTCGGTGGCCAAGTTGAGTCCGATACTGCGCTTGCCGCGGTTGGAATGCTCCAGCAGCACATGCACCCCGTCGGTGCCCAAGTTCATCACCCCGGTGCTGCCCAGGGCACGCATCGCGTCGCCGCGTTCGACGTGTTCGATCTTGATCACGTCGGCGCCCCAATCGGCCAGCACGGCCGATGCAACCGGCACAAAGGTGTGCTCGGCGACTTCGATCACTCGGACGCCTGTCATTACTTGTGTCATGGGATCTCCTCGTCGGGGTTCAGCCGCGAGGTGTACTGCGCGGCAGGCCGAGGAACTGCTCGGCGATCATGTTGCGATGGATGTCAGTCGTCCCGCCGTAGATCGCCGTACCCGGCGCATAACGAAAGACATAGTCGGCCAGACCGTTCAGCGGCGCATCCGGCTGACCGTGACTGATCAGCGCCGTCGGCCCGATCAGGTCGAACAACACGGTGGCGTCGCGAATGATCAAGTCAGCCGCCAGGTTGCGGCCATGGGGGCCGGGCGCTGCAGTGGCCATGGCGATGCCCAGGGCCACAGTGGCCAAGTCAGCGCGGACATCGGCGCGATCAATCTGGCGGGCATCGGTCGAGCCGCCATCCGGGTCGGCGGTCTGCTTGGCCCACTCGACTGCTGCTTCGTAGAAACGGGCGAGGTTACGCGTGTACAGCGACCCGGCGGCATTGCCGCTTGCGCCGTCGCTGTCGCCCATCCCGTGCTCCTGCTTGAGCGGCGCGGAGACCACGTTCCAGCCGTCGTTGACCGCCCCAAGGCGGTACTTGTCCGCGACGCGCACGTCTTCGAGATAGACGAAGTTGGTCCGTTCACCACCGAGGGTTTCCACCGGACGAATCTCGATACCGGGGAGATCGAGCGGCACCAAAAACACGGTGAGTCCCTTGTGCTTCGGCAACTCCGGATCGGTACGCGCCAGCAGGAAGCAGTACTGACAGAACTGGGCGCCGGTGGTGAACATCTTGGTGCCGTTGATCAGCCATTCGTCGCCGTCACGCTCGGCGCGAGTCCGCACGGCCGCCAAATCAGATCCACAGTCGGGCTCGGTGTAGCCCAGGCAGACGCGCACCGTACCGTCGGCCACCTTCGGCAGGACCTCGGCCTTCACCTCGTCGTTGGCGAACATCCGGATCGCCACCGGCGGCAACAACGTGGTCGTCGTCAAGATCGTCGGCGCACCACTGCGGCCCAACTCACGACTGATGATCGAGGCCTTGCGGCCGTCCAAGCCGGCACCGCCATCCTCGGGCGCCCAACGAGGCGCGACCCAGCCACGCTGACCCATCGCCAGGTGCAGGCCCTCATCGAAGCCTCCGCCATGCATGCGCTCGTTCTCGAGCACCTCGTCGGTCACGTGCTCGTCGAAGAACGCCCGGACCTCGGCCCAAAACGCCACCGTGTCGGCGTCGAGATCGATCGTTGCGAAGTTCACGGGCGACCTCCTACGGGGCCGTACAGGCCAGCGGCCAATCGAGCGGTCTCGGCCCGACGACCGCCGGTGAGCGACGCCCAGGTGCGCGCCCGGCGGTAGTACACCTGCTGATCGGACTCGAGCGTGAAGCCGACCCCACCCTCGGTGTGAATGCCAACTTCACCGGCACGCAACGCCGCCTGGCACGCCGCCAAGTAGGCGAATGTCGCCTGCGTTTCGATCGCCTCGGGTTCGTTGTCGTGAAACCATGCGGCCCGATGGGTGAGCCGCCGAGCGGTGGCCAGCAGCGTGGCCACATCGGCGAGCGGGTGGGCCACCGCTTGGAACGAACCGATCGGCACGCCGAATGCGCTGCGGTCTTTGGCGTATTGCACGGCCTGATCGAGTGCACTCTGGCCGAGACCCACCATCGTTGCCGCCGCCAGGATCCGCCACTCGGTCTGGGCGGCGTGGTCGATTGCTGCCGCATCGTCGCCGGCGACGATCGTCACGGCAGCATCCCCCGTCCATTCGCCAAGCGGGGCGCTGCCCATGTTGATCACGTGCCGGAACGGCCCGCTGGTGTCGACCACCACGGCATCGGCTTGGCGACCAACGACCACGCTGGCAACCGCTGCCGCGGGAACGAGTTGGGTGGGCCCGACCGGCCCGAGCGCGTACGTGCCAACCGCCCCGCTGAGCAGCTGAGCCAGCGCGTCGCGGGCGGCGTCGCTGTCGATGCCCGCCAACGCCCGCCCGGCAACGACGGATTCGATCACCGGCACGGGTGCGGCGCGACGACCCAGCGATTCGGCAACGATCGCCATGTCGACGATGCCGGCGCCGTCGCCCCCCGCCGCCTCGGGCACCGCCATCGCCACCAAACGCATCTCCGTGACGTGGCGCCACAGTGTCGGGTCGAAGCCCGTCGGTTCAGCGGCACGGACAACTTCAGAGGTGGAGTGCTTGGCGAGTAGCTCGTCGAGCGCTCGGCGGAGACCCTTCTGCTCGTCAGACAGCGAGAAGTCCTCGCGCCGCAGGGTCATTGTTGGATCGAGCACGTCACCTGCCCGCTAGATCTGTACCGGCGAGGCGAGCACCGACGTCGAGAAGCCGAACATAGTCTCGGCGTTGCCGCCGACGATCGCCCGGGCATCGGCATCGCTGACGCCAACCAGCAGCTTGTCCAGCACCGCGTCGCTGTTCGGGTACGTGCTCTCCGGGTGCGGATAGTCGTTCCCCCACATCAGCGGCGACACGCCGGTGAACTCGCGCAACGCAACGCCGATCGGATCGCTTTGGAACGTGGCATGGATCTGGCGCTTCATATAGATGCTCGGCAGCTCGTCCAGCTTCGGCTTCGACCAGTGCCTGTGCGCCAGGTAGTACTCGTCGACGGTACTCATCGTCCACGCCAACCACCCAGCGTTGACTTCGACCAGGACAACGTGCAGATTCGGGTGACGCTCCAACACGCCGCTGCAGGCCAACAAGCTGGTGGCTCGCGGAGCCATCGACTGCGTGGCCAGCAGGTTGGTGGTAGCACTTCCCCAACCGCGGTACCAGATCATGTCGTGACCGGTGCCTTGGTGCATGACCACTGCCTTGCCCAGATCGGACAGGACCGACCACAGCGGCTCCCACACGGGCAGGTTCCACTCGGGAGTTCCCACCAAGGGCAACAGCAGGCCGCCGACCGAGGGGTGCTCGGCTACCCGCTGCGCTTCGGCGATGGCCATCTCGACGTTCCACGTCGGCAGCATCGCCGCAACCTTGATCCGCTCGTTGCCACCCAGGCGCTCGAGGATCCAGTCGTTATACAACCGACACGAGGCTTGGCCAACGACCGGATCTTCGATGTTGTAGGCATACAAACCGATCGTCGGGTAGACGATCTCACCGTTGCAGTTGTCGGTCTTGAGCATCTTCAAGCGAACGTCGGTCGATGCAGCGGCGAAGCGCTTCTCGTCCTGCTCGATCGCTTCCTCGCGAGTCATGCCAACCCAGCCGATGGGGTTTCCGTCGACCACCAGACTCCAACCGCCATCATCGTTGGCTTGGATTCGCCGGGGTGCCTGATCGCGCAGCGACGGGTCGAGCCCCTCATACCACAGGTTGTGGGGTTCGTCGACGTGCGCGTCGGCGGAGATCTTCGGCAGATCAGCAGCATTCATGTCAAGCTCCGGCTCCTTGTGCGGCCGCGTAACGGGCCCGGTATTCGTCCTTGGTCACCGTGGAGGTGTCCACATCGCTGGCCAGGGCGCGCAGCGCGCCGACCGTCGCTTGATCGCGGGGGATCGACACGAACGGATCGAAGTCGAAGAACTTGCAGCTGTTTTCCCAGGTGATCTTGGTGATGTCGTCGTCGCTGCATCCAGCCTGGACGAATTCGGCGTGTAACAGCTCGGGCGAGTTCGGCCAGGTGGTATCGGTGTGCGGGTAGTCGCACTCCCACGCGATGTTGTCGATGCCGATGTCGTGACGCAGCTTCAGCCCGGCCGGGTCGGTGATGAAGCAGGCCAGAATCTGTTCGCGGAACAGGTCGCTGGGCTTGCGCCCGCCAAAGTCCTGGCCGGTCCAGACCTGATTGGACAGGTGCCGGTCGGCACGGTTCAGGTAGTACGGAATCCAGCCGATGCCGCCCTCGGACAGGGCAACCTTCAGCGTGGGGAACTTGCGCAGTAGGGGGCCAAACAGGATGTCCTGCAAGGCCATCAGCGTCAGCTGGGTTGGCAGGATGATGTGGTGATCGACGGGCGCTTCCTTGGCCAGCGTGATCAAGCTGCCGCTGGCACCGATGTGCATGCACAGCACCGAGCCGACGTCGGCCATCGCGGCCATCATCGGATCCCAGTAGTTGGTCAACAAGCTGGGCAGGCCAAAGGCGTGGGGGGCTTCTAAGAAGCTGATCGCTTTGCACCCCTTGGCAGCCAAGCGGCGGACCTCCTTGGCGCACAGCTCGACGTCCCACATCGGCACGATGCCCATCGGGATGAAGCGCCCCGGGTATGACCCGCACCATTCGTCAACGATCCAGTCGTTGTACGCCTGGAGCATGATCAGCGCCAGATCCTTGTCGGCTGCCTCGACGAACGTGCGGGCATTGAAGCCAGCCATCGTCGGGAAGTTCATCGACGACAAAACGCCGTTGACGTTCATGTCGCGGACACGCTGATGGACGTCGTAACAGCCGGGCCGGATATCGCCGAAGCTGCCCGGATCGAAACCCCAGTCCTCCTTCGGCCAGGTCACCACCGCGCACATCCCAAACGGCGTGGACGTGGTGATTCCTTGGAACGTCCATTGGTCGATGCCGTTGACGGTGACGACCTTCGGAGCCTCGTCCTTCCACTTGTCCGGGACATGTCGTTCGAACATGTCCGGCGGTTCGATTACGTGGTCGTCGATGCTGACCAGGATCATCTCGTCGATCTTCATGACTGCTCCAAGCTCTAGAAATTCCGAGAAAACGACGCGTGGGTAACTACGTTGATCATAGTGAGAACGTAGTTACCCACGCAAAGGGAGTGCCCCAGGATCGGCCTAGCTGGCCTTCACCGGCAACAGGTACACTCTGCCGACGGGGCCAAGGTCGGCGATCGGAGTCAGTGCCTTCGGCTCTGCCTGGAAGCGCACCAGCGCCGCGCAGCTTCCGGCGACGACATGCGACGCCGGCCACTCGGTGCCGCAGATCGCGTTGCCCAGCTGCGGGTTGCTGAAGCCACTGTTAATCACCGACGCCAGCGATTCAGCCGTCAGGTCGCCCTTTACGCCCTTGAGCGCGTTGATGAACATTTCCGCCGAGCCGTACGACGTCAAGGTCCCTGCACCGTCTTCCGGTGCCGACGAGCCGATCGCGTCGAGGTCGGCGCGGATCTTCTTGAACGTGTCGCTGGGGAACGAGACCGACCCGAAGTTCGGACCCTGGGCGTACACGCCATCGAGTTGCGTGGCCACGGCCAGGAGGCGGGCGTCGGCAAAGTACATCACCACGTCGCCGGTATAACCGGCGGCCTTCAACGCGGGAACCAGGCCGATCACCGGAACGGGGTTACCGGGGACGGCGACGAAGTTCGCCCCGCTGGCGACGATCTCTTGGGCCACGGGCGAGTAGTCGGTGAGTGGCGGCTGGCCAGCGCCCGGGAGCGGCGTCTTGGCGTAGACCACATCCATCCCGATCGACTTGCCGATCTGCGAGAACGCATCGATCGACACGGCGGAGATGTATTCCGATGATCCGAGGAACGCGGCCTTGATGTCCTTGGGCGCCTTCTTCGAGCCCTTGACATAGGTCTCCAGGCCCACCGAGGAGAAGAACGAACGGTTCTTCAGACCCTCGGGCATGCACGAGATGGCGCCGGTGATGGCGAAGGCAAACTGGCGCTCGTTCCATCCGCAGTAGTCGGGCGACAGGCCCCACCCGAAATATGGAACGCGCTGCTCGTTCAGGTAGTCACCTTGGTTGGACACCACCGACGTGTACGGGATCAAGGCGAACACCTTTTCCTGCTCGACCATGTCCTTCACCTGCTGCGCGCTGGTGTCGGGGTTCTGTCCGTCGTTCTGACAACCGACGTACTCGAACGTGTAGCCGTTGACGCCGCCTTCCTTGTTGGCCCGTTCGAAGCGCGCCTTGGCTCCGTCGCACACGCCTGGATAGTTCTCGACACCGCGCTCGTCCTTGGCCGTCGAGACGCCACCGATGCGGATCACCTTGCCGTTGATGCCGCGCACGGTATTGCCGTCGATCGGCTTGTACTCGCCGAGCAGATGGCTGGCGATCTTGCCGGCGTCTTCGTCGGTGAGCGCAACACCTTCTTTGACTTCGACAGTGCCGCTGGTGGTCGACGCCGTGGTGGTGTCGCTCGCCGATCCGCTCGTGCTGCTCTGGCTGGCCGAACCCGGGGTAGTCGAATCTGTCGGTGCGCTCGACGTCGCCGCGGACGACGACGTCGCCGCGGTGGTGGTTGGGCTGGACTCCGTCTTCTTGTCGCCGGAACACGCCGCGGTGATCAACGAAATCATTGTCAGCGCGGCGATCGCCGTCGAGCGTCGCCGTGGAATACGGCGGGTTTGGTTCGTCATCAGGGTGTCTCCTTGATCTCCTGTACGGATGGTGGTTGTCAGCTGTTCGTTGTTGGTTGGGAACGGGTCGATCGATGGGCGCCGCCCAGGTAGGCGGCTGTCAGCGCGTCGTGGTCGAGCTGATCGGCAGGTGCAACCCACGGCAGGGTGCCCAGCGACAGCACGCCAACGGTGTCGGCAACGGTTAGCACGTCGCGCGATTTCTCCTCGACGAGGATCAACGTGGTTCCGCTGTCGCGCAGCATCCGGAAGGCATTCATCACCGCGGCAGCCACGGCCACGGAGAGCCCCAGCGCTGGTTCATCGGCGACCAGCACGGCCGGCGGTCTGGCGATCAGCGGCGCGAGGCTGAGCATCTGCTGTTCGCCACCCGATAGGTTGCCCGCCGTCACCCGACGGCGTACGGCCAAGTTGTCGAAGCGCTCGTACACCTTGTCGCGGTCGGCGGCATTCGGCAGCCACATCCGCAGGTTCTCCTCGACCGACAAGCTGGGGAAGATGCCGCGCGATTCCGGTACCAGCATCACCCCGGCCTTGGCCCGCTCGTGCGCGGGCATCGCCGTGATATCGACGCCATCAAACAGCAAGGCTCCAGAGGTGGCCGGGACGAGGCCGCCGATCACACCGCACAACGTGCTCTTGCCAGCACCGTTCGGCCCGAGCAGTGCCAGCACCGAACCGCGCTCGACGCGCAGCGACACACCGTGCAGCACCTCGGCGTCGCCATAGCCGGCGTAGACGTCGACAAGTTCCAACTGCGCACCGGTCGGCTTCGTGCCGGTCGTGGCCGCAGCGACGCTGGCATGGACGTCGAACCCGGTGTCGGGCGCGCCGATTCCGGCAGCACGGCGGGCCTCACGTTTTGCGCGGCGAGCCGCCTGCCGGTCGTGGATATGCACGGCGATCCCGTGTGGCTGCTTGGCCAAGGTGACCGCACCGAAGCCAAACAACAGCGGGGCGATCAGCGTGGACGTGGTGCCGCCCCATCCGAAATCACCGATGTGGAGGCCCTTGTTGATGATCCGCGGCATCGCCGCGAAGACCAGTCCAGCAGCCACTGCGGTTTGCGGACGCTGCAAGCCAAAGATCACCACGCTGGCCAACCACAAGAACCCGAGCACCGGGGGGAATGAGGTGCCACGCGCCGACCCGTTGACCATCGCCAGCATCGACCCGCCGAAGCCGGCAAAGGCAGCCGACACGGCGAACACGGTCAGCTTCGAGGCGCGCAGCGAGACACCGGAGGCCGCCGCCGCCGGGGCGCTACTACGCACCGCGGCCATCGCCCGTCCGGCAGCCGACCGTTGCAAGTTGTGGACCAAGCGCCCGGCGATCAACACCAGGACGACCAGCACGACCATTTGGACACGTGGTGCCCCGAAGTTCAACGAACCGAGGCGCGGGGCGGGGATCTTCCAGCCCCGGCTGCCATTGGTGAACCAGGCGATGTTCATCACCACGCTGGACGTCAGCAAGGCGACGGCCAGGGTGGCCAACGTCAGCTGCAAACCACCCAAGCGCAGCGCTGGCAAGGCGGTCAGAATGCCCAGCATGGTGGACGCGGCGACGCCACCGGCAACGGCCATCAGGAACGGCCAGCCCTTGGAGATCAACAGCCCGGTCGTCACCGCGGAGACCCCGGCAAACGCTGCTTGGGCCAAGCTGACGATCCCGCCAATACCGGTCACGATCGTGAACGACAGATAGATCAAGCCCATCGCCAGACCGACCAGGATGATGCCCCGCCAGATCGCCCCCGCCATGAACAGGCCGTAGATCAACAACGCCGCGCTGGCGATGATCCACGGCAGGTTGCGGCGCAGCGGCGACATCGATTCCAAGTACCGCGGCGGCACCACGGATTCGGCGACCGTGCCGGCGACGCGCCGGCCGTGATCAAGGCGGACCACCATCAGCACGACAAACAGGACGATGAACGGTGTCGACGAACGTAGCCCGTGGACGCCCTCGATCCATTTGCCGAACGATCCGAGGTAGCGCTGCGAGAGGTAGCCCTCGGCCAGGTTGCGCAGCGCTCCCAAGCCCATCCCAGCGGCGAAGGCCACTGGGATCGACGACAGCCGAGCGATCATCGCCGCGGTCGCGGCGACGAACAGCGCCATCGTGTAGTTGTCGGCACCCAATCCAAAGGCACCGGCGAGCGGAGCAGCTAGGACCCCGGCGATCCCGGCGATGAAGAAGCTCAGCACCCAGGCAACGGTGGACACGGTGTTGACGTTGGTGCCACGCAGTCGGGCGACATTCGGACTGTCCACCGAGGCGCGCATCCGCAAGCCCAACGGGGTGAAGCGCATCACGGACCACAGCGCAACGAAGACGACCAGTCCGACGACGAGCACGACGACCTGATCACTGTTGATCGTCACGCCCTGCATCAGCTTCCACTGCGTTGGCGTATCGGGGCCAAGACCCGGCACGGTGAAGGCCACGCTGGCATCGGCGAAGCCGATGTCGAACGTGTTCTTCAGCACGTCGATCACGAACAGCACCAGCGATGGCATCACGATCAGCACGCCGACGCTGCCGACGATGCGTGCCGCCTCGCTGGCTCCGACGAGGCGGCGGAAGACGAAGCGGTCCCACAGCACCCCCGACAATGGTGCGAAGATGAACGCCGATAGCAGCAGCGCCGCCCACTTTGGCCAATGGAGCCCGAAGTACAACTGGAAGAACAGGTACGCCGTGGCGAATGAGGTGGCCGCGTGACCGAAGTTGAAGATCCGCGACGTCGAATAGGTCAGCACCAGGCCACCGGCCAGCAGCGAGTACACCGCACCGGATACCAGGCCGCTGATCACCAAACCAAGAAACGTGCTCACACCGCGTCTCCGAGATAGGCGGCCATCACTTGCGGGTTGGACAGCACCGACTGTGTCTCACCTTCGGCCAGCACGCTGCCAACCTGGAGAACCAAGACTCGATCGGCCACCTTGGAGACGAAGTCGACATCGTGCTCAACCAGGATCGCCGCGCAGTTGTCTTCGGTGGTGATCTGCCGAACCACCTCGGCGAGCCGCGCCGTGTCCTCGGCGGGCAGCCCCGACGTCGGCTCGTCGAGCAACAGCACCCTCGGTCGGTCGATGATCGCCCGGGCGAATTCCATCAGCCGGATCTGCCCAATCGGCAGGGTGGCGGCACGTTCGTTGCGCACGGACTGGAGCCCGCAGCGCTCGATCGCCGCGTCGACCCTCGAGGCCATTGCTTGCTGGCGACGCTTGCCGCTGGGAAGCCCGAAGAGATCGTTGAGGATGCGCATCGACCGGCCGCGCCATTCGGCGGCGACCAGCAGGTTTTCCTCGACCGTCAGCCAACCAAAGGCCTGATGGCGCTGGAAGGTGCGGCGGATCCCGTGGCGCGCCAGCCACGTGCTGGAGCGGCTGGTGACCTCGTCCCCATCGAGCAGGACTCGACCTTGATTCGGGCGACGCAGTCCGGCGAGTGCGTCGAGCAGGGTGGTCTTGCCGGCTCCGTTCGGGCCGATGATTCCGAGGCAGCCGTCGTTCAGCTGCAGTGACACGTCGTTGACGGCGCGGATCCCGCCGTAGTTGACGACGATGCCGAGTGCTTCCAGCGTCGGCACAGCATCTCGCTTCGTTTCTGCCACCTGTGTGAGCCCCTCCCCGGCGGTCGCGCCCCTGCGACCGTCGGCACCGTGGGTCACCATAACATCCATACTTCCGCTCGTGCGAATAGGATTCTCACTTGCTGCTACAGGGTTTCCGTGGTGTTGGCGGGGCGTTGTACGCTGCGCCGATGACCGATACGACAACCGATTCGACCGCTTTCGGCAAGAACGACCTGGTGCTCTACGAGCTGCGCAACGGTGTCGCCACGATCACCCTGAATCGGCCCTCGGCGGCCAATGCCCAAGATCGGGCCGTCACCTACGCCCTCGACGAAGCGTTCTCCCGCTTCGCCACCGACGACAACGCCGCGGTGGCCATCTTGCGCGGCGAAGGCAAGCACTTCTCGTCGGGTCACGACACCAGTCCACACGCCGACTTCACCACCAATTTTCCGCTGCGCACGCTGTGGTGGGAACACAAATCGATGGCCACCGCCGAGGGCATCATGGCCTTCGAAGAGGAAGCCTGGCTGGGGATGTGCTTCCGCTGGCGCGAGCTACCCAAGCCGACCATCGCGTTGGTCACCGGGGCGTGCATCGGCGGCGGTCTGGCGCTGGCCTGGGCCTGCGATTTCATCGTCGCCTCAACCGACGCGTTTTTCTCTGACCCGGTGCTGACGATGGGCTGCCCGGGGATCGAGTTCTTCTGTCACCCATACGCCTTGGGCACCCGCCGCGCCAAGGAGTTCCTGTTCACCGGCGAGCGACTCCCGGCGCAACGGGCCTACGAGCTCGGCATGGTCAATCACGTCTGGGAGCGCGACGAGATCGTCGAGCAGACGACCAAGCTGGCCGAACGGATCGCCGAACGGTCGCGCTTTGCCTTGGCGCTGGCCAAGAAGGCGGTCAACGTTGCCGAAGAAGGCATGGGCTTGCGCACTGGCATCGAACACGCCTTTGCCCTGCACAGCCTGTCGCACGCCCACAACTTGCACACCTGCGGGATGGCCGTTCAGGTGATGGACCCCAAGGCCCTCCGCAAAGCCAGCGAGTAACGCCTGGTGCCGGGTGTTAGCGCAGGCAGGCGCTAACGAACGAGAGGCACGAGTCGATGCTGACGACGACGCCGCCGTACTGAATCGCCAGAACACGTGACTGCAGGAAGGCGAACACGCTCTGCATGATCAGGTTGGCGATCTCGGCGTCGGTGGCCTCGATCGCCACGCGTCCGGCACGCCGACAATCGACGATCAAGGTCACCAGGTAATCGAACTCGTGGGCGTGGACCAACGCCAGGTGGTCGGGACGGATCTCCGACAACCGATGGTAGAAAATTGCCAAGGCCCGGGAAACGGGGCCCGGCGACGCCTCAAGGTGGTGGCACATCACGCCGCAGAACGTGATGACTCGTTCGACCGGGTCCGTGACGTCGGCGATCGCCGCTTTCTGCAAATCCAGGATCCAACGGACCGACTGCTCGTACATCGTCAGGATCAGGTCGTCTTTCCCTTCGAAGTACTGGTAGAAGGCGCGCAAGCTGATCTGCGAACGTTCGACCACATCGTGCACCGTGAAGTCGGAGCCGGATTCGCGAAGAAGTTCGGATGCGGCGCGCAGCAACCGATCGAACTGGTCGGTTGCCCGGCTGCGCGCGGATTCGAGCGAACGCTCTAACGCTCTCGAACGCCAGTCGAGACGCTGAGCAACATTCTGATCCAGTTCCGGCACGCGAACTCCTCGGGGTACAGCGCGTACCCTACATCGCTGAGACGCCGATTCTCAGATCTGACCGCCCGGCGGACAAGCCGGGTAACGAGATTCTCGCGTGCTCATTCGGCGCTCAGCTCGAAGCCGCGGTAGCCATCGGCGGCAGCCGCGGCAATCTTCTTGCCGTAGCGCGCCAGCCCACCCATGTACGGCAAGACCACTCGCGGCTTGCCAGGGATGTTGGCACCCAGATACCACGAGTCGGCGTGGTCGAGCAGCGTCGAGTCAGCCAATCGATTGGCGTGTTCGACCCACTCGTTCTGGCCCGCTTCACTCGCTTCGATGCGCGACAGGCCATGGTGATCCAGGTACGTCAGGCAGTCCGCCACCCAGTCGACGTGTTGCTCGATGGCCATCACCACGTTGGCGCGCACGGACGGGCTCTGCGGGCCGGTCAGCATGAACAGGTTGGGGAAGCCGTGGGTCATGATTCCCAGGTAGGTCCGCGCCCCGTCGGCCCACGCGTCGGCCAGTCGCAGACCATCGACACCGGTGATGTTCAGCTTGAGTAACGCACCGGTGACGGCGTCGAAGCCGGTGGCCAGGACCAACGTGTCGAGCGCGTAGATCTGCTCGGTGGTCCGCACACCGGCCGACTCGACCTCGTGCAGTGGGGTAGTCCGCAGGTCGACCAGCGTGACGTTGGGGCGGTTGTAGGTGGCAAAATAGTTGGTGTCCAGGCAGATCCGCTTGGCGCCGATGGGATAGTCGGTGGGCTGCAAGCGTTCGGCGGTCTCTGGATCGTCGACGATCTCGCTGATCCGTTCGCGCACGAAGCTGGCCGCCGTCTCGTTGGCATCCAGATCGAGCAACAGGTCGGTGTAGGTGCTCAGAAACCAGGTGCCGCCCTCGGCCCAGCGACGCTCGTATTCGGCGCGGCGAGTCGCCTCGTCGACGTCGAAGGTAGCGGATGCAGGTGGCTCTTCTGGGTACCCAGCGAACGAGGCACGGGCTTGTTCGCGTCGTTCGGTGTAGGTGTCCACCGCCTGCTCGAAGGTCTGATCGTCAAGCGCGGTGTTCCGTGCCGGGATGCTGAAGTTCGGCGTCCGTTGGAAGACATACAGGTGGTCGGCGACCTCGGCGATCATTGGGATGATTTGGATCCCCGACGATCCGGTGCCGATCACCCCAACCCGCTGCCCGGTGAAGTCCACCGGCTCGTGCGGCCAGGTTCCGGTGTGCAAGACGCGCCCGGCAAACCGGTCGATCCCGTCGATGTTCGGCACCGTGGGTTCTGACAGACAGCCAACGGCGGTGATCAGGAACCGGGTCGTGAACGATTGCGCGGCCTGGCCGCGATCGGTTGTTGCGCTGACCGTCCAACAGCCTGTCGATTCGTCCCACGTGGCCGCGGTGACTTCCGTGTCCAGTTGAATGTCGCGACGTAGGTCGAAGCGATCGGCGACGTGATCCAGATAGGCCAGGATCTCGGCCTGTGGGGCGTAGCGCTCCTTCCACCGCCACTCGCGCTGCAGATCGGCATCGAACGAGTACGAATAGTCGATGCTGTGCACGTCGCAGCGCGCCCCCGGGTACCGGTTCCAGTACCACGTGCCACCGACACCGCCAGCACGTTCCAGTACTCGACAGCGCAGCCCCATGCTGCGCATTTTGTGCAATGCATACAGGCCACCGAAGCCGGCGCCGACGATCACTGCGTCGTATCGCGGTGAATCAACCACGTCTGCTCTCTCTCGTCTGTGAATTGGGAGTTCCCACATCGTTGGGCGCCATCAGTTCAACCAGGTTGGCATCGGGGTCGCGGATGTAGAACGACGTCGATGGCCGGCCGAAGGCGTCCAGTCGCGGTGCCGGACCGACCTCGATCACCACGTTGTGGGCAGCGAGGTGATCACTGATCTGGGCCGCGCTCAGATCGACGCGCAGGCAGATGTCCAATCCGCCAGGGGCGGCGTTGTTGGCCCGCGGGTGCAGCTCCCGGCCAGGCGGGTGAACGTTGAGATAGATCCCGTCGGCGTGGCCCAGACGCAAGCCGAACACCGGTCGCTGACCGGCGCGCCATTCGTGCTCGTACAGCACCGTGCATCCAAGGACGTCCCGGTAAAAGCCGATCGTCGCTTCGGCGTCGGCGGCGTACAGCACGACGTGGTCCACGCCCGTGATCATCGGTGGGAGACCCTCAGAACCCGTGATAGGAGGCGGACCGCCGTTCGGTGAATGCAGCCAGCGCTTCAGCCGAATCTGCCGTCGACGAGTTCACCGACTGTGCCGCACCCTCGTTGTCGATCGCCTGCGTCAACGACATCGTCAGCGAGTCGTTCAGCAGAAACTTCGACTGGGCCATTGCCACCGGCGGCCCGCTGAGCAACCGGCGAGCCCACTCATCCACCGTCGAGTCCAACCGATCATCAGCGACCACTCGGTTGAGCAGCCCCATTTCGTGAGCGTCGGTGGCGCTGATGATGTCGCCAAACAGGGCCAGTTCCTTAGCCCGATGCATCCCGATCTGCCGAGGCAGCAGCCACGATGCTCCCATATCCAAGCTGAGGGCGCGCTTCGCAAAGATCATCGAGAAACGCGACGACTGGGCAGCCAGCATCAGGTCACAACCCAACGCCAGAGACATCCCCGCGCCAACACACACACCATTGATCTTGGCGATCACCGGCTGCGGCATGCGCTGCAGGGCGATGGCCGCTTCGCCCAGCTGACGCATCCGCGCCAGGATGTGCAGTCGCTCGGTCTTTTCTGCCCACAGGTCGGCGCCAGAACAGAAGTTGCCTCCCGCGCCGGTCAGAATCACGACTCGATCGGTGCTGCTGTGGGCGATCTGGTTGAACACCGAGGTCAATTCGGCGAACATCGGAACGGTGATCGCGTTCTTCTTCTCGGGACGGTTGATCGTGACCGTGACGATCCCGTCGGTCCGCTCGATGAGCACGTTGTCCGATCGCTGGTGGGTCACGCCAGCAACCCTAATTGGCGATGGCGTGCCGACCGCCGACGTGGCATGCCGCGTCGGCGTTGGTCGCCGACATGCCGGCACCGAGCATCGGTCAGCGAAGCTCTGCTTCGCCGGCGGTGCGCTGCTCGTGAATCATCCGCGCCAGCCAGAACTTCATGAACCCGGCGAACGAGTAGCGCAGGAACAACGCCCCACCGACCACCGCCAGCGTCAAACCGATGATCGAGATCACCAGCGCGTCGTTCTGCTCCAGCGCGTTGGTCGTGCCGTGACTGATGAAGTAGCCGACGATCGCAACAACCACACCCGCCAGCATCAACAGCACGCCGAGCCGCAGCCACAGGCCATCCTTGGCGGCGCTCGGGTCTTTGATATTCAGGCTGTTGATGTCGTTCTTGAACTGCTCGACACGGTCATTGCTGGTGCTCATGTTCTGTCCTCCGGTGAGTACAACGGTAGATGGGAAAGCGGGCTTACTCGTCGCCCAGGTAGGCGGACGACAGTTCGTCCTCCAGTTCGTCGGGCCGGCCGACCTTGACAATCCGCCCGGCGACCATGATCGCCGCCAGGTCGGCGGCACCGAGCACGGTCTTGGCGAACTGCTCGACCACCAGGATGGTCACGCCTTCGCGGGCGATGTCGACCACCGCGTCGAACAATTGCTCGACCAACTGCGGGGCGAGGCCCATCGACAACTCATCGAGCAACAGCACCGCCGGCTGGGTCGCAACCGCTCGCGACAAGGCAAGCATCTGCTGCTCGCCACCCGACATCGTGCCGGCGGTCTGGTTGCGGCGATCTTTCAAGCGCGGGAAACGGGCGAAGGCGGCTTCTTCCACCGAGCGTTGCGACACGCCGCGGTAGGTGTTCATCCACAAGTTCTCGCGCACGGTCAGGTTGGGGAAGATCCCACGACCTTCGGGGATCAGGCACAGGCCCGCACGGGCCAGTTGATCGGGCGTGGCCCCATTGATTCGCCGACCTCCGACGTAGACGTCGCCAGCGGAGGGTTCGTGCAGACCGCAGACGGTCTTCAGCAGTGTCGTCTTCCCCGCGCCGTTCGGGCCAAGAATGCCAAAGACCATGCCTTGAGGGACCTCGAGGTCGACCCCGTGGACCACTTCGATGCCGCCGTAGGCGGCGCGCATCCCGGAGAGACGGATCATCGGCTCAGCCATCTTGATACTCCCGACCGAGGTAGGCAGCGAGCACATCGGGGTGGCGGCGAACCTCGCTGGGGGTGCCCTCGGCCAGGAGACGGCCGAAGTCCAACACGTACAAGTAGTCGCACACGCTCATCACCAAGGCCATGTCGTGTTCGACCAGCAAGATGCCGATGCCTTCGCTGGCCAGTTCCTTCAGCAGCTGCGAGAAATACTCGGTTTCCTGATCGTCTTGACCAGACGCGGGCTCGTCGAGCAGCAACAGGCGTGGTTCGGTCGCCAGAGCACGAGCCAACTCGACCAATCGACCCTGACCGGTGGGCAGGCTGCCGGCGGCGACGTCGGCCACCGACGACAACCCAACCCGCTCGAGCAGCCGGTCAGCGATCTCGCCGGGGGCTTCTTTGCCCTTGCGCCAGCGGGCCGACATCGACGCCGCAGCCATCACGTTTTCGCGCGCCGTCAGCACCCCAAATAGTTCGAGGCGCTGGAACGTACGGGCCATCCCCAGCCGGGCACGCTTGTGCGGTGCCAGCCGGTTGACTTCCTTGCCGTCGATCGACACCCGGCCCATCGTCGGGTGCTGGAGTCCGGTGATCACATTGAACGTCGTGGTCTTCCCCGCACCGTTGGGACCGATCAGCCCGGTGATCCGCCCCGGTTCGGCCTGCAGCGAGACGTTGTCGACGGCCATCAAGCCACCGAAGCGGACGCTGATCGCTTGCACATCGAGCAGGCTCATCGCCGACCTCCCACCAAGCCGCTGACCGGCGGCAACGCCAGTTGACGGTCGATGATCGCCAAGTCGGCCTCACCCAACGGTTCGCCGACACCCAGGTATTCGACCGGCGCACTGAGCTGCGGACCAGCCACCTTGACCTCACCATTGCGTGGTGGCATCGGTTCCTTGACAATCATCCGCAACACCAGCGGAGCGAGGACCAGCACCGCAATCAGCGACCACGCCAACGTCCAGTTACCGAAGACATCGTTCATCCGCAGCGTGAACAGTCCGGCCACCACGGCGACGACCGCTATGGCGGCGGGCTTGTAGCGCAGGAAGATGTTCCAGTTCGGGCGGATGTCGGCAGAGATGAACCCGTTCGGGTTCTTACCGAGGCCGACGCCGACCAAGCCAACCAGCACCGTCTGCAACTTGTCGAACGACGGAACGACCTTGCCGACAACGTTGGCCATGAACGTCGATCCAAGGAAGAGGCCCATGAACAGCGCCGCGCCGGGCGACGTCAGACCGCCGATGACCATCACCATCAGCATCGACAGGCCGGTGACGAACTCGAGATGCTGCGGGGTGACGGCCTGCAACGCCTGGCCGTAGATCGCTCCACCGAAACCAGCGATCCCGGCGGAGAGGGCGAACACGCTGAGCCGGGCGATCTTCGGATCCATGCACAGCGTGGCGCACGCCGCGGGGCTGTCCTTCAGGGCGATCAACCGCTGCCCGTAGGTGCTGCGCCGGATCCAAACGATCAGCATGACCACCAGGCCGAAGCAGACGGCAGCGAACACGAAGAAGCGGTTGTGTTGGGTGAGCGTGTAGCCGAACAGGTTGGTTCGCTTGACGTTCAGGTTGCCGCTGTTGAAGTTGTCGTAGGTGTAGCCGAACAGTTTCCACTTGGGCAGGATGAACAACCATCGGTCCATCAACACGGCGAACGCCGCCGTCGACAAGGCCAGATAGATACCTGACAGACGCAACGATGGGAGGGCAACGATCAACCCGACGATCGCCGCAACGACGGCAGCCCACAGCAACGCGATCATGTTGCCGTCTTGGCCCATGTGGTGCATCACCACCATGCCGATACCAGCGAAGCTCAATTGGCACAAGGAGATCTGCCCGGCGTAGCCGATCAGCGGGATCATCGACAACCCGACGATGCCCAACCCCCACATCCGGTTGACCGAAAACAGATCACCCTTCGGCAACACGTGGCTGAGGAACCAGGCCCCGACCACACAACACGTGGCGAAGAACGCCGACCCACCCCACGACGGCCTTGAGATCAGCTCGCGGGTACGCGTCGCCGCGTGCGTCTTCAAGCGGTTCTGGGGCAACAGCAGGAGGACGATGAACAGGATCACGATCGGGATCGAGGCGTAGAACCCGGAGAGGAACTTCGGGTCGATCGAGGTCCATTTGCTGATCTTGTCGGAGTAGCCGCGAGACAGGTCGACGGCCAGACCGAGGATCAGCGCGCCGACGAAGGTCATCGGCAGACTGCGCAGACGGCCGATCATCGCCGCCGCGTAGGCGTTGATGATCAGCAGCGTGAGCGGCACTTGACTGAGCTGCAGCGTGGGCGCGATCAGCACCCCGGCCAGCGCAGCCAACGACGTTCCGACCGCCCACGAGGCCATCGCCACGCGGGATTGCCGGGCACCATTCAGGGCGGCGAGCGAGCGATCATCGACGCAGGCACGCATCGCCACGCCGAGCCGGATTCGTGTCAGCAGGATGCGCAACACGAGGGCGACGATCCCGGCGATGATCAGCGCGCTGGCCTGATGCCAGGGGATGCGCACACCGAAGATGGTGACGACGTTGCCTTCCCAGAACTTGCGGATCGGGCGAGCCTCGTTGGGGTTCCAGATCCACGTTGCCGCGCCGATCGTGGCCAACATCAAGCTCAGGGTGACCACGAGTTTGGTGGTTTCCGACGTCCCATCGAGTCGTCGCATGATCACTTTTTCGAGCAGCGCCCCAAACAGCGGCGCGAGCACGAAGACCACCAGAATCAAGCACAACGGGGCCGGCCAACCCCACCCGAAACGCATCTGCCAATAGGTGAACGCGGCCATCATGCCGATACCGCCGTGGGCGAAGTTGAACACGCCGGTGGTCGTATATGTCAGCACCAGACCGGTGGCGGCGATCGCGTAAATCGCCGCCGTGGTCAGACCGCTGACGATGTATGTCCACAGGAGTTGCATGTCCTCGTTACGTCCTCGTCAGTTCAGCTCGGCAGATGGTAATCGATTGGTGGCGCTGGTGGGCAATCGGGCCACCGACGCGTTGCGTCGGCGGCCCGCTGAGAGTGTTGCCCTGCCCGTGCCCGGCGTCACAGTACCCAGGCGATTGGCGACCGTCCAAAATGTGTGCAGATCTTGCTTCAGGCATCCGGCAAATGCGCAGCGTTGAGCGGGTCGCAGTTGAAGATTCCCTTGTTCGGCGTCATCATGTCGGTGTTCAACACGAAGCCAGCCGTCGTCGCCTGAAGCAGCGTGAAACATTGCGGAGCCTCGTCCTCGGTCGTGCCGGGGTTGTTCTGCGAGTGCAGACCTCCTCCCGTCCAGTCCTTGGTGGCCTTGGCCTTCTCCATCACGCAGGCCCTGGTCAGGTCGGAACCGCACGCTTTGGCCGACTCGGCAAACAGCAGCCATGCGGAGAAGCCGTTGATCCCCAGCGATTTCGGTGACGCCCCACCGGCGTACTGCTTGAGCAGATCGATGTACTGCTGCGTCGCCGGGTTATTCGACGCCTGCTCGAACGGCGTGATCGAGGTATAGATCAACACCGTGGTCTTGGCCAGCGCGTCGCCCGCTTCGGCGATCAGCTTCGGGTTGTAGTGGTTGGCACCGAGGATCACGTACTTCGGGAAGTAGCCGACGTCGCTCATCGTGCGCATCGCCGACGCCAGGTTCTCCGGCGTGTTGTACATCGTCAAGATCTGCACATCGGCAGCCTTGAGCTGTTCGATCAGCGGCCGCCAGTTGTCCACCGCCGCAGGCAACTCCTCGAAATAGGCCTCGGTGAATCCAGCGGCTGCCACGGCCCGGCGAGCGCGGTTGGCCGCTGGTTGGATCGACGGGACTTGCGAGCTCCAGATTCCCACTCGCTTGGTGGCCGCGTCTTTGGCAGCGATCAGGCGTAGCGTGATGCTGACTTCCGACCACTTCGATGAGACCGGCATCGGGGACAGCTGCATCGGCGCGACGCTGGCGTTGGCGCCCGTCACGTAGCCGTTGACCTGTGCCAGCCCGCAAGCCAAGCGCTGGTCGACGGCCGTGTCATCCAAGGCCATACCGCCGCCGACCAACATGAAATCGGTCTGGCAGGCATCGACCATCCGTGCCCCGGCTTCGAACAGCTTGGCGTCATGCTTGATCAGCTTGATCTTGCGGCCGTTGATCCCGCCCGCGGCGTTGCACCATCCAACGAACGCATCTGCGGAGTCCCACAGTTCTTGGTTCAAGCCTGGTACCACGGTGTTGCCAACGTCCGATGCCGTGCCGATGACGATCTCGGAATCGGTGACACCGTGTTCGGTTGCCCCCTTTGCGTCGCCCGGGCCGCAGACCGCCTTCAGGCTGCCAAAGTCACCGGGCCCCGGGGCCGCCTGGGTGGAGGTCGTTGATTCGGCGCTGGACGGCGCTGCGGAACTGCCCGTCGAATCGCTGCTCGACGTCGGCGCGCTGGACGCCGGCGTGGGCGCCGTTGTCGACGCCGCGCTCGAAGCGCTCGACGAGTCGTCCTTGTCGCGCGAGCAGCCGCCCGCGACCAACGCCATCGTGATCAACACAGCGATCGAGAGGCTCGATCGCCGATGATGTCTACGTCCCCAAGTAGCCACAATTCCCCCTTTTGAGTTGTGCACCGTGTTTGGCGCAGTGGTGCCCGCTTGCGGGCGATCTGTCCAGCGCAACTGGACGGAGGTGTCCGGGGCCCCCGCCCCGAACACCACGTTCTCACCTCTGTCTGACCGTCAGGCCTCCGGAACCAGCTTGGAGTTCGACGGATCGCAGTTGAACACTTCCTTGTTCGGCTTGGCCAGTTCCTTGTCGACGACGAAGCCGGTCGGCGTCGCCCGCAGGATCGTGTAGCAGTCGGGCGGATTGGCCGTGGCCGGTCCGGGGTGGGTTTCGGCGTGCAGCCCACCGCCCTCCCAGTTCTTCACCGCAGCAGCCTTCTCGAACACGCACTCGCGAGTGACTTCAGACCCGCAGGCCTTCACCGATTGGGCGAACAGCAGCCAAGCGGAGAACCCGTTGACGCCAAGCGACTTCGGCTTGGCCCCGTTGACGAACTGCTTCAGCAGATCGATGTATTGCTGAGTGGCCGGGTGGCTGGCTGCCTCTTCAAACGGCACGACGTTGGTGTAGATCAGCACGTTGCTCTTGGCCAGCAGTTCACCAGCCTCGGTGATCAGCTTGTCGTTGTAGAAGTTGCCTTCCAGAACGATGTACTTCGGGAAGAATCCGACATCGCTCATCGTCTTCATCGCCGTCGCCAAGTTCTCGGCGGTGCCGTACATCGACAACGCCTGCACATCGTTGGCCTTCAGCTTCTCGACCAGCGCCCGCCAGTTGTCGACGCCGGTGGGCAGTTCCTCGTAGTACACCTCGGAGAACCCGTACTGCTTCGCCGCACGACGAGCTCGCTCGGCCGACGGCTGCACCGACGGCAACTGCAAGCCCCATTCGCCGAATTTGGTGATCACCGACGGGTCGGCCTCGCCCACCTGGCGAAGCAAGATGCCCGTGCCGTTGAACTTGTTCGACGTAGGCAGCGGCGACATCGACAGCGGAGCGACGCCAGCCTTCAGACCGACGAGGTACGCGCTGATCGTGGCCATCCCACAGTTGGCCATCGGCTCGACGCTGGCGTCGTCCAAGGCCATCCCGCCACCCACCAGGAAGAAGTCGTTCTGGCAGGCCTCAACCATCCGCGCCCCAACCTCGAACAGCTTGGCGTCGTGCTTGTTCAGCTTGAGCTTGCGGCCGTTGATCCCACCGGCGGCGTTGCACCATCCAACGAAGGCGTCGGCCGAATCGAACAATTCCTGGTTCAACCCGGGAACAACCGCGGCACCTGTGTCGGACGTGGTACCGACCACGATCTCGGTGTCGGTGACGCCCTGCGCGGTCGCGCCCTTTGCGTCGCCGGGACCACAGACATCCTTCAGCGTGCCGAAATCGCCGGGGCCGGGCTTTGCCGGGCCTGCGGTGGTGGTCGGCGCATCGCTCGTACCTGGCGCCGACGAGCCGGTGTCGCTGGATGCGGGCGCCGCCGTCGATCCTGGCGCGTCTGTGCTCGGCGCGGCCGTTGACGCCGCAGTCGTTGTGGCGGCGCCCTTGTCTTCGTCGCGGCCACACGATGCAGCGATCAGCGACATGCTGAGCGCCACGGCGGTCAACCCCAACAGCGGCTTGCGCCGGTTCAGTCCTGTCACAAATTCCCCCTCAAGCACGGCGAACATTTCGCCTCTGGCGGCACCATAGCGCTCGACTTCTCCACCGTCCGGAACCGGAGCGTCACGACGTCAGTCGACCACAGCATCCGGGGTGGCCTGCTCGGCGATCCACCGTTGCCACGATGGCAAACGATCGGGGAGGTCGCCTTGCCCGGTGTGGTTGGCGGGCCAATTCGCTGGTGGCATCCCCACTGGTGTGGTCGCCGACGGTGCCCCGTACCACAGCAGGTGACGGCGGCGGACGAAGCGCCACTGCCCGGACTCGCGGCGGTAGCTGTCGTGATATTCGATCACCTGCACGATCCACACGCCATCGACCTCGATCTCGCCGCGGCAGCCGACGATTCCAGTCGCTTGGTCGGCATCGGTCTCGTCCAGATCGATCACGTGATTGGTCACCTGCAACACGGTGCGACCCAGGGGGCGCAGCTGGTTGGCGAAATCGTCGCGCAAGGCCCGACGGCCGAAGGTGTCGCGCCCAACGCGCACGTCGGAGACGAACAGCGCGGCCAGCGCATCGAGATCGCGATGGTTCAGCGTTACCGCATATCGACTCGCCAATTGGCGGATCTGCTCGTATGCCAGCAGCTGTTCGATGGAGCTCCGGCCTGCCGTATCGCGATCGTCGTTCACACCCAGTTCCTTCCACTCACTCGTCACCGAACTGCGTATCACTTTCAAATCTTTGACACACTCTCTGATGATGTCCGACACCGAGTTCTACGAGCGACTGCAGACCTTTGTGGGCCGCCAGGTTGGTCCGCCACATCAGGCCGACGACGAGGTCAATGCGCCGATGATCCGCCACATGGTCGACGCGCTCGGCGACCGAAATCCCGTGTACACCGACCCGACTGCAGCGCACGCATCCGTCCATCGCGGGATCGTCGCCCCAGTGACGATGTTGCAGAGCTGGGTGATGTCGCCGTTCGGATCAACGTCCGCTGACAGCCCGGACAGCCCGTACGCGCAGATGAACCAACTGCTGTTCAGCCGCGGCTTCACCAGCGTGCTGGCGACCAACTGCGAACAGCACTACGCCCGCTACCTACGACCCGGCGACGTGCTGACACTGCGTTCCGTGATCGAATCGATCAGCCCAGAAAAGACCACCGCGCTGGGTGTCGGCCACTTCATCACCACCCGTCAGGACTACTTCGACCAGAACGACGAGCTGGTCGGGTCGATGCTGTTTCGAATTCTGCGCTTCCGTCCCGCGGCGACCGAAGCCGCGCCACCAAAGCCGAGCCGACCGAAGGCGGGAACGACACCCGACATTCAGTTCTTTTTCGATGCGCTCACCCACGGCCGCGTCCAGGTCCAGCAGTGCGCGCACTGTTCAACGCTGCGCCACCCGCCGGGACCGATGTGTCCGGCATGCCACTCGCTGCAGTGGTCGGCCGTCGACATCGCCGGCACCGGTCGGATCCACAGTTTCATCGTCGTTCATTACCCGCAGGTTCCGGCCTTCGAGTACCCGCTGCCCGTTGCCTTGATCGATCTGACCGGCGAGGGCGAGGACGGCTTGCGGATGGTGATGAACACCGACGGCCTGCCGACCGAAGAACTAGAGATCGGCATGGCAGTGCGAATCGAGGTGCGCGACGTGGGCAACTCGACCATGCTCCCGATCGCCGTGATCGATTCCCATGCCACCGCGGAGGCTGACGGGTGAACTTTGATCTGACCGACGAGCAGCAGGTCGTCGCCGACCTGGCCGCCCAGGTGTTCGACGGGCAGACCTCGATCGAGCGGATCAAGCAAGCCGAGCGGGATCAGGACTTCGATCGCCGGTTGTGGGCCGAACTGGCTGGCACCAATCTGCTCGGCCTGTGTCTCCCCGAGTCGGTCGGCGGAAGCGGGATGGGCGTGGTGGCCCTGGCCTTGCTGTGCCAGGCGCAGGGGGCAACGGTTGCGCCCATACCACTGCTGCCCACGGTGGCCGCGGCGATGTCGTTGGCTGACGCCGTTGCCGGTGATGGTGCCGATCCGTCCGCCCGACACCATTTCGGCGAGGTGCTCGCGGCGGCCGTCGCAGGCACCGCCGTGCTGACCGTGGCGCTGAACCAAGGTGGAGCGAACGATGTGCTCTCCCCCACCGTCGCCGCAACCCCGACCGGCAACGGCTACCACGTCCGCGGCTGGCTACCGACCGTCCCCTACCTGGCTCAGGCAGATCACGTCGTCGTCCCAGCGATGGTCGGCGACGAGGTTGCCATGTTTCTTGTTGACGTCAACGACACGGGTGTCGACGCCGAGGCGGTGCGCACCACCGACCTCCAACCTGCCGCTCATCTCCGCCTTGATCTGACCATCGCCGCGAACCGACGCTTTGGCGATGCCGACGCGCTGGCCCGGCTGCGCGACGTCTGGCTCGTCGGCCAAGCGTCCACGGTGGTCGGCGTGGCCGAATCCGCGGTGCGACAGACCGCCCAATATTTGGTGTCGCGCGAGCAGTTCGGGCGTTCGCTGGCCAGCTTCCAGGCGGTCGGCCAGCGCGCCGCCGACGCCTACATCACCACCGAGGCGATCCGAGTCACCACGTTGAACGCCGCCTGGCGGATCGACGAAGGTTTGGACGCCAGCGAGGATGTGTCGATCGCTGCGTTCTGGGCGGCCGACGGCGGACAGTCGGTCACCCTTGCCTGCCAGCATCTGCATGGCGGGATCGGCGCCGACGTCGACTATCCAATCCACCGCTTTTTCTTGTGGGCCGCTCGCCTTGCCAATACCGCGGGCACCGCCAGCTCGCACCTTGCCCGATTGGGCACGTCCATCGCCATCCGTCACGGTCGGCCCTCTCAGCCACAGGAGTGTGCGCCATGAACGCCTCCAACGCATCGCCCGCAACCGACGCCGATCACGCGGTCGTGTTGCCGCCTACTCGTGCGTTCGATTCCGTCGAAGCCGGCGAACACCTGCCGGACTTGGCGATCCCGCTCGATCGTTCGCTGATCGTCGCCACGGCGATCGCCAGCCGCGATTTCCAGCCCGTGCACCACGATCCGAGCTTCGCTCAAAACGCTGGCTCCCAGGACGTGATCATGAACATCTTGACGACCAACGGCTTCGTCGGCCGATACATCACCGATTGGGCAGGACCAAACGCGTTGCTCAAGCGGGTCTCGATCCGTCTCGGGGCGCCGAACTATCCGGGCGACACGATGACGATGACCGGTCAGGTGACCGAGCTCAACCCGGAAACAAAGGCGGTCGTCGTGGCCATCCGCGGGGCCAACTCGTTGGGCGATCATGTCAGTGGAACCGTGGAGGTGCAGTTGCCGTGAGCAACCAATTGGGCGGCAAAGCCGCCATCGTCGGTATTGGCGCCACCGAGTTTTCCAAGGCGTCGGGGCGCAGCGAGATGAGCTTGGCCTGCGAAGCGGTCCTGGCGGCGATCACCGATGCCGGGTTACAGCCCAGCGACATCGATGGGATGGTCACCTACACGGCCGAGACCAATCCCGAAATCGAGATCGCCCGCCACGTGGGCATCGGCTCACTGCGTCACTTCAGCCGTGTCCATCACGGCGGCGGGGCGGCCTGCGGCACGGTCGCGTTGGCGGCGATGGCCGTCGCCACCGGTGCCGCCGACGCGGTGGTCTGCTATCGAGCGTTCAATGAGCGCAGTGGACGGCGGTTCGGGTCAGGTGTGCAGGATCTGCCGCAGATGGCGACCGCCGAGGCCGCGGCCTACGCCTGGACGTCGCCCTATGGGCAGCTGACGCCGGCCAGTTGGGTGGCGATGATGGCTCGTCGGTACATGCACCATTACGGCGTGACCAGCGAAGACTTTGGGCGCGTCGCCGTCGCCGATCGGCTGCACGCGGCGACCAACCCGAAGGCGTGGTTTTACAACCAGCCGATCACGTTGGAGGATCATCAGAACAGCCGGTGGATCGTCGAGCCGCTGCATTTGCTGGACTGCTGCCAGGAGTCCGACGGCGGTCAGGCGTTGGTCGTCGTCAGCGCCGACCGGGTCAACGACCTGCCCAACCCGCCGGCCTACATCCGCGCTGCGGCCCAGGGATCGGGTGCCGACCAGTGGTCGATGACGAGCTTCTACCGCCCAGACATCGATCAGCTGCACGAGATGAAGGTGGTCGCCAACGAGCTGTGGGCGTCGTCCGGACTTGGCCCCAACGACATCCAAACTGCGGTCCTTTACGACCACTTCTCCCCCTTCGTGCTGATCCAGCTGGAGGAGTTTGGGTTCTGTGAACGTGGCGAAGCCAAAGACTTCATCCGTAACGGAAATATCGAGCTGGGCGGCGATCTGCCGATCAATACCCATGGCGGCCAGCTCGGCGAGGCGTACATCCACGGGATGAACGGCATCGCCGAAGGCGTGCGCCAAGTGCGCGGGACCAGCGTCAATCAGATCCCGCGAGTGACCAATGTTTTGGTCACCGCTGGCACGGGGGTGCCCACAAGTGGTTTGATCTTGAGTACCGAACGGTAATCAGGCCGACCGGCACGGCGCGGCGCAACGCCGCCTGAAGCTCAGGAGTTTGCGATGGACCCCCGGTTGGACTTCGACACGCTTGACGTGATCAGTCACGACGCCTACGCCGGTGGCCCGCCACACGAGCTGTACACGTTGCTGCGCCACGAGGCGCCGGTCATCAAGCACCGCGGCATGGAACCCGGTGCCCCCGAATGGTTCTGGGCGGTCAGCAAGCACGCTGACGTTGTCGAGATCAGCCGCCAATACCAGACGTACTCGTCGGCGGCCAAGGGCGCACTGATGAACCAGGAGCGCCCCGACCTGGACCTGGCGCGGATGATCATCGACATGGACCCGCCGGAGCACACCCGCTTGCGCAACCTGGTCAACCGCGGCTTCATCCCGAAGGCGATCCGGATGCTCGAAGGGCGCTTCCGCGAGGTCGCCGCCCGGCTGGTCAGCGAGGCATTGGCGGAGGGTGAAGTCGACTTCGTCGACAAGGTGTCTGCCGAGCTGCCCTTGGTCGCGATCGCTCAACTGTTGGGGATTCCCCACGAGGATCGGCGCAAGGTGTTCGACTGGTCGAACCGGATGATCGGGTCCACCGACCCTGAGTACTCCACTGGTGCCGAGGACGCGGCGACGGCATCGATGGAGCTGTACATGTACGCCAACGAGCTAGCCGCCAAGAAGCGCGACAATCCCGGCGACGACATCATCACGGTGCTGATGTCCGCCGAGGGCAACGACCAGCTCACCGAGCACGAGTTCGACCTGTTCGTCCTGCTGCTCGCAGTCGCCGGCAACGAGACAACACGCAACGGAATCAGCCATGGGGTGTTGGCGCTGATCGAGCATCCCGAAGCCTGGGCCCAGTTGAAGGCCGATCCGTCGCTGGTCAACAGCGCGATCGAGGAGATCCTCCGCTGGGGCACGCCGGTCAACCACTTCGTCCGCACCGCCCTGGCCGATGTCGAGTTGCGCGGCGTCCAGATTCGCAAGGGCGACGCGGTGTGCATGCTGTACGCGTCGGCCAACCGCGACGAGGACGTGTTCAGGGACCCGTTCACGTTCGACATCACCCGCAACCCGAACCCACACGTCACCTTCGGCGGCGGCGGACCGCACTTCTGCTTGGGCTTCAACCTGGCCAAGATGGAGATGCGTGTTCTGTTCGAGGAATTGATCCGCCAGGTGGACCAGATCGAGCTGGTCGCCGGTGCCGACAAGCTGCGCTCCAACTTCATCCACGGCATCAAACACCTCCAGGTCAAGCTGACCCCCGCCTGACCCCGCCTGACCCCCGGTCTGTGGGCAGGCGCACGCCTGCTATCCCGCGCGGCGTTTGAGAAGGTCGTCGTAGGTGATCCGGATAACCGGGAAGTCGAGGATGTTGTCGTCCGCTCGCTCGCCGGGTGGGGCGTTGCCTTGCTGGTCGCTGTCGCCGGGTGAACGGTCGTGTTTCGAGTTGTCCCGGTTGTGGACCTCGCACTGCAGACGGCCGTTGAGCGGGTCGGTGAGCCCGCCGTCGGTGTGAGGGATGGTGTGGTCGACGTCGCAGCGATGCATCGGTTCGTCGCAGCCGCTGGGGTGCTGGCAACGGCGGTCGCGGACTTGGATCGCCCGACGTAGTCGGCCCTTGAAGGTGCGCTGTGACGACGCGGCGAGCGGCGTGATGCCGTCGTAGATGAACGACTGGACCATCGAGTCGTCGAGATGGTCGACCACGTCGACCGGGCGGACGATCTGGCCGTTGGACAGCTCCAACAGGTGGCGCATCGACGCGTCGCCGACGATGATCGTGACCAATGGCGACGGACGCCGCGCCCCCGCAGGTGCAGCCATCGCCCGACGGGCCATCTCGACCACGGCGTCGGCCATCCGCTCGTCGAGCGAGCGCTTGTTACCGGTGCGCTGATCGTCGCGGTACAGGTCGCGCTCGATACGCCGCAGCGCTTCCTGAACTTCGGCGCCACCGACCGGGTCGAGATGGGCAGTCAACGACATCGCCCCATCCAACGTCTCGGCTAACCGCGCGGAGCGCTCGACGGGTTGGTCGCCGTCAGGGTTGACTTGGGCGTTGGCGCGAATCTCCCAATAGCGCACCACACGTACGGCATCTGCGTAACGCTGCCCAGCGCAGTTGGCGATCAGCATCTCTTGGTCTCGTTCAAATAATGCCTCGCGCCCGCCAGCGTTGGCCGCGTTCAACAGCCGGACCACATCCTCGGACACGGTCCCCGCCAGCCAGGCAGCGCCAAGCTTCGGCTGGCGGGCAAGGCCACGGGCAAGCGACAACTGGCTGGCCGCCGTGCGCTTTGACGACCCGGTCTGACGGCTAAGCCGTGCAGCCGCGGACTTCGACCCATCCATTCCCCAGACGCCAGAAGCATCCCAGCGTTGCAACAAGCCAGCCATCGCTGCCTTGACCCGATCGATGCCACGGGTCAGTCCGATCACTTGCTCGTGCATCTCGCTCGGCACTAACCGATCGAGGTCCCACGCTTCAAGGAGGTCGGCGACGCAGTCCAGCATCCCGACCGCATCAAGCGGATCAAGAGTGGCGACATCCCCGTTCATGTGTCAAGTTTAGCGGACGCCAGTTCGGTTATCAACACGTTTCTGGGGCTTTCCCGGTAGAACATTTCCGCCCATCATCCGTGTCGACCCAGACCAAGGCGTCAGGGGATACGATCGGCACATGAGCGCCGCAGCAGATTCCCTGCTCGAGCAGGCCTTGACGCTTCCGCTGCAGGAACGGGCGAAAGTCGCCGCCGAGTTGCTCGCCAGTCTCGACAGCGAGGTCAGCGACGTCGCTACTCTGGAACGCCTTTGGACGACCGAGACGCAGCGCCGAGCTGACAGGCTCGATGCCGGCCAAGCACGGACGTTCACGCAACGAGAAGTGTTTGAGGGTCTCGCCCGACTTCGTGACCAACGAACTGCGTGAGTCTCAACGTCAGCTTCCACGAGCTGGCACGGTCCGACTTGTACTCGGCGTGGATTTGGTACGAGGAGCAACGAACCGGACTCGGTGATCAGTTCTCCGATGCCGTCGATTCTGTCCTGCGCCGAATCGCCCGGTGGCCGAACAGCGGCTCACCCACGCTTCACAATGAACGAGATCAGATTGTCGAACGCAAGCTGCCAACACCCGGATTTCCGTACGTCATCCGCTACCGGTTGATCGGCGATGCAGTCATGGTGATGGCGGTGTCACATCAGCATCGTCATCCCGTCGCAGAGACAGACCGCGAATAGCAGTTCCCCATCACACCCCCGTCGTATGGTGAGCCGGTGTTGAAGGAGCCGATGTGAACAAAGAAGCGCAGCGAGCGGAACTGCATCGCACGATTTGGCGGATTGCCAACGACCTGCGCGGCAGCGTCGATGGGTGGGACTTCAAGCAGTACGTACTTGGCATCCTGTTCTACCGATTCATCTCCGAGAACCTGGCCGCCTATCTGAACCAACACGAACACCGCGCCGGGAACGATGCCTTCGACTACACCGCGCTGAGCGACATTGACTCGGAGTTCGGCCGGGTAGAGACGGTGTCCGAGAAGGGGTTCTATATCCTGCCCAGCGAGTTGTTCGTCAACGTCCGCCAGCGTGCCCGCCTCGACGAGAACCTCAACGAGACATTGGAACGGGTGTTCAACAACATCGAGGGTTCAGCCGTTGGCAGCGACAGTGAAGACGACCTCAAGGGGCTGTTCGATGACTTGGACGTGAACAGCGCCAAGTTGGGTAACACGGTGGCGAAGCGCAATGAGAAGCTGGTCAAGCTACTCGACGCTGTGGGCGATCTGTCGCTCGGTGACTTCGCCGATAACACGATCGACGCCTTCGGCGATGCGTACGAGTACCTGATGACGATGTACGCATCGAGCGCCGGGAAGTCCGGCGGCGAGTTCTTCACTCCGCAGGAGGTATCTGAACTCCTCGCCGAGATCACGGTCGTCGGCAAGACGGCGGTCAACAAGGTCTATGACCCGGCCTGCGGCTCGGGGTCACTGCTGCTCAAGTTTGCCAAGGTGCTGGGCAAGGACAACGTCCGCCAGGGCTTCTTCGGCCAGGAGATCAACCTCACCACCTACAACCTGTGTCGGATCAACATGTTCTTGCACGATGTGAACTACGAGAAGTTCAACATCGCCCACGGGGACACGCTGCTCGACCCAGCGCATTGGGACGACGAGCCGTTTGAGGCGATCGTCTCCAACCCTCCGTACTCCACCAAATGGGATGGTGACGCCAACGCTCTACTGATCAACGACCCGCGCTTCTCCCCTGCTGGCGTGTTGGCCCCGAAGAGCAAGGCCGACCTGGCGTTCACGATGCACATCCTCAGCTGGCTGGCGGTGAACGGCACGGCGGCAATCGTCGAGTTTCCCGGCGTGTTGTACCGCGGTGGTGCCGAGCAGAAGATCCGCCAGTACTTGGTGGACAACAACTTCGTGGACACGGTGATCCAGCTGCCACCCGACTTGTTCTTCGGCACCACGATCGCCACGTGCATCATTGTGTTGAAGAAGTCGAAGGCCGATAACAGCATCTTGTTCATCGACGGCTCGGCACAGTTCGTCCGTTCCGGCAACAAGAACCGGCTGACCGACGACAATCGGAAAGCCGTGCTCGACGCATTTGTCGGTCGCTCCGACATCGAATACTTCGCCCGGCTGGTGAGCGCCGGGGACATCGCCGAGAACGGTTACAACCTGTCGGTGTCGTCGTATATCGAGCAGGAAGACACCAGCGTCGCCGTCGACATCACCGAGTTGAACGCCGAGATCGCCCGCATCGTGGTGCGCCAACAGGAGTTGCGCGTGCAGATCGACGCGATCGTCGCCGACTTGGAAGGAGCGAGATGATGAGCGACCTCCCGACCTGGGAGGACTTCAATGTCCCGGTCCTCGCGGTTCTCTCCGACGGGAAGACCCGGACGCTGCGCGACCTCCGCCGTGCAGTGACCGAACAGGTGGGTTTGAACGAGGTTCAGCGCAGCCAGGTGCTGCCCTCAGGGCAGTCACGTGCTGATAACCGGATCGGTTGGGCAGCGTCGTATCTCAATCGTGTCGACGCGCTGCATCGTCCGAGCCGGGGCAGTTACGAGATCACCGATCTCGGACGGCGCATGTTGGCCGAGCACCCGACATCGATCACGGAACTGGACCTTCGCGCCGTTGCCAAGGAAGGCGACGAGTGGTGGCTGAACAAGGCCACCCCGGCAGGCTCACCTGCCGAGGTTCTAGACCAGGCTCCAACCGAGTTGGATCCCACGGAACAGGTCGAACGGGGTGTCGCCCGGATCAAGGGGGAAGTCGCTGCCGACCTGTTGACGCGGTTACAGGAACAAGATCCGGCGTTCTTCGAATCGGCGGTGGTCAAGTTGTTGCTGGCGATGGGCTACGGCGGCGCCGGCGGGCGTGGTGTGACGACGTCAGCCAGCAATGACGGCGGGATCGACGGGATCATTGACCAGGACGTGCTCGGGCTGAGCAAGGTGTATGTACAAGCAAAGCGCTACGCGCCGAGCAACTCGGTGCAGCGCCCGGAGTTGCAAGGTTTCGTCGGAGCGCTGAGCGGCAAGGCCGAACGTGGCGTGTTCATCTCCACCAGCCGCTTCAGCCAGGGCGCCGTCGACTACGTCAACTCGATCCCGACACGCATCATCCTGATCGACGGCCAACGCCTGACCCAGTTGATGATCGACTACGGCGTCGGCGTCCAGGTTCAAGAGATCTACAAGGTCGTCAAGATCGACGAGGACTTCTTCACATGAGCCACATCGACGACCTGATCGCCCGGCTGTGTCCCGATGGCGTCGAGTTCAAGCCGTTAGGGGAAGTTGCTGCGTACTCCGAGACGAGGGTCGATGCCGACCAACTCGATCAGCATACTTTCACGGGAGTCGACAACTTGCTGCCCGACAAAGCGGGCCGGACTGCGGCGAACTACGCGCCGAATACGGCGGTGCTGACGGAGTACCGCTTGGGGGACGTGCTCCTCGGCAACATCAGGCCGTACTTGAAGAAGGTGTGGCTGGCTGATAGCCGAGGTGGTTGCAGCGGCGACGTGCTGGCGGTTCGCATCAACACCAGCTTCCGGGCGAGGGTGATCCCCGAATTCCTTTACCTCATCCTGTCATCGGACGCGTTCTTCGCTTTCAACACTCAGAACTCGAAGGGAGCGAAGATGCCCCGGGGCGACAAGGCTGCAATACTGCGTTTCCGTATCCCGCTCCCACCAGTCGACGTACAGCTTGACATCGTAAAAATTCTCGATTTTTTCAGTTCGCTGGAAGCAGAGCTGGAAGCAGAGCTGGAAGCAGAGCTGGAAGCACGAAATCGCCAGTACGCCCACTACCGCAACTCCCTGTTCGAGTTTTCGAACCAGAGAGTTCAACGATCCACGTTCGGCGCGATGGGCGACATCTTTCGTGGCCGTCGGTTTACAAAGGCCGACTACGTCGACGACGGCATAGGTGCCATCCACTACGGCGAGTTGTACACCCGATACGGCATCTCGGCGGAGTCGGTTGTGACAAAGGTTCGCCAGGAGATGGGTCCAACGCTCCGGTACGCCGAACCCGGTGACGTCGTCATTGCGGAAGTCGGCGAGACCGTCGATGACGTCGGCTTGGGAGTTGCTTGGGTGGGCGATCAGCGCGTCGCTGTTCATGACGGTTGCTTTGTGCTCCGACTTCCGCTCAACCCCGTTTACGTGTCCCACTACTTGCGGACCGAGGCGTTTCGTGCCGAGAAGGACCAATTCGTGTCGCGTGCGAAAGTCAAGCGTTTGCTGTTCGACGGAATCAAGCGGATCTCCATCCCCGTCCCGCCGCTTGCCGAGCAAGCCCACATCGCAGGCATCCTCGATTCATTCGATGCGTTGGTCAACGATTTGTCGATCGGGTTGCCGGCAGAGCTCACCGCTCGTCGTCAGCAGTACGAGTACTACCGGGATCGGTTGCTGACGTTTAAGGAGGCCTCGTGAGTTCGGCGGTGCGGTACGAGCCGATCGCCTTGACCTCCGAGAGCACGGTCGTGGCCGAGTTCATCCCCGACGCCCACTCTGAGCCGAGCTATCAGTCCGAGGCGGATCTGGAGAAGGCGCTGATCGGCATCCTCCAGGAGCAGGCCTACGAATACGTGGCCCTCACCAGCGAAGCCGAGCTGATCGCCAACCTACGCAAGCAGCTCGGAGCGCTCAACGGGATCGAGTTCTCCGACGACGAATGGACACGCTTCTTCACCGAGAAGATCTCCGGCGATAAGGACGGCGTCGTCGACAAGACGGTTCGCATCCAGGACGACCACGTCCAGATCCTGAGGCGAGACGACGGGACCACCAAGAACATCGCGTTGATCGACAAGACCAACGTGCACAACAACCGCCTGCAAGTGATCAATCAGTACGAAGCAGCGGGTGTCTACGCCAACCGCTACGACGTGACCATCCTGGTCAACGGGCTGCCGATGGTGCACATCGAGATCAAGCGCCGCGGCGTGGACATTCGCGAAGCGTTCAACCAGATCAACCGGTACCAGCGCGACAGCTTCTGGGCCGGCTCCGGCCTGTTCGAATACGTTCAACTGTTCGTGATCAGCAACGGCACGCTGACCAAGTACTACAGCAACACCACCCGGGCCCAACACCTCGACGAAGCCAGCGGCAAGCGAGCGCGCAAGACGTCGAACAGCTTCGACTTCACCAGTTGGTGGGCCGATGCGGCAAACAAGCCGATCCAAGACCTGACCGGATTCACCAAGACGTTCTTCGCCAAGCACACGCTGCTGAACATCCTGACGAAGTACTGCGTGCTGACCGCCGATCGGATGCTACTGGTCATGCGTCCCTACCAAATCGTCGCCACCGAGCAGATCCTGCGGCGGATCATCGTCTCCTCGAATTACAAGAAGTGGGGAACGGTCGAAGCAGGCGGCTACGTGTGGCACACCACCGGCTCGGGCAAAACGCTGACCAGCTTTAAGAGTGCTCAGCTGGCGATGAGGATCCCCGATGTCGACAAGGTGCTGTTCGTCGTCGACCGCAAGGACCTCGACTATCAGACGATGCTCGAATACGACCGCTTCGAAAAGGGTGCAGCCAACTCGAACACCTCGACCAAGGTCTTGAAGCGTCAACTCGAAGACCCCAACGCACGGATCATCATCACCACGATCCAGAAGCTGAGCAACTTCATCAACGCCAACAAGAGCCACGCCATCTACGGCGGGCACATGGTGATCATTTTCGACGAATGCCACCGCTCGCAGTTCGGCGACATGCACACGTCGATCACCAAGGCATTCAAGCGCTACCACCTTTTCGGGTTCACGGGCACGCCGATCTTTGCCTCCAACTCCGCCAGTGGCGGCAACCCGCGGCTGCGCACGACCGAGCAGGCATTCGGTGACAAGCTGCACACCTACACCATCGTCGATGCAATCGCAGACAAGAACGTGCTGCCGTTCCGCATCGACTACGTCAACACGGTGAAGATGCCCGATTGGATCGACGACAAGTCCGTCAGCGCGATCGACAAGGAACGCGCTCTACTTGCCACCGAGCGGATCCGGCAAGTGTCCGGTTACATACTCGAGCACTTCGACCAGAAGACCAAACGGGCCGAGCACTACAGCGTCAAGGGCAAGCGCTTGAACGGCTTCAATGCGCTCTTCGCCACCGCCTCGATCCAGGCTGCACGCCTCTACTACAACCAGATCTTCCTGCAGCAACAGGATCTGCCCGCCCAGAAGCGGCTGAAGGTCGGGATCATCTTCAGCTACGCGGCGAACCCAGACGAGTCGGACGAATGGTTGAACGACGAAGCCTTCGATACCGAGTCGATGAGTCTTGGCGATCGCGAGTTTCTCGAGGACGCGATCCAGGACTACAACGAGACGTTCGGCACCAACTTCGACACGTCCGCCGACCGATTCCAGAACTACTACAAGGACCTCTCACAGCGGTTGAAGCAACGCGAGATCGACCTCGTCATCGTGGTCAACATGTTCCTCACCGGTTTCGACGCCACTACCTTGAACACCCTGTGGGTCGACAAGAACCTGCGCGACCACGGACTAATCCAGGCGTTCTCGCGTACCAACCGGATCCTCAACTCGGTCAAGGCGTACGGCAACATCGTCAGCTTCCGAAACCTGGACGAAGCGACCAACGACGCCATCGCCCTATTCGGCAACAAGGACGCCGCCGGCATCGTGCTGTTGAAGCCATACACCGAGTACTCCGACGAATACTCGGCGAAGGTCGACGAATTGCTCACCGACTTCCCCGTTGGCGATCAAATCGCCAGCGAATCGGCACAAAGGGCGTTCATCACCCTGTTTGGTGCGATCCTCCGGCTACGCAACATCCTGACCTCATTCGACGATTTTTCCGACAACGAGTTGCTCACGCCCCGCGCGATGCAGGATTACCAGAGCGTGTACCTAGACCTGTACGCCGCGATGCGTGCCGGGCGCGACAGCGAGAAGGAATCGATTATCGATGACATCGTCTTCGAGATCGAACTGATCAAGCAGGTCGAGATCAATGTCGATTACATCTTGATGTTGGTTGAGCGGTACCGGGCTGCCACGGGCGACGGTGACGACAAGGAAATCCGCGCCGAGATCCAGCGGGCGGTCGACGCCAGCCCGTCGTTGCGCAACAAGAAGGACCTGATCGAGGACTTCGTCGCCTCGCTGTCCATCACCGAACCGGTGACCGATGAGTGGCACGCCTTCGTCGAACGCCGCCGCACCGAAGAACTCGATCAGCTGATCGCCGACGAGAGTTTGAACCGCGAGGCGACCTATGCGTTCATCGATTCGGCCTTAGCCAACGGTGTGCTGAGTGGCAGCGGCACGGCACTATCCGGGATCCTCCCACCGATCTCCCGCTTCACTCCCAGCGCGGGGCACGCAGCCAAGAAGCACACCGTGTTGGCCAAGCTGTCGAGCTTCTTCGACCGCTTCTTCGGGCTGAGCTAATCGCCATGACCTGACTGCGGCTCTTACCGAACTCTCACCCTTTCCGGGCGGTGGGTTTACAGAGGCAGCGCCAGACTGTCGGCGATGGAACTCCCGCAATTTGAACGCGCCTCTCGGCGCACCTTCCTGCGTACCGGTGTGACCGTCGCCGCCGCGATTGCCGGTGGGCGGTTGCTCGCCGCGTGTAGCAGCGATGACAAGAATGTGTTCAGTTCAGCCGCACCGCAAGCTTCCGCTGCGTCGGGCTCGACCGCGGCCACCGCGTCGACGGCAACAACGGTGGGCACGGCAACGACGACCACCAAGGCGACGACATCTACCAAGGCGACGACATCTACCAAGGCCACGACGTCCGCCGCGACGGGGCCGGC
>Ga0073899_10000436_pt1 | contig 38532 bp, 24 predicted proteins | sample KloWWTmetaKNB5Ph_FD_88975 | JGI IMG/M metagenome (GOLD analysis project Ga0073899, IMG submission 88975) | Active sludge microbial communities from Klosterneuburg, Austria, studying microevolution and ecology of nitrifiers - Klosterneuburg... | ecosystem: Engineered > WWTP > Aerobic digester >... | reverse complement strand
TGCGGGTGTGTTTCGTGGTGACACCACGCTTGCTGTCAATATCGCCCAGCTCGCCGTAGACGAACAGACCGAATGCATTGGCCGTGATCTTCTTGATGGCTTCTATGATGATTGACATTATTACGATCCGTAGTAAAGCTTCGTGTCATTGAAAGCGCAGCGCATCGATCGGCCGCATGCTCGCTGCCTTGCGCGCCGGATAATAGCCGAAGAAAACTCCGACGCTGGCGGCGACGGCAAAGGCCATCAGAATGGGCGTTATCGTGATCAGCACCGGCATATCGGCAAACCTGCCGACCAGCAGTGCGCCACCGACGCCCAGAACCACGCCGATCATGCAGCCGATCACCGAAATGATGATGGCCTCCAGCAGAAACTGCAGCAGGATGTCGCGGCTTCGTGCGCCGATAGCCATGCGGATGCCGATCTCGCGGGTGCGCTCGGTCACCGAAACCAGCATGATGTTCATGATGCCGATGCCACCGACCAGCAGCGATACCGAGGCGATGGCACCAAGCATCAGCGACATGACCTGAGCGGTCTCCGCTGCCGTGTTGGCCAGTGCCGTGAGATTACGCACCGAGAAATCGTTGTCAGCGCCTTCGCGGATACGGTGGCGCTGGCGCAGTAATTCGTTCATGGATCGCTCGACCGCCGGCATAGCCTCGTCCGATTCCGCCTGAACCATGATGAAACGCACCGCGCCACCAAACTGGCTACCGAACAGCTTGCGCTGGGCAGTCGTTACTGGCACGACGACCGTGTCGTCCTGATCGCGGCCGTCGAGACTCTGGCCCTTCGCCGAGAGCAGACCGAGCACCAGATACGGACTGTTCTTGATGCGAATGGTCTTGCCGACCGGATCTTCATCGCCAAATAAATTTGTCGCCACGGTCTGGCCGAGCAGTGCCACCCGTGTCGCGGAACGAATATCGGATTCGGTAAATACAGCGCCGGAGGACAGAGGCCAGTCGCGCACGATGAGAAAGCCCGGTGTCGTACCGCTGACCTGGGTGCTCCAGTTGTTGGATCCGTAGACAATCTGTGCGGTGCCTGGCGAAGTCGGCGCCACGGCAACGACCGAGGGCAATTCCTCAAGTGCCTGAGCATCGGCAAGGGTCAGCGTCGGCGTAGCGCCGCCGCCCATGCGCACGCCGCCGGAGGTCACCGAACCGGAAAGAATAATGAATAGATTACTGCCCATCGAGGCGATGGAAGCCTGCACCCGCTGCTGTGCGCCCTGCCCGATCGCCAGCATGAGGATGACGGCACTGACACCGATGACCATACCGAGCATGGTCAGGAAAGTGCGCAGCCGATTGGCTCCCATGGCCACCCAGGCTTCGCTGAGCATGGCAGCGATCATGGTGTCATCTCGACATGAGGCGGCGCATCAGACATCTTTCCATCATAAACAATACGGCCATCGGCAAGACGCACCAGACGCCGCGCACCTGCCGCGATGTCGTTTTCGTGGGTAACAAGCACCACGGTAATGCCATCGCGCTCGTTGAGTTCACTGAATAGCGCCATGATTTCCTGGCTGGTGTGCGTATCGAGATTACCGGTCGGCTCGTCGGCAAGAATCAACTTGGGACGACTCACCAGTGCTCGTGCAATCGCCACGCGCTGCTGCTGTCCGCCGGAAATCTGGTTGGGATGAGAACGTTGGTAGCCGCCCAGCCCAACCTTCTCGAGCATTTCATTGGCTCGCGCCAGCCGCTCGCGACGCTCGACACCACGGTAAATCAGGGGCAAGGCGATGTTGTCCTCAAGACTCGCACGCGGCAGCAGATTGAATCCCTGGAAGACAAAGCCAATCACCTGATTACGCAGACCGGCCAGCTCATCCGGACTCTGCTTACCGACATCTCGACTGTTGAGCAGGTAACTGCCGCTGGTTGGAATATCGAGGCAGCCGAGGATATTCATGAAAGTGGACTTGCCCGATCCCGACGGCCCCATGATCGCAACAAATTCTCCCGGCATCACCGTGAGACTCACGTCCTTGAGCACCGGCACCGCGCCGGCATCGGTCTGGTACTCTTTGAACAGATGCTCGATCTGAATGACGGGTGGAGAACTCATTGCATGCCTGTCCGTATTAACGAAGGGCTGCCATCAGAACATTCTCATCGGTGAAGAGGCTGCCTTGACCGGCGGCTTGTGATCCTCAATGATGACCGCATCACCTTCCTTGAGATCTCCGCTCACCACCTCGCTCATCCGGTTATCTGTGATGCCAACGGCGATGCGAATGGGATTGATCTGACCTTTGTTCAGTACATAGACCGTGCCCATCGTCGCATCACCTTGATCTTTATCCTTGCTCTTGCCACGGCCATTCCCGCCACCTGAATTTGCACCCTTCGGCCTGTCCAAACGCGGTGCGATATCGACCGGCCGGAAACGCAACGCCGCATTCGGTACCAGCAGGATATTCTTGCGATTCGCCACAAGAATATTTACGTAGGCCGTCATGCCCGGCATGAGAATTTGCTCAGGATTATCGACGGCAACAACAACGTCATAAGTCACGACGTTCTGCACGGTCGTTGGATTAAGCCTGACCTGCTTCACCACACCATCGAAGCTGTGGTTGGGAAATGCATCCACACGAAATACCACCGACTGGCCAACTTTAAGATGACCGATATCGGCCTCGGCATAGCTGGAGTCGATCTGCATCCTGGATAAATCCTGAGCAATCTTGAACAGTGTCGGCGTCTGGAAACTGGCTGCTACTGTCTGCCCGATATCCACTTCGCGCGAAACCACGACACCACTAACGGGAGAGCGGATCACCGAATAGGCCAGATTGGTGCGATCCTTTTCGAGCTGGGCGCGCACTTGCGCCACTTGGGCGCGTGCCGCTTCGCTGGCCTGGATACTGGTATCGAGTTCCTGGCGTGTCACATACTCCTGCTTGAACAACTCACGGCTGCGCGCCGCGTTGGCTTCCGCCAGCTTCAACTGCGACTGGACATTTGCCAGACTGGCCTCGGTTTGCTTCATTTGTGCCTGATACAGCGCCGGGTCAAGCTCCAACAGCACCTGCCCCTCTTTGACATGATCGTTGAAATCGACATACCACTTCTTCACCGTTCCCGACACCTGGGTGCCGACATTCACCAGCACGACCGGATTCAGAGTGCCGTTGGCGGATGCCATTTGCGTGATGTCGCCGCGCTCCACCTGCGCGGTCCGATAGCGCGCCTCGGCCTCCGACGCATGCTGGTGGCTCCAGTAATAATAGCCGCCTGCTGCAGCCAGTAGCAGGATCAGCGTACTGCCCAAAAACAGAGAGCTGCGTTTCATAAAATCACCTGTTTCATCTGGTCGTCGTCTCAAGTGCGGCGAAATCGAGTTGTCCCATTGCCTGGGCCAGTGCAACACGGGCCAGACGCCAGTTATAAAGTTCCTGAATATTCTGTTGCCGTGCGCTGGCCAACGCACTTTGCGCATTCAGAAGATCGAGAATGCCGCCGACGCCGGCGCGGTAACGCCCCTGCGCCACCCGCTCCGATTGTGTAGCGCTGTCGAGCAGATCGTGCGCCGCCCGAACCGCCTGGGTCTCGCTTTGCAATGAATGATATGCACGCCAGACATCGAGTGCCACCTGCATGGCGAGCTTGTCGCGTTGTGCCGTTCTGGCATCGAGCTGCGCCTCGGCAGAACGCACTTTGTACGTGGTATTGAAACCGGAAAATATTGGCAGGCTCAAGGAAATACCGACGACATTGCCACGGGTTGGATCAGTAAGTGAATTGTGCATGTTACTGCCATTGGCATACAGAGAAACATTCGGCATGCCGTTTGCCCGTGCAACATCGATGCTGGAGCGAGCTGCCTTGACCTGGGCTTCGGCAGCCGCAAGATCCGGACGTGTACGCCTGGCGGTCTCGATCAATTCGCTGATGCGGTTGGTAAATTCCTGTGCAAAACGTGTATCGACAACGGGCTCCCCGGGCGGGGCAACATCGATGTTTTGATCTGCGGGAAGACCGAGGGCATTGGCCAATGCCCCTTTGGCATTATTGACATCGCCTTCGGCACGAATACGCACCAGCGCCGCCTGCGAGGCGGCAGTCTGCGCTTGCAGCTTGTCGGCAGGTGTCGCAGCACCTGCCAGATAGCGAGCCGTCGCCGCCTTCAGGCTCTCCTGACTGGCCTGCTCACTGGCGCGCGCGGCAAGCAGCGTGGCCTGCGCCGCATTCCATTGATAATAGGCTTGCACGGTGCTCAAAAACACACCTTGCAGCACCGCATCCTGAGTGGCATTGGTTGCTGCGAGGATTTGCCGCGCATTTTCCAGCGTGGCTTCGCGTCCGCCAAAATCGTAAAGCAGATAGTTGAGCGACAGCGTTGCCGCAGTCTGACTATAGTGAACGTTGCTTGCGCCGCTGCTGCGGTTACGGGTCTCCGACAACGTCAGGTCGACCGACGGCAGATACGCGCTTTGCGCCATGCCGACTTGCGCCGCTTGATAGCGCGCATTAGCCCACGCCTCACGGGTTTGTGGATTGTTGCAGAGCGCATGATCGACGACATCGGGCAGGCTCAAGGGTGCAGCATCAATCCCCGTTTGCTGCGCAAATTGACAGGGAATCGTTGCGGCTGACGATGGTGTGCGCATCAGACTGCTACCGGCACTTTGTGTCGTGAGCGCATCGGTCGCAAATGGATCGCCGGCATAGACTGCTCCAGTAAACAGCATGTGGATTACGAGCACCGGAATAGCCGGACGAACGTACTTGTAAAACCGGCACTGTCTTGTCTCACGCATGATCAAATGATAAAAAATGCATCGTCGCGTTCGTTGTAAAATTGAAAGTCCCCGCATATGAAACGTATGAAACGCTTCCCGCGAAGCAGCTAAAATTTTGTCATGCACCTTGCCAACCTCGGCGAAGACTAACACCCAAAACGGGTTTAAACCATCCGGCCATTGTGACAAATTGTATCGATTTGCCTTTCGACACGCCTTCGCCAATCGAGTTCGGCGAATTTTCCTGCGACAACAATAACGCGCTCGGCGTCATGCTTGCCCACACGCTGACTGTCGACGGCCGCAAGCTGAAGAAGGGTTACGCGCTCGATGCAGATGACATTGCCGCATTGAAGGCTGCCGGTGTCACCAGCGTTACCGGCGCGCGCCTGCGTAGCGATGATGTGGCCGAAGACACGGCAGCCAGCGCAGTCGCGGCACTACTCGCCGGCCCTCATACGCAAGTGCGCAAAGCCTACACGGGCCGCTGCAATCTGCATGCGACGGTGCATGGCGTACTGGTTGTCGATGTCGAAGCGATTATTCGCACCAATCGCATTGATGAGTCTATCACCGTTGGCACGCTGCCCCCATGGTCGACAGTGCGCAAGGGACAGGTCATCGCCACGGTGAAAATCATTCCACTCGGTGTCAATCCGAATGTCATTGAATCCTGCCAGAGCGTGCTTGCCACTGCACCACTGCATGTAGCCAAATTGACGGCGCAGCGCGTCGCGCTGATTTTCAGCGAGCTGCCGGGACTGACGGAAAACGCCATTGCGGCAACGCGCGCCGCCACACGTCAGCGTATCGAGGCACTGGGCAGCCGCATCGCCTTGGAACTGCGCTGCCCGCATACATCATCGGATCTTGAATTCGCACTGCGGCAGGCGCATGCCGCCGGCTGCGAACTGATCATGATCCGTGGCGCGGCCGGCACCAAGGATCGCCGCGACACAGCGGGTGCGGCAATCGTCGCCGCCGGCGGCCGGATCGAACGTTTTGGCATGCCCGTCGAACCGGGCAACATGCTGCTGCTCGGACGGCTCGGCGAAGTACCACTGCTCGTCATGCCCGGCTGTGCCCGCTCGCAACGGCTCAACGGCCTCGACTGGGTGCTGCGCCGCCTGCTGGCGCACCTGCCGCTCGAAGACGCAGACTTTGCGGCGATGGGTGTCGGTGGCCTGATTCGCACGACGACCGAACCAGCCAGCGAAGAAAGCGAAGAGCCTGCTCTCGAACTTTCTCCTGCCCCGGTAACGCCAGCGAAGGGACCGCGTATCGCCGCACTGATCCTCGCCGCCGGCCGCTCGGCCCGCATGGGAATAACCAACAAGCTGCTTGAAAAAGTCGACGATATCCCGCTGGTGCTGCGCGCCGCAAATGCCGCCCTCGCCTCACGCGCCGCCTCCGTGACTGTTGTCACCGGCCATGCAGCGGACAGCGTTGCGACACTCGTCGGCGCACCGCGCATGGGCTTGGACATCGTGCATAACCTGGAGCATGCGCAAGGCATGTCCACCTCACTGAAATGTGGCATCGCCGCGCTGCCGGAAAATTCGGATGGCGCATTGGTGCTGCTCGGCGATATGCCGCGCATTTCCGCAGCGCATCTTGATGCATTGATCGACGCCTTTGCCGAAGGCGAGCACATCATCGTGCCGACACACGCTGGCCAACGCGGCAATCCCGTGCTCTGGCCACGCCGCTTCTTCGCAGAATTTCAGCCAATCGATGGCGACCAGGGCGCGCGCGGCCTGCTGAAAAAATATATCGATCAGATTAAAACTGTGGAATTTTTTGATCCGGCCATTCTGATGGATGTCGACACACCGCAAGATTTGCACGAATGCAATGTCAAAAAACCCGGAGATCTCCATGAAGAGCGACAAGAGCAGACTTGACCGCATCCTCGCCGAAGAACGCACCCGCGAGCAAGGCTACCGCGAGCTGGCGCTGAAGCTTTTTCCGTGGATCTGCGGACGCTGCGCCCGCGAATTCACGCGCACCAACCTGCGCGAACTCACCGTGCATCACAAGGATCACAACCACGGCAACAATCCATCCGACGGCAGCAACTGGGAATTGCTCTGCCTCTACTGTCACGACAACGAGCACCAACGGCAACTTGAAGCGCACGGTGCAGGCACCGTAACAGGTGGCGGCGACGCTGCTGCGGCAACCTTCTCGCCATTCGCCAATCTGAAGGACCTGCTCAACAGAAAACAATGAAAGCTTCGGGCACTTGCGATGCTCCGACGCCAATCGCATCTGCCGGCATAGGGCAGAATTTGCAGATTAAGGGTAGACGCCACAGGGTTCAGACGCTATAATTCGCGCCGCTTCTTCAGATGCACAAGAAGCGTGGCATGGAGAAAGTGAAGCAGCGCACCAGCCAATTTTTGTATTGACCCTATCGTCTAGAGGCCTAGGACAATACCCTTTCACGGTACGAACCCGGGTTCGAATCCCGGTGGGGTCGCCAGTTTAAAAAGGGTTGCTGCAATGGCAACCTTTTTTGTTTCAGGCAAGTAGCAAGCAACAAGGAGTGGTAGTTCAGTTGGTTAGAATACCGGCCTGTCACGCCGGGGGTCGCGGGTTCGAGTCCCGTCCACTCCGCCAAATATGCAATGAATACGCGCCTTTGGGCGCGTTTTTCTTTTCCGCGTCTCATCCTGTTTGGCTGTTTCCCTGCCCACGTTGCCAAGCCTAGGGCGAAGAACTCCTTCAAGCCGTTTCCCCATAAATTGACGGACTTCTCTACTTTTATTTGGTACGGCTGGCGGGGGGCAGGTCATATTCTCCAGGCTATTCTGGTCAGTTTTTTGCCTACGCTGATGGAAAGCAAAAGAAGATCGGATGGCTCTGCTTCAAACCCCGATTTTGACCGCGTCATTGCCAAGCAGATTAAAGACTTCGTGGATACGATTGTTTGGTATGCACGACGAGATGTCGACAAGAGCCAGCATGAAGATAAGCACTTGTTTCGCGTTTCAGAAATCATGGCAGTAGGACATAAAAACGGGCTGGAAGTTGCGTATTACCCGAATGCAGGGTATGACACCGTTGCTTTTGAGCACTCTGAAATCAGTTTTGAACATGAGCTTTTTCATAATCTTCGGGTAAATTTTGGCTTTGGTAACGGCATTGTCGAAATCCTGAAGGAACATATGTCTCCATATTTACAAATGATCCAGAGCATTTCCCCCAATGGCGGATCGCCTTATGTGAAAGGGGTCTTTTCCTGCAAACGAATTGCTTGATCTGAAATTGGATTTTCTCAATCGAAGTGTTCACCAGATAAGATAAGTTAGAATTGTGAGCATCGCTGTTCGACAAATTCCGAATGAATGATTGATCATCCCTTACCAGACATTACTGCGTGGGAGTGCAATGACTTCAAATATTTCGCAACCCTATACACGCCGCCTGTCCGGTCTTGAGCGCTATTCATTAGTCATTAACGAAGTCTATCGCTACAACATCGACGCCATTGCCGAGGGCAGCGGCAATATTTCGTGCGAGGAACTTCAGGCGGCGATGGCAGTGGCCGCAGAGGCAAACCCCGGTGTACGGGTTCGTCTGAAATCATTTCTCGGCTTCAGCAAATGGGTCGATAGCGGCATTGCGCCGATTATCCGGGAAGTCGAGGCGCCGGAGTGGGATTGTTACAGCGAACGCGGCAGCGAATTCATGCAGGAAGGATTTCACCCGCTGGAAGGCGGTCCAGTCTGTGACGGGTTTCTGTTACAGGGCACTCCCGTTCGCATCATTTTTCGCGGGCTGCATGCGGCGATGGATGCACGCGGCTTGCAGCATTTCGCCAAGGATATATTCCGCGTTCTGCGCGGTGAAGCGCCGATCGGTTCGCATTCCACCCTGACTGATCTGGATGTCACATCAAAATTCAAGGACCGCATCAAGGATGTCCCGCCGCCCGCCGTCTGCCTTCCCGTATTACCGCCGAGTAGTGGCAATTTCGAGAAGCTCCGCTATGTCTGGCGCAGAGCGATCGTCAACAAGAATGATCGCAACATGCTACCGAAGATGGCGGTATTTCTTGCTCAGCATGCGCGCAAGGCAAATCAGCCAGATCAGGTCGATGAAGGTAAAGTGGGATTCACGATTCCCGTCGATCTCCGCGGTTTGCGTGAGGATGTGGCGACCACAGCCAACATGACGGGCTATATGCGCATCTACGTTGCGCCGGAAGATACGCCCAGAGCAATCATGCAGCAGATCAACCAGAACGTCCGGAACCATGTTGACTGCGCGCTGCCCGGCATTCTCAGACTGCTCCAATGGGTGCCGCTCTCCTACATGATCAAAAAAATGCGCCAGGGTATCGACCAGGCGCTCTATCAGACGAACAAGGGACTGCCGAGCGGCGGCATCGTCTCAATGGGCATGTTCAAACCAGAAGATTTTTCCTGCCCGCAATTCAAGGCAGTCACCTGCGTCGGCATCCCCGGATCAGTGGGCAAGATGAATGTGGTGATCATGAATTACACCGATCACATTGAAGTGGTATTTTCCACACCGGAAGCATTCAACATGGAAGGCCAGCTTGACCGGATGATCGATGAATTCGGAGCGTTCATGAAGGCATGATCGCCTCACATACAAAAATCCTGCACTCTCAGCTCCACTGGCTCAGTAACAGCTAAGTCTGTCGCCGTAGCCTCTCCCATCTGGCGCGCTACCTGTTCGGTAACCTGCCCATTGTCAAGAACACCATGTCGCTGGTGATCCTCACCATCATCATCGTTTCAATACTGCCGGCCGTCATCATCTATCTCAGGTGCCGCACCGCGTAGCCCCTGCCGCTGTAGGGTAATGCGGGTGTTTTAAACCTTAAACACCCGAAACCCATTGACATTAATCACGACAACGGGATAAATTGAGCCTGTGCAGGATAGTAATTTTCCGGAGCCTCGCAAACCCCCATTACGCGGCCCCACCCTGCTAGACACAGCAGAGCGATAACTACGATAATAAGATAGGGACTGGTTTCAGGCTATGCATGAATCATTCAGCACTCCCCCACAGGCAAGCTGGCTCATGCCGGTACGCGTTGCGCTACTCTACGCAGTATTTGCCGCCCTGTGGATCGTCACATCCGGCTACCTGCTGAACCTGACCACTGCCGACACGACGCTGCTCGCACGCTTCGAACTGGCCAAAGGCCTTGCCTTCGTCGCGGTCACCAGTATCCTGCTCTATCTGCTAGTCAAGTCTCAGGCCAACCGCTCCGGCAGCATGGAGGAAGCTACCGCGCTGCGCCCGGGCAAGCGCAGTTTGGCTGTTATTTTTATCGCGCTCGCCCTGGCCGTACCCCTCATCGGCGTTGGCATCATCTGGTTACACAGACCACCTGTAGAGCGAGAGACCTTTGATAACCTGAGTATCATTGCCGACCTCAAAGCCAAGCAGATCGAAAGCTGGCTTAGCGAACGCATCGGCGATGGTACGGCACTGTCCAATAACAGCGGTTTTGTCCATCGGGTTGCGGAACTAAAACACAGCGGCAGCGCGATACAGGCTGAAGCCATCCGCAGTCGCCTGGAACTCATCATCAAAAATACTGGCTATGAGGCGGCGGTTCTACTGGATACGGCTGGCCAACCGCTGATGAGCCTGGGCGAGCCGCATCAGGTCAACGACGCAACATTACAGCTGCTGCATGAGGCCTTGACGACCGGCAAGGTACAGCACAGCCAGTGGCGTATCGACGCGGGTGGCGAGCAGCACATGGATTTCATTGCCCCCTTGTCGCTTGAAGTCGATGGACAGCGACAGCAGCTCGGCGCCGTGCTGCTGCATATCGACCCGTTGCGTTTTCTCCAACCCTACATTTACACTTGGCCGGGAGGAAGTAAGAGCGCTGAAACCCTGTTGGTACGCCAGGAGGGTGACCAGCTGGTTTTCCTGAACGAACTGCAGCACCGACCAGGGAAACATTTGTCCCTGCCGTTTTCACCGGCTACGGCAGCACTTCCGGCGGCGATTGCAATACATCTGGGCCACCCAGGTAATGTGAGCGGCGTGGATTACCGTGGCATGCCGGTGCTGGCCGCCTATCGCCCTGTGAAAGACACCGACTGGTATCTTATTGCCAAGATCGATCGCAACGAAGCGTTTGCCTCCGTGCATAACCTGGCAATCTGGGTCAGCCTGATAGCTTCCATTGCCGCGGCGGCCATTGGCGCCGCGGTACTACTGCTCTGGAACCAGCAACAGCACGCGTACCGGCTGAAGCTTCAGCTAAGCACTTCGGCGCTTGTGCGACAAAACGAGGCACGCTACCGCGCAGCAACCGAGTCGGCGGGAGACGCTATTGTCAGCGCCAATGCTGCTGGCAACATCATCAGCTGGAACCCCGCGGCGGCGCACCTGTTCGGATATACGGAAGCAGAGGCACTCGGCCAGCCGCTGACTCTGCTGATTCCAACGGCACTGCAGCAGCGCCATATCGAGGGCATGGCGCGCATGCGTGCAGGAGGCCCGCCGCGCATCATAGGCAAAGCAGTCGAACTGATCGGCCGACACAAGGAAGGTAACGAATTCCCCATCGAAGTTTCACTCGCCCACTGGCAAACGGATGAGGGTTATTTTTATACCGGCATCCTGCGTAATATTACCGAGCGCAAGCGAGCCGATATTCTGCTGCGGCGGCAGAAGGATCTCTACGACATGCTGTCGCAAACCAACCAGACGATCGTACGCGGAATCAGCCAGGAAGAACTGTTCGACAAGATTTGCCGTATCGCCATCGAGAATGGCGGCTTCCAGTTCGCCTGGATCGGTCTGTACGATGCCGCCGACAACCGGGTCAAGCCGGTGGCCTGCTTCGGTAGAGAAAGCGAATATATTAAGAAAGTGTATGCCCCCGCTGCCACGGATAAAACAGACGGATGCAAGCTGGTCATCGATGCCATGCACACCGGTGCTTGCGTTGTCAGCAATAACTTTATGGAGGATTCCACTCCCGCAACCGGGCAAGGCGCTGCGGCATATGCGGGCGTGCGTGCTGCAGGTATTTTCCCCATCCGCCGCAGCGGCACGGTGGTCGGCGTTCTTAGCCTGTATGCTACAGAGCCTGGATTCTTCAGCGCGGATGTTCTCAGCACCCTTGACGAGATGGCTACCGACATTTCCTTCGCCCTCGACAATCTCGACCGTTCGGCAGCGCTGGCTATCGCCGCCCAAGTGGTGGAAGCGAGTCCGGTGGTGCTATATCGACTGGTACCAGAAACAAATGGCAAGATAGAGTACGTTTCGGAGAACGTCCGCTGCTGGGGCTACACAGCCGGGGATACGCTGTTGGGCGAGCTTAATTACGCACGCATCGTGCACGCCGACGACTTGGTTTGGGTGAAAGAGGAACACGAGCGACATGAACGCGAAGGGCAAGATGATTTCACGCTAACCTTCCGCATTGTCACCGCCACCGGAGAAACGCTGTGGGTTGAAGAACATACGCACATTGTGCGCAGTGCCGGCGGGCAAGTGCTGTACTACGAAGGACTGTTGTCCGACATCACCGAGAGGAAGCGCGCCAGTGCCGTTCTAGAACAGCGCAATACCCTCGTCGAAACGATCCTGGAGCATGCTCCTATCGGCTTCGCCGTGAATACCATTGACGACGGTAATATTCTCTTCATTGGCAGTAAATTCGAGGCCATCTACGGCTTGCCGCACGACAGTCTGAATCAGGTGCAGGATTTCTTTGATGCGGTATACGCTGACCCGGAGTTTCGCGAACGCTCCCGTACCCGCGTCATGGCGGATATCGAGTCAGGTGACCCGGCACGTATGCACTGGGAAGATATCGAGTTCAATACACGCGATGGCAAAAAACGAGTTATCAACGCCATGAATATCCCCCTACCGGCACAGAATCTGATGATTTCGGCTGTGCAGGATGTGACGGCACAGTTCGAGGCAAAAAAGGCGTTGCGGGCGGCTGAGGGCCAGTTTCGCGGTCTGGTTGAACAGGCCATTGCCGGCATCTACATCATTCAGGATGAACGTCTGGTTTACGTCAATCAGCGCTGTGCCGAAATTTTCGGGTACGCAAAGGCCGATATGCTTATGGAACTTGACCCTCTGCTGCTGATAGTCGAGTCCGACCGTGCGAAGACGGTGGAGTACATGCAGCAGTTATACGACGGCGTAGTGCAGAACATGGCTTTCGAATTCACTGCCTTGCGTCAGGATGGCACGATGGTGGACATCGGATTGCACGGCGCCCACGCCACACATCATGGCCGGCACGCCGTCATCGGTTTATTGCAGGACATTTCGGAAAAGAAGCGTGCCGAAGAGCAGATCGCGCATTACGTGAAGCAACTGGAAGGCGCCTTCATGCGCACCGTGGAGGTGGCGACCACGTTAAGCGAGATGCGCGATCCCTATACTGCCGGTCACGAGAAACGCGTGGCACAGATTGCTGTGGCTATCGGCGCCGAGATGGGCTACGACACGCAGCGGCAGGAGGGATTGCGCGTCGCTGGCTACCTACACGATGTCGGCAAAATTACCATTCCTGCAGAGATTCTCTCCAAACCCGGCCGCCTGAGCCCAATCGAATTCGAACTGATCAAGGGGCATTCCCGCGCCAGCTACGATGTTCTGAAAGAAGTGGAGTTCCCCTGGCCAGTAGCCGAGGTCGCTCTGCAGCACCACGAGCGCATGGACGGTACCGGCTACCCGCAAGGTCTGAAGGGTGAGGCGATTCTGCCGGAGGCGAGAATCATGGCTGTTGCAGACGTGGTCGAAGCGATGTCATCCCACCGGCCCTATCGCGCAGGACTTGGTATCGAGGCTGCGCTACAGGAGATTGTGCGCGGACGCGGCACGGCTTACGATGCTGACGTGGCTGACGCCTGCCTGCACTTATTTCGGGAGAAGGGTTACCGAATACCCGCCTGATTCAGGAGGGTTTGCATGACTGAGCGTTCCAAGCAACAGGCCAGACATTCCGCTGGTCAAGAGAGAAGTCAGGACAATATCGGATAGGATCGGTGCTGAGATTCAACTGGCAGATGCCTGTCAGGGGTCAACCCATACAACAGAATAGAGAAGAGACATGGCGACATCGACCGGCTGGTTTTATTGGGCAATTCTGTCTGCCGTTTTTGCGGCACTGACTGCCATTTTTGCCAAGATCGGCATTCAGAGCGTCGATTCAGATCTGGCAACCTTGATCCGTACAGCAATCATCATCGTCGTACTGTCGGCGTTCGTGGCTTACACGGGTAAGTGGGCCAACCCTTTCGCGCTTTCGGCGAAGACCTGGCTGTTCCTTGGCTTGTCCGGCCTGGCGACCGGCGCATCCTGGGTATGTTACTTCCGGGCACTCAAGATAGGCGATGCATCCAAGGTCGCGCCGGTGGACAAACTCAGTCTGGTTCTGGTAGCAGTGTTCGCGTTCACATTTCTGGGAGAACGTCCGTCGCTCCGCGAATGGTCAGGGATCGCAATGGTTGCTGGCGGCGTTCTGTTGCTCGCATTCAAGCGTTGAGGGATCCACATGTCCGACTCGGCCGCAAAGCCGACGCAGTATTCGTGGCGCTTGATTCCATTCGGGCAACCAGCGATTACGATTCGTACCTCTTTGTCATTGCCACACATTCGCGCACCAGATCCGGCCCGCGATAGACGAGGCCGCTGTAGATCTGCACAAGCTGCGCGCCGGCCTCCAGCTTGGCTCTTGCCTTTGCACCATCAAGGATGCCGCCAGCGGCAATGATCGGCAACTCATTGGCCAGCGCCCTGGCAAGTGCGACGACGATGGCGGTGGATTTCTCGAATAGCGGTGCGCCGGAAAGCCCTCCATTCTCGCTGGCATGCAACTGACCTTCGACACCTTCACGGCCGAGTGTGGTGTTGGTGGCAATCACCGCATCAATGCGATGATGGCGCAGCGCCGCCGCAATATCGGTAATCTGTGCGGTATCCAGATCGGGGGCAATTTTCAGTGCCAGCGGTACATACCGTCCGTGCTTGTCGGCCAGCTTGGCCTGTCGTCGCTTGAGGGCACCGAGCAGCGCATCGAGTTCCGAAGCACTTTGCAACTGACGCAGATTTTTGGTATTCGGCGATGAGATGTTGACGGTGATGTAGCTGGCAGAAGCATAGGCCTTGTCGAGGCAGGCCAGATAATCGTCGACCGCATGCTCGATCGGTGTGTCGGCATTCTTGCCGATGTTGATGCCGAGAATACCCTTATAGCGTGCGACACGAATGTTGTGCAGCAGCGCATCGATACCGTGATTATTGAAGCCCATGCGATTGATGATGGCCTGCTGGCCGGGTAGGCGGAACAGGCGCGGCTTGGGATTACCGGGCTGCGGACGCGGTGTCACCGTGCCGATTTCAAGAAAACCAAAACCGAGTTTTGCCAGACCATCGATAGCTTCGCCATTTTTGTCAAAACCGGCCGCCAAGCCGACACGATTCGGGAAATCCAGTCCCATCACCCGTACCGGAGTCGTTGCGGCAGATGGCGCATCCGGCAACAGGCAGCCGAAGCGGTGCAGCCCGGCAATGGTCAGTTCATGGGCGACTTCAGCATCGAGGGCAAACAGCAGCGGGCGGGCAAGAAAATAGGGCAGCATGGGTAAATTATATTCGGCTTCCCCGGAAACATCGGGAATCTTCACAGCGTACTGCGGTGATTGGCGTCAAGGCTGCATCAGGGGTTTGGCCGCGCCACGCCAATTTTCAGCAAACACCAAGCCTCCCCGACAAGCCCTTCCAGCGGGTGGAAATTGGCCTTGTAGGCCATTTTCGGACTGTGCTCCACCCAGTAGCCGAGATACAGATACGGCAGTCCCAGATGGGCGCACTGACCGATCTGCCAAAGAATTCCGTAGGTGCCGAAGCTCGCACCGACAATGTCCGGATCGTAAAACGTATACACCGAGGAAAGTCCGTCGGGTAATACATCGATGATGCTGACCATGCGCAGCGGGCCGTTTTCGCCGCTGCGGAATTCGATCAGTCGGCTATCGACATGGCTTTGCAGCAAAAAATTCGCATACTGGGTGCGATTATCCTGATCCATGCCGCCGCCGCTGTGACGCGATGTCTGGTAGCGTTGATAAAGCGCGTAATGTTCCTCGCGGAAAGTCAGCGGCCGCTGGATGGCAAGCAAATCGGCATGGCGCAGCAAGGTACGGCGCTGACTGCGATTCGGTACATATTGGCCGACAGGAATGCGCACCGGCACACATTCGCGGCAAGCATCGCAATACGGCCGATAGGTAAACACACCACTACGGCGGAAGCCGGCGCGCACCAGATCGCCATAGAGCATTTCGTCGATCAGATGGCTCGGTGTGGCAACTTGCGAGCGGGCGACACGATTCGGCAGATACGAGCAGCCGTACGGTGCGGTCGCGTAGAACTGGAGTTGCGTGAATGGCAGGTCATCAAGTTTGGTCATACGTTATACGTTATGAGTCATCGATAAAACAAGTTGCACAACGCATCAATCGGCCAGGAGCCAGGCAAGAACTCGATACCCTCCTCTGTCCAGTGCGCCAGACCAGCAGCGAACTCACGACGCGGAATCTCGCGAGCGCCAAGCGAACCCAGATGCGGCGTCTTCATCTGGCAATCTATCACGGCAAAGCCGCGTTGGCCGAGATAACGACACAGATGCGCAAGGGAAATTTTCGATGCATCGCTGACGCGCGAGAACATCGATTCGCCATAAAAAACACGGCCAATCGCCACGCCATACAAGCCGCCGACAAGCGCACCGTCGATCCAGGTTTCCACCGAATGCGCATAACCCAACTGATGCAGACGCAAGTACGCCATACACATTTCGTCGCTGATCCAGGTGCCGGATTGCCCGTCGCGTGGCCGTGCACATTCGCTCATCACCCGGGCGAAGCAGGTATCGAGTCGCACTTCATAGCACCGGTTCTTCAGTGTTTTTGCAAATGAGCGGGAAATTTTCAGTTCGATGGGAAACAGCACCATGCGCGGATCCGGGCTCCACCACAGCAACGGCTCACCGGGCGAATACCACGGAAATATGCCATGACGGTACGCGGCGAGAAGGCGTTCTGGTGACAAGTCGCCCCCCGCCGCCAGCAAACCGTTCGGCTCAGCCAACGCGGTCTCGACCGATGGGAAATCTATCTGACGCGGCAACCAGGGAATCATGGCGTTTGACCTTGCATTGAAAAATAATAGCGCGAACGAATCGCTGTGGGGCGCCGCTGCGCTAGAATTTGTTCCACCATGAAATCCATACTCCTTGCCATCGCAGGTGCCTTGCTGCTCGGCGCCTGCGCGATCAGCATCAAGCAGACGCCGCAAATCCCGGAAGATGTTGTTACACAACGCGCACCAAAACCCGCGCCGAAAATCGCTCTAGTGCTGGGCGGCGGTGCAGCACGTGGCTTTGCCCATGTCGGCGTCATCAAAGCACTGGAGGCGCAGGGAATCGTTCCCGATATTATCGTCGGCACCAGTGCCGGAGCAGTCGTCGGCGCGATGTATGCTGGCGGCAATAGCGGCTTTGAATTGCAGAAGCTCGCCATCCAGATGGACGAAGGTCAGATCAGCGACTGGTCGATGCCTGATCGTGGCGTACTGAAGGGCGAGGCCTTGCAGAAATTCGTTAATCGCGCCGTCAATGAACGCCCGCTGGAAAAGCTCAACAAGTTGTTCGCGGCGGTTGCCACCGATCTACAGAGTGGCGAGGCCGTAGTCTTTCGCACCGGGAATACCGGCATGGCCGTACGCGCATCAAGTAGCGTACCAGGCCTGTTTCAGCCAGTCGCCATCAATGGCCATGAGTATGTCGACGGTGGGCTGGTCAGCCCGGTGCCGGTACGCATCGCCCGCTCACTCGGCGCGGATTTTGTCATTGCCGTGGATATCTCTGCCAAGCCGCAATATGGCAAAACGCAGAGCATGATCAATATCATGCTGCAAACCTTCGCCATCATGGCGCAGACGATCAGCCGTAACGAATTGCCCGAAGCCGATATCGTGATCCGCCCGAATACACTGCAGATGCGCGCAACAGATTTTCAGGATCGTCATCTCGCGGTGATGGAGGGCGAAAAAGCAGTGGCAGCGCTGTTACCCGAGCTGAAGGCAAAACTGGCGAAACTGCGCGAAATACACGAAGAGCGCTAGCGGTCTGAATCAAGATATTGTTCAAGAAATTCGACAAACGCATCCAGCCGACCGTCGTCGGCGAGAACACGTGTCATGCCGAAAACGATTTCCACCCTGCCCTCAAGCCCGAAGGCCATTGAAAAGCAGTTGCTTTCAAACGGCACCCCGTACAGGCATTGCGCATCGAATCCAGGGCAACTCAAGTCACTCCGTTTGAAGCTTCCAAGGTTCGACAGCACTGCGGTTTCAAGCAGTTTTGGCGAAGCATAGTTATCAATCGTGCTGGTCATCAGACGATCCAGCCAGGCAAACGGCAGGCAACGGAGCAGGTCGAGTAATTTGTGATAATCGGTATCAACATTCCTGTTCAACATTTCATGCAAGCGTTTGCGGAAACTCTCAGGTGTATCGTCAGGGTTGATGTCGATATGAATCATGCTGCTGAAATTCATGGTGGTCAGCAAACCAGGAACATGGCGACGCAAACTGACAGGGATCGCGATGCACACCGGATCGATATTTCCTGAATGAGTGCGGGCAAATTCGGCCACTGCCAGAGCAATTCGTGACAGCAGATTATTTTGTTCACGGCGCAAAGAAACCCGCCGCCAGATATGGCCTGTCTCGTGACTTCGCGCATCACCCGTCAGACACGCTGAAGCCTTCAGATTAAGCGGCAGCCGCGCGCGTAATCGCCGATTTAGCATCAGGTCGACATCGCTGAATGCGGCATTTGTTCCCAGTAGCGCTTCTCCCCGCAAAGCGCGGAACAACTCCTGGAAAAAATGCATCACACCTATCCCGTCCATAACAGCATGCAGGACACGAAAAATTACCTTGGTCGACTTTCCCGTGCTGGCGATGATCAACTCGGCCGTCGGCCCATTTTCCAGTGACAACGGGGTGGCATCGATGAATTCCGCGCCGACCTCGGAACGGCCATCCCAGTCGCACTGCTCGACGATCCTCAAACGCGGCCCGACGCCATCACTCAGCCAGCGTGCGTTCCGACAACGACCTGTCAATCGCAAACGGGCACCCGGGTTCTCTGCAACAACCTTGTCCAGTGCGGCCTGCCATGCAATCTGCGCGCCGCCTATCTCGCCATCGATGACAAAGGCAATTTCACGCGGCGGATCCAGCGTATGGGAATGCGCACCGATGCAGGCGTGATAGTACTCGGGCACGGAGAGCCGGCGATTGATGTCATGCAACTTTTCAAGCTTTGGCAGGTCTCCCGGCATTCGTGACATGAATGGCCCCGTTTATTCGCAACGACAATGAAACACGATAACCTTTGTCCTGACTCCAGGAAACGGCAAAGGCCAGGTACGCGAGACCTCGCCGCTGTCGATCACTTCCACGCGCACGAAACCTGCCGCCTGCAAATCAGCCACTACATCACGTCGCGTTCGATCGTCATAGGCAAAAGGTGGTGGTGGTTTCATCAATCTTTGTCGCAGATCACTCAGCAATTGCCCAAACAAGCTACGCGGCGGCTCGTCCTCCAAGGGGATATAGTCAAAGACATATTCCCCGCCATGCACCCGGAGAAATTGCGCGATATTGCGCCAGATGGATATCTGCGCATCCCGTCTGAAATACATCATGATGCCTTCGGTGATGATAAATGTCGGCGCTTTTGAAAAATGCAGTGAAAAATCCAGAGCGGTAATATCACCGACCAGCAGCTTGAAATTTTCCCGTGCCAGAACGTCTCTTCCTGCAATGCTCTCTTCCATCCGCTTGCGCTTGAGTGCGATCACCTCCGGCAGATCAACTTCGAAATAACGATATGTCGGATCGGCACTGATCATGCAGCCCCGCGGCGAAAAACCGGCAGCGATCTCGATGATCTGGTGACAAGTTGAGCGGGTGAGCAAGGTATCGATCAGGGCATGTCGATGTACCAGGGTATGCTTCAAGGAGCATTTTTTTGGATTGAGCAATCGATACAATATGCTGTAAACATTGACCATCCGAAACAGCGACATTGCGCCTTTTGGCAGGACAATCTCGGCACAAGGAAATTTCCCCCACCACCAGGCAGCAGATGTATAGAGCGCGGAATGAGGAATTTTCTGCGCATTCCGCCCCATTCGACCATCGACATCCGGCTGATTCACAGGAACGCATCCAGGCAATCGGTCATCTCCTGCGGTGCCTCCAGCGGAATATAGTGGCCACAGTCCAGCAACTTTAATTGCGCATGTGGCAGCACCCGGGCGAGGCGCTTGCCGGCCTCAAGACAATCGGAGTTGCGCCCGTATAAACACAGGACAGGAATATCCAAGCTGCTCAAAATGGCATCATCAATGTCGCCGGACTCGCGGACATCCTGACGCAGACTACTTTTCAGGAACAGATATTCCAGACGTTCCTGCAACCGTTTCGCAGCGCGACCCTCCGGGACGAGTTGCTGCCGGATATCGTCTGGAATGTACGCCGCAAAAGTATCGCAGTCACCCGCGTCGGCCATGCTCGGATAGACATATCGGCTTGCCGGCAATGGCGCATCGATTAATACCAGTTTCGCTACCTGGCGCGGATGCTTCAAAGCGTAATTCAACACGACCAGTGCGCCGTAGCTGTGGCCGACGAGAGTAACCGGCGCAGCACTCCCGGCAGCGGGCAAACTTTCCAGCAAGCCCTCAAGATCGCAAGCCAGCGTATCCAGATCATAGCCTGTCGGTGTCAGATCACTTTTGCCATGGCCGCGCTGATCGTAGAGGATGACCTCGAAGCGTGCGGCAAGTTTCGCCGCAGCTGTGAAATACCAGGTTGCGATACTGCCGAAAACCAGGCCATGACACATAACCAGACGCGGCATGTCACCGGAGTCAGCAAACCCGCCGAGTATCTGGCAATTCAGATGTATGCCATTGGACTTGACGAGCCCCATGCTCTGGTCAGTGTGCTGAAAGTTTTTCGATGGTGTGCACGATGATGCCTGCCGCCTGCTTCGCTCCGCCGAGGCGCTTGAAGGATTCGGCGAGGGCTTGCGCCCGGATGCGGAACTGCGGTTCGTCGAACAATCGTTGCACAGTTTCACGCGCAGCCGCAACCGAAACCTTTCCATAACGCATGAACAAGCCGGCACCAGCATTGACGACTTGCTGGGCAACTACCGGCTGGTCGTCACGGATCGGTGCGACGATCAGGGGCAGGCCAAAATACAGGCTTTCACACACCGTGTTGTGTCCGGAATGGCAGATCACTGCTGCCATGTGCGGCAACAAAGCCACCTGTGGAATACGCGGCTGGATAATGAAATTCTTCGGCGCCTTTTCCTTCAGGATATCGGGCCCGGCCATGATGACCTGCAGCGGCATTTCGGCAAGCGCTTCCATCAGCACCTCATAAAACCGCAGCCCTCGATCCCGGCTGACGGTCCCCAGGGAAACAAGAATTTTTGGCGGCGCCGGATCAAGCAAGTTCCATGGAAATTCATCATTCTGCGAACGAGACGAAAATGCCGGCCCGACAAAATGATAGGTGGCAGGAAAGCATTCGTGTTCGGAGCCAACCAATTCCTGCGAAGAAAAGACGATGATGCCAAAAGGGGAGAAATCCGGACGTTCGACAATCTCCGGCATTTCATAGGTTTTCTGCAATTCCAGCATCCGTGCGCTAATCCAGTCATCCATGACGTTGACGCTCGAAACCTTCAGCACGGAGGCGGAGGTCGTTGCCAGAGTCAGCCAGGGAATCTGCATCTTGCGGGCAACCAATGCACCGGCAAGCATTTGATGATCGCAAACTATCATGTCCGGCTGAAAATCCCGCACAATTTTTTCGAGCGGCGCCAGCGACAGGCGTGTCAAGGGCAGGCAAAGATCTTCATAAAAGAAACGCACACTTGCCAGACCACGCACCTGACGGGAATGCGAGACAAAATCCTGCATGAAGCCAGGATCGATTGGCAGCGGAATGATCTTCGTTTCATCCGGGAAAAGATGACTGACGATCGCTTCATGTACCGCCCATCGCACATCATGGCCAAGCTTTTCAAGCTCTGCTGCTACCGACAAGGCTGGATTGATATGGCCAGTGAGCGGCGGGACCACAAACAGGATGCGCGACATCCCGATCAGCCTCCGATATTGCCGATGACATACGCCTCAAGATCGCCCACGGTCAGGGCGATGATTTGATCGAGGTTCATTTTTGAAAGCCAGTCGATGAAGTTGACCCGGCCGCCGTAGTGCTTCTGGAGCTTTTCGGCAATTTCCACAAACTCGATGCTTTCAAGCTCGAGATCGTCGCTGAAACTGGTCGTTGCATCGATTTCATAATCCTCAATCCAGTCTTCGTTAACCGCCTCGCGGATGACCCTGATGATTTGCTCCAGCACGGAGCCGTTGTTGCCTGCCATATCAAACCGTCCATCCAATAATGTAATTTCCGACAACGCGTGTGCTGATCCAATGACCGTTCACGCACAGATTCTGCCCGTCGATTTCGCTGACGATAAAACCCTTCGGGTTGCCCTCGAAGCCGGTTCCCATCTGCTTGGCGCATGCCTCTTTTGCCGCCCAGAATCTGGCTACCCATTGATCGTCCAAGTCATGATTATCGCATCCGGGCAGGATTTTCAGTTCGGAATCGCCAAAGGCGAGATTCAAAAACGCCTGTGTGCGCGATTCGATCTTTTCGATATCAATACCAACCGGCCGCTCTCCCGCCAGCGCAATGGCAAATAAATCCTTGTGTGCAATCGAAATGTAGATCTGCTCGCTGAAGCGGTTGGTCAGGTGCGGAGCAACCAGCGGTTGTCCTTGTGAATCATTACTGATGACCAGCTCTTTTGGAAACAGGGTGAATCTACCGCGCCCATTTTTTTCCCACAGATATTTGCGCACGGCATCCTTCGCCGCCACACGGCCGTTCAGCCATTGTCGCCGGCGCCGTGGCGAAACCATTTCATACTCCGCCATTTCCGGTTGGTTGAGATAACGTCTCGCGAGATACTCCCGGACAATCGCCGTGTCATAACGATCGTCGAATAGCACCACTCCATCGTCCAGTTCGCTGCAAACAAGGCAGGACTCCACCTGTTTGGTGCGCACGAAAAAATCCTTGTCCATCCGGTAGCGACGGGTCTGCCAGCCTTCCATGACAATCATCGCCTGGTCGCGATCATCGATCAATTGCAGATCGGCGAGGCAACTGGTGGCATCCAGATGCCGCACCAGAACCTGGCACTCAAATGTTTCCCTGACAGCCGGATCGGGACCGAAGAAACTGATTTTATCGACGCTGATGGGCATGGCCAGGCAATCGACATCCTCCTCCATCACCCAGTATCCGGCCAGTTGCCCCATATTATCGAGAAGCGCACCTTTGCCTTCAGGCACTTTCAGTCGTCCGCAAATACCGTTGTCGGCCATCGGCCCCAGTCGCTCGACGCCTTGATAGGCTGGGCCATGAAACATCCAGCGATCCGCATAAAGTTTGCCAGCATCGATTTCCGCATCGCGCTGATTCCTGAAATCAGCATTTGAAAAAGACTGAGGATGCGTTGCTGGCAAAGGGTAGTGACAATCGATAATGGCTCTGGCTTTCATGTAGCCATCGATACCGACTTCGATTTCTGGATATGTTTTCAGATTCAGATGAATGTCGATATCAGTCGGCTTATCGACAACCAGCCAGTTGAAGGCATGCACGTCCTCGAAGCGAATGACGACATATCCCGGTAATTGTTCCTCGATCGCCTCGCGCAGCAGCATGATCTCCATTGTCAATGGCACGACCGGATGGCGATCTGCAACCACCGGCCATCCTTCACGCTGCGGGTAGAGCCCATGGTCCAGCACATACGGGATGTTTGAATTGACATCGAGATGCCGGCGGATGGTTTTTTCAAATGCAGAGACCACCGCATCCGATGCGGCCGGAGAAATAACAACAGGAGAGGCAGCGGTGGTCATCGGATGCGGATGGATTTCCTGCCGCTTGCGCCATACGGCCTGCACATCGACGCTCGCCTGCCGGATGGCGGCAAGCGTCTGGTCAAACATCTGCTGCAATGGATCGTTGCCGGCCTGCGACGATGCCGATGTCGAAAATGTCGGCTCAAGTTGCAGAGGCTGATCCAGTCTAACCAGCGGCACACCCAAGCGTAGCCTGATACTACTGGTGGATTTTCCGGTATGCGGTTGCGCTTCGTCCGACGCAGCAAGCAGCGACAAATCCGTCTCGGCACCTTCCACCCAGAGCGCCGCGACAAGATGACTGAGTTGCATCATCCCGCTGCGATTCGGCGTATTGGCGCTGAAGGCCAGATGGCTGCGATTTTTCAGGATGTCATCGACAAATCCCGGCAGACTGCCGGTACCAACCTGAATGAAAGCGCGGTAGCCGTCGGCATACATATTCTCGATCAGTTTCCTGAAACGCACCGGCTGCAGCAGATGCGCCAGCGCCAGATCCTTCTTGTCCCGCATCGATTCCGGGAAAATCTCGCCGCTCGTGGCAGACCACAGAGGAACCAGCGGTTCGTGGAGATCGGTGATTGCATAGAAATCCTGGTATGGCTGCATATGCCCGGCAAACATTGGCGAATGGAACCCCGAGGAAAATGGCAGCGGTTGCGCCAGAACCTGCAAATCGTGAAGCCGCTGACGAGCAATTTCAACTGAGCCGGATTTGCCGCACAGAATTACCTGGTGCGGGCAATTGTCATGTGAAATACAGATATCCTCCAGGCCGGCAATCGCTGCCGTCGCCACTTCCTCGCTGCACGAGGCAACCAGGAAGATGGCATCGGGAAGACTCATGGATGCCGGATCCTGCTCCAGCGCATCCATGATGGCGTCGGCCCGCTCCTGCGCCAGCATGCCGCTGGCGAACATCGCCGAGAACTCGCCGAGGCTGTGTCCTGCCATGCCGTCCGGCTTGATACGCAGCCTGCCGAGTATGTCAAACAGGAAACGGTTCAGCCTGCCAAGACCGAGGACAACCTTGTACAGCGATTCCGACGGATCGATCTTCGTGCAAAATTCCGGGAGCGGCAATTTGAAATAAGCCGCCACATCTTCCGCCTGCGGCTCGAAGCTGCTATCAACACCCGGAAAGATGAATGCCAACTTGCCGCCGGCGGCGATCATGCCGTCACGGGAAAAGAAAATCTGATTGCGCCCATGCCAGGCGACACCCTTGCCAACCACTTTGGCCGCGAGTTCGAGACGCTTCGCTGTTGGTTCGATGATGGCCAGACGCCACTGTCCTGCGCCAGGCTCACGATCCCAGTGCTGCTGGCGCAGGCGGTCGAGCAGTTCGGCTTGTGATTGCGCCGCGATCGTTACGACCTTCGGCAGCGCGGCTGTATTACCAAAAAATGGCGCAGGCTCTGCACGATGCGCACCCAATACAACGTGCGCATTGATTCCGCCGAAGCCGAAGGCATTGACTGCGGCGATTCTTTTACCGCTGGCATCCTGCCATGGCTCGTGTTTTTGCAGCACCCGAAAACGTGTCTTGCCAAGCAGTTCATGGGGCGATTCGCAATGCAGCGTCGGCGGCAGAATGCCGTGATATACGGCCAGTGCTGCCTTGATGACGCCGGCCACACCTGCAGCCGGCATGGTATGGCCGATCATGGACTTGACTGAACCGATGACCGGTCGTGCAACCGGCTGACGCCATGCACCGAAAAATTCCTTGAGCGTTTGCAATTCGGCCTGGTCGCCGGCAGGCGTCCCCGTGCCATGCGCTTCGACCAGACCGATCTGCTCGGGATCGAGTCCGGTTTGCCGCCAGGCGCGTTGCAGAGCCAGCAACTGGCCTTCTACGGCGGGCGCCATCAAACTGCTGCTGCGCCCGTCGCTGGAGGAGCCGACACCATGGATCAGCGCATAAATCCGGTCGCCGTCGCGCTCGGCATCCGACACTCGCTTGAGTACCAGAATACCAATGCCTTCACCGGCAAGGATTCCATCGGCATTGCTGGAAAATGGCCGGATCATCTGCGAACGCGACAACGCGCCGAGCTGGCAAAACGTCGCCCAGAAAGTCAGGTCGTGCGTGAAGTGCAGACCACCGGCCAGCATCATGTCGCTCTGCCGGGAACGCAGCGATTCGCACGCCTGCTCGATGGCCAGCAGGGAACTCGCACAGGCGGCGTCGACCGTGTACGCCGGGCCATGCAGATCGAGCCGGTTGGCCAGGCGCGATGCCACGAGATTCGGAATCATGCCGATGGCGACATCCGGACCGTAGTAATCGAGCTTGCGCTTGATCTGCTCACGGAGTTGCTGCAACTGTTCCGGCGCAATCTCCGGCAGGAGATCCTTGACGGTTTGCAGGGTTTGCTCGACCAGGCGCACATGCTGCTCAAGGCGCAATGTCCCGGCACTGAGGTAATTGCCGCGGCCGATGATGACGCCGGTTTTCTCGCGCGGAAAATCGCGCGCGCCATAGCCAGCGTCGTTCAGTGCTTCCACACCGATGCGCAGGCTGAGTAACTGGTCGGGCTCGGCCGAGGCCGCAGCCTTCGGCATGACGCCATACTTTACCGGATCGAAATCTGCATACGCATCGATAAAGCCGCCGCGACGGCAATAGAAGCGGTCGACTTCCGTCGACTGCGGATCGTAGAATTTTCCCGGCCAGCGCTCTTCAGGGACATCCCCGATGGCATCGACACCATTGACGATGTTGCGCCAATAACTCGACAAATCGCCGGCACCAGGGTAGATGCATGCCATTCCAATAATGGCAATCGCTTCGCTGGTTGGTTTCTGTTTCGCCAAAGCCGGCTCAATTCACCATGCTGAAGCTTTCGGGTGCAGCACACATCAGCACGACCTGAACATCATCTCTCGTACCAAATTGCAGCTCCTGCAACAATGCATCGACACCCTCCCGCACCGGAATCAAGCCGATTCCCTTGCGCGCAAAGTCTCGCTTCAGTTCTGCCGACACCATGCCCTTGCCTGCCCATGGCCCCCAGTTGATCGAAAGCACACGCCCTTTCAGACGTGCCTGCAAAGCGTGGGCAATCTTGTCCAGTGCATCGTTTGCTGCGGCGTAATCGATCTGTCCCTTGTTGCCGAAAGCTCCAGCAACACTGGAAAAAAAGACCACAAATTTTGCATCATCATGGATCAGGTTGTACAGAATCAATGCGCTGCGCACCTTGGTATCAAAGACACGCTCGAAGCTTTCCGTAGATTTATGCTTGAGCAATTTGTCATCGACAACGCCGGCACCGTGAATGACGCCATCAATGCGACCGTAACGCTGATACAAACTCTGGATATGCGCAGCAAATGTCTTGATGTCGCGCACATCCAGCGCCGTATAGTTAACCTTTCCACCAGCCGCTTCGATAGCGGCAAGCGACTGATGAATGTCCCTTGCCGCCATGATTTGTGCGCAGCGCTTCTCAACCTCGACCGGCTTCAGGCCTGGATGCGCGGCAATCAGAGCCTGACGCAAACCCTTCAGGTCACGCGCCGCAATTGTGGCTTCCGTATCCGCAAATGTTGGCAATGGCGAACGACCAACAAGCTCCAGCTGACATCTGTAACGCTGCGCAAGCGTGATGGCAAGCTGTGCCGTGATGCCGCGCGCCCCGCCGGTCAGCAAGATAACTGAATCGCTGTCGAGGGCCAAATGATCAATGGCATCGTTGCGCCGTAACGGTGATTTCACGACTTCGAGCACATGCCGGTTGCCGACACGGTAGCCGACTTCAGCCAGGGGATTATCTGAAAGCAACTCGACTTCCAGGTAAGCCGCCAGATTATCGGCCGGTTCCCTGGCATCAAGATCGACACAGTGCACACGAACGTCTGGCCATTCCTTGACAACAGTCTTGAGCATTCCGGCCAGTCCGGCACCATGGCCAAAATCATTTGAAGTCTTTTGCCCGCTCATCCGGAAATGGCCAAAGCTACCGCCCAGCCCGCTGGCAACGAGCAAGCAGGCGGTTTTATGCGGGAGCGTTTCGCGCAACAGATTGAAGAAACGTTTGGTATCGCGCACGCGAGAGAGAGGATTCAAACCAAACAGATGAACCAGACCATCAACCTGCGCAAGATCGTCGGGTAGAGAAACGTGTTCGACAAAGTCGATCACGCGCACATTGGCTCCGCAGGCTTCGAGTCTTGCCGCCAGTTTTGCGGCAACGCCCAGTCCATCGTCGGTGATCAGAAAACTTTTTCCGGAAAACTGATTGCGGCCATTGATCACCTGCGGAGCCCCGGTACTTTTCAGGACATAACGCGAGAGGGCAATCTGTTTGCCGTCTGCGGCAACGCTGCCTGATTCTGAAGAAGCCTTCACTGCCGGTGCAGTCAGCGTTGTTTCGCTTCCCGTGTTGGCTTTCAGCCAGTCGACGATGGCGCGCAAACTTTTCAGGGTCGCCAGCGTTTCCAGGGCGGCGTCCTTGTCGACAAGCAGATGCTCAAGGCCGAGTCTTTCGGAAAGTTCACCGACAATCTCCAGCCGCTTGATGGAATCGATCGACAGATCTGCCTCAAGGTCAAGATCCAGATCCAGCGCATCCTCCGGATAACCGGTACGTTGACTGACGATGGCAAGCAATGTCTGCCGGGCATCTCCTGTCGGTGGAGCAATGGCCGCCTCATTGACCGATGCCGCCGCACCCATGTCGACATCTGCCGGGATTTTCTCCGGCAATTTCTCCTGAAGGCAGGCAACAATCGCATGCAGGGTTTTCTGCGCCGTCAGGAGTTCCAGCATGGCATCGGCTTCAACGCCGAGTTGCTGCTGAAGGCCGATGCGCTCGGCCAACTCGCCCATGATTTCCAGACGCTTGATTGAATCAATCGACAAATCGGCTTCAAGGTCAAGATCCGCATCGAGCATTTCCGGTGGGTAGCCGGTGCGTTCGCTGACAATTGCCAACAAGGTATCGTGAAGATTGATTTTTGGCGCAGCTGTGGTGGCCGGTGCGGCGGCTGCGGAAACTACCGGAGCTTGCTGACGATCCAGCAAGGTTCCGGCGCTGCGTTTCAACGACGACGGGTGACCAGCAACGTCCGGTTGCCCGAGCATGGTGAGCATGATGTCGCGTTGTGCCTGAACCATGTCGTGCATATTGTTCAGGTACTGGAGCACCGTCTGGTCTGCGTGTGCCTGATTTGCAGATATACCAACGGAGTTCATCGAAAATTGCAACGGCTTTGTAATCGCACGACCGGCATGGCGCGGCAAAGTACCGTGACGTGGCCAGGCACGTGCGCCATCGATCATCCAGCAGGATGTCGGCAATTTGCAGGGCTTATCGAGATCCAGTCGGGTCGGCGAACGTCCTCGCCACAATAATGTCGGGTCAATGTTGTCCAGCACCACCGCCAGTTGTGCGACAGCCTGCAACAAATGCCAGATTCCCGGCTGTCCTTTTTGATCCACAGCAATCGCCAGATGCGGCTTGCCAGCGAGAATTTTCTGGATCAATCCGGTCAGGACGCGCCCCGGCCCGGCCTCGACAAATATGCGCGCACCATCGGCATACATTTGCTCGATCTGCGCGACAAAGCGTACCGGGCTGACAATTTGCGCGGCCATCTGACGCTTGATATCCCGTGCATCAGATGGGTAAGGCTGTGTGGTGGTGTTGGAATACACGGGCAGTTCGGGACGACGCAATGGCTGATCGTCGAGAATGGCGCCAAAAGTCTTTTCCGCACGAGCGACCAGTGGAGAATGAAATGCGCAGGCGACTTCAATCGGCCTTGCGGCGATGCCTCTGACCTTCAGGGTACTCAATGCCTTCTCGATGGCTTCGGTCGAACCGGAAATAATGCTTTGGGAAGGAGAATTCTGATTGGCAAGCACGACACCGGAGTCGCTGCCAAAAACTTCCGCAAGTACATCCGCGCCCGCACTAACCGCGGCCATGCGACCTGGATCGTCTCCAGTTGCTTCGAGAATTGATATGCCGCGCTGCTCGCTCAGATGCAGCAAGCTGTTGAAGTCAAAACAGCCGGCAACCGAGAGCGCCACCAGTTCGCCGTAGCTATGGCCCGCCAGCATATCCGGCACGATGTTCATTGAGCGCAAGAGTGCTGCCATGGCGTAATCGACCATGCCGAGCGCCGGCTGTGCGACCCGTGTATCCGTCAGGGCATGTAACTGCTGCTGCTGCTGTTCCGCAGAATATGCCGTCGGCGGGAATATCTTGCCGGACCATGCCGCACCTTGCTCAAGGATGGCGTGCAATGCCGGGAAAATAACAAAAATATCCTGCAACATTCCGGGACTCTGGCTGCCCTGCCCGGGAAAAACAAATGCCAGCTTGCCCTGCGGCTGATCCTGCCGATAATAGATATCCTGATGGTCTTCATGTGCTTGCGCACGCTCCAGCTTGAAGGTGAGGTCAGCCGGGTTCGTCGCGACGATACTGCATTGCACCGGACCACTGCCCAAACCGCAAACCGTATATGAAAGATCGCGCAATTGCAGTTGCGCATCGGATTCGTGCAGAAATTTTGTAGTCTGTCGGATCAATTCGGCGGCAGCGGAGAAAGTCTCGCCCCGGAAGGTGAATAATTCGACGGCCCACTTTCTTACTCCGCTCTCAACTTGCTCACCGGAGGATGCATGTGCCGAAAGAATCGCATGGAAATTTGCGCCACCGAAACCGAAAGCGCTGACAGCCGCAAAACCCTGCTTGGCCGACCAGGGCATCGCAGATCCATTCAGCATGAACGGACTGTGCTGCGCGTCATACCATGCATTGGGTTTGCGGATATTCAGCGTGGGCGGCAAAACCTTGTGGTAAAGCGCCTTGCTCACCTTGATCAATCCGGCCATGCCGGCGGCGCATTTTGTGTGGCCGATCTGGCTTTTCACAGATCCAAGACCTGTTTGCAGCGGCAGTGCGCCTCCAGCGTTATAGAGTTCCGTCAGCATTTGCAGTTCGGTACGATCGCCCACCACGGTACCCGTGCCATGCGCTTCGACCAGACCGATATCTGCCGGCATGATCCCGGCCTGCCAGTAGGTACGGTCGAGCGCACGCTTCTGTCCCTCCTTGCGCGGTGCCGTCAACCCGAGCCCCTTACCGTCGCTCGATCCGGCAATGCCGTTGATGACTGCGTAGATGCGATCACCATCACGCTCGGCATCGCTCAAGCGCTTGAGGACCATCACACCGACGCCTTCGCCAAGACAGATACCGTCCGCCGAATCGTCGAAGGAACGGCAGGATCCGCTCGGCGACAGCGCCTTGACGCTGGCGAACATCAGAAAATCATGGATGCTGTTATGAAAATCGGCACCACCGGCGAGTGCCATATCGCTGCTGCCCAGGCGCAATTCCTTGACGGAAAGTTCGAGTGCCGTGAGCGAACTGGCGCAAGCGGAATCGACTGAATAATTTACGCCACCCAATCCCAGGCGATTGGCGATCCGCCCGGAAATAACATTGACGAGTACACCGGGGAATGAATCCTCGGTGAGATCCGGCAATATGGCATCAAGTTCAGCGGGCATCTCGCCGAGATAATGTGCATACAGGTTCCGGAATGCATAGGCATTCGACAGATCCATGCCGGCTTCCGCGCCAAAAATCACCGAGGTCTTGTCGCGATCGAATTGCCGCTGCCGATCGCCATAACCGGCGTCATCCAGCGCACGGCTGGCGACTTCAAGGCTTAGCAACTGAATTGGTTCGATGGCAGCCAGCGATTGGGGCGGGATACCATAACGCAGAGGATCGAAAGCAATTCCATCGATGAAGCCACCCCACTTGCTCGGCGTCTTCCCCTTGCCCGCTGCGCCTTCCCGATAATAGAGGTCAGCATTCCAGCGCTCGGCAGGCACCTCGGTGATCAGGTTGTTGCCTTCGACAATGTTCGACCAGAAACTTTCAATATCCGGTGATCCAGGATAGATACATGCCATGCCGATGATCGCCACCGGTTCGGCGTTCGCTGCGCGTTTCAGCACCGGTAATTGGCAGGCTTCAAGCAATGCCATCGCCCCGCGCGAAACTGCATGATGCAATTTGGCAATCGAGTTTTCCGAATGCAGCAATGCCGCGAGTTGGCCGATCATGTACATACCGTCGGCTTGCTGCGTCCTGACATCAACCTTGACGAGTTTGTCTCCGGCACGCTGTACACCCTTGCTGGCAATACGCAAACGGCCAACATTGAAATCCTCAAGAGCTTTCCAAATTGTCTGCGAATCGGACTCTGTGGCATGCAGTCGCTTCTTTTCAGCATTGAACTGGTCGACAAAATTTGTCTGCAGGCAACGCGTCGCATGCCCTGGCGCGGTTTCCAGCAATACGGTGGCATCACCAGCGATGATCTTCCTGCGGAAATTTTCGTTGACCGCACCGCAGGAAACAGCTTCATGTGTGGCGATATACGCGGTCCCCATCAAGATGCCGATTTTTGCGCCCCGTGCAGCCAGCGGCGCAGTGATTGCCGCCACCATCGCTGCCGATCGTTCATCGTGAATACCGCCGGCAAACAACAGATGAAGCTGTTCGGGGCGCTCGAATTCAAGCAGGAGCCTGATCTGCTGTTCCCACAGCACAAAGCTGAAGCGCGGCCCGACATGCCCGCCACACTCCCTGCCCTCGAAGATGAAATGACGCGCGCCATCCTTGAGAAAAAGACTCAGCAAGCCGGGAGACGGCACATGCAGATAGGCCGGAATCCCCTGTTCCACCAGAGCGCGCGCTTGCGCCGGACGGCCCCCGGCAAGCAATACTACGGACGGCCGAAACTCCTGGATCAGCGTCAATTGCGGATTGAGAATTTCCGGTGGAGCGAAACCCAGTACACCAACACCCCAACTGTGTTTACCAATCGAATCACGCGTTGCTTCAAGCAGACGCCGGGCTTGCGCCTCGACCATCAGGGACAGCGCCAGGAAAGGCAGCGCACCGTTTTCGGCCACCGCACAGGCAAATTCTGCCGTATCGCTGACACGGGTCATCGGCCCTTGTGCAATCGGATAGCGTGTCCCGTGCGCCTGCGCCAGCGGGCTGTTCTCATCGAGCAGTTTCAGCGCAGTTGCCTGACGAATATGGCCCACAGCACTCATGCGCAGGGTATGCAGCAAGCCTTCGGCATTGGTGCATTGCGTCGCCAAAGGCTTCGCCAACGCCGCATCCTGGCCGACCGGAAGCAGCACAGAATCTGCCAGCAACTGACGTGCTTCCGGCGCAGAGAGTTCCGTATATTCAGCAACCGCCAGGCCCGGACGCGAATAAACACCATAGCCGCCCAGCAGACGCGTTTCGCTGCCGTCCATGGAAGCAATGTCAGATTTAATTTCTTCCGGCAGGGAACATTCCGCCAGCAATGCCATCTGGCTATCGAGCACCACGCCAAAGGCACCGCCGGCAATAACACCGGCCGCCGTGTGCAAACCGATACCGCCCTGACACCAGACAGGAACCTTGCGGTCCGCCGCCAGTTCAAGAATGCGCTGCAATAATATGAAGCTGCTTTCCTCTCCGATCAACCCGCCGCTTTCCTGACCTTTGGCAATCAGGCCCAGCGCGCCGTCGGCAAGTGCAGATTTTGCCTGCTCCAGAGAAGTCACCTGAACCAGCACCGGGAAGCACGCACGCCAATTCCCGATCACATGTCCGGCGCCAAGGATTACGAAAGCTGTGTTGACAGGAATATCGTCGGGGCTGATCTCGACATGGTCCGGAATGCGGATACCGCAGCAGGCTGAAGCCATGCGGGAAATGCCGGAAAAAACCTCGCCCCACTTGGCCGGATCGCGGCCTATATCGACGGCAATTGCCGCAGCCTGCTTGCAGAAGGCGCGCGCCAGCCGGAGATCGGGGGTTTCGCACGGAGTGATGCCGAGAAAGCGCAAGGATTCCGATTCGAAGTCCCTGCGCAGATGTCTCCAGGCAGAAAAATCTGCCGTGCAGTTTGACGAAGGATCCGAGAACATCCGTGTGTTCCTCTTAACAAAACCGATCATACATTTACTACGAGCCCAGCGATTGACGCTGGCCGAAAATGTGATCGATTCCCCATGGACATCAACACGACCTCCATCAAGGACTGCTCAAGTCACCATTGATGACAAAAGCATCGAGCATGAACGATGAGAAAAATACTTCACCCGTTTCGACAACGCATGTAACTCATCGATCGAGGAAAGACCATCCGACGTTCCGCAGTGCCAGGAAATCTTCCCATACGCATCAATTCGGTAGATAACCGGGGAATGCATATGGAAAGTTTCGGATTATTGTTATCTTGCCAAACCAGGAATGTCCAGGTTCCGGAAACCTCAGCGGAAAGACAGTATGGAAATCTCTGTCCCGGACAAACCGCACCCCTCCTCCATTTGTGCGAATTTTACTCTCTTTTTTACAAACACCTGCCCTTCACGATCCCAATTTCGCGAGCAAAATAATCTACACCCATGAAATACATGCAAGACATAAATACTGCCGATAGCATTTAAGCACCTCGCATTTCCAGCTCCTCCCAGCGCGACAACATCTGCGCCAGTTCGCCGTCAATCATGTTGGCGCGTGTTTGCAGGCGCTTGGCCTCCTCAGGCATATCCCGATAGAGCGTGGCATCCGCCAGGCGAGTGACAATCGTAGATCGCTCAGTTTCCAACGCACCGATTCGATCAGGCAGAGCTGTCAGTTCCTGGGTTTCCCGGTAATTGAGCTTGTTTCGCTGCCTGGCAGGCGAAGGCGGAGACGTCGACAACGCTGCAATCGGCGCCCGGGCCGGCGATGCGTTGGTGGATACATTCGCGGCAGTATCACGCGGTGCCCTGCGTTTTGCCGCCAGCCAATCGTTATAGCCTCCCGCATATTCACGCCAGATGCCATCACCTTCGGCAACAATACACTGTGTGACAACATTATCGAGAAAGCTTCTGTCATGGCTAACCAGGAACAGGGTTCCCATATATTCCTGCAACAGCGATTCGAGGAGCTCCAGCGTCTCGATATCCAGGTCATTGGTTGGCTCATCGAGCACCAGAACATTGGCAGGCCTCGCAAAGAGCCGCGCCAGAAGCAGGCGATTGCGCTCACCACCCGACAGCGATTTGACCGGTGAACGCGCGCGCTCCGGTGCAAACAGAAAATCACCGAGATAACTGATGACATGCTTGCGCTGACCGGATATCTCGACAAAATCAGAGCCGGGACTGATCACATCGACCAGCGCGGCTTCTTCATCAAGTGCGCTGCGAAACTGATCGAAATATGCGACCTCCTGTTTGGTGCCCAGACGTACACTTCCGGAATCTGCCGGAATCTCGCCAAGAATGAGTTTCAGCAAGGTGGTCTTGCCGATGCCATTCGGGCCGATCAAACCGATCTTGTCGCCGCGCAGGATGCGGCAACTGAAGTCGCGCACAATTATGCGTTCTCCATAGCACTTCGTCACTCCTTCGAGTTCGGCAACCAGCTTCCCGGATTTCTCGCCACGCGCCAGATTCAACTCGACGCTGCCAAGCCGATCACGCCGTGCCGAGCGCTCGCGCCGCAAGCCTTCAAGCCGCAGCACGCGACCTTCGTTACGAGTACGTCGTGCCTCGACACCCTTGCGAATCCAGACTTCTTCCTGGGCGAGGAACTTGTCGAACTTGGCATTCGACTGTTCTTCAGCCGCCAGCTCGGCGGCCTTGCGCTCCTGATAGGCATTGAACGATCCGGGATAACTGGCCAGGCGACCGCGATCCAGCTCAACAACCCGGGTCGCCACGGCATCGAGGAAACTTCGATCATGGGTGATCACCAGCACCCCACCGCGGAAATCACGGATCAGCGACTCCAGCCAGGAAATACCATCGATGTCCAGATGATTGGTCGGCTCATCAAGTAACAGCACGTCCGGCTCGCTGGCAAGCGCCTGGCCAAGTGCAACACGCTTGATGCCACCACCGGAAAGCGTGGAGATTTTGGCTTCAGCATCCAGCCCGAGCCTGCTGATAGCCTGCTCAACACGCCTGCTCAGGAGCCAGCCATCCGCATGATCCAGCTGCTCCTGCAATTCCTGCAATGCTGCGAGATTCACTACAGAAGGGTCAAGCGCAACAGCGTGTGCCGTCTCATGATAGGCCAGCAGCAAGCGGCTCGCCGCGCCCAGCCCCTGCGCAATGACTTCAAAAACGCTGCTTTCCGGGAGGAAAACAGGCTCCTGCGGCACATATGCCAATCGCATTCCCGGCTGGCGCCATACAATTCCGTCATCGAGACTGACCGAGCCCTCCAGCACACGCATCAGCGATGATTTGCCACAACCATTCCGGCCAATCAGGGCAACCCGTTCTCCGGGATCAATCTGAAATGCTGCATGATCGAGTAGCGCTACATGTCCAAAAGCCAGACAGGCATTTTCCAACGTCAGCAGAGGCATATTGTTGACCGGGCAGAATTCATAAAATACAAAAAATAATAAAAGACGACAGCAACATCCCGTTTCCCGTAGATACCCTGCAGGAAAACTGGCACGATGACAGGTCAGCCGCTAGAATACGCGCCGTAGAATGAAGGGCGCTCCCCGTAGCACAATGGATAGTGCACATGCCTCCTAAGCGTGGGATACAGGTTCGATTCCTGTCGGGGGGACCAATCCTACAACACCCGCAACCACACACCGCGACGCAGTAATGCTGGCCCCTGCTCCAGCTGGCCGGCCGGTCAATTTGACGATACAACGGCAGATCGGGTGCAACAAATCGACTTACGTTTACTTGATGCGCGTGAGCGTTGGCCGACCTGAAGGTGGTGGAACCGGCTCATGCACCTCATCCGTTGCAGTCGACTCTGACGTTCCGGATACAGTATCAGTCTCATCAACCGGAATGGCTACGCCATCGGTGGACGACATCTCAAAAGCCATGCCCTGACCATTTTCGCGGGCGTAGATGGCGACAACATTTTCGATGGGAACCGACAAGGTTTGCGCCACACCGTTGAACCGCGCAGAGAAGGTAATAATCTCGTTACCGATGGACAGCTGATGCGTGGCTTCAAGGCCTAGATTAAGGACGATCTGACCATCCTTGGCATACTCGCGCGGTACGCGAACGTGCGTATCAATTTTCGCCACCAGATAGGGGGTGAAGTTCTGATCCAGACACCATTCATGAATGGCGCGAATCAGATAAGGCTTGGTTGAGGCAATCGCTGAAGTCTGGGGCATGATGGCCCGCCGGCAAACCTAGCGGCGCATGACTTTTTCAGAAGGCGTCAGGGCATCGATAAAGCCTTGCCGACTGAAAATTCGCTCGGCATACTTCATGAGCGGTGCGGCAGCCTTGCCGAGTTCGATGCCGTAATGATCCAGACGCCACAGCAACGGCGCAATCGCCACGTCAAGCATCGAGAACTCATCACCAAGCATGTGTTTCTGCTTGGTAAAAATCGGTGCCAGTTCGGTCAGGCGGTCACGGACATGAATTCGTGATTTTTCCGCTGATTTGAGATTTTTTTCCAGAATCTCAATATGGCTGAAAAGCTCATGCTCCATGGTGAACAGAAGTTGCCGCGCACGCGCACGCATGATCGGATCTGGCGGCATCAATTGCGGATGCGGAAAGCGCTCATCGATATATTCGTTGATGATGTTCGATTCGTACAACACGAGATCGCGGTCGACCAGCACCGGAACACGGTTGTATGGATTGATGACCGCGATATCCTCAGGTTTATTGAACAGATCGACATCGATCACCTGGAAATCCATCTGCTTTTCGTAGAGAACGATGCGGCAGCGATGGCTAAACGGACACGTGGTGCCCGAGTACAGGTTCATCATGGTGCTCGTACCCCAGGAATAGTCGGCATCACGCACTACGCGGCGTACCGCTGGTGAGTTGTTTTCTCGATGCCCCATATGCAACATTGCGAAGTTCGTCGTATGAATGAAAGTTAATGTATGTCTTTCCAGAACTCACGCTTGAGAGCGTAAGCAAAGGCGAATAGTACAGCCAGACCGAGTAGAACAAAAATCCCCAGGCGCTTGCGCTGCTCGGCAACGGGTTCGCTCATGTATTGAAGGTAGCCAACCAGGTCGCCGACCTGTGCATCATACTCTTCTGGCTTGAGCGTGCCGGGTTTGGCTAGCGTCAGTTTGTGATCTTCCCCCAACACTTGCTGGCCTTGCAATTCCCACAGCACATGCGGCATGCCGACGTTTGCAAAGACGGTATTGTTCCAACCCGTCGGGCGCGCATCATCACGATAGAAACTACGCAAGTAAGTATACAGCCAGTCTGCGCCGCTACCGCTTTCGGAACCGCGTGCACGTGCAATCACCGTCAAATCCGGTGGTGCAACGCCGAACCAGACCTTTGCATCGGCGCTCTGCATCGCGGTTTTCATCAGGTCGCCGGTCTTGTTCGCGGTAAACAGCAGGTTCGTACGAATGTTGTCCTCACTGAGCCCCAGATCGTGCAGGCGGTTGTAGCGCATGTAGGAAGCTGAGTGGCAATTCAGGCAGTAATTGACGAACAGCTTGGCACCATTCTGCAACGCAGCTGGATTCCCGGAACGATCTGGAGCCTTATCCAGATGGAGTTCGTCACCAGAAGCAAATGCCACCAATGGCGCAAAGAGCAGGGCAAAAAATATCTTTTTCATTTTCCCGTGACCCTTTCCGGTTCGGGTTTGCACTTGTCGA
>Ga0073899_10000435_pt1 | contig 38561 bp, 37 predicted proteins | sample KloWWTmetaKNB5Ph_FD_88975 | JGI IMG/M metagenome (GOLD analysis project Ga0073899, IMG submission 88975) | Active sludge microbial communities from Klosterneuburg, Austria, studying microevolution and ecology of nitrifiers - Klosterneuburg... | ecosystem: Engineered > WWTP > Aerobic digester >... | reverse complement strand
TTGATGATGACCTGGGTATATTCACGGAGCTGCGGGGCGTTGTCGAGGGTTTGCAATTCGTGTTCAAGAAGCTGCGCCGAGCCACGGATGCCGCCAAGCGGATTCTTGATTTCGTGGGCCAGGTTGCGAATCAGTTCGCGGTTTATTTGTTGTTGTTCCAGCAGGCGTTCTTCTCGGGCAGCCTTGAGCAGTTGATCGATCGGCCGGAATTCAAGCAGCAGGCGCATCAAGCCAGATTCGATTGGCGTCACCGTGCAATCGAGATGCAGAGCGTCATCGGCGGAACGCGCCAGTGCGATGTTGTATCCGGTATAGCTCCAGCGATTATGCAAGGCGTTCTTCATTGCCTCGATCAATTCGGCGGGCTTGCCCAGCAGTTGATCGACCGGTTGCCCCATTATCTGGCGCTGACTGACGGCGAAGAGATTTTCAGCCGCTGGATTTATATGGCGGATGGACAGCCGTTCGTCGAGCAGGATCACTGCGGTGGACAGCAGATCCAGTCCGGCAAGGGAAGCGCTTCCAGCGGTTGATTTTGGCGTAGCCATGCGAATGCTCATGCCTTTGGACTAGCAATAAACAGGCCACTATTCTGCACCCGTCGAATGCAGAATAGTGGCCTGCAGAAAAGCCTGGCAATTATTTAATATTGCTTAGTTCGCGTTTGAGCGCATCGATATTGCGCTCGTGCAACGCGACGCCATTGCGCAAGTCCTGCACCCGATCCAGGTATTTTTGATAGCTTTTCTCATCGCCAAGGCGCGAGGCTTCGCCTTCGGCCAAGGCTTTCCTGGCCTTGTCGAGGTTTTGCTGTTCGGTGCCGAGTTCCTGCTCGAGAATCTTGCGGCGATCGCCGTCACGTCCGCGTTGAGTGTCGCCATCAACGCGCGGGAAATCACCGGGAGTTGCGGTGCGCGGAGCTGGTTTGGCAGGCGCACTGATTGTTGTGACAGGCAAATCGTGCGATAGCACGGTGCAGTTCTTTGCGCCAGTCTTCTGGTTGGTGTACAGAACAAGGCCGGATCCATCAATGCATTTGTACAGTGTATCGGCACAAACACCGGTGGCGGTGCCGCTCAGAAGCAGCGTAATCAGCAAAAAAATATGGCGACGAGTCATGTGATGGGATCTCATAACGTCTTTGACAAAGGCGAAGTGTATGCGAAAGTCGCATGAAAAAAAAGACGGGGGAACATGCCCCCGTCCTTGATCAGCAAAAAACAGACCGAAATGTATTACAGGCTGTAATACATTTCAAACTCGACCGGATGCGTCGTCATGCGGAAACGCGTGACTTCTTCCATCTTGAGGGTGATGTAGGCATCGATGAAATCGTTGCTGAACACACCGCCACGCGTCAGGAACTCGCGATCCTTGTCGAGGGACTCGAGCGCCTGGTCGAGGCTGGAGCAGACGGTCGGGATCTTCGCATCCTCTTCCGGCGGCAGGTCGTAGAGGTTTTTGTCGGCCGGATCGCCCGGGTGGATCTTGTTTTGCACGCCGTCAAGGCCGGCCATCATCAACGCGGCGAAGCACATGTACGGGTTGGCCGTCGGATCCGGGAAGCGCGTCTCGATGCGGCGGGCTTTGTCGGACTGCACATAGGGGATGCGGATCGAGGCGGAGCGGTTGCGTGCCGAGTAGGCCAGCTTGACCGGGGCTTCGTAGCCTGGAACCAGGCGCTTGTACGAGTTGGTGCCGGGATTGGTGATGGCATTCAAAGCACGGGCGTGCTTGATGATGCCGCCGATATAGTACAGCGCAAACTCGGACAGACCGGCGTAACCGTTGCCAGCGAACAGATTCTTGCCACCTTTCCAGATCGACTGGTGCACATGCATGCCGGAGCCGTTGTCACCAACAATGGGCTTGGGCATGAAGGTTGCCGTTTTGCCGTAGTTATGGGCGACGTTATGCACAATGTACTTCAGCACTTGCGTCTGGTCGGCGCGGCGCACCAGCGTGTTGAACACGGTACCAATTTCGCACTGGCCGGCGGTGGCAACTTCATGGTGATGTACTTCGACCGGCACGCCGCAGGCTTCCAGCGCCAGACACATGGCGGCGCGAATGTCGTTGAGACTGTCGACCGGGGGAACAGGGAAATAGCCACCCTTGACAACCGGGCGGTGGCCGGTGTTGCCACCTTCGAATTTGTCACCGGAAGCCCATGCAGCTTCTTCCGAGAAAATTTTGCAGGATGAGCCTGACATATCGATTTTCCATTCGACCGAGTCGAAAATGAAAAATTCGGGTTCCGGGCCGAAGTAGGCGGTATCGCCCAAGCCACTGCTCTTCAGGTAGGCTTCGGCACGCTTGGCGATCGAGCGCGGGTCACGGTCGTAGCCCTTGCCGTCGGACGGCTCGACCACATCGCAGGTGATGACCAGTGTGGTTTCGTCCATGAACGGGTCAAGATAGGCGCTGGCCGGGTCCGGCATCAGCAGCATGTCGGAGGCCTGAATACCCTTCCAGCCGCCGATCGAGGAGCCGTCGAAAGCGTGGCCTTCCTCGAACTTGTCGGCATCGACAACGTGCGCCGGCACGCCGACGTGATGCTCCTTGCCGCGGGTATCGGTAAAGCGGAAGTCAACGAACTTGACTTCCTTGTCCTTGATTAGTTTTACGACTTCTTGCGGCGACATGAGTGGGGTCTCCTTGCGAGGTTAGAGTGATCGGGAAGCGAATATTCTCTAGCAGATTTTGTGCCAGATGGATCAGGCAAACATGTAATTGTGCCACAAGAGAAATGGCCGGTGTCCTGAAAAATCCGCCGCACCATCATGATGCGAGTCTTGGATATCTGCACTAATTTGGTGCAATCCGTAGGCTCAGGCTGATTGCGCTGAAATAGGGGTCGCTGGCCAGGCATTCGGAGCGACGCTGTTCGAGGTGTGCAAGACGAACGGTGTCATCCCAGATTCCGCGTGCCAGGAAAATTTCGGCCTCGACACGATTATTCAGATAATGCAGCAACACTCTCTCGAAGTTTACGTTGAGGGCGTCGGCATCCAGTATTCGACGCAGGTGCTCAAGCAGTGCCGTTCGTTCCGGCAATTCCTCTGGTAACGCGGCGCCCCGTGTGCCGGGTGGCAGATCTTCCTCGGCATCGACATGCACCAGGACATCGAGAACTTCCGGGTGTTCGCCGAGCACGCGCCTGCGTGCAGTTTCGGCGATACGATGACCTTCCGAGACGCTGATCCGTGCGTCAACCTGGATGTGGGCATCGGCCAGCACCTGATGCGCCATGCGCCGCGTGCGCAATTCGTGCAGACCAAGAACTCCGTGAGTTTCGCGCAGCGTGGTGCGGATACGTTCGACCTCCTCGTCGGAAAGCGCCGTATCGACGAGCTCGCGCACCGATTCATAAGTGAATTTGAGTCCCATGCACAAAATCATGAAGCCGACGAGGATTGCCGCGACCGGATCGAGAAAACGGTAGCCGAGCAGACTGCCGCCCAATCCCGCCGCCACAACCAGCGACGATGCGGCATCGGAACGCGCATGCCAGGCATTTGCTACCAGCATCGGCGAGCGCAATCTTTCGGCGACAGCCAGCATGTAGCGGAACAGGCCTTCTTTCGCCGCCAGCGTGGCCAGTGCCGTCCACAGGGCAATTGGCGCCACGTTCGGCAATTCGTCAAGGTGCTGGAGGCGGACGGCCGCTGACCAGAGGATCGCCGCACCGGTGCCGGCCAGCAACAGGCCGAGCGCCAGCGAAGCAGCGGTCTCGATTCTGTGATGCCCGTAAGGATGGCTTTCGTCGGCCGGATGGCGGCTGTGATAGTTGGCAAGCAGCACCATGAAATCGGCGATCAGATCTGACAGCGAATGAAAGCCGTCCGCCACCAGGCTTTGCGCATGGGCAAACAGACCGATGGTAATTTGCGCCACGGTCAGCACCATATTGACGAGGATACTGACCCATGTGACCTTCTGCGACTCGCGATAACGCGTCGGATCAGAGGTCTCCGGCAGCAGCAGATGATCTTTACGTGGCATGGAATCGAACCCGGCTTCGGCCTATACTTATAGTCCTTGCGATTCTACCGTTTCACGCTAAAACCATGGGAAAGCTTAGCGAAACCCTTCAGCTTGCCCAGCAGCGCAGCCGCGATCTTGACCTTGCTTACGAGGGTGCCCTGACGCCGGCTGAAGCTTGGCATATATTGCAGCATGCGCCCGGTGCCCGGCTGGTCGATGTGCGTACACACGCGGAACTTGATTGGGTTGGCCGCATTCCCCATGCCGTTGAAATTGAGTGGCAGAACTATCCGGAGAAACAGTTGAATCAGCACTTCATCAGTGAACTCAAGCACGCGGTTGATCGCGAATCGCTGCTGCTGTTCATCTGCCGCAGTGGTTTTCGTTCGAGCGATGCCGCTGCTGCTGCCACGGCTGCCGGCTTTCCGGATTGCTACAATATTCTCGAAGGCTTCGAGGGTGACAGGGACGCAAATGGTCGCCGCAACACCGTTGGTGGCTGGTGCCGCGCCGGCCTGCCATGGATGCAAGGCTGACCGGCCGTCGCATCAAGTATCGCCCATATTAGTCGTATTAATCATCACATCGTCATTACGTAAGAGAAGGTTATTCGCCATGCAGGCAATTCCCGTCAGCTTCGACCGTTTCAACACTCTGGCCGATCAGGAGGCGCAGCAGCGCATTGATGAGGCCCGCGCGAAGCTCGGTAAACGCGCCGTACTGCTTTGTCATCACTATCAGCGCGCCGACGTGTTTCGCCATGCCGATCTTACCGGCGACTCGCTGAAGTTGTCGCGCCTGGCCTCACAGTCGGATGCCGAATTTATTGTTTTCTGCGGTGTGCATTTCATGGCCGAGGTGGCCGACATTCTTTCTCGCCCCACGCAGATATCCATTTTGCCCGACCTCGCCGCCGGCTGCTCGATGGCTGATATGGCGAATCTGGCAAAGGTCGAGCGCTGCTGGCGCGAGCTTGCGGAGATCATGAATCCCGATGAAAATTTCACGCCGGTTACTTACATCAATTCCGCCGCCGACCTGAAGGCCTTCTGCGGCGAACACGGCGGCATCGTCTGTACGTCAAGCAATGCATCGAAGATTCTCGAATGGTCCTTTGCCCGGCGCGGCAAGGTGCTGTTTTTCCCCGACCAGCATCTTGGCCGCTGGAGCGCCCACAAGATGGGTATTCCGCTCGACGAGATGGTGTTATGGAATCCCGACCTGGAAAATGGCGGCCTGACGCCAGAGCAGATTCGCAAGGCGAAGATTATTCTTTGGCACGGCTATTGTTCCGTACATCAGATGTTTCAGCCGCAGCACATCCTGCGCTTTCGCAATCAGTATCCGGAAGGGATCGTCATATCGCATCCAGAATGCGGCTTTGAAGTCTGCAAGCAGTCCGACTTTGTTGGCTCGACAGAGTACATTCTCAATACCGTCAAGGCCGGTGCGCCCAATACTCGCTGGTTGGTCGGCACCGAATTAAATCTGGTTGAACGCCTCGCCAAGGAAGTTAAAGGTGAGGGCAAGCATGTCCAGTTCATGGCGCCCACCGTCTGCATGTGTTCGACCATGCAGCGCATTGATCCGCAACATCTTGCCTGGACGCTGGAGAATCTTGCCGAGGGCAATGTCGTGAATCGCATCAGTGTACCGGCGCATGAGGCTGTGCTGGCAAAGGTCGCACTTGAGCGCATGCTCGCCGCTTCCTGAGGTGTCTGCCGAGCCGCATGGTATGCCGACAGGTTCCGCGAACGTCCTGCCTGCCCTATACTACAGTTATTGATATGGTTATCTGTAGCCGGGATCGATAGTGACGACAGTAAAAAAGCCGAGCATGGAATGGACCGATGAAATGCTGACAGGGCATGCGCTCATCGATGCGCAGCATCGGGAATTATTTGCATGCATCAATGAACTCGCACTGGCGACCGCGGAACAGCGCACGCTGCTGGCGGTCTATTGCATTACCCGACTCAAGCATTTTGTCCGTAACCATTTCAAGACCGAAGAAGCGGTCATGCGCGATTGCGGTTTCCCGGAATTGCAGGCGCACATCAAGGAGCACGAGGAGTTTCGCGCCAAGTTGATCAGCCTGCAGATCAATTCGGTGCATCTCGATGTGACCACCGAAACAGTTGAGTTTCTCGGCAACTGGCTGGGCGATCATGTACTGCACAGCGATCACGAACTCGTGCCTTACCTCAAGAAAGTGTCCGGCCTGCACTAACTTTGCAGTAACTGCGACAATGGGATCCGATCGTAGTTGCCGTTATTCTTCGCGCAACAGCGCCTTGACTTGCGACCACTGACGACGACTGACTGGCAGTTTTCCGGCAAAGTCCCGCAGCAGCACCATCCAGCGCGCTTCACCGCCATCAGGACTGTCGCCACTTTCGCTGGCCGCGCGTTCGACACCGGTGATGGCGTTGCGTGCCGCCAGACAATTCCGATGGATGCGAATGAAGCGTTCGCCAAATTCCTCTTCGAGATGGCTCAGCGATTCCTCGATCAGGTATTCACGTTCGCGGGTCTGCGCCGTCACATATTTGAGCTCGGCGCGGAGGAACAGGATGTCGGTGAGCGGCACCAGATGGATGCGCCCGCGTTCGTTTGAGTGCAGATGCGTGCGGCCTTCCGGTGCGAGATGGCGCAAGGCTGCGGCATCGGTGCCACGCGGCAGTCTGTTGAGCGCCGTCAGCAGGCGCGAGGCACGCACCGGTTTGAGCAGGTAATCAATGGCATTGAGGTCGAAGGCGCGCACTGCATATTCATCATAGGCAGTGGTGAAAATCACCGCTGGCGCCTCCCGGCGCACCGCCAGTTGCTGCGCCAGACCAATGCCGTCGAGGCGCGGCATGCGGATGTCGACGAGGGCGATGTCGACGGCAGTGGCCGGCGTTCTGGAAAGAAACTCCAGCGCCTCGACGCCATCGGTGGCTTCGCCAACAACGATATTCGGCAGTTCGCCATTGATATCGCCGAGCAGGTCGCGCAGCCGTGCACGCGCTGGTGCTTCATCATCGACGATCAGCAAGCGCAGTGGAGGGTTGATCGTTCCAGTCATTGCGTCGCTCCGTGGCGATAGGGTATTGCGATACGTACCGTGTAGCGCCCACTATCCACTTCGGCAATATTGTCGAGACGCGCTTCGAGATCGTAGAAGAGCATCAGCCGCTCGCGGATGTTGGCTAGTGCCATCTGGTTGCCGTGATTCGTAGCGGCGCCAGGCGGACAGGGATTGCTGATCTCGATGCGCAGTTCGTCGCCATGGTGCGAAAACACAATGGCAATTTCGCCGGGTTCGCCGAGTGGCTCGATACCGTGATAGACGGCATTTTCCAGCAGCGGCTGGAGCATCAGCGGCGGCATCAGGGCATCCGGTGGACAGGATTCGATGTCCCACCTGACGCGCAGTCGTTCGCCGAGGCGCAGGCGCTCCAGCGACAGATACTGGCGTGCCAGAGCAATTTCCTCGGAGAGTGGGACGAGTTCGCGGTTCTCGCGCATTAGCACGCGGAACAGGTCGGAGAGTTCTTCAAGCGCTTCCTCGGCGCGACGCGGTTCGGTGCGAATCACGCCGAGTACTGCATTCAGAGAGTTGAACAGAAAATGTGGGCGGATCCGCGCTGTCAGCGCCATTAATCGCGCTTCGGCGAGCGCCGGAGAATGCTGACGCTGTCGCGTGTCGAAATACCAGAGCAACGCACCGGTTATCAGTGCAGCCCAGCACAGGGCACGCAGCAGACCGCCCTGGTCGTTTGCTACGGTATTTAGATGCATGTTGAAAACATATGCCGTGCTGGTTGTCAGCAGCGTCACGCCGAATACCAACAATGCGCCGGGCATGCCGGACAGGTGTTGCAGCAGCTTGTTCAAGGTATACAGCAGCAGCAGCGAGGCGATCAACGGCAGTTCAACGATACCTGCCAGCGTCAGGATTTCGATGGGGAGTGCGGCAAAACGCTGATTGGCGGCCAGCGCGGCAACCAGCATCAATAAATTGACGCCGAGCAGAATCCGCAGCCAGACGCCCTGATTGGTGAAGTCCGGCAAGCGTGGCCCGCTTGAGGCTGGATGGTTTTGCCGTATACTCGACATATTTGGAATATTACAACGTTACAAGGCAGCGGCAGGCAGCACGCCCTGCATGCACTGGGTTCATTATGACAGATCAGCAGCACGACAATTCGGACAAGGCTTGGTCGGGCCGTTTCTCCGAGCCGGTTTCCAAGCTCGTCAAGCGCTATACGGCTTCGGTGTTCTTCGATAAACGCATGGCCACGCAGGATATCCGTGGCTCGCTGGCGCATGCACGCATGCTCGGCAAGCAGGGCATCATCACCGCTGCCGATGTTGCCGCGATCGAATCCGGTATGACGCAGATCCTCAGCGAAATCGAGCGCAACGAATTCCGCTGGAATCTGGACGATGAAGATGTCCATCTGAACATCGAGAAACGGCTCACCGCACTGATTGGCGATGCCGGTAAACGCCTGCATACCGGCCGTTCGCGCAACGATCAGGTGGCGACCGACATTCGTCTCTGGCTGCGCGACACGCTTGACCTTCTCGATGCGTTGTTGCGCGACTATCAGGCTGCGTTGCTTGATGTTGCCGAAAATCACGCGGCGACGCCGCTGCCTGGTTTCACGCATCTTCAAGTTGCTCAGCCGGTGACCTTCGGCCACCATTTGCTGGCCTATGTTGAAATGGCCGGACGCGACCGATCTCGCTTTGCCGATTGTCGCCGACGCATGAATCGCTTGCCACTCGGTGCCGCCGCGCTGGCCGGGACGAGCTATCCGATCGACCGCGAATTCGTCGCCCGCGAACTGGGGTTCGACGGTGTTTGCGAGAATTCGCTGGATGCTGTGTCGGATCGCGATTTTGCCATTGAGTTCACGGCGGCTGCCTCGCTGGTCATGGTGCATATGTCGCGATTTTCAGAGGAACTGGTTTTCTGGATGAGTCCGCGTGTTGGTTTTATCGATCTGGCCGACCGCTTCTGCACTGGCTCGTCGATCATGCCACAGAAGAAAAACCCCGATGTGCCGGAACTGGCACGCGGCAAGACCGGCCGCGTGTTCGGCCACCTGATGGGTTTGCTGACACTGATGAAGGGCCAGCCGCTGGCCTACAACAAGGACAATCAGGAAGACAAGGAACCGCTGTTCGACACGGCAGATACGCTGTGCGACACGCTGCGCATTTTTGCCGAGATGGTGCCGGGCATTCGCGTCAAGGCCGATGTCATGCGCGCCGCGCTCGGCCAGGGCTTTGCAACCGCCACTGATCTGGCTGATTACCTCGTCAGGAAGGGAATGCCCTTCCGCGACGCTCACGAAGTCGTTGCGCGTGCTGTGCGCGCCGCCGAGGCGCGTGGCATCGATCTTGCCAACCTGTTGCTCGACGAGTTACGCGAGTTTTCGCCGTTGATCGACAGCGATGTGTTCGACGTTTTGAGTATTGAAGGTTCGTTGGCGGCACGCGATCATATCGGTGGCACGGCGCCGGCACAGGTGAGCGCCGCGATTGTGCGTGCCCGAAGCAAACTGTAATCGCATCCAGGGTAAATCGATGAACCTTATTCTGACAGAGCGCATAGGCAAGTACGAGATACGCGGCAAGCTCGGCGAAGGCGCGACCTCGACGGTTTACCTCGGCTACGATGAGTTTGCCCAGCGTGAGGTGGCGATCAAGGTTGTCTTTCCAGAAGCGCTCAAGGATCATGATAAGGGACGGCAACATCTTCACATGCTGATCAACGAAGCCTCGCTGGCCGGCAAGCTTATCCATCCGCACATTGCCCAGATCTATGATGCTGTCGTCAGTGACGAGCAGAGCTATATCGTCATGGAATATGTGCCGGGTGGTACGCTGGAGCAGTTCATCCTGCCCGACCATCTGCTGCCGATTGATCGCCTGGTTGAAATCATTTTTAAATGTACACGTGCGCTTGATTATGCTTTTATCATGGGCGTTACGCATCGCGACATCAAGCCGGCAAACATCCTGCTGACCAAGCCTGGCGGTGAGTCGGAGGCAGGTGGCGACATCAAGATTTCCGATTTTGGTGCGGCGTTGACCCTCGGCAACGAGCAGACACAGGTCTCAGGCGTAGGTTCACCGGCGTACATGTCGCCGCAGCAGGTACGCGAGATGCCGCTCAATCATCAGACCGATATCTACTCACTCGGCGTTGTGATGTACCAGTTGTTGACGGGTCGCCTGCCTTTCACCGCAGTCAATCACCACAGCATGATGTACCAGATCACCCATGCCGAGCCGCCGCCGCCGTCGACCTTTCGCGCCGAGATTCCGCCCAGTCTCGACGCCGTCGTGGCGCGCGCCATGCAAAAGAAGCTCGATGCGCGTTACGCGAGCTGGGGTGATTTCTCTCATGATCTGGCGCAGGCATTTCGCAACCGGCAACTTTCCGAGAAACAGCAGGACTATCCTGACAGCGAAAAGTTCGAAACGCTGCGTGCCCTGCACTTCTTTAACGAATTTTCCGATGTCGAAATCTGGGAAGTGGTGCGCTTCTCAAAATGGGAGGAAATTGCACCGAACACCATCATCATGAAAGATGGTGAGCCCGGCGATTTCTTCTGTTTTCTGTATGAAGGAGAGGTGCGCGTTTCCAAGCGCGGTCACACGCTGAACCTGCTCAGTACCGGAGATTGTTTCGGTGAAATGGCGATCATCGGCAAGAACAACCAGATCCGTGGCGCCGATGTGACTGCACAGACCGTCGCCAAGATCATCACCATCCATATCGAATCGTTGCGGCATGCTTCAGAACCATGCCGCATGCATTTCTACCTGGCTTTTATGGAAGTACTGTCAGCGCGGCTGAGCCTCGCCAACATCCGCCTGGCCTCGTTCTGAAATCAGGCAGCAGCGAGGCTGGCGAGTTGTTTCTGCAATTCACCAGCACTGTACATTTCTTTCATGATGTCGCAGCCGCCAACAAATTCGCCCTTGATATACAGTTGCGGAATGGTCGGCCAGTTGGCGTAATCCTTGATGGATTGACGGATTTCCGGATTGCTCAGTACGTCCACGGCGGCGAATTGCTGTACGCCACAGGCCTTGAGAATTTGCACTGCGGTCGCCGAAAAACCACACTGCGGAGCATCCGGTGATCCCTTCATGAACAACGTAATATCGTTGCTGGTGACGATGTCATGAATTTGTTTTTGGGTATCCATAGCAGCTTCCTGAAAATAGTTGATAAGAAAGGTCAACTATAATAGCTCGCTTCATGGTCGTCAAGGTTGGCCGCGATAGACAGTGTCGCGATAGACATTTAACACGCCTGCGCCGCCTAAGATGTTCTGAGCCACTGTGTCAGTGGTATCAATATTCCCAGTAGCACAGGTTGGTGCAGCAGATAGATCAGCAGGGTGTGCCGGCCGGCCCAGCCGAGGAAACGCGGCATGCGCCACCGCGATGGTCTGGCGAGTCCGCGGTGGATCAGCAATTGCATCGCGCCATAACCGATCAGACAGATACCGAACCAGGGGAGTAGCGGAACGTAGTCCTCGGTATCCGGTTTGTAGGTCATCAGACCGAGCCAGGCCAGTGCAGGATGGTTGAATAGTATATTGGTATACAGATTGCCGAGCGCCAGTGCACCGGCGCCGAGCAGGATGGCGATCCATGGCCGACATGGCAGTAGCAGCAGAATGCTCATTACGGTAATTGCATGCAGCGTGCCAAAGTAGATTGCCGAATCTGGAAACATCAGTCCGCTGCCGAGAGTGACCAGCAATGCAGCGCCGGCAATTCTGCCGATGCGTAGCCAGCGCTGTTGCAAGGTTGTCTGCTGCCGTTTGGCAAGTGCCTGGCCCATGCCGACAAGCAGCAGAAAGCTGCCAAGGATCAGCGCGCGCGCCGTTTGCCAGCGCACGTCGTGAGGCAGGTCCTGCTGAAGCCAGTGCAGGTAATTAAGGTCGTAACCGAGATGATAGAAAATCATCGCGATGACCGCGACACCACGCAATGCATCGAGCTGAGGCAGACGCAGGCTTTGCGGAGTGGATGCCGCCGACTTGATGCGCCGGGTATGCGTGGTCTTGCGTTTCATGCGAGCGGCGTGGAATGTGTAGAGCGCGCATCCTGCTGCCTGCGCCGGTGCCACGCCGGCAGCAGCGCTCCGACAGCGAGCAGTAGGGTGAGAAGATTGCCCCAGCGTGCATATGGCGTCATGCCGGTATACCCTTGCACCTCGACGGTGAGGCCGGCGCTGGTGAAGGCCGGCAACGCTGCGATGATCCTGCCATCGCGGTCAATCGCAGCGGTCATGCCGGTGTTGGTCGCACGCAGCATGCTGCGGCCGGTTTCCAGCGCACGCATCTGAGCGATCTGCAAGTGTTGCGGCTGCGCCAGCGAATCGCCGAACCAAGCAGTGTTGGAAAGATTGATCAGTAACGTTGCCTGCGGCAGGGCGTGAATAATTTCTTCGCCAAATAAATCCTCGTAGCAAATATTCGGTGCGATCTTCTGCCCGACAAGTTCCAGCGGCGGCTGGTACGCCGGGCCGGATGTGAAATCCGACATCGGCATATGCATCAGACCGAGAAACCAGGAGAAGCCCATCGGTACATATTCACCAAACGGCACCAGATGGGATTTGGTGTAGGCCTGCGCACGGGCCCCGCTGGACAGGGCGACAGCGGCATTGGCATAACCGCCGTATTCCGATTTTCCTTCGTGCTCTACTGATACAGCCGCGCCGGTGAGGATTGGCGCATCGCGTGTCAATGTCTGCAAATATTCTTTTGGAACATCTTCAAGAAACATCGGTAGTGCGGTTTCCGGCAGGACGATCAGTTGTGCGGGATGCTGGCGTACCAGACGGGCATAGGTACGCAAGGAGTTCTCCAGGCGATCACGGTTCCATTTCGTACTTTGTTCGATATTACCCTGCAACAGACTGACGGTCAGCGGTGGGCCGCTCGGTAGCGTCCAGCTCATTTGCTGCAGCAGATAACCTACAGAAAATAGCGCTGCGATCAGGAGAACTCCCTGCCGTACGGCAGGTGTTGGAGCGCGCCATGAAAATGCTGCGATGGCAGCAATGCCAGCGACAATGAAGCCGATGCCATACACACCGAGTACGGCTGCATAACCGGACAAAGGGCTGGACGGGCTCTGTGAATAGCCGATGGACAGCCATGGAAAGCCGCTCAGTACCCAGCCGCGCAGCCATTCGCCGAGCATCCAGGCGGCGGCGGCAAGCCATGCATCGCGCTGGATCGATCCACATCGCCAGCGGCCAAACAGCCCTCCAGCCAGTGCTGGAAACAGCGCCAGCGTGGCGCAAAACAGCAATGTCGCTATGGCCGCCAGGGCCGCCGGCATGCCGCCGACATCGTGCATGCTGACATACACCCAGGACACGCCGCCGAGAAAACAGCCGAGACCCCACAAAAAGCCGAGCCAGGCGGCACGGCGCGGTGTGGCGGCCATGCGCCACAGGGTGAACAGCAGCGCCAGGCTGAGCAGCGACAGCGGGAAAATATGAAACGGTGCGAAACTGATGACGCAAAGTGCACCGAGCAGCAATGCGCCAAATTCACCCTGGTGTCCCGTGCACCCGCTTGCCGGGAAACTACTCATCCAGTTGAATCACACGCTGCGGATCGATCAACAGGGTATGCACACGGCGACTGTCGGCACGCAGTACCTGGATGCGCAGACCATCGATCTGTACCGCTTCGCCGCGCTTCGGCAGCCGGCCGAGATGATGAATCACCATACCTCCGATGGTATCGAAGTCGGCGTCAGGCAGTTGCGTCTTGAACGCCTCGTTGAAGTCGGCGATTTCGGTGGTGGCCTTGACGCGGTAGCGACCAGCGTTATCAAGCACGATATTGTCGGCGGCTTCGTCGAAATCGTATTCGTCATCGATATCGCCGACGATCTGTTCGAGAACATCCTCGATGGTCACCAATCCGGCGATTCCACCGTATTCATCGACGACAATCGCCATGTGATTGTGCGAAGCGCGAAATTCTCTAAGCAGCACATTGAGGCGCTTCGACTCGGGAATAAACACCGCCGGACGCAGCGTATCGCGCAAGTCGAATTCATGGCCGGCGAAATGGCGCAGCAGATCCTTCGCCAGAAGAATTCCAATGACATCGTCACGATTTTCACCGATGACCGGAAAGCGGGAGTGCGTCGCATCAATGACGAATTCGACAATCTTTTCGAATGAATCATCGATATCGATGACATCCATCTGGGCACGCGGCACCATGATGTCGCGCACCTGCATCTCGGACACGCCAAGCGCGCCTTCGATGATCGACAACGCGTCGGCATCAAGCAGATTACGCTCGAAGCAGGAGTGCAATACTTCGAGAAGTTCTTCGCGGTCTTCCGGTGCGTGCGTCAGCAGGGAGGACAGGCGTTCAAGCAATGTAGGTCGACTTCCAGGTTCCATATTCTTTACTATTTATTCCTTTTCGACGCGGCGCATAAAGCGATTTCTCTCGCCGGCATACGGATCGGTGATGCCGAAACGCCGCAGGATCACGCATTCCCGTGCCTCCATGCGCTCGGCGTCGGCATCCGAGTCGTGTTCGTAACCCTGCAAATGCAGCATACCATGCACTACCAGATGCGCGAAATGTGCCATGACGTGCTTCTCCTGTTCGGCGGCTTCACGCAGTACTACCGGCACGCAGAGCACCAGGTCACCGGTTGCGTGCGGTGGCGGCGTGTAGACGAATGTCAGCACGTTGGTTGGGTAATCCTTTTCTTTCCCCTTGCCGCGGCCACGGAACTGGCGGTTGAGCGTACGGCCTTCCTCAGCATCGACAAAACGCAATGTCACTTCAACCGGGCATTCCAGCGTCGCACCCACCCAGCGGCGCAGTTGTGCACGCTCTGGCAGGAATGAGGATGATGACGTTTCGTTGCAGGCATATTGTACCGTCAGCGAAAAGTCTTTATTTGCGAGCTTTGTCATGCGCTTCGTAGGCCGATACGATACGTGCCACCAGCGGGTGGCGTACGACATCCTCGGCAAGAAAATCGGTGAAGGCGATGCCGCGCACTTCGCCGAGAATACTGCGTGCCTCGATCAGGCCACTCTTCTGACCGCGCCCCAGGTCGATTTGTGTAACATCGCCGGTGATCACTGCCTTGGCGCCGATGCCGATACGCGTGAGGAACATTTTCATCTGTTCCGGCGTGGTGTTTTGCGCTTCATCGAGAATGATGAAGGCATGATTGAGGGTGCGGCCGCGCATGTAGGCGAGCGGTGCGATTTCGATTGTCTGGCGCTCAAACAGCTTGCCCACTTTCTCGAAGCCCATCAGATCGTAGAGTGCATCATATAGCGGACGCAGATAGGGATCGATCTTTTGCGTCAGGTCGCCGGGTAGAAAGCCCAGGCGTTCACCGGCTTCCACGGCAGGCCGCGTCAGAATGATGCGACTGACATGATCACGTTCCAGTGCATCGACGGCGCTGGCGACGGCCAGATAGGTTTTGCCGGTACCGGCAGGGCCGATACCGAAGGTGATGTCGTGCTCCTGTATCTGCTTCAGATACTGGGTTTGTCGCGGCGTGCGGCCATGCAGATCGGACTTGCGCGTCAGCAAGCCGGGCAGTGGTTGCGGCGCCGGATTGTCGCCTGGCGAATGCTGGTTGCCGAGTTCGATCAGGCCGAGTTGGACTTCGTCGATCGACAGCGGCGCAGTGGATTTTTCATAAAAAAATCGCAGTGCCGCGGCGGCTTGCCTTGCTGCATTACCGCCGATACGGAAACGCCCGTCGCGCCGTGACAGAAGCACGTCGTAAGCCGTTTCGATCTGGCGCAGATTCTCGTCGAGCACGCCGCAAAGATTGGCGAGTCTCTGGTTGTCGACCGGTTCGAGAACGATAGCGATGTCAGTAGATTTCAAGCGGAATTGGGTTTGAAATAAAAAAGAATTTTGCCGCTAATCGCCGTTTGCAGCAACTGGGTCATCATGCGCGGTGCAAGTGGCAGAGTGGGCACCGCCCACCCTGCTCTTATGCGCAGGAGGAGATATCTACAGACCAGCGGCTGCCTTCAATTCCGCCGCCTTGTCGGTGCTCTCCCAGGTAAACTCCGGTTCATCACGGCCGAAGTGGCCGTAAGCTGCAGTTTTGCCGTAGATCGGACGCAGCAGGTCGAGTGCCTGGATGATGCCCTTGGGGCGCAGGTCAAAATGCTGGCGGATCAGTTCGACGATCTTTTCGTCGCTGACCTTCCCGGTACCAAAGGTATTGACCATCAGCGACACCGGTTTGGCAACGCCGATGGCATAGGCCACCTGTACTTCGCAGCGATCGGTGAGACCGGCGGCAACGATATTCTTCGCTACATAGCGGCCGGCATAAGCGGCGGAACGATCGACCTTCGACGGGTCCTTGCCGGAGAATGCACCGCCGCCGTGGCGCGCCGCGCCGCCGTAAGTATCGACAATGATCTTGCGCCCGGTCAGGCCGCAGTCGCCATGCGGACCGCCGACGACGAAACGGCCGGTTGGATTGACCAGGTAACGCGTCTTTGCCGTGAGCATTTCCTTGGGCAGCACCGGCTTGATGATTTCCTCGATCACCGCCTCAGAGAGTTGCGCATGAGAAATTTCCGGGCCGTGCTGGGTCGACACGACAACGGTATCGATGTCCACCGGTTTGCCGTCGACATAACGCACAGTCAGTTGGCTCTTGGCATCCGGACGCAGCCACGGCAGACGACCATCCTTGCGCACCTCAGCCTGCCGCTGCATGATGCGATGTGCGTAATAAATGGGTAGCGGCATCAGACTTGGCGTCTCGTTGCAGGCGTAGCCAAACATCAAACCCTGGTCGCCGGCGCCCTGGTCGAGATCCAGACCTTCGCCCTCATTGACACCCTGCGCGATATCGGGTGACTGGCGGTTGATGGCGGTGAGCACTGCACATGACTTGTAGTCGAAGCCGATGTCCGGATGGTCGTAGCCGATGCGCCGCACGACATCGCGGGCAACTTCCATGTAGTTGATGTGGGCGTTGGTGGTAATTTCGCCGGAGATGACGACGAGGCCGGTCGATACCAGCGTCTCGCAGGCGACGCGGCCTTTCTTGTCCTGCGCCAGAATGGCGTCGAGCACCCCATCGGAAATCTGGTCGGCGACCTTGTCGGGGTGACCTTCGGAAACGGATTCGGAAGAAAACAGATATTCGTTTGACATGTTGCCTGCTCCTGATCGACTTCCCCGGATTCAATAAGATTGGCTTCGCTGCGGGTTCCGGGGGGAGACCAGGCGACGCTTTAGCAGTATTTTCCCGTTCTTTGCGGGATTTCCGCCCTGCAAGTTGTCCTGATTAACTCGGCGGAGGTGATAATGCTATCTTTTTCTCCATACCCGGTCAAACCGGATACTGGGGCATCTTTCATCGAACACATTTCACCCTTCACATGTGATGGCATTTCTGTTTCGTTTGCTTGCGCACCTGCCGCTGCCCATGCTGCACAATCTTGGCGCCCTGCTTGGCTGGTTCGCCTATGTCGCTTCGCCGACCTATCGCCGGCATCTGCGCGAGAACACCGCACTGGCCGGTGACTGGGCGACGCGCGCCCGTTTTGCAGCGATCACAGAAGCTGGCAGGAGTATTGCCGAACTACCTTATCTCTGGTTGCGTCCGCCACAACAGGTGGTGGCGCAGGTGGTGCGTGTCAGTGGCTGGGAGTTTGTTGAGGCAGCCCGCCAGGCGGGCAAGGGCATCCTGTTCCTGACGCCGCATCTCGGCTGTTTCGAGATCAGTGCGCAATATGTTGCGACCACTGCACCGATCACCGTGCTGTACCGTCCACCCAAGCAGGCTTGGCTGCGTCCGCTTGTTGAGCAGGGCCGCGGCGCCACGCTCAAGCTTGCGGCGGCCGATCTCGGTGGCGTGCGCAGCCTGATGAAGGCGCTCAGGCGCCATGAAGCCATCGGCATGTTGCCCGATCAGGTGCCGGGTCGTGGCGAAGGGGTGTGGGCGCCGTTCTTCGGCCGTCCGGCATACACCATGACGCTGGCTGCACGGCTTGCCGAAAGTGGTGCAACGGTGCTGCTTGCTTACGCAGAGCGACTGAGCTATGGCGCCGGTTACCACCTCAAATTCAGCCCGCTCGCCGCGCCACTTGTCGGCTCGCTCGAGGAGCGTGTCGCGCAACTCAACCGCGCGCTGGAAGCGTTGATCGAGGAATGTCCCGGCCAATACCTGTGGGGCTATAACCGCTACAAGGTCCCGGTGGGCGCACCTCCGCCGGAGAATCCGGCATGACGCGCCTGGCTTTGGGATTGATGTGGCTGCTGCATTTCCTGCCACTGCGCAGGCAGGCGCGGATCGGCGAGTTGTTCGGTGCATTGTTGTATCGTTTCGGTAAGGAACGGCGTCATGTCGCGTTGACCAATCTGCGCCTGTGTTTTCCCGTGATGGACGATGCCGAGCGCGAGCGTCTGGTGCGTCGCCATTTCGCGGCTTTCGGACGCAGCTTTGTCGAACGCGGTCTGCTCTGGTGGGCTGCGCCGGAAAGGCTGCGTCGGCTGGTGAGTGTCGAGGGGCTGGAACATCTCGACGCTCAGGTGGGACGTCCGGTGATTCTTTTGGTGCCACACTTCGTCGCTCTCGACATGGGCTGGACGCGCCTGACGCTGGAGCGCGATATGGTCAGCATCTATGCCAACCAGAAAAATCTGCTGTTCAATGCGGCCCTGTTGAAGGGGCGCACCCGCTTCGGCAACTCGACGCTGCTCTCGCGCCAGGAAGGCACTCGCCCGGCGATCCGCGCGATGCGCGCCGGAAAGTCTTTTTACTACCTGCCGGACATGGATTACGGCGAGCGCGACACCATTTTTGTGCCCTTCTTCGGCGTGCCGGCGGCAACCATCACCGGTCTCTCGCGTCTCGCACGCATGGCCGATGCCGCAGTGTTGCCGGTTATCACGCGCATGCTCGATGATGGCCGTGGATACGTTGTCCGCATCGGTGCAGCATGGACGGATTTTCCCGGCGAGAGTATTGCGGACGATACACGGCGCATGAACACCTTTATCGAGAGCGAAGTGCAAAACCTTCCCGAACAGTACCTGTGGTTGCACAAACGTTTCAAGACGCGCCCACCCGGCGAAAAAAGCCTTTATTGAAGCCTTTGTTGAAAAAAAGCCCGAATAGCCGCCTAATTGTGCCTATCTGCGTCGCGTACTTCGGATAGGATCGCGCCATGAAACTTCGTTTCAGCAAAATGCACGGCCTCGGCAACGACTTCGTCGTCATCGATGCGATCAATCAATCGCTCATCATGACACCGTCGCTGGCGCGCCAGCTTGCAGACCGGCATTTCGGTATCGGTTGCGACCAGATACTGATCGTCGAGAGGACAACGCATGCCGGCGTCGATTTCCGCTACAGGATTTTCAACGCCGACGGCAGTGAGGTTGAACAATGCGGCAATGGCGCGCGCTGCTTTGTCCGCTTTGTTCATGAACATGGACTCAGCGACAAGGTTGAAATCTCCGTTGAAACGCATTCAGGAATCATTGCGCTGCGTCGCGAGGCAAATGGCGAAGTCAGCGTCGACATGGGGCCACCGTATTTTCTGCCCGAAGAAATTCCATTCAGCAGCGAACTCGGCGATCTGCCGTTGCAGCCACTCGAAATTGGTGAGCAGATTTGCGAAATCAGCGTTGTCTCGATGGGCAATCCGCATGCCGTGCAGCTCTGTGACGATGTTGATACTGCTCCGGTGGCAACGCTCGGACCGTTGATCGAGTCGCATCCACGCTTTCCGCGTCGCGTCAATGCCGGTTTTATGCAGGTCACAGGACGCCACGCCATCCGTTTGCGTGTTTATGAACGCGGCGCCGGAGAAACATTGGCCTGCGGTAGCGGAGCCTGCGCTGCTGCAGTTGCCGGAATTCGCCTGGGGTTACTCGACTCGCCGGTGCGCGTCAGCATGCGCGGCGGCGATCTCGTCATCAACTGGCGCGGCAACAACACTAGTGTCATCATGACCGGGCCGGCGGTGACCGTCTTCACCGGTGAAATCGAAATCCCTGATTAAGGAACTGCTATGACCCACAGCCTGGACGCCAGCGAAGTTGCTGATTATCTGAAGAATCACCCTGAATTTTTTGAGCATTATGCGGATGTGCTGGTGCATCTGCAGATTCCGGATCTGCATGGCGATCGTGCCATTTCGATTACCGAGCGCCAGCTTGTCGCCCTGCGTGATCGCAACAAATTGCTTGAGACAAAGCTCAGCGAACTGGTTGGTTTCGGTGAAGAGAACGATGTCATCGGCGAGAAAATGCACGAGCTTGCCGTTGCAATGATCCGTGCCGAAACCTTCGCGACGGTTGCACAAGTGCTGTATGCGCATCTTGGCGATACCTTCCTCGTGTCACATGTGGCGTTGCGCTTATGGGGCGTCGGATCCGACGAAGGCAGGGAGGAATTCTCTCCGGTTGACGCGGAGACTGTGGCGTTTGCCACCGATCTCAAGCAGCCGTATTGCGGACCGAGCGCCGGCATCGAAGCATTTGCCTGGTTCGGCAGCGACGTGCATTCGCTGGCGCTAATTCCGCTGCGGCGTGGGGAGGAAACCTGCGGCCTGTTGGCGCTCGGTAGTGAAGAAATGCAACGCTTCTACCCGGAAATGGGCACGCTCTACCTCACGCGTTTCGGCGATCTGGCTGCTGCCGCTTTGCTGCGCACCCTCGACTGAGTTTTCATCTGAATGGATGCGCAAGAGCCGGCGTCGCGCGACAATGAGGCGCAAGCTGCAATCGATGCCTTTCTCGCGACACAGGCGCATGAGCGACGCGCCAGCCCGCATACACTGAACGCTTACCGGCGCGATCTTGCGCTACTCCTTGTACTCAGCGGTGTAGATTCGCTGGCTGCCCTGAAAGCGCTGGCTGCTCCGGCGATTCGCCGCTGCGCCATGCAGATGCATGGCCGTGGCAGATCGCCACGCTCCATTGCACGCACGCTGTCAGCCTGGCGCAGCTTCTATCGCTGGCTTGGTCGTGACGGACAATTGCCGCTGAATCCATGCATCGGCGTGCGCCCACCGAAACGTCAGGGTGATCTGCCGAAGACACTGTCCGTCGAGCAGGCCGCCGCGTTATTCGATCAGGAAACGCCGGTCAGCGATCATGACAATGTGCTCGAAGTGCGCGATCGCGCCATGTTCGAGCTTTTCTATTCCTCGGGGTTACGTCTCGCCGAACTGGTTTCACTCGATTGCGATGCCGGCCTCGACTTATCCGCCGGCGAAGTGACGGTGACTGGCAAGCGCAACAAGACGCGCCTCATTCCCGTCGGCGCCAAGGCGCAAACCGCCTTGCAAATCTGGCTGGCGCGCCGCAGCGAACTGGCGGATGCTGGTGAAATGGCGCTGTTTGTCAGCCAGCGTGGCCGGCGTATTTCGCCGCGCATGGTCGAACTGCGTCTGGTGCGCTGCGCGCAGCGTCTGGGTATCAACATCCATCCGCACATGCTGCGCCATTCATTCGCTTCGCATATGCTCCAATCGTCCGGCGATCTGCGTGCCGTTCAGGAAATGCTCGGCCACGCCAGCATTTCGACGACGCAGGTGTATACCCATCTAGATTTTCAGCACCTGTCCAAGGTGTACGATGCGGCGCATCCCAGGGCAAGGAAAAAATAAGCAGGCTGGACCAGGCCCACGGATGCTGTGAGGGTTTTTCCGTCAGCCTAGCCGCTCGATAATCGTCACGTTGGCCTGACCGCCGCCTTCGCACATGGTTTGCAGGCCATAGCGGCCCTTGGTCCGCTCCAGTTCGTGTAGCAGCGTGGTCATCAACCGTGTACCCGATGCACCCAGCGGATGGCCGAGTGCAATCGCACCGCCATTGACATTGGTTTTCGCGTGGTCGTAACCGGTTTCCTTGAGCCAGGCCATGACTACCGAAGCGAAGGCTTCGTTGACCTCAGCCAGATCGATATCGTCCATCGTCATGCCGGCCTTCTTGAGGGCACGTGCCGTGGCGGCGATCGGTGCGGTGAGATGCCAGATCGGATCGTCGGCGAGCACGCTGAGGTGATGGATGCGCGCGCGCGGCGTGAGGTTGTAGCGCTTCAGGGCAGCTTCGGAAACCACCAGCACGGCAGAGGCCGCATCGCAGGTCGAACTCGACACGGCTGCGGTGATGCCCGGGTAGGTCGGGTCGACAGGTTGCAGCGTGGCCATTTTTTCGAGTGTTGAAGCACGCGCGGTTTCGTCCATCCTGAAATCGCCAAACGGTACGACTTCACGGTCGAAGCGGCCTTCGGCAATTGCGCGCAACGCACGCGTGTGACTTTCCAGAGCGAAGACTTCCATGTCAGCGCGGCTGTGTTTCCAGTGATCGGCGATGCGCTGCGCAGCGTAGAACTGGTTCACCGGGGCGTCACCGAAGCGCGCCTTCCAGCCTTTACTTTCAGCGAAAGGCGTCGTGAAACCGTATTGCTGGCCTGCCAGCATGGCCGCTGAAATCGGGATCGCCGTCATGGTCTGTACGCCACCGGTCAGCACCACATCCTGCGTGCCGCTCATTACCGCTTGCGCTGCGAAATGCACGGCCTGTTGCGACGAACCGCATTGACGGTCGATGGTCGTGCCGGGTACGGACATCGGCATGCCGGCCACCAGCCACGAGGTGCGCGCAATGTCGCCGGCCAGTGGGCCAATGGTATCGACGCAGCCGAAGATCACGTCGTCATAGTCTTCAGCGGGAATCGCATTGCGCTCGACGATGGCCTTGATGACGTGCGCGCCGAGATCGGCGCCATGCACAGTGGCCAGAGAACCCTTGCGCTTGCCGGTCGGCGAGCGCAGAGCATCAACAATATAAGCTTCAGCCATGATGTGTCCTTATTCGATGAAAGTGTGGCCGGGTCCAAGCGGTGCATTCTCGCTCAGCACGAATCCGGCAATGCGTGACTTGTGAAAGCCCTTGTCGCCCCAGGCAGCGGCGAGCACCCAGGCGCGCTTCATGAAAATCTGCAGATCGACTTCCCACGTGTAGCCCATCGCGCCATGGACTTGGATGCCCTTTTTGGCGGCAAACAATGCGGCTTCCAGCGCGGCGAGGAAGGCATGTGAAACATGCACCGGCGTACGCTGTTGATCATTATTGAGCGCATAGGCGGCGCGAAAAATCACTGGCCGGGCAAACTCGATCTTGACCGCCACATCGGCCATGTAATGCTTGAGCGCCTGGAACGCGCCGATCTGTTTGCCGAACTGTTTGCGATCGACGCTGTAGTCGACGGAGAGGTCGAGCATGCGACTGGCGAGGCCGGAGAGCTGCGCGGCAACGGCCAGACAGCCGCGATTGACGGCCTTGCCCCAGATCGCCTTGCCTTGCACGGCATCGGCGACACGCGTTTTTTCGGACGGGGTCCATTCAACACGGAACAGACGGCGCGACTGCTCGAGGCTCGGATTAGCGACCAGCTTCACCGCACTCTTCGGCACGGCATGCACTTCGCCAGCGTGATGCAACAGCAACAGGTCGGCAACATGCGCATCAGCTACGAGCGGATTCAACGGGCCACCGATTGCGAGGTGCGCTTCACCGGCAGCGATACGCGGCAACCATTCAGTACGTAGCGCATCGCCAGCCGGTGTGGCAGGCAGGTCGACCAGCATGCCTGCACCGAGCCAGGCAGTATCCAGAAGCGGTTCGGGTAGTGCGAAATAACCGACTTCCTGGGCGATCAGAATCCAGTCGAGATCGTTCATCGCCATGCCGCCGTATTCCTCTGGCACCGAGAAACCACACAGACCCTGTTCGGCCAGCAGCGCCCATAGTGTCTGCGAGCGGCCTTCCAGCGTATCCCAGAGCTCGCGCAATAGCTCGGGTGCAACTTCCTTGAGAAAGACGCTGCGAATATTGTCGCGGAACAAAATCTGGTCTTCGGAAAAAGTGAAATCCATGCTTCCTCCGTTATGAACGTGGCATGCCAAGCATGCGCTCGGCGATGATGTTGCGCTGGATCTCGTTGGTACCGGCATAGATCGGTCCAGCCTGCGCGAACAGGAAGCCGTCCAGCCAGTTGCCGACGCCTTGTGCATCCGGTGCGTGCGGCAGCAACTCGGCGCGTGCGCCGAGGATGTCGAGTGCAGTTTCGTGCATCGTCTGATCGAGTTCCGACCAGAAGATCTTGTTGGTGCTGGATTCGACGCCGATGTGTTTGCCCTTCATGATTTCGCTGGCGGTGCGGTAGGTGGCCAGGGTATAGGCCTCGGCCCCCATCCAGGCCTTCAATACGGCATCGCGGATGGCCGGGTCGGTATCGGCCTTGGCGCGATTGGCCTGATACAGATTGACGAGTGCGCGCGCAGTTTCCTGGAAGCGTGCCGGCGAGCGCAGCATCAGACCGCGTTCGAAACCGGCAGTAGCCATTGCCACCTGCCAGCCGGCCCCGGTGTCACCGAGACGATTCTCGACGGGGACTTTCACGTCATCGAAGAAGATCTCGGCGAAGCCTGGCAGTCCGTTCAATTGGTTGATCGGCCGCACTGTGATACCCGGTGTGTCGAGCGGCACCAGTACGAAGGTGAGGCCGCGGTGATTGGTGGTTTCCGGATCAGTGCGGAACAAGCCAAAACACCAGTCAGCCCAGACGGCGCGCGTCGACCAGATTTTCTGGCCATTGATGACGTAATTTTTGCCATCGTCGTCAAGGATAGCCTTGGTACGCACGGCCGCCATGTCAGAACCGGCGTTCGGCTCAGACCAGCCCTGCGCCCAGATGTCCTCGCCGGTCGCCATTTTCGGCAGAAAGCGTTTCTTCTGCTCCGGCGTCCCGTACTCCATCAGGGTGGGGCCGAGCAGGAATATCCCGTTCTGATTCACGCGCAGCGGTGCACCAGCGCGCCAGTATTCCTCTTCGAAAATCAGCCATTCGATCAGGTCGCAGCCGCGCCCGCCGAGTTCAACCGGCCAGGTGACCATGCTCCAGCGGCCCGAATATAGCTTGGCCTCCCACTGTCGGTGCTCCTCGAAGCCCTCGGCGGTATCGAAGCTTGTTAGCGGCTTCTTCGGTACATTTCCGGCCAGCCAGGCGCGAATTTCGGCACGGAAGGCATGATGCCGTTCGGTATATTCCAGTTCCATTCAGTCGATCTCCGTTTCCGGTATTCGGGTGTGGCCGAAAATTAGAATTTCGCGTTGCGCTTTTCGACGAAGGCGCGACGCGTTTCGGCAGATTCCGGATGCAGGTAGGCTTGCAGCGTGAAGCCCTGCTCCCAGCGATACTTGTCTTCAAGGTTGCCATCCTCGATACCGTTCAGCGATTCCTTGGCAATCTGGATCATCGCCGGGCTCTTTGCAGCGATTTTGCGCGCGATACCCAGCGCGGCCTCGCGCAACTGGTCCTTATGTGGCACCAGCTTCTCAACAGCACCGAGGCGATACGCATCGGCGGCGGTGATTGCTTCGCCGGTGAAATACATATGGCGCACCTTCTGTACCGGGAACATGCGTTGCAGGTGGGCCGCGCCACCCATCGCACCGCGGTCGACCTCGGGAACACCGAAAGTCGCGCACTCGGAAGCCACGAGAATGTCAGCGGCGCCGGCGATACCAATGCCACCACCGAGCACGAAGCCATGCACGGCGACGATCACCGGCTTGGGATTGCGATGCACGGCACGAAAGGTCTCATAGTTGGCGTGATTGACGACGACGATCAGATCGGGATTGGCGTCGAGTTCCTTGATATCCACGCCAGCGCAGAAGCCACGACCTTCGGAGCGGATGATGATGACGCGCACGGCGTCATTCTGGCCCAGCGCGTCGATCTCCTTCGCCAGGGCGAGCTGGCTGACGCTATCAAGCGCGTTGACCGGCGGCCGGTTGATGATGAGCTCGGCGATGCCGTCGGCAATCTGGGTGTGATAGGGCGTGTTGAGTGTAGGGGTCTGACTCATTTTGTGGCTCCTTATTTGCTGCAGAACGATTCGAGACGCGCGGTGGCCTGCGCGGCGATGCCGGCGATGACCTCCTCGCAGCTTTGCAGCTCGCGGATCATCGCAGCAACCTGGCCGCTCGGCATCAGGCCTTCGTCGGGAACGCCTTCAACCATGGCGCGCTGGATCACCACCGGCGCGTTCGCCGACATGATGGTTTCGGAAATGCTGCTGTCGTCGCGCAGCGCCTTGATGGCGAATTCCATCATTTGTTTGATGGTCATGCCGGTTTTGGCGCGCCACTTCCAGGCATTGCCGGCACTGATGAAAATGCGCTGTAGCGACGAGGCCTCTTCGAGGCGATGCAGTGTTGGATTGTCGAGAAAGCGTTGCGGCAGACCATCAACTGCCTTCGTCGTGCGGATCGCCGATGGGTCCTTGACGGCCAGGTAATGCTGGAGCGTCGCCTGCGGTACCGGCGATTCCTTGGTCATCAGAAAGCGTGTGCCCATGGCGATGCCCGCCGCACCGCAAGCCAGTGCCGAAGCCAGGCCGCGGCCATCGTAATAGCCACCGGCCGCCACCACCGGCACTTTCACCGCATTGAGCACCTGCGGCAACAGGATCGAGGAAGGTACACTTCCGGTGTGGCCACCGCCTTCGCCACCCTGCACGGTGACGATGTCGGCGCCGAGTTCGATTGCCTTCACCGCGTGTTTGACAGCGCCGACCGTTGGCATGCAGAGAATGCCGGCGTCCTTGAAGCGCTGGATCATCTTCTTGTCCGGTCCGCGGCCGTAGCTGACGGCGCGCACCTTGTCGCGATGCTTGATGGCGATTTCGATGATCTCGTTGGCGCCTGGCTGGAACATGTGAAAGTTGAGGCCGAACTGCTTGTCGGTCAGCGATTTCGTCTTGAGAATGGCGGCTTCAACCTCGGCTGGTGTCATCACCGCACCGGCGAGAAAGCCGAAGCCCCCGGCGTTGCAGGTGCCGGCCACCATATTGGCATCGGCGACCCAGCCCATGGCGGTCTGCACGATCGGGTATTTGCAGCCGAGCATGTCGCATAGTGAGGTATGAAGAATATTATTCATGACAGGCGTTTCCTTTTCATGCGTCCCTCGTCCACATGCGGAAGAGGAGACGGGAAAGGACCTGGCCGGTAAGCGCCGCCCAGGCCCGATCAAGATTATTTCTTGACGATCACCGATGACCCATGGCCAAACAGTCCCTGATTGGCAGTGATGCCAACCTTGGCACCTGCCACTTGGCGTGCTCCGGCCTGGCCGCGTAGCTGCCAGGTCAGCTCACAGACCTGCGCCAGCGCCTGCGCCGGGACAGCTTCGCCAAAGCAGGCGAGACCACCGGAAGTATTTACCGGCAAACGGCCACCGATGCGAGTGACACCATCGCGCACCAACTTGGCGGCGTCGCCGCGCGCACAGAACTGCAGATCTTCGTACCAGTCGAGCTCAAGCGCGGTGGACAGGTCATAGACCTCGGCAATACTGACGTCCTGCGGGCCGATACCGGCTTCTTCGTAGGCCTTTTTCGGCAGTGCGGCGCGGAAGCGGAAGGCTTCGGCGGCGACGGCTGAGTCGTTGGCAAGATCGGGCATTTCCACCGATGCGGAAGCGAAGGTCGGCGTCACCGTGGAAATCGCAGCAATACGCGGCGCATCGGCCTTGCCGATTTTCTTCGCATATTCCAGACTGCAAACGATGAGTGCTGCACCGCCATCGGATACCGCGCAGACGTCCATCAGACGCAGCGGATCAGCGAGTGCTGCCGATGCCGCTACGTCTTCAGCAGTGAACTTCTTGCGGTAGCGTGCGTTCGGATTCTCAAAACCGTTCTCGGAATTCTTCACCTTGACCAGAGCGAAGTCGGCCTGCGTATCGCCATACAGCGCCATGCGGCGGCGTGCATAGAGTGCGAAGTAGGTCGGGTTGGTGATGCCGAGACGGAAGCGCACCCAGTCCGGATCGTCCGGGCGCTCGCCCTTCTGTGGAGCGAGAAAACCTTTGGGCGTCGTGTCGGCACCGATCACCAGCGCAACTTCACATTCGCCGGCGAGGATTTTGGCACGCGCCGCAGCGAGTGCCTGCGAACCGGAAGCGCAGGCCGCATACGAGGTATTCACTTCGGCACCCTGCCAGCCAAGTGCCTGGCAGAAGGTTGCTCCGGCGACATAGCCGGGATAACCGCAACGCATGGTGGCAGCACCCGAGACGAACTGCACATCGCGCCAGTGGATGCCAGCATCCGTCAGTGCAGCACGTGCTGCGGCAACACCGTATTCGACGAAATTCTTGCCGAACTTGCCCCAGGGATGCATGCCGGCGCCGATGATGGCGATTTCCTTGTTCATGCCTGACCTCCTGCGGGTTTCCATTTCCAGGTCGTCTTGGCAGCAGTCTCGTCTTCCGAGAGTACGTCGATAACGAGCTCCATGGCCATACCAACCTTCAAGTCAGCGAGATTCACGCCCTTCACGAGTTGGCCGAGCACGACCATGCGTTCCTTGTCGAGCTCGACGGCAGCAATACCGAAGGGCTCGAACGGCTCGGACGCGATGTAGGGCTCGGGTGGTTTGTAGGCGGCATTGGTGTACGACCACAGCTTGCCGGTGCGCGACAGCGGCACTTCGACAAACTTCTCGCTATTGCAATCGGGATTGCGGCAAAACGTTGTCAGCTTGGGAAAGTAATAGGTGCCGCAGGCTTCGCAGCGCGAACCGATCAGGTGCGGTTCCTTGCCTTCCGCGGAGAACCAGCCGTCGAGGACCGGCACGCGGGCCTTTTCACTCGTTGCGCTCATCGCGGTTCCTCATGCGGCCGGCCGGATGGCGGGCGGGTTGTTCTTGATCACCATGCCGCGCATATTGTGCGGATCAAGGCGGCGAATGATCTCCAGTTGCGCGGCGGTCGGCATGGGGGTTTCTCCCATATCATCAGCCTTCAGCAGCGGGAAGCCGGTGGCGGCCTGCACCTGTTCGAAGCTCACGCCGGGATGCAGCGACTTGACGCGGATCGCATGCTCGGGACCCTTGAAGTCCAGCACGCAGAGATCGGTGACGATCACACGCAGGTCAATGAAGTCGTTCTTCATGCCAGGGCCGAAGCGCGCCGGGTTGTAGCCGGGGCCGGAGACCATATCCACCTCGTTGGCAACGAAAACACGCGGGCCATGATTCGGCACGAAATAGGAATTGGCGTGATTGATATTGTTACCCGGCAAGCCGCGCACACCGAGCACGGCGGATTTCGGTTTAGCGTAGTCGCCGCCGATGCAAGACAGATTAGACTGGCCGAAGCGATCGATCTGGGTCGGGCCGATCATGGCGTGGCGCTTGCCGCCCCAGACGCATTCGAAGACGCGGTCGAAGCTCATGTAGCCTTCGAACTTCGCCACGTAATCGCCGCGCGGCCCGAGTGGCACGGGCTCGGAAACCAGGAAGGTTTCGCTGTCGGTCATCAACAGTTCGGGGCTATGCGTGAGCTTCGCCAGACTTGCGCCGAGACGTGGCACGGTGGTGATGCCAGAGGCGAGAATCTCTCCATCGCCGCGCCAGGCTTCGGAGCAGGCGACGATCATCAGTTCGGCGAGAGTGCAATCGGTAGCTTGGGTCATGTCTCGATACCTCAGAAAATGGGCGTGCGCAGTTTGCTGATGCGCTCGATGCCGCCGTTTTTGGCGAGGTACTCTTCCTCGGTGCAGCGGATAAATTCGTCGCAATACTTTTCCCAGCCACCTTCTTCCGCCGCACTGGTGTTGTATTTTTTCAGGTGGTCCATGTCCCAGCCATAATTCTTGCCGCAGTAAGTTGGATGGCCGCCACCGGGCGCATGCACCACGCCCTTTACCAGATAGCGTTCGAAGTAGTTGAAGCGCGCTTCGTCGGCGGTAAGTGCGAACTTGTCTTCGAGCTTTTCGGTGCACACATAGCAGGCTTCTGCAGCGCGTGCGAACAGATGATCGAAGAGCGGATCGTTGCCGGTATTCAGTGTGTTACCGAGCTTGTCGGCAACATCGACATGTAGCAGCGCGACATCAAGATTCAGCGCCGGCATCGCCAGCAGCACCTCGCCATCGGCATAGGGCGACTGGATCATTTTCAGTGAGGGGTTGTGCTTGATGATGTCCGTGCCAAGGCCGCAGCGCGTCGGCAGGAACGGCAGACGCATGCCGGCGGCACGCAGGCCCCATTCGAACATGCCTTCGTCAAGTTCCAGAAGCTCCAGTGCACCCGCTTCGCGTGATTTGCGATAGTAGGGTTCGAGTGGAATCGCATCCATGGTGACGAAGCCGTAGATCAGTTTTTTGACCTTGCCGGCAGCGCAAAGCATGCCGACTTCCGGACCACCGTAGGCGACGATGGTCAGATCCTTGACATTCGAACGCAATAATTCGCGCACCAGCGCCATTGGCTTGCGCCGCGGACCCCAGCCACCGATCCCGACGGTCATGCCGCTTTTAATGCGCGCCACGACATCGGCGGTGCTCATCTGCTTGTTGAGAGGTGTATTCATTTGCTGACGCCAAGTCCTTTCCGGAAAGCAGAACAACATCGGTATATTGGATCGGCATTATTTTGAACCTGCGCCAATCCATGCATGACCGGTTCATTCTCCCGGTAATCAGCAGCAGCTTCATCGTCCGATAGGACTAGCAACGGTGGCGGAGAGGTGCGTCTAAGTCTTTGCGTCAGAAAAGAAATTTTTCATTAGCGGACGTCTGGCGGGGATCGGGGAGTGGTCTTTATGTACGTCAGTACATGGCGACGTGTAAAGAAAATGTCGCATGGAATCGAAGTGTTCTGCCGCTCAATCAAGTGCCCCCTGATTAAAGGGAGCGAATTTCCCGCCAGTTATTTCCTGTCAAGCAGCTCCCGATACAGACTGGCGTGGCTTGCCGCCATTTTGTCGGCGGTAAATAATTTTTGATAGCGGGCGCTGGCCCTGGCACCCATTTCCTGCGCAGCTTCGGCATTGTTCCAGAGAAAATTCATGGCTTGCCGGAATGCCAATGCATCGCCAGGCGGCACTACCAGACCGGTTTCGCCGTGAACATTGACAAAGCTGGTACCAGTGCCGATTTCGCTGGAGATCATGGGCTTGCCATACATGGCGCCCTCCAGCAAAGAGATGCCAAAGGCCTCCGAGCGCAAATGCGACGGGAACACAATGGCATGACAAAGATGCAGCAGGGCAATCTTGTCCTCGTCAGGCAATGCGCCAAGAAAAATCACATTGTCCAGTCTGTTGCGCAAGGCATGTTTTTTAAGTTCGTCCTCGATGGGGCCCGCACCCATGATCACAATCGGATAGTCGGTACCCTGAGCGGCATCGAGCAGGATATGCAGCCCTTTGTAATATCGGAGCATGCCGACAAAAAGAAAAAATTTCCCACCAATGCGCTGCTGCCACTTGGCAAGCAGATCTTCACCAGGCGTCGGATAGCTTGCCTTGTCTATTCCATACGGGATCACATGAACCTTGTCGCGGAAGCGTTCCAGTACGGAGCTGGTTTCCAGATAGTTCGGCGATGAGGCGACGATGCGGTCGACGCTCGCCAGAAAGCGCAGCATCAATGGCCGATAGAGTTGAAGCAGGAACCACTGACGGACGATGTCGGAATGATAGGTAACAACCGTCGGCTTGTTGATACGTGCTGCAAAATGAATGGCATCCATGAATGGCCATGGAAAATGGTAATGGATGATATCGGCATCGGCCGCCAGTTCGCGGAACTTTTGCAGTACGGAGAGGGAAAACCCTGTCGAGGCGATTTCAAGATCGAGTTGAGCGCGGAACACCTTGTGATTGTTGATGATGAGTTCCGGCGGATGGATGTTGGGGCTCAGGGTGAGTACCTGGCTGTCGATCCCGCTGGCCTGCGATGCAGTGCATAGCTGACAGATTGCCTGCTCAATCCCGCCGTATGACTCGGGATAATAGGTTCTGAAAAAATGAAGTACGCGCATTGTTGTCTTTGTCTGCGGGTCTGGGATCAACTTGAAAGAGCATCACGATAGGTCTGTGCGGTGATCCCGGCACAGCGCTCCCAGGAAAAATCCCTTGCACGGATCAGGCCGGCTTCCCGGCGAATAAGCCATTCATGATTATCCTCGATGATTCTATGCATTGCTTCTGCCAACTGGGTAACATCTTCTGCGTCGACGATCATGCCGGCTTCTCCTGCCACTTCGGGAAGCGCTGCCCGGTTTGAAATGATGACCGGAGTTCCGCTTGCCATGGCCTCCAGAACGGGCAAGCCAAAGCCTTCATACAGCGAAGGGTAAATCAAGGCCCTGGCACTGGCAATGATATTGATCAGATCTCCCTGCTCAAGATATCCCGCAAGACGCACATGACCGGTTGCCAAAGCCTTGCGCAAATCGGCTGCAAAAGCCTTCCCGCCCCATCCCGGCATGCCGACAAGCAGCAAGGGATAGCGGGCGCGTAATTTCTCCGGGAGCTGCGCATGGGCGCGCAGAACCAGCTCAAGATTTTTTCTTGGCTCAAGAGTGGCAACGCAAAGCAGATACTGCCGATAGGCCAGCGCATGGTTTTGCAGGGTACTGATGGCATCGCTTTCCTCACGCGGAGCAAAGGCCGGTGAGCAGCCCAGTGGCGCGACAACGACCTTCTCTGGTGTCAGACCAAAATGATCGACAACTTCGCGGCCGATGAAAGCGGAATCAACCAGTATCCGCTTTGCATTTTCAACGCCTTTGCCGACACGCCGTTCGATTTCGGCAAGACGGTCGCGCGGTTGCGTCAAGGGGTAATGCAGATGCGTCAGGTCATGCAATGTCATGACCATGGGGCCATCAAAATTCAGTGGCCAGAGCGATGGCTCATGATATAGATCGACGGGGGAATGTTTGAGCCCCGCATTGAAACGGCGTTGCTCGATCAGGCGGCGTAGAGGATAAGCACCGGGAATGAGGTGCTTGGCAACGGAGGACAGGCGGGAATAACCTGGCAGGGCGTTTTCGGGAAGAGCTCTTCCCCATTCACGGCCATAAAAAAAATGTAACTCCAGATCGTCATGGCGCTGCAGGGCGCGGGCCAATTCGGTCACGTAGCGACCGATGCCGGTCAGTGGCGCCAGCAGAATTCTGGCATTGAGCGCAATGCGCACGTCACGAGACCAGAGCGGGGACGCTCAACGTGTTGCGGACGATGTTCCCGACAAGTTGCCGGGTGGCTTCCTGCCACCCCGGCCATTGCCAGACATCGATGCTTCTGGATGACGGGAACTGGTCGGTACTTTCATATTGCCTCACCAGCCTTGCCAGAGAATCGGGATTATGTGGATCGAAGTAGGCGACAAATTCACCACCGACTTCACGAAAAACCGGAATATCGCTTGCCATGACGGGCAAGCCGCGCTGCATGGCTTCTACCAGTGGCAGACCAAAGCCTTCGACAAAGGATGGAAACACCAGCGCCTTGCTATGGTGATAACAGAATTCAAGTTCCGTGTCGTTGAGATCGTTGAACATGAAAAGCCGGCGTCCCAGTTCCGGATGTTTTCGGATGCGTTCAATGAGTTGGCCGCATTTCCAGCCGATGCGCCCGACAATACATAAGACACATTGATTTCCATCGGTCCACAAAGGTTCGAAGGCGTCGAGCAAATAGCCATGATTCTTGCGTGGTTCGATGGTGCCGACCATCAGATAGACCGGGCGATCCACGGAAAAAAAAGTTTGCAGGCGCTGTCGTACCCTGCCGGTTTGAGAGTCGTGATGGATTTCACTGCCAAGATGAAAGAAGCTGTACCAGCGCTTGCCGGCTTCTTCAGGACCTAACCGGTGGATGACATCCTGTTTTACTTGATTGCTGATCGTTTCGGAAATTGCGATAAAGCCGTCTGCAATATTGACCACCCAGTCGAACCAGTGATCGAATACCTTGACGAGTGGGGCATCGCAAAATTGCGGGTGGGTTAGCGGAATAATGTCGTAGATGACGCTGACAATTCCAACCCCTTCGGATTTCAGGCGCTCGGCATGAGAAAAGAAATCATCGTGCCAGGACGAGTCGAGCAATACCAGTACATCACCCTTGCGGCAGTCGATGGCAGATGCGCGTTGCGTATCGATATCTTCGCCCGCCATCAGGCGGGCAAGCTGCCATGGCAAGACAAATGCCAGGCTGCCGATATTGAAAAGTTGCTTGAATATCCAGCGAAAGATGGTTTTATTCGCCAGGCCAAGTTGCTGTTCCCAGCGTTGATGCACTGACCAGTAGCGGCTGTTGCGGCGCATGAACCACGGATTGGTACGGGCGTAGATGCGTTGCCGTGAAAGCACCAGCAATACCAGGCCGAATGGCAGGATATACAGGAAGGAAGTCATCCTGAAGAGGTTCTTCAGTCCGGCCTGGAATATCGGGAATCGCTTCGATATCGTTTGTTCGGCGAAACGGTGATAGAGCAGCCAATGATGATTTCTCGTTGCCTCAAACCATTCCTGTGTTTTTGAGATGATCTTCTCGCGCAATCCAGGAGCAAGTTTTCTGACGGCGTATACCTTGTCGTCTTTCAAAACGACGGCAAGACATTCCACATCATTTTCTGATGTTCCAGGATTGCCAAGATTATTTACGACATTCCGAACGACCCTTTGTATTCCCGAGTTGACGTAAGGGTGGTCAAACACATAAGTGCATTCAAATAGCAGCCGCATGCTTCAGGCAGCTATTCGGGAGAGGGGAGAGCCGGCGCCTGCCGCTCAAATGAAAACTTTGGCTCCAGCCAGGCGCAACCGACAAAGTCTGCGTATTTGGTATTGATGATGTGAAATATCAGTCCGTAATCACGCCACTCATAATTCATGTCGAGGTGCGAATCGTAACGGGAAAGCGAGGTCGAAATGGAATAGTGACCTTTGCCGATATTCATTGGAAAGGCAAAGCGATAGGTGATTTCCTCGCCCGGCATGGCATCAATTACGGGGATATCCATACGATGCGTATTGATTCCGTAAACCGATTGGCCGAGGCGGTCCTTGATCATGTAGCCCATGACCAGACGCTGAATGGGCGCCTTGACGGCGATCTTCACAGCCAGAGTCACTTCAGTCCCGACTTCGATGACTTCAGTGCGGTGTCCTTCGGCGTCAATCAGCGCAATGTCGATGACCGTTGCTTCACCTGTGCCGGAGACTGTTTCGAAGCGTCCATCGGCATGCCGCACATGCTTGATGATCTGATTTTCCCGTTGAGCAAGCATGGCATGGTAGTAATCCATGACCTCTTCCGCCAGCCCTTGCCATTCCAGTTGGCCGTCGCTCAGAAGAATTGCGCGGTCGCAGACGGATTGAATGGCGTAACGATCATGGGAGACGATCAACAGGGTTGTACCTTCCTTGCGAAACTGGCGGATTCGATCCAGACTTTTATGCTGGAAGTAGGCATCACCGACGGAAAGCGCTTCATCCACAATCAGAATTTCAGGGCGCTTGGCTGTGGCGACACTGAAAGCAAGCCGCATTTGCATACCGCTGGAGTAAGTCCTCAATGGCTGGTCAAGATATCCACCAATTTCAGCAAAGGCTTCAATTTCAGGCATCAGCGCAATGATTTCATCGAGATCGATGCCCATGAGTTGTCCGGCCATCAGGACATTCTGTCTGCCGGTAAATTCTGGATGAAAACCGGTACCCAGTTCAAGCAGTGCCGCAACACGACCATTGATTTCGACCGTGCCCGTTGTGGCGCGGGTTGTCCCGGTGACAATCTTGAGCAAGGTACTTTTCCCCGCACCATTGGCGCCGACGATGCCGACAGACTCCCCGGGGCTTACCTCAAAGCTGATATTGCTCAGAGCCCATTTCAATTTGTGACGCGGCGGCGAATTGGGCAGCATCCAGTCGAGCAGGCGATCCAAATTGGATGAATATTGTTTGTACGCTTTCCCGAGATTGATAACACGAATACTGCTCATCAGAGTTCGTCCACCATCTCGCCCATCCGCCGGCGAAACAACACTCTTCCGATCATGACCATAGCAATGGTGATCAACAATACCGGTAGGAAGTTGGCCAAATATGGCCAGGGTGTATTAACCAAAATGGATTGGTAGGCGCCCACGAAGTAAGTCATCGGATTAAACATGATTAGAAAGCGAAGCGATTCCGGGACGACGGATATCGGGTAAACAATCGGCGTTAGCCAGAACCAGAATTGCAGGACTATTGCGAAAAACTGGCCAACATCGCGAAAGAATACATTGAGTACGTCCAATATTATTCCCAGGCTAACGGAAAATACAATGTGAACAATCAGCACCGGCAGGATTGCAAAATAAATCAGCCCGGGGAAATTTCCGCTCAAAATAAGGAACACGGTAAACATTCCGAATATGATGGAAAAGTTTATGCAGGCGCTCAGAGTGACGATGATCGGCAGACAAATGCGCGGGAAGCTCAGTTTCTTGAGCATATTCGCGTTTTCCAGAAACATCGTCATGCTTCGGCTGACGATTTCCGAGAACATATTCCACGTCAGCATGCCGGCACAAAGGTAGATGCTGTAGGCCATCTCGCTATCGAGCCCCGGCAATTTTGCCTTCATCAGTTTTGAAAAAACGAGAGTGTAAATAAACATCATCACCAGCGGGTATATGACGATCCATACTGCACCGAGCGCCGAACGCTGGTAGCGCGACTGAAACTCCCTCTTCACGCTACCGGTAATGAAGCCGCGATAGGCCCAGGCTGAGCGTACGAGTCCTGCCGGCATCAGGTTACCCGCCCGTACTGATCCTCGAAGCGCACGATGTCGCCTTCTCCGAGATATTCACCGCTTTGCACTTCGATCATGACCAGATCGAGAATCCCGGGATTTTCAAGGCGATGGCGGTGGCCGGCGGGAATATAGGTGGACTCGTTGGTATTGACATAGAGTTCATCCTCACCATTAACCACTTTGGCCATGCCCTGAACAACGATCCAGTGCTCGCTACGGTGATGGTGCATTTGCAGGGACAAGGCGGCGCCTGGCTTGACGATGATGCGCTTGATCTTGAAGCGCTTGCCTTCTTCCAGAACCGTGTAGGTTCCCCAGGGACGCGAGACTGTGCGGTGCAGCTTGTAGGTTTCGTGATCGGCACTCTTGAGTTCCTGAACTACTTTTTTGACATCCTGCACATGATCCGGGTGAACAACAAGAACGGCATCGGGCGTGTCGACAACAATCAGATTCTGTACACCGACAGCTGCTATCAGACGCCCTTCGCTTTGAATGTAGGTATTCTGGCAATCTGCAAAGATAACATCACCGATTGCCCGGTTGCCCTGAGCATCAGGCACAACCAGTTGCCTCAAGGCATTCCAGGATCCGATATCGCTCCAGTCGAAAGTGGCGGGAACGACGACTGTCCGGTCCGATCGCTCCATGACGGCGTAGTCGATGGAAATGTCGGGCGCACCCGCAAACTTTTCAGCATCGAGTTCCTGTATGACCCAGGCGTTTGAATCGGTTAACGGTGCAGATTCGAGCGCGGCGCCCACTTGTTCGAGAACCTCGGGAGCGTATTTTGCAAGCTCGCCGAGAATGGTGCCGACTGTAAAGCAGAACATGCCAGAGTTCCACAGATAGCGCTGAGTTTCAAGATATTTTGCCGCAGTGGCTGTGTCAGGTTTTTCCACGAAACGGAGCACCCGGGTAGCCGGCCCATCGTCAACCGGAGACCCGCATTCGATATAGCCAAATCCGGTTTCGGGGGCGCTGGGAGAAATGCCGAATGTGACAATGTGTCCGGCACGCGCCAGCTTTGCCGCATATTGTGTTGCCTTGACAAAATTAGCCGTATCCTTGATCAAGTGGTCGGCGGCAATAACCACCATAATCGCATCATCGCCATGCTGCCGGTGTATCGACAGTGCGGCGGCGGCAATGGCCGGAGCGGTGTTGCGACCAACGGGTTCAAGGATAAAGTGGGCGCGGCATCCCGGAAGCTTCGTGGCCAGGAATTCGTCCTTGCTTTGGAAAAGATAGTCACGGTTGGTGACCGTCAGGATTTCACCGCGCGTGCAGATTTCCGATGCGCGTTGATAGGTTTTCTGTAGCAGCGATTCTCCGTCAGACAGTTTGATGAAAGGCTTTGGATGGCCTTCGCGCGAGATGGGCCATAAGCGTGAGCCAGCACCACCGGCCAGAACTACTGGAATAATCATGGTTCCGCAACCCCTCCTGAAAGGCAAACCTCTGTTTCTTCGTTATTGCCGCCGACTGTTTTCGTCAGCTTTATGATTCCGTCCGATGCGAACCTGATAGCGCCAGTCGTTCCCTTGTTTCCCAATCCGACAAAATGTTGCGCAGCGATTGTTCTAGCGGAATCTGCGGCTGCCACCCCGTTGCTGCAAGGATTTTTGCACAACTACCTCTCACATGTTTCTGGTCCGATGGTCTGTAGCGCGCGGGATCATGAGCGATTTCCAAATGGACTCCGGCAATATCAGACATTCTGGTAATCATATCCCGTATCCGGGTGTCTTGTCCGGAACAGACATTATAGATTTCGCCGTTTTCCCCATCGGTCAGCAGGCTCAAATAAGCACGAACCAGATCGCGAACGTCGGTAAAGTCACGGGTAACATCAATATTGCCGAGTT
>Ga0073899_10000434_pt1 | contig 38606 bp, 38 predicted proteins | sample KloWWTmetaKNB5Ph_FD_88975 | JGI IMG/M metagenome (GOLD analysis project Ga0073899, IMG submission 88975) | Active sludge microbial communities from Klosterneuburg, Austria, studying microevolution and ecology of nitrifiers - Klosterneuburg... | ecosystem: Engineered > WWTP > Aerobic digester >... | reverse complement strand
GGCAAGGTAGAGCGACGGAAGAAGTCCTTCGGTAAACAACAGATTGCCGGTGAACACAGAGAGGATGATGTCGACCTTCTCTGGCAGCTCGACCTCCTCTATGCGGGAACGAAGGACAACAACACGATCCTCCACGTCGTTGGCCACTGCCAGTGGCGCGATGTGACGACTCACCGGCGATGGCTCTACGCAGTAGACGCGTCGGGCACCAAGCTTTGCTGCCATCAGGCCAAGCACACCCAACCCGGCGCCCAGATCAAGAACCACAGTTTCGCTGTTGATGTGAGGGCGCATTGCTTCGAGATACGCTCGGTTGCGCGTCTCATCGAAGATCATCAAAGCTTGCGAGCTCAGGTAGGAGTAACTCATGTCACGCTGGATCCGATAAGAGCCGTTAGGAGTTGTTGGAGTTGTTAGGTTCAGCCAGTGCGCCAGTCGGATTCAGATTGGGCACATTATCTATGCCGCCGGCCGAAGCGATTGTCGACCGGCGCCCCGTCCAGCCTGAAGATGCCCGCAACCGCACTCATCGTCGAGATCCGGGCCAGAAGAAGTGCAGTCCATCCGCACATCGGCGGACGTATGCGCCGAGCAACCGTCTTCGATTGGCCAGCGCATAGCGCTGCATCATGTAGTCCGGATCTGGCAGCAGCTTGCGCAAGAGATGGGTTGGACGCTTCAACATCGGCATGGACAACAACGCATGCCACTCGAAGTACCAGCGGCGGCCGGCCCAGACCATGCGGAATGGTTCGGACGCGGCGGCACTGGCCAATGCCGTGAGCGACTCGGCAGGAACATGGGAGTGCAGATGTCGCTGCGACGCGAGCAACGCATGCCATGTCGGACCTGCGACTCGCCGTTCCACCGCCATGCGCACGAGACGCAGCCAATCATCATCCGTCATGCGCGCGGTCAGCAGGTGCAGGTCGTGCAGCGCAATCAGGCGGTCGGCGCTTCCCTTGAGCAGATCGCCGACACGATGCACGGCGTTGTGCAGGAGTGCATGCAGCGGCGACAGTGCGAGCGCGCCATCGAGTTCCGACAGCGGAAAGGCCTGGTCGCGCAGCTCGGCGAACGACCACGTCTTGGCGAACGCCGGATGGCTGGTCAGATGCCAGTGCGCGTCGACATGCCGAGTGCGGCCAATGTCGGTTCCGACCAGAACGCGCTCGACGCCGGGACCGTTCGACAGCTGTCCGTCCCACGCGAATCCGCTCGCGCGCAGCGCAGTCTCCGCACGCAGCACCTCTGCATGGTCTGCGAACAACAAGTCGAGATCGCCGCGTGCCCGCAGATGGGGCTGAGGATACAGCCAGCGCGCCAATGCGGCGCCCTTGAGCACGAGCGGCCGCAACCCCGCTTCATGCAGCGCGGCGATGATGCGTCGCTCCACTGCCTGACGCGACAGTTCCTCCGCGACCGCATGCAGGCGGACGGTCCGCCAGAATTCGCGCAGTGGCGGAGCAACCGGAAGTGCCTCGATCCGCTCCGCCACCAGCGCCGCTACGCCCTCGGCCGTCGCCGACGCAAGCAACGCAGACATCGGTTCGGCTGGCAGATCCGGACCGAACTCGTGCGGCGATCGCAGCAGTGCGTCCAGGACCGGGCGAAGGGGATCGGCTTGCTGTTTCATCGCGCACATGATCGTGCAATCCCGGCGTCTTTGCTGCAGCTGCGGGTGTATCCACGCGCACTGTCGGACGGGGAACGTCGGTCGGCTAACATCCGCACTCCGTGCGTCCTCGTGTAGGCATGAAGTCCAGCACCTCTCCAGCCGAACGCCTGTTGTGCCGAATCCTGCCCTGGGTGGCGGTCGCGGCTGTTCTGGGCGGCAGTGTGTTCTGGCTGCGGCTGGTGGGCTGGCTGCAGGTTGAAGAGTATTGGATCGCGCATGCGCGATGGTTCCACTTTGACAATCAGGAAGAAGACTCTGCGGCCGCCTATCGTCGCTTCATCGAGTTCAAAATCTCGGTGCAGACGCTGTCCTGGCCGTGGACTTTGTCGAAGTGGCCGAAGCAGTTGCTGTTGATCGCCGTCGTTGCGGTCGCGATTAGCCAATGGCGACCATGGCGCCGGTCGCCTCCATGGTCCTGGCTGGGTGTTGCGGTGCTTGCCTTGGCGCTCTTTACAGCGGCGAGCGCGCTGTGGGCCGGCCTCTGGCTGAACGTGATCGCCGGCGCACGCAGCTTTGTGAGCTGGGGGCTGGCGGTGATGTCGCCGGCAATCGCCAGCGTTTCCGTCCTTCGAGCATTGGCGCGCACGCTGGCCTGGACCTTGGTCGTGCAGACGGTGATGGTGTTGATCGAACTCCACCAAGGCATGCTGCTCTATTCGGTCCACCTGTTCGACCGGGACATCGTGCGTGTGGTCGGCAGCTTCAATCTGCCTGCGTCGCTCGGCAGCTTCGCGGTGGTCGCATGGTTCGCGTCGTACTGCTGGGGCGAGCTGCGGCCACGTACCCTGCTCTGGCTGGCCGTGGCACTCGGCATCGTACTGGTGCCCAATGGCTCGGCTGTGGCTTGGGTCTCGTTGGTCATGGGTCTAGCCGCGATCGCCCTCTCGCGCTTGCAGCAGCGTTGGCGCATTGTGTTGCTGCTGGCGGCGCTGCCAACGCTGCTGCTGTTGTGGCAAGGCCTGCCGCAACTGACGGGCCGCGCTGACGTGCATACATCACTCTGGGGCCGCATCCAACCGGTGCACGAGTATGCGGCGCAGCGCCTGTCGACGACCGAAGTGCTGCTCGGTCTGGGGTTCGGCGAAGGAACGAATGCGCTGAGCGCCCAAGTCGGAACCGCGCCGATCGCAACCGGCGCGCTCCCCGACCGACCAGTGGGTGACTCGTTGCCAGCGACCTTGTTCTGGCAGATCGGCCTGGTCGGTGTCGTGCTCGCCTATCTGTGGATGGCGATGGCCTTGCGCGCCGACCCCCGCTCGCGTCCGGTGGGAGTTGCGCTGATCGTGTCGAGCGTCGCCATCAACATCACCGAACTGTTCCCGGTGAACCTGGTGCTGGGATTCTGGCTGGCGCATGCGGCGCGAGCGCGGGAAGACGATGACGCGGCAGCCTGAGGGCGACAGCGTCGCCACGCTGGCGCGCAGCAGTGCGTGGCTGCTGACATCGCGCCTGGCGGCGATGGTCATTGGCCTGATCGGCTTGCCGGTGCTGATGTCGGCGCTGGGCCCGCTGCAGTTCGGCGCCTGGGCAGTGCTGCTGGGCGGTACGTTTGCATTCGGCACCCTCGAACTCGGCATGAGTTCGGCGGTGATGCGCTGGGTCACCTTGTCGCTGATGCCGGAGTCACGCGGCATCGGCAATGCCGGCATCGATGCGATCCTGAGCAACTCGGTGATCTGCACCGCCATGGCGTTCACCATGGCTGGCGTACCGATCTGGCTTTGGGCCGAACCCTTGGCCGCCTGGCTGCAATTGCCGGCAACGGCATGGTTGTCGCCGGGCCAATGCATCCTGGTCGTGTACACGACCGTCGCGATCATGGCGGTCCTGCGTTGCACGATCGCGCCGATGTTGGCGGCACGGCGCATGGGCACGCACGCGGCATTCACCCTGGCACAGTCGATCGTCGGTGCGGCAGCCACGTGGACGGCGGCCTGGACCACGCAACGGCTGGACCTGGTGCTGGTCGCGAACGCCGTGGCGATCATCGCTGTGCAGTGCATCGCCGCCTGGTGGACACGGCGCACGCTGCCGTGGCGTTTCGCGCCGCGCACCCTGGATCGGCGCCTGGCGCGCTCAATGCTCGGCTACGGTGCCGCGCTGCAGTTCAGCGACCTGTCGAGCTTCTTCATGTACCAGTTCGACAAGCTGATCATCGCCGGCGTGGTGTCACCGACCGAGGTCGCGCACTACGAGGTGGCGAGTCGTTCGGCGCAGGCGCTCGGCAACGTATCGACCGCACCGTTCGTCGCCTTCGCGCCGTTGCTGACCGAACGCCATGGCCGCAGCGAAGACCCTTCCGAAGACCTGCTGCGCATCCTGCGTATCACCCTGCTCGGCGTCGGCGCCTTCATGCTGCTGCCGCTCGCGGTTTCCCCGATCGGGCTGTTTGCCTGGGTCGGGCAGATCGGATACCACGCAGCCGGCGTGTTTGCCCTGCTCGCGCTGGCGGTGATTGGCACCGCGATGATCCTGCCGTTGTCGATGTGCGCGCAGGCCATGGGCCGGCCGCAGATGGAACTGGCGCGCTCCGCCGGTGCGATGCTGATCAATGTGCCGGTTGCATGGGCAATGATCCACGCCTGGGGCAAGGAAGGTGCGGCGCTCGGCACGCTGAGCGCGTCCCTGGTAGCGAACGCCGTGTTCGCGGCGTGGTTGCTCAAGGCCATCGAGCTCCCGGCATCACGCATCGTGCATGCGCTGAGTCCGCTGATATGGCCGATCGTGACGACCTTCGGCCTGGTCGCAGTGGCCGCCTACGCCATCGAGCCGCTGGTCATCGTCTCGCGTTGGCGCATGGCACCGGCGGCGGTCGGCCTCTATGCCCTGGGCCTGATCGGCCTGGGCGGGTGGCTGATACGCGCACGCCTGCTGTTGCCGCAGGAGCGAGAGTTGCTCGCGCGTTTACCGCTTCTCGGCGGCCGATGGATGTCGCTGCAGCGCTGAGAACGCATGCTCAGCGCGGTGCAAGCTGTGCCTGTTTGCAGAACCAGTCATAGGTCGCCGCGATGCCTTCGCGCAATTCGATGCGATGGCGCCAGCCGAGGGCATGCAGGCGCGACACGTCCATCAGCTTGCGCGGCGTGCCATCCGGTTTCGACGGGTCGGTGTTGATGGTGCCGGCGAAGCCCACCACGTCGGCGACCAGTTGCGCGAGTTCGCGGATGCTGAGGTCGCTGCCGGTGCCGACATTGATGAACTGTTCCTCGCTGTAGTGTCGCATCAGGAACACGGCGGCATCGGCGAGATCATCGGCATGCAGGAACTCGCGTAGCGGCGTGCCCGTGCCCCAGATCGTGACCTCAGCATCGCCGCGCTGCTTCGCCTCGTGGAACTTGCGGATCAAGGCCGGCAGCACATGCGAGTTCTGCGCATCGAAATTGTCGCCGCTGCCGTACAGATTGGTCGGCATCAGGCTGATCGCGTCGAAACCATACTGGCGACGATAGGCCTGGCACATCTTGATGCCGGCAATCTTCGCGATTGCATACCACTCGTTGGTCGGTTCCAGCGGCCCGGTCAGCAAGCTGTCTTCACGCAGCGGCTGCGGTGCCAGCTTCGGATAGATGCACGACGAGCCGAGGAAACACAGCTTGCGCGCGCCGTGTTTCCAGGCGCTGTGGATCACATTCGTCTGGATCGCCAGATTGTCGCGGATGAACTCGGCCGGATAGGTATTGTTGGCATGGATGCCACCGACTTTCGCGGCCGCGAGAAAAACGTATTCCGGCCGCTCCTGCGCGCAAAACGCATCAACCGCCTGCTGGTCGATCAGGTCCAGCTCGGCATGCGTGCGCAGCAACAGGTTCGACGCACCTTCCGCCTGCAGCCGACGCAGGATGGCGCCACCGACCAGACCACGATGCCCGGCGATCCAGATGCGGGCGTCGCTGCGCATTGAATTCATCGTGCGGAAGCGGCGGGTGCCGGTGCACCGCGCAGCAGCCCCTCGGTGCTCAGGTCCTCGTCCAGATCGGGCCAGTGGATGCCATAATCGGCCGCACAAAGCTCCCAGTTCCCGCGTTGCTCGGGCGTGGCGCGGGCGAGCCTGGGATACCACTCCAGCGGCACCGCAATGCGCCGTCCGTCGCGCAGGGCGACCTCCAGGAAATCGTCGCTGAACTCGACGCGCTCGACGCGTTCGTCAGCGCGAAGTGCCAAAGTACCCATGCCACTGCTCCAGGAAAGATTGCTGGTGGGATTCTACGAGCAAGCGCAGCTCCCGTAACTCGTGCGCAGGGAAGCCGGAATTACGTGCCAATGCCACCGGACGCAGCCAGAACTTGGCCGATCGGTCGCCGCGATCGATATGCACATGCGGGGGCTCACCCGGTTCGTGACTGAACCAGTAGATGCGATAAGGCCCCGAGCGCAGGACCGTGGGCATCTCAATTACTCATGGTGGTTCGGCGCGCGGTAGCCGGCGTCGGTGACCAGGGCATCGCGCCGGGCCAGGCTGAGGTCGGACTGCATCATCTCGCGCACCAGTTCCGCGAACGGCGTGCGCGCGACCCAGCCGAGTTTGGTTTTCGCCTTCGTGGGGTCACCGAGCAGGGTGTCGACTTCGGCCGGGCGGAAATAGCGCGGGTCGATGGCGACGATGCGCTGGCCCACCTTCGCGCACGAGTCCGCAGGTGCCGAGGCGACGACGCCATGCGCATCGCCGCCGCTGCCGCGCCAGTCGATGGTGATGCCGATCTCGCCGGCGGCGCGGGTCACGAAGTCACGCACCGAATGTTGTTCGCCGGTCGCGATCACGAAGTCCTCGGGCTCGGCCTGCTGCAGCATCAGCCACTGCGCCTCGACGTAGTCGCGGGCGTGGCCCCAATCGCGTCGCGCGTCGAGGTTTCCGAGATGTAGACAATCCTGCAGGCCGAGGTGGATGCGCGCCAGCGCGCGCGTGATCTTGCGCGTCACGAAGGTCTCGCCACGCAGCGGCGACTCGTGGTTGAACAGAATCCCGTTGCACGCAAACATGCCGTAGGACTCGCGATAGTTCACGGTGATCCAGTACGCATACAGCTTGGCCACGCCGTACGGCGAGCGCGGATAGAACGGTGTGGTCTCGCGCTGCGGAATTTCCTGCACCTTGCCATACAGCTCGGAGGTCGAGGCCTGGTAGAAGCGCGTCTTCTTTTCCAGCCCGAGGATGCGGATCGCCTCGAGCAGCCGCAGGGTGCCGACCGCATCCGAGTTCGCGGTGTATTCCGGTGTCTCGAAGGAGACCTGGACATGACTCTGCGCGCCCAGGTTGTAGATCTCGTCCGGCTGTACCTGTTGCAAGATGCGGATCAGGTTGGTTGCATCGGTCAGGTCGCCGTAGTGCAGGAACAGACGACGGCCGCTCTCGTGCGGGTCCTGGTAGAGATGGTCGATGCGGTCGGTGTTGAAGCTCGAAGCACGGCGCTTGATGCCATGCACTTCGTAGCCCTTGGCGAGCAGCAGTTCGGCCAGGTAGGCGCCGTCCTGGCCGGTGATGCCGGTGATCAATGCGCGTTTCACGTGCGATGTTTTTCCGTGGAGTTGTGGGCGCTGGTGGCGCCGAGTTGCGAAAGCAGATCATGCCATTGCTGGTGGGCGCCGTCGCGCGTGAAGCGCAGGTCGAGCATGCGCCGCGCATTGCGTCCGAGCGCCGCGCCGCGGTCGGCGCTGTCGGCCATGGCCACGATCGCTTCGGCCAGCGCGCCGCCATGGCCGGGCGACACCACGACGCCGCATTCGTGCAGCGTGATCCAATGTGCCAGCTCTCCCTCGCTGTCGCCGACAAAGGCGATCGGCCGCGCCGCGGCAGCAATGCCATAGAACTTGCTCGGCACGATCAGGCCCTCGAGTTCGGGGCGCAGGCTGACCAGGTGCAGGTCACCAGCGGCGAGCGACTCGGCGAGCCGCTCGATCGGCTGGTAGGGCAGGAAGCGGATGTTCCCGAGTGCGTCGCGTTCGACCTGGTCCTGCAACTGTCGCATCAGATGCCCATCACCGATCATCAGGAAGCCGATGTCCGCCCGCTCGCGCAATCGACGCGCAGCGGTCAGCAGCGTCTCCGCATCATGCGCGCGCCCGAGGTTGCCCGAGTACGCCACGATGAAGCGCGCATCGAAACCACTCTGGCGACGCACGCGATTGCCCTCGCGCGGCAGCGGCCGGATTTCGCGTTCCAGCGCCCAGTTCGGAATCACCTTCAGCGCCGCATTCGGAACCCGTGCCTGCAGCCGCGTCGCCATGCGCTCACCGATCACCACGTTCATCGCCGCCGAACGCAGGCTCAGGTCGCGCAGCCGGGCCGCCAAAGCGGTGAGCGGGCGCGGCAGGCGTGGTTCGCCGAGTGCGACCGCGACTTCCGGAAATACATCCTGCAGCCAGTTCACGCAGCGCGCGCCACGCAGCCAAGCCACCACCGATACCACCACGCCGAGCAGCGGCGGATCGGTCTTGGCAATGACGATGTCACCCTGTCGCAGCGTCCGCGCCAGCGTGAACGGCAGCATCGCGTAGAAACTCAGATAGTCGAGCGCGCGCCCAAGCAGACGCTTTCGCCCGAAGCGCGTCGTTGCGACGCGCAGATAACGCACACCCGCGTCCTCCTCCGCCGCCGGCAAGTCCGCGGCCGGCGCGTCATACATCTGCCGCGACGCGATCGCCGTCACCGCATGCCCTCGCGCCACCAGCGCCTGCGCCAGATCCGTCAGCAACTGGCTCGTCGCCGAATGGTCCGGCCACGCGTATCGATTGACGAACACCACGCTCATCGCTGCGCATCATCCCCCACGCGCGTCACCCCTTCATCTCCCGCACCCGCAAATCGATGAAGCTCTGATAGATGCCGAGCATTCGCGCATAGTCGTATCCCGCACGACCGTCGAGGAAGCCGCCGCGCAGCACGTAGCTATAGAAGAACCGCAGCGTTGGTCGCATCGGCGCTCGTGCCGCCAGCCGCTTCAAGGCGCGGCGACGCACAGTGGCGTCGCCCGCGAGCAACTCGCCTACACGCAGCGGCTGCCCGCGCTCGGCGAGCATCTGCATCGCCTCGCGTTCGGCGTAGCGCAGGTGGCGGGCGAACCAGTCGTGCACACCCTTGGAGAAGTTGTGGTGGTCGAGCGCGCCCTGCAGCGTGCCGACCTCGTGCGCGGCCTGCACCTCGCGCTGGCCGTGGCCATGGTCGACGAAGCGCAATGCGTCGGCGCGGCCGAAGCGCACTTGGTAGGCGGGGTACATGCCGGCATGTTTCAGCCAGCGGCCCATGAAGATCATCCGCGACGGCAGCCGATACACCGGCCAGCGCGACTCGTCCGCGGCCGCGATCGCGAGCAACTCGGCGCGCAGTTCGGGGCGCACCACTTCGTCGGCGTCGAGGTGCAGTACCCAGCGGTGGCGAAACGCACCATGTTCCATCGCATGATTGCGTTGCCCGGCGAAACTGTCGAAGCGCCGCGTCAGCACCCGTGCGCCGCGTGCATCGGCGATCGCGACGGTGTCGTCCGTGCTGCCCGAATCCAGCACCAGCACGTCGTCGCTGAAGGCCACGCTGTCGAGGCAACGCGGCAGGTTGGCGGCCTCGTTCAAGGTCAGGATCACCACCGAGATCATCGCGCCGGCGTCTCGTGCAGCTCACGTCGCTTCACGGCCACCGCCGGGTTGCCGGCGACGATGGTCCAGGCCGGTACGTTCTGCATCGCCACCGCACCGGCGCCGACTACCGCGCCATCACCGACCACGACATTCGGTCCGACTAGGGCCTGCGCGCAGATCCACGCATCGGCACCAATCGTGATCGGCGTGCGCAGCAAGGGCAGGGTCGGGTCGCGATGGTCATGCGTACCCGCACACAGATGCGCGAGATGCGACACCGTCGCGCGAGCGCCGATATGCACCTGACCCAGGTTGTAGACGAGCGCGTGCTCGCCGATGCTGGCGCCTGCATCGATGCGCAGGTTCCACGGAATCACGATGCGTGCGCTCGGATAAACGTGCACCGCCGCGCCCACCTGCGCCCCGAAACAACGCAGCAGGAAACGTCGCCAGCCGAACATCGGCCGCGGACTGAAACGGAACAGCGGCGTCGCCAGCGCCCACAACACGCGGCCGAGATATTCGCGCCGCGTATACGGGCGAGCAGCGCGGGTGGCTTCGATGTCGAGGCTCATGCGGCGGCCTGCCATTGTTCGATGAAGTCGATGATCGGCCTGCTCAGGCGCGACCAGCGGAATCGTTCGGCATTAACCAGCGCCGTGCGCGACGCCATCCGCCAAGTGTTCTCGTCGCACAGTAGTCGCTGCAAGGCATCGGCGGCGGCGGCGATATCGCCCGGGGCCACGCACACGCCCCCCGGCCCGGCGATTTCCGGCGGCGCGCAGACGTCGGCGACCACGCTCGGCGTGCCGAACACCTGAGCCTCGACCGCAGGAATGCCGAAGGATTCGCAGCGACTGAGCAGGCAGAACACACGCGCACGCCGATAGTGTGCGACCAGTTCCTGCGCAGACACGGCGCCGGTGATGGTCACCACTTCGCGCAGACCCAGCGCGTCGATGCGCACTTCGATCTGCGCGCGATAGCCGGGGTCCGACCACGGGCCGACCAGGGCCAGGCGCGCATCGACGTTGCGGTGGCGCAGCAGGGCCAGCGCCGCCAGCACGTCCTCGACCGCCTTGTGCGGTGTCATCACCGAGACCGTCACGATCTCGGGCGCACGCTGATCGAAATCCGGCACACCCTCGGCGGCGGCCTGCGCGAACATGTCGTCATCGACCCCGACCAGCACGGTCGCGCCATGGCGCGGTGCGCAGTCGGCATTGTCTCGGTAGGCACGCGCCATGTAGTCGGACAGATAGAACAGCGCCGCAGCCTCGCGTTGGGCGCGGCGATAACCGTGGCGTTGCAAGCGCGCCTTGAAGCGTTCCAGTGCGTTGTGATGGAACTGCGGGAAGAAACACCACGGGTTCTGCACCAGCACCGCCTGCGGCGTGCGCACGCCCGGCACCAGCGCGCCCGAGGTCGAGAGCAGCAGATCGGCGCCGATCGCATCGAGCCGGCCCTGCATGTTGAACCGCTGCCAGAGCAGGCGCCGCACCCAGCAGCCATCGACACCGGCACATTCGATCCACTCGACCTGCGCGCCGAGGTCACGACGCAGGTCGCGGTTGCCGGCATGGTGGAAGACGTGGAAGCTGTGTCGTCCATCGGCCGCGGCGGCGAGATTGCGCAGATGCCCGCCGAGCACATTGCGCCCGGAAAAATTGTTGATCGGCAACGCGTCGATCGCGATGCGCATGCGTCAGCCGGTCGACATCGGCCAGGGCTGCCCGCGTTCGGCGGCGATCATGCGCGTGATCACGTCCTCGAGCGAACTCTGTGCACGCCAGCCGAGTTCGCGCAGGGCCTTGTCCGGGCGGCCGACGCTGTGCGCGATGTCGCTCGGGCGGCGCAGGCTGTCGTCGTAGTCGACGTGCGCACGCCAGTCGAGCCCGACCGCGCGGAACGCGATTGCGACGAAGTCGCGCAGCGAATGCGCCTGCCCGGTCGCGATCACGTAGTCGTCCGCGCGTTGCTGCTGCAACATGCGCCACATCGCGTCGACGTATTCCGGTGCCCAGCCCCAGTCGCGTTCGATGTCGAGGTTGCCGAGTTGCAGACGTTCGCCCCTGCCGTCGGCGATGCGCACCGCCGCGGCGATCACCTTGCGCGTGACGAATCGCGCCGGGCGCAGCGGTGATTCGTGGTTGAACAGGATGCCGGTGCAGGCATACAGCCCGTAGGCCTCGCGATAGTTCGCGACCATCCAGTGCGCGCTCGCCTTCGCCACCGCATACGGGCTGCGCGGGCGGAACGCGGTCTGCTCGTCAGCGGCAGCGCCGACATCACCGAAGCACTCGCTTGAGCCGGCGTGGTACAGGCGCGTGGTCGCCTTCAGGAAGCGGATCGCCTCGAGCACGTTCAGGGTGCCGACCGCGATGCTCTCCAGGGTCTCGGCCGGTTGCTCGAACGACAGGCAGACCGAACTCTGCCCGGCGAGCAGGTAGACCTCGTCCGGCACGACCTTGCCGAGCACCTGCGCAACGCTGCGGAAGTCGGTTGTGACCGCCGAGTGCACATGCACGCGCTCGCGCACGCCGACCCGTTCGAGGTTGCCGAAGCCGTTCATCTGCGCGTCGCGCGAGCTGCCATGCACGGCATAACCCTTGTCGAGCAGCAGGCGCGCGAGCAGGGCGCCGTCCTGGCCGGAGACACCGAAAATCAGCGCGGTCCTGGTCATCCTTGCATCCTCTCGCCTCGTGTCGCGGCCGCCGAACGGTACACCGCGCCCATCTCGCGCGCGAAGCGTTCGCTGCTGAATTCAGCGGCACGCCGCAATCCGGCGGCACCCGCGGCCGCAGCGCGGGCGGGTTCACGCAGCAGCAGCTCGATGTGGGCGACGAAGCCGTCGATGTCGTCCGGCGCCACGCAGGGCACCACATCGCCGGCCACCTCGGGCAGCGAACCGGCATTGCTGCAGACCACCGGCAGGCCGAACGCCATCGCCTCCAGCACCGGCCAGCCATAACCTTCGTACAACGACGGAAACAGCAGTACCGCTGAGCGCCGATACCACCCGGCGAGCACCGCATCGTCGGCATCGCCGAGCCAACGCAGCTGCGTGTGGATGCCGAGTGCGTCGGCCAGCGCGATGAGTTCAGCGGTCGGCGGCGGGCCGATCATCACCAGCTGTCGTGCGAGCGAGCGATCCAGGCGCGCGAAGATGCGCAACGCCTGCGCGCGATTCTTGTAAAAGCCGTTGTGGCCAACGTGAAGCATGCTGCCCGCTTCGCGCTGGACCTCGCTGCTTCGGCCGAGCTCACCCGACAGGCCACGGGGCAGAGGCGAAGCGACTACGTGGCAGGCCTGCGTGGCCACACCAAAGCTCTCTCGGGTATCGCTCTCAGTCGAGTGGCTCACACAGATCAACGCGGCTGCGTTACGCATCGCTCGTGCGTTGCGCCGCCACAACCAGTGCGCAGCGGCTCCGATGGCGGGCGCACCCGCAAAGCGACCTTGCGCTTGCAACCAGGGAATGATGTCGTGCACCGTCACCACCACCGGAGCGCCGCGCAATCCGCGAGCGACGTAGGCACGACTGCCATCGAGCACATGCCAAACATCGGGCGTGCTGCCGCCGCGAAACCGAGCCTTGAGCGGCAGCGTCAGCAATTGCAGTCGTTGCGCGATCGGGCCCGATGCAGTCGTTGGCGCGAGCTCGACCAACTGCGCATCGATGTCCGGCGCATGCAGTTCCAGTGCCTGCCTCAGGGTTTCGGAATAGGCGCGCATGCTGCCGGGTTGGTCGCGGGCGGCCGTGCTGACCAGGCCCACTCGCAGCGCACGCGCCGTCGACATCAGCCGCGCTGCCCGTTGGCAATCCAGCGTGCCGCCTCGGCCACACGACGGCGTGCAGCAAGCTCCTGCGCTTCCGCGTCCGACAACTCTGGTCGCTGAAACGACAACACCAGCCCGACCAACAAGCCGAGGAAGGAGGCGATGAACGGGTCTGCGAGAATCTGGCCGGACACGGTGAGGCTGCCGGCATTCGCTGCGAAGAAGCCTATAAGTCCGGCTGCATACAGCGCATGCCTGCTGCGTTCGATCAGGAGGCGCTGCGTGACGACCCAAACGGATCGACCAGTGGCCACCAGCAGCGCCAGAAACGCAAGTGCCCCAGGCACGCCAAGCTCGACCAAGATTCGGCTGGGTCCACTCTCCTGCCAGATCCGCGGTCTAGCCACTTGGAGGTGATGCGAACCTGGCGTAGCAAATCCGAGGCCGCTGCCGAAGAACCCTGCTTGGTCAAACGTGTGATAGACCGATGCCAGTCCGTGTACCTGTATGCGATCCATCGTTTCATCACTGGTTTCCGTGTAGTAGCGAATTTGGGTTGAGTCCTGCTCCTGCATCCAGTCCGCAATCACGAACGCTGCCGCAAGTGGAAGCGATAGCAAGCCAACCGCCGAGAGAATTCGACCAGCCCTTCCAGCGCGCCAATAGACCCAGAGCAGCCCCAGAACGAACACGGGAATCATGTAAACCATCTTGCGGCGTCCGCACAGCAGCAGCGCAAAAACTGCGAACGCGCTAAGCAGCAGCCAGTAGTGCCTTGTTCTTCCACGGGTGCTGAAAGCCAGCACAAGAGACAAGCACGTCACGGCAGCGGCATGCCAGCCCATCACGTCACCGCTGCGGTAGAAACCAGAGATGAAGTGGATGACGTAACCGTAGACGTCGCGCCGCCACTCGAACCCGAAAACGTCGGCACCAATGACTTTTGAGCCAGGCATCAGTTCCAAATACTCGATTATTGCGCCGCAAAGCGTCACACCGTGGACGACGCAGTAGATGATGAGGATTCGTCTCACGTCCTCGGGTCGACGGGGCAAATGAAAGCCAACCACGATGGTCAGAAAGATCAATGCATAGGAGAACACCCCGAGCAGAGTCACCTTCCACGATCCGGGTCCATACGTTGCGGATATGCCCGCCGCGGGAAGGCTCAGCAAAGCCATCAGCAGCAGCGACTTTGCAACTGGCGCATGCGCGCGCTGGAACCGACTCCACCATCCCGGGGTAGCCATGCGCGATCGAAAAATCATCGCGACAAGCACCGGCGCCGTTGCCAGCGCCAGCCACCCCGGGGTTCCGGGAACGAGCTTGCGCACTGGATCCTGTAGGGCCGCGATCAAGATCGCGAGCACAATGCCCTGGCGCCAGCTGCCGAATGCGCGCAGCGCGCTTGCCGCGATCAGAGCGAGGAACGCATACAGCACCATGACTCAGCCCTTTCCCGGCACGACTGCGCGCAGCGCGGCGACTACGCCATCGACCACGCGACCGAAATGGTAGTCGACGCTTACGCGTGCGCGAGCCGCCGCGCCCATCTCGCGCAGCCGCTCGGGCGCCCCTGCGTATCTCACGATCAAGCCCGCCAATGCCGCGACATCGCCACAGGCGAAGCTGTCGCCAGTCTTCCCGATGGAGATCAGGTCTGCTGCACACCCCACCTGGTCGCTCACGAATGCTGGCAAGCCGCATGCCATCGCTTCATTGACCACCAGGCCCCAGGTCTCCCCATGGTCGGACGGCAGCACCAATGCATCCGCAACGGCGTAGGCCTCGGCCATCTGCGACTGGTTCAGGAATCCAGCAAACGCTATCGGCAAACCCGATGCCTGCGCCTGCAGTTCCACGCGCAGGGGTCCATCACCGACCAGCAATAGTTGGGCCCGGTCGCAACCTTCGGCGACCGCATGGCGCAGCGCGGCGATCAGATCGCCCGGCCGCTTCTTGGCGACGAACTTGCCTGAGAACAAGAAAGTTGTGCGCGTCGTATCCAGCCCGAAACGTGCACACAGCGCTGCCCGGTCCTGCTGCGCGCGCACCGCATCGGCCGCCGCCGCGAAACGCGCGTTGTCGACGCAGTAAGGCGTGTCGAATATTCGGGCGGCCGCCACGCCGCGAGCAAGGCAGTACTCGCGGTTGCGCGTGCCGATTGCAAGTACGGCGGCGTACTGCGCCAGCAGCAGGCGATGTCCGAAGCGCTTCCACCATGCCCGCGGCCGCAGGCCATTGACTTCACCACGCACGATGCACGGTATGCCGAGCCGACGACAGGCCCACAGCGTCTGCAATGCGGTCTTCGTGCCCCAGCCGTTCACGATCACTGCGTCGAAGCGGTCGCGGCGCAGTTCGTCGGCGATCGTGGGGGAGTCGCAGCCGGCGAATTCGGTCAGAGACGGTCGCCGAGCGCGGTTCTCGAGAACGGTGTACTGATAGCCCTCGAGCAAGGGCAGGTCCCACGCAAACGACACCCCGAACTCACGCCCCTGTTCCGCCGCATCCGGCAACATCGCGAAGAACACCTGCAGATCGATGTCGTCGCGCGCCGCCAACCGACGCAACCACGGCACCTGGTACTGGATCGGATGGGTGGTGACCATGGCCAGGCGCATGGTCACGGCCGCTTCCCTGAAGAAGCGACGACGGCGACTCCTGGCTTGATCAGAGCAGGGCCGCGTGCGCTCAGACGGAACGCCAACAAGAGTCCCCTCAGCTCTGCGAGCAACGTCAGTGGAATCCACCAAGGTCGGCGCAAATGGTGGCGAGTTCGAATCGCGCGAATTGGACGCCACAGCATCTGGCGCCACCAGCCAGAGCGACGCGTGCGCAGCAGTTCGTAGTACGCACCGACCGAATGAGTTGGTTGCAGCGTGCGCAGATGGTGACCATGCGCGCGGGTGCCGCCGGTGGGAATCTGCAGGTGATGGATGATCGCGCGCGGCTCGTAGCGAATTGATCCGTGCGCCTGCACGTAGCGGTGTGCGAACTCCGCTTCAAAGCGGTACGCGGCACCGACAAAGTTCTCGTCGAATCCGCCCAGCGCGATGGCGACGTCGCGCCTGATCGAAAAATTGCCCCCCATGAACTCGCGAATCCGTGCTGGCTCATCGCTGTTGAAGCGAAACGGCTCGTTCGGCCTCAGCGAGGCCGCCCGTTGCCCCGGCTGCAGCACCATGCCGGCGACCAGGTATTCATCCGCCGCGCTGTGCATCGCAACCAGTTCCGCGTCGGGCACGATGTCGTCGTCGAGAAACAGAACTCGGTTTGACCTCGCTTCGAGCAGACCGACATTCATCGCGTGCGGAATGCTTGGTCGTTCAAGTCGAAGCCAACGTATCTGACCGGCTTCGTGCAGAGATCGAAGGCCATGCTCTACCGCCTCAGAGTGGTGCGGCGTCTGGTCCACTATCAGCAGCTCATCGGCCCGCGGAGACAGTGCCAGCAAGTGAAGCGCGCTTTCCAGCAACGTGGGGCCGCGCTGAAAGCTCGGGATTACGATCGCCAACTGCATCAGCGGTGGCGCATGTATCTCGCCGGTACGCCGGCGACGATCGTCATCGGAGCGACGTCCTTGGTAACGACCGAACCGGCGGCAACCACGGCGCCCTCGCCGATGGTGACTCCGGGCAAGACTACGACGTGCGCACCAAGCCAAGCGTTTGCTGCAATCACTACCGGGGCGGGATTGCAGGGTTGCTGGGAAATCGGACGATCGGCAGCGATGCCGTGGTTGTGGTCGACGATGAAGCAGCCGGGAGCAATCAACGTGCCGTCGCCGACGGAAATCAAGAGGATCGAGTTGATCTTGCAGCCCGCACCGATGAACACTCGGTCGCCGATGTTCAGGCGCGCAGTTTCCTCGCTGATCTTGAGAAAGACGTCTTGCTCGATCTCGCATCGTTCCCCAACTTGAAGACGAGAAGGCCGAGTGCATGTCGTCCGCTGACCCAATCTCGTCTTCGCGCCGATGACGGCGCCCCGAAAACGCCAGCACTGGGCACGCAGGCGGCCAAACAGGACATCGATAGGCGTGCGAAGTCGATGTTCAAGTTGCCGGATCATGATCCGGCTCCGGGGCGCACGCCCATGCAGAGCAGTTGGTAGCCTAGTTTCCTGCCCGCGAACGGCGTCGCGAGCAGCAAGCGGTCGATCCCTTGGAGCACGCGGTACGGCAGGAGACGCTGCAGATACCGCACCTTCATATGGCCGGAAATGACTGGGGTTTCGTAGGGTTCGACGCTCACGTTTACGAAGCCAGCTTCGGCAACTGATTGCGCCAGTTCGTCGACGGTATACGCGTAGAAGTGGCCGTCGCCGTCGGCACTATTCTGAAGATGCTCCCAGCAACTCGGATCTCCGAGCGAAGCGAAGTTCGGGAGGGAGTTCCTCAGGTAGTGCCAACTTGGCGTCGTGACCACGAGACGGCCGCCCGGTAACAAGACGTCGAAGAGACGCTTGCACAGCCGTGTCGGGTAGACCAGATGTTCGATGACTTGGTTCGCGAAGACGAGGTCGTACCTGCCCGGGATGGGGTCGGTCAGCACATCGACTCTCCGGAACTCAATCTCGCCATGGTTTGTCGGCTTTGCGCGTAGGTTAGAAACTGCGGCCTCAAGTCGAGTGCCGTGACGCGATGCCCACGCTCCGCGAGGAGCAGGGCGAGGGTGCCCTGCGCGCAGCCGACGTCCAGGATAGATAACGGCTTGTTTCCGGCGATCGCTAGGTACATGTCCAGTTGGTTGTGATAGGACGTCCAGATCTGTGGCGCAATGCGACGATCCCAAATCTCCTCCATGTCATGGCGATAGAGCGCTTTGACGTCGTCTGGCCAGCTTTCGTCGTAGATCGGAGCCTTCACAGGAAGCTCCGGACGAAACCAACGATGGCACCGAGATGGAATGGGTCGTCTGCCAGCGATTTCAGGAAGTAGCGGCGAGCGCCGGGTGGATCGCGCTTACAGAGATTGCGCGCGACGAAGTAGTGATATCTCGCCCGTTCAACAGTGATGGACAATGTTGAGGCTGGTGGGGATTGTACGGACCGAGCGCTCGCGAGCATGTCGTCTTCCGGTTCGCCGCGTCTGCGGGCGACTGCACAACCGATTGCCAATGCAGCGAGCTCATGCTGTCGATCATTGCTGCGCTGACTAATTCCGCCGAAATCCACGCTGGCGTTGTAGCGCATTCCCTCGGAACCCACACAGTCCCCCAGTTCCGCTAGGCGGAGCCAGAGGTCGATGTCCTGGGCGAAAACGAACTCCGGACGATAGCCTCCGGCGCGTGCATAGGCCTCACGCGCGAACATACACGCGCCGTGGTGAGGTGGGCCGACCAGCTCGCCCGGAACCAGCCGATCCAGTCCCTGTCTCAGTGCTCGTCCTGAACGTGCCACTTGGAACAATAGTTCTCCGCCAGGACCACAAAAAGAAGTGCCGCATGCCGTCAAGACAACATTCTCGGCGGAACGCATCATCTGCACCTGCTCGGCGATGCGTCCGGGATGCGACCAGTCGCCCGCGTCCTGCCTAGCAACATACACGCCGCGGGCTTCGCCACATCCTCGTGCCAGCGCCCGCGTCAGCCCCGTATTGCGTTGCCGGATTACGCGAACGCGCGAGTCGGAGCGTGCCAACTCTTCCAGCAAGTCGCCGGATCCGTCGGTTGAGCCATCATCGATTGCGATGAGCTCAAGCTCTTCAAAGGTCTGCTCGAGAATGCTCATTGCTGCGCGTCGAACGCGCGATGCGTCGTTGAAGACGCTCAGCACCACGCTGACGACGGGTTCTCGGCTCATGGCATCCATGACTGCTTCATCGAGTCCGCCCCGGGACTTGCGGGGGAACCTCGTCGAACGTGCGCCGCAAGCCGAGAGGTGGTGCTCCAGCCAATCAGTTGGGCGGCGATTCGAAACAGCATCAGATCAACGCGTCGGCGATGTGACGACGAATTGGACAAGCCCCACAGTGCTGTCGCCGCCACCTCATCCCCGGCCAAGGCGCATTCGCGGGACTGCTGAAACATCCAGCGCGAGAAGTGCGCAAGCTCAGGCGAAGACCGGCCGACGCCGGAACGGACAGCGGCGTCAAAGAGTGCAGTGAAAAAACGCACGCGGTCCTGCGGCGACAGCCAGCGGCCACCGCCGGTTTGGCGATTGCCCGAGTGTTGGCGCTGGTCCGTCACGAACTCCGGGCAGTAGACCAGCTTGGTGCCCAAGCCGCCGGCGCGTGCGTCGTACTCCCAGTCCTGCGAGTACCGCAAGTCGCTCCAGGGACCAATTGCATCCGTGGTCGAGCGCCGCCAAAGCGGAGCATTGGTGTTCCACCAGCGATCGACGAGCAGCATCGGAAACAGCGATGCGAATTCGCGGCCGGACCACTTGTAGGGGACGTCTCCTGGCGGCTCGCCATCAGGACAGAGGCGAATCCAGCCGTAGGCAGCGCCGCATTCCGGCCTGGCACGAAGTGCCGCGACTTGTACCTCGAATTTGCGCGGCCAGATCGAGTCGTCACTGTCCAGATACTGGATGAACTCGCCGCGGGCCCGAAGTCGGCCGCGTTCGCGGGCCGAGCCTGCACCCCGGTTCTGGGCCCACTCGTAAAACACGACGCCGGGATGGTCTGCTGCCAGTCGCTGGCCTGTCGCGACTGTGTCGTCGGTGGAACCGTCGTCGCAGATCAGGATCTCGATGGGGCGCCATGTCTGTGCCAGAACGCTGTCCACGGCATGGCGCAACATGTCGGCCCTGTTGAACGCCGGGATGATCGTCGATACGAGGCCAGGGACGATTTCAGGCAAGACGCGGCTCCTTGGCGCCGAGGCGCAACGCGGCGTCGATGAACGGCAAGACCTCGACGCGCGGGTCGTTGGCGAGGTCGGCGCAAAACGACGCGAAGGTCTCGCGTTCGACATTCAAGCGGTGACCGCCGCCGACCCCATGGAACACGAATACTGCCCACCGTGTTCTTCCCACTGCAGTTTCAAGGGCGCTTCGCAAGCTGGAAAGATCGGCGCCGTCGCCATCCACGGCGCGAACGCGATGCCAGTCTTCCGGCAACGCTGGCAGTGAGTCGGGTGCGATACCACCACAACGCGCCGCGACAAAGAGCTCTCTCGCCACCGGAGTGTAGTCGAGCCGCCGCGAACCGAAATCCAGTCCTGAGCGATCGATCCAACCGGCGACGCGCGTCCGGTCCAGCCCAAGTCGCGCCAGAAGCCGCCGCGGCCATCCATGTTCCCCAAGCCAGGGATTGCTGCAGGGAAACGCAAAGCTGCGCCGTTCGCGGCCGTCCAGCGCCTGCAACCAGCGATTGGCGACGGCCAATTCCTGACGCATCCGGTCGAGGTTGTAGTGTTCCAGTGCGATGCCTGGCGTGACCCAAACTTTGGTGGACACACCAGGGTGGAAGATCGTGTGGTTGCCAAGTTCGTGGCCTCGCTTGGCAGCGGCAACCCAGTCGCGCTGGCGGGCAGCAAATGCAGGACTCCCTAGGTTTAAGTAGAACGTACCGTGGAGGCCATGCACCTCAAGCGCCGGCATCGCATTGTCCAGGTGCGCTTCCAGGGCATCGTCGAAGGTGAGGCTGACGAGCACTTTTCCCACGTTCATGGGTGGGTGACACGCTTCCGACAGAGGTGGAAGAACTCGCGTTTCAACTGGAAGCGTGACGCCAGAGCCGAAGGCACCTCATCGGCATGAAAGCTGGCGACTTCGAAGCCAGCCGCGCTGAGGCGTGCACGGTAGTCAGCGTCGGCGTAGTTGCGATAGACAAGAGCGTCGCCAAACGTTGCGATTCGCTCGGCCTCACTGTTCGTCTCGAGCGTCGTCGCCCCCCTGAAAAAGGCGGGAACTTGAAGGATCGCCAGTCCTGCCGGACTAAGCACGCGATGCACCTCACGCATCGCCGCGCGATCATCTTGCAGTGCATTGAGCACATGGCAGCAATAGAAGATGTGCACTGAGTCATCGGGAAATGGGAGAGCGAGAATATCGAGGTGACTTTCGCCAACGTCGCGCACATCGCCGCTGCGATAGTGCATGCCTCGGGCTGCGGAAAGTCTTGCCAGTCGCGATCCCAGTCCGGTTTCCGGGGCCACATGCACCAGGATCGTTTCGGGGATAAACGCTTCCGGATGTCGGTCGAAATAAAACGACGCCAGCCGGTGGGGAGGCTTGGATCGGCATAGCGGGCAGAGAAAATTCTCCTCGACTTGGTAGTCCGGCGGGAGATGAACCCCGTGGGCCAGAAACTTTGCGAGCCGGGCGCCACAAATGTTGCATTCGTGCGCCAGACCAAAATGCCGTACTAGATCGAGATAGCGCCGGAGCGGCGTCCGCCATGCAACCGGCACCAGTCGCTTGAGGGATTTCAGGAGCAGCTTAGTTTCCATCTGGCGAAGGTCCCGCCGGGTGTGGGCCGTTCTCGCGGCGGCATATCAGCAAGTCCTCGTTGAGCAGTCCCAGGCGCTCGAAGTCAGTTCGTCCGAATTCCCCCGCTTGGTCGATTCGCTGAATTCTGAGTCCGGTTTGGGCAAATCGCCGAAGCACGTCCCGTCCATGACGGTGAGCCATGTTGGGGTCGCCGAAGACCGATTGGCGCAGTGCCTGGTTCCAATCCTTCGAAGCGGAAACCGTTTCCGGATCCGTCGCCAGCGGGATCTGGACAACAGCAGTGCCTCCGGTGGCCAGCACGCGACCGATCTCGCTCAGCGCCTGAACATCATCGTCGACCATGTTCAGCACGTGCGAGCAGTAGATCAGATCAAAGCATCGTTCGCGAAACGGAAGCGCCTGCACGTCCAGTCGCAGCCCCTCCGTCGCCCGCAGATCGCCACTCACATACTCGACGCCAGGAAGGGCACGCAGTCGGGCCGCGATTGCCGGCTCCGGCGCGAGGTGCAGGAGTCGACATGGGCGAACCGAACTCCGCAGATGGCGCTCGAGATACAGCCAGGCCAGGCGGTGGCGTTCTCGCGCTTGGCAGATCGGACAAACTGATTGTGCGCGGATCGGATTCCCATGAGGCAGGAAGGTCCGGAGATGACTGCGGCATAGCACGCAGTACCGCGCGAGGCCGAACCAGCGCAGACGACGCCACGTATGACCGGCAGGGCGACGAAGCAGGGTTGCGATGGAAGACTTCCGCGAACTCATGAACGTGACTCCAGACCAAGTTCGAAGCCCATCTGGTCGTCCACCCAGTCCAGAGTGTCGGCCAATCCTCGCGCGAGATCGAAGCGCGGGTGATAGTCGAGGTAGCGTCGGGCGTCCTCGATGTCAGCCGATGTATCGCAGGCGTACTTGTCCAGCTCCCAAGGATCGACGAAGCGTCGCCGCAACGCGTCGCGCGTCATGCGCACGAGTCGCCGAACGGCGCGCACTGGCAGTGGGCGAGTACCCAGCATGCCTTCGAGGACGCGTTCAACTTGGGCCAGCGCGCGGGCCCCTCGTCGATTCAAGAGCGATTGGGACGATAGCGATGGAGGTTCGACGAGGCCGAGGTGGCGGACATACGCGCCAAAGAGGTCGCGCCAGCGATAGTCGTTTCCGTCGGTGATCAGGAATCGCCGGCCATCGGCTTCCGGTCGGACTCCCGCAGCGAGCAGGGCGTCCACCAGGTTGTCGATGTACACGGCGTTCGCGACCGGAGAACCTTGATCGACGTATCGGAACATGCCGTTCTTCAGCTCGCGCATCTGACGCATCGTGAACACATGCGACCGCGGGCCCCACACGTAGGTTGGACGAACGATGACGGTCGAGAGCTGTGAGCGCGCCTGTGCTTCGTCAATCAGTCGCTCGGCGACGACCTTTGAATCGCTGTAGTCACGACCGGTCATGATGAGTGGCGAGGCACTGGACAGTTGCAACCCAGGCTTCATCGCGTGCACGGCGACGCTGCTGACATAGACCAGACGCTGAACTCCGGCGGCGACGCACGCAGCAATCACGTTCGCAGTACCGTCGCGATTGGTCCGCAAGTAGCCGCCTGCTTCTGCGGGGCCGCTCGCACAATGAAAGACGATGGCGCAGCCGCGGACGGCTGCCCTGAGCGACTCTGCATCCATGACATCGGCTTCGACCAAGTCGGCGGTCGAGCGGGAAATCCAGGTTGCCTTGCGCCAATCCCGGACAGTGACTCGCACCCGCGCTCCCTGCTCGAGCAACAGACGCTCGGCCAGGCGACCACCGACGAAGCCGGTACCACCGATAACGAGGACCGGCGTGTCGCGGTAGTTCACCAGCACTGCCCCGGTGTTGGAGTGACCGCTGGCAAAGGGCGTGTTCGCTTTCGTCCATAGAGATCCTCGACCAGCCGAACGACGCGAGTGGCCTCGTTGCCATCGATCTGCGGTCGCACTCCAGAGTGGATCGCGCCGACGAAGTCATCGAGCTGGGCTAGCCAGCATTGGGCGGGATTGGACATTCCGCTCTCGACGCGATGCAGCGATCTCCGCCCGTCACGTTCGACCGAATACTCGATCGTGTCGCGATTGGTGAAGGAGATTTGGCCGCGCTCGCACGTGATCTCGAATCGGGAGGGCAGTCGACAGGTTCTGCTGATCCTGAAGTCAGCAACAATGCCGTCACGGAATGCGAGCCGAGCCTTTGCGTTACTTTCCAGGCCGCCGATCGCGTCGTCCTCATAGGACTCGATCGAAGGATCGCCGAACCAGTGAATCAGCGAGTCGAGCGAGTGGATGCCGGCATTGACCAAAACGCCGCCGCTCACCTCGCTGCGCTTGAAGGTATAGCCGCTGCGAGGGCTCCACGCGTAGGGCGCTCCTTCATGCATGCGCACGGCTCGGACGTGACTCAGTCCATGCTCGGCCAGCAGATGCTGCAAACGCGCTCGCACAGGATAGAAGCGAAACATGTGCGATACCGCCAGGACGCGCCCCGAGGACCTCGCGCCCTCGATGATCTCGTGGCACTCGGAAACAGAATTCGCGAGTGGCTTCTCCGCCAATACATGCAGGCCACGCTGGAACGCCGCCGCGATCAGCTGCGGGCGCACTCCCGGAGGCGTGCAGATGATCGCGGCGTCGAGTGGAGTGTCCACTGCATCAAGTGTCGATGCGAAAGATTTCGCCTCCCAACGCGCTGCAACCGAGCGCGCGCGCTCCAGATCGGGATCGACCACTGCAGAGAGGGTGACGCCAGGGTGGGCGTGCACGGTCGGAAGGTGCATCTCGTCCGCGATCGCCCCACAGCCGATGATCGCCAAGCGCAGACTCATGGAATCTGCCTCAATGCCCCGATCCGCTGGGACCGGGGGATCTCCATCTTGCGACGAAAGAACTCGACGTTCATCTCGCGTTCTACGCCCGACTTGGAAGGCTGTGGTGGATGCCACAGGTGTACGAATGGGAGATAACCGAGGCGGCAGTGGCCCACTTCGCCACAGCGGTCGTAGAACTCCGCGTCCTCGCCGCCCCAGCCGACGAAGGCTTCGTCGAAGCCGCCGATCGCGTCGAATGCGTCACGTCGAATTGCGATCGTGCCGCCCTTCCAGTTCTGGACGACCTCCTCGGGCGTCAGCGAGTCGTCGAAAGCCTCCATCAGGTCCACTTGGCGAGCACCCGACGGATCAAGATAGAACAGGAAGCGCTGCAGCGACGCAGCGGCAAAACCGCGGTCCTCGATGGCATGGACGACCTCTTCTGCGTAGCGACGCGGCACGCAGATGTCACCATCGTGGAAGACAAGGATGTCGCTGCGCGCCAGGGTCGCGCCCACGTTGTAGGCGCGCGTCTTGTGCCAAGGTTGCAGGAACTCATGCTTGGCCAGGTGCCGGTAGACGATCCCTTCGGGCATCTGCGCGATCAGCGGACGCGGCGACTCGTCAACCACGATCACCTCGACCGGCACCACGTGCTGCGCGAAGATGCTGCGGATCGTGAGATGCAATTGCGGCAGTCGGTCGGCACCGGAGTGCGCGAAGATGAACGACACCTTCGGAGCGCCGAGAGCGCGAGGCGGCTCGTCAGCAAAAGCAATTGGCCATTCGCTCAATGCCGCTCGCATCAACTGTCGGGCGAGCGATGGGAGAACCAGCGGCGCATGCAGTGTGCTGCCCCAGAGCCAATCACAACGGACGCCTCGCTGCCCCGGCTCTGGCACCAGTCGTTCGATGCGGTTGCAGACTGAGATCCAGCCGTCGTTTTCGCTGCAGTGGCCCGGGCCCGATCGGGCCAGTGCACGCCGGTACCTGACGAGGTCGAGCAGCACCACACCCGGAAGCCCGACCAAGCGTTGCCACGGCGTCACTCGGAGAACTCCGGTGCAAGCCAGTTGCGCGACCAGTTCTCGAGCACAAACAACAACCAGAGCTTCAATTCATGAGCCGGCGTGCCGAGCCAGCGTTCGAGTCCCGCCCGGTCCAGAAGTCCAAGCCGGACCAGCGTTCCGTTGCGCAGGGCGGTGTGGATCGTCGCCTGTTCGATCAGGCGGTGCCAGGGAAAGGAAAAACCCTGCTTGGGCTTCGTGCACAGTGAACCGGGGAGATTGCGGGCTGCAAGCCTACGCAGCAGGGGCTTGCCCTGGTCGCCCGACTCAAGAAGCGCCGGCGGCAGCGACATCGCGAACTCCGCGATCCGATGGTCGAGCAGCGGCACGCGGACTTCCAGTCCGTGAGCCATTGACGCGCGATCGACCCGGGCCAGATTGCTGTCGACGAGAAAGCTGTGGATGTCGACGTGCTGCCAATGCTTGGTCAGTCGCGGCGACCAAGGATTGTGCCGTTGCTCGGGAATGCCGCCGCGATGCTCGAACCGCGCCGCAAAGACCGAGGGGAAAAGCTGCACGAGTTCATGGAGACCGAAGGAGGGAAAGTGCAACAGGTGGTAGTACTCGTCCTGGCCAGCGCACCCTTGCGGCCACTGCCTCCCCAACCCCAGGCGACGCCGCCATCCCTCAACCAACCATGCCAGTCTGCGTCGCGGCGTAGCCTTGACCTGCCGGTACCAGGAGTAGCCGCAAAACAGTTCGTCACCGCCATCACCCGACAGCGTGACCGTAACGTGACGCCGCGTCTTGCGGGCTAGATGCCAGGTCGGAAGAAGCGACTGGTCTGCGATCGGTTCGTCGAAGGCGGAGAAGAATAGGCGGGCGTCAGACTCCGTCCTCGGCGCCAGGGTGGCCGGGTCGATCTCGTCGACATGGTGGCGAGTACCGACGTGCATCGCTGCCGCCTCGGCATCGCCGCGCTCCGAGCCGCCCCAATCCCCGAAATCAACGAAAAAGCTGTCGACTGCGTTGGCGCCGCGATTGGCATACGCCGCGATCAGTGACGAGTCGATGCCGCCGCTGAGGAAAAGTCCGATCGGCACATCGCTGACCATCTGCTCGCCAACGGCGGAAGCCACCAGCGCGTCGGCACGATCCACGGCCTCGCCTTCGCTCAGTACAGACTCCGTTTGCGGGAGGGACCAGAATCGCTGAATCGTGGCACGAGCATCCACGCGCTCGAACAGCAGTGTCGAGGCGGCGGGCAGACGCGAGATGCCCTGCCAGATCGAGCGCGAGCCGGCGACGTAGCCGAGGCGCAGGAAATCGAACAGACCATCCTGATCGACGGCTCGATCCTGTTTCATCAGCGGAAGCAGCGCCCGCGGTTCCGATGCGAAGATCAGCTCGCTGCCGTGGATCGCGTAGTACAGGGGCTTTACGCCGAGGTGATCGCGCGCCAGCAGCAGCCGCCTCCGAGGGTGATCCCAGACTGCAAACGCGAAGATGCCGCGCAGGCGGCGAACGACCTCCGCGCCCCATTGCTCGTATCCGTGGACGATGACCTCCGAGTCGGACTTCGATGCGAACCGATGTCCGACGGCTTCAAGTTCTTTGCGGAGCTCAAGAAAATTGTAGATTTCGCCGTTGAATGTGAGCTGGATGCTGCCGTCTTCATTCGCCATCGGCTGGCGCCCGGCCTCGCTGAGGTCGATGATCTTCAGACGGCAATGGGCGAGATAGGCGTCACGGTCCGGCGACGCCCATTCGCCAAAGCCATCGGGACCACGATGCTTCAACGTCAGCGCCGCGTCGCGCAATCCGCGGTGGTCCTCACGTCCGACAGTGCCGAAAATGCCGCACATCAGCGCAGGTGGAATCTCCGCGCCAGACGCGTTGCCAGGGCGCGCAGGGGATTGCCACCGGGGATGAAGTCGCGCAACGTATAGCGCGCACCGATCTTCGGGTAGCGACCCACGGCGAACCATAGGCGAGCGACGCGAGTGAGTTCACCCGCCTCGACGTCGTAGCGGTTCGCCATCAGCCACTTTCCCGCCTCGGCAGCGCGCTTGACCGTTGACGGTGCTTCTTTCAATCCGGGCAGGGTGTCGATCGTCTTGGCGTAGTCGCGCACGATGCGCAGGCCGTGTTTGTCGCGCTGGGCCTCATGCATGGACCGTTCGGCCATCAGGCGATCGAGCTTGCGCGCTGAATGCTTCAACGCCATGCGCAGCCACAAGTCGGTGTCGGCGGCGTACGGCACTTCCTCGCGCCAGCCGCCGAGTGACTTCGCCAATGGCATTCTGAAGAATGTCGAAGGCTGAGGAATCCAGGTTTCCATCGTCAGCACGCCGACCAGCGAATACGGCGCGAGCTGTGTGCGTGAAAGCTCCTTGCCTTCGGCATCGACTTTGGCGATGTCGCCAAACACGAAAGCCAGCGCGGGATCCGATTGCAGCGCTGCGACACCGGCACTGATCGCACCAGGCAGGTAGAAATCATCCGAACTCTGGATTGCACCAATCTCGCCGCGCGCACGCGCGAAGCCCTTGTTCACGGCTTCGACAACACCGCTGTCCGGCTCAGAGACCCAGCGCAGTTCCGGGTGATGCGAGAATTCTTCAAGAATTGATACTGTTTCGTCCCTGGACGCGCCGTCGATGACCAAGATCTCAATCGGCCGGTAGTCCTGCGACAGGATCGACTCCAGAGTACGCCGAATGAAACGACCCTGGTTGTAGCTGGGCACGATGATCGAGACCAGCGGACGTGCCGCGTGGGGATTGGACTCAGAAGCCATGTCTAGTCCGTTCCAGACCATCGCGCCACGCGCGCAAGAGATCCAGTTCCTCGCGTGCAAAGAAGTTGTGCCGTACCAAGGCCTCGTAGCAGCGCTGCAGGTTCTCGCCGATCGCGCCTGTGCCCGGGAGCAGCGCGGTGTCCGCGAGCACCTCGGCCAGCTCACGATTGCGCTGGTAGCCCGGGATCTCGTCGTTGAAGTCGCGCATCAGATTGTGCAGGTTGCGGTCCTGCACAACTTCCGCGGCATGGAACACGACACCCAGCCCCAGTTCCCAGAGGCAGCGCTGCGCGACGAAGCTGCGCCAGATGTCGGTCATCCGGAACGAGCAGAAGCTCGGCAGGTACAGCAGCGGATAGACGTCCGGCCACCACCAGGTGCTCTGGCTGTTGAACGGACACCATGAGCCCGGCGCCAGCACGACGCTCGGGCCGCCGTCAAAGTCGAAAGGTCGATCGAGCACGAGTCGCCAGACCGCGTCGACGTCGGGCGCGCCGTTGGCCAGGCCCTGCTGGATCGGCGCACGGACGACGCGGGTCGCAGCGGCGAGGGGCGGCGGCGAAGCGCTCGAGCGAACGACTTCATCGAGCGGCAGTCCGCGTGGCCAGATGCGTTCCGAACTGAAGCTGCGATAGACGTTGACCCAGCCCGGACTGTCGATCTGCCGCGCCTCGACCTCCTGTGATCGCGGCGACCAGGCGTCGAGCGGTGCATTGTCGTCGTCGGTCTCATAGATGCAGCGGGCACCGAGGCGGATCGCCTCAAGGTAGCCGATATTCTTGCGGGTATAGTGGCCGGTCGGGCCGACACGTGCGAGTTCGAAAGGTGACTCGAATTGAGCCGCCAGATCAAGGAACACCGCCCCAGCGGCATCGAAGCGAGCGGGACCCTTGCGATCTCCGATGATGAGCAACGGTGCTGCCAATTTGTCGAGCCTCGCGAGCAACTGCTGCACCGCAGCCGTAGGAGACTGGATCGTCGTGATGACGACGGCAAGAGCGGTCACCGCGATCTATCCTGTGCTTGTTGTTGAAAGGGGCTCCCGGAACGAGTGTCGCTCACGCTTGGGCCCCCATGAGCTTGCGTACCGTCGTACGGGAGGGAAGTTCGAAGTATCGGTAAGTCAAGTGCGAAACTCCCAGGACCAAACCAGCGTAGAGCAGGAACCCACCGGTCGTATCGTGCAGGACGGTAACCCACATCGCATCGGCCGCTGTTCCTGCAGCGAACTCGCGTAGGTATCGCAGTGCGAAGTAGATCGGGTAGTGCATGAGATAGATCGAATACGAAATGATTCCAAGATACGAACATCGGTGCATCAGGTTTGCCCACCGAGGGCTGTCAAACGCAAACAGCACGATGCAGAGAAAGAATATCCAAGGAGCCGCAAAGTCCAGATCGCGGTGATCGGGCCTCGAAACCAGCATTAGAGCAAGCGCCGCCGCCAGCGCTGGCAGACGCAACGACCACCCCTGGACAATGCGATGGTCGCGATATGGCACCAAGCGCAGGTAAGTGCGATAGGCGACGATTCCCAGCAAGAACGAACTGGCGCCGCGCACAAGCCCCAGGTTCACGAGCCCAAAAATGTTTGGCAGCGATGTGGCAAGCGTTCCCGCTTGAGCCGCCAGCAGCGCGAATCCCACGCAGGAAGTGACGAGAAGCGCCCACGTCGGAGTCCTTCGTGACACCAGGAAAAAGAATGCGAGGTTGACCCAGAGTTCCACCGAGATGCTCCAGCTCGGTGCGTTCCATGTCAGTTCGCTGGTGTGCAGGCCGACGTTCTGCATGAGTAAGAGATGCCCGACGAAGGTCTCGGCTGTGCCGTCGGCGTAATCCGGCAGGGAGCGAAAGCGCAACAGGCACAAGGCCGCGAACAGCAGCAAGGTGGCCAGGTGCAGCGGATAGAGACGCGCAAGGCGCGCTACCAGGAACTGGCCGAAACTCACAGGCGCTCCGTAGAGATAGCGACTCGCGAGAATGAATCCGCTGAGAACCAGGAAGAAATCCACGGCCAAGTGGGCCGAAAGTTGGCCTGTGTAGTGACCGACAGCCACGATGCAGGCTGCGACACCTCGCATCAGATCCAAAGTCACGAAGTGCGTCTGCAGACGAGCGACCGATCCGATGTCTTGGCTCCCTGGCGACGACTCGACGGCGTTTGAAGCGTCAGGCCGCAGCTGCACGTCCGAGCACCTGATGGTAGAGGTTGAGATACTCATCGACGACCTTGTCGTCATCGAAAAGGTTGCGCACATGCTCGATTCCGATCAGGGCCATCCGACTCCGCAGCAACGGGTCCTCGGCAAGCTCGCAAATCGCTGCAATGGCGCCTTCTATGTCTCCGCGTGCAACGACGCGCCCACCGGCACCATCAATCACCACTTCCGGGATGCCGCCGGTGTCGAATGCGACTACCGGCGTGCCGCAGCCCTGCGACTCGGCAGCGATGCGACCGAAGGCCTCGGCTTCCGACGTCACTAGCGTCAGGTCGGCGATGCCGTAGCAGGTTGCCATGTCGGAGGGTGAATGCTGGAACGGTAGTGGTACAGCTCCCTTAAGATCGACCGAAAAGCTGTTCGCATTGGGGCCGATCACCAGAGGGCGGATCCGTGCAGTAGCGGGGACCCCCGACAAGATTCGCCTCGCATCACGCGGAGCTTGGAAGCTGTTCAGACCATTGACGGTTTGCCCGGCCAGCAAGACCCCGATTTCGTCTGCTGCAATGCCGAGCTCAACGCGTCGGCGGGCGCGCTGCTCAGCATCTAGCGGCCTGAAAACGCCCAGGTCGATTCCGTTGTAGATCCGCGACATTGACTTGCCGGCGAAGATTGGACTTTCGTTTACTGCCCGCAGCAGCCAGTCTGAAATCGCGACGGCATGCAGGTCGGCACCTTGAATCGCTCGGCGCTTTCGAAGCCAGTTGAAGCGCGTACCGTCGCGCGGAATGCGCGGCACCCGTTCGAGGTCCGGGCAGGAGCCGCAGCCCGAGCGCCAACCTTGGCATTGGTCGAAGCAGGCGCAATGTCCGGTCAGCAACCAGTTCTCACGAAGCGTAATGACTCCCGGCACCTCGCGGGTCAGCAGCGGAAGCGCGGCGATGTCCGCATACCCTGCCGAGCCCCACAGCGAATTGAAGTGCACGACGTCGAAGTGGTTGCGGATCCGCTGGCCAAGCGCGCGAAAGCTTGGGTTGTAGATGTCCTGCCAGCCGAATCGGTGTTCCAGTGCCCTGGCCAATCGACGAGAACCAGGCACTCCCCGCGCATAGGGGATCGCCTCGACCCCAAGTTCATCAGTCCGGCGCTCACCGACAAACATTGTCGATTGATGACCGCGGCGGCGGAGGCCACGATGCAAGCCAAGCACGCTGCGCTCGGCACCGCCGCCTGCGTCCGCTGCGTGAACGATAGCCACGCGAAGCGTTGAGGTCATGCGCCTTGCTGCAACCGCCATTCGGCGAGCACGAGCAGCGCCCAGAGTCGATGTCCATGATCGAGGATCTTGCGATGGGCGCTCACCATCCCGCGAATTTCCTCGAGGTCGAACCAATCGTCCAGCGCGGCGTTTCGGTCGAAAAGGCGTTCTTGAAGCGTAGCCTTGGCGTCCGCCATCCAGTCCCCGACGGGGACCGAGAAGCCCTTTTTCGGCGCGACCAACGCCTCCCAAGGATAAAACTGGCTTGCCACACGCTTGAGCGCGTACTTCCCGCACGAGCCAAGGGTGCCGTCAGGTGCCGCCGTGGCGCGTAGCCGCAGATTCGGAGGCATGCGAGCGACGGTTTCCAGCAACAGGTGATCGAGCAGAGGCACGCGCACTTCGAGGCCATGGGCCATGCTCGCGATGTCGACCTTCGCAAGATTGTCGTTCGGCAGATAAGTCTCGAAGTCGACCTGCTGAGTGCGGCTCAGCACGTCGCCCGCCGGTGCATGCGCGAACTGCAGGCGATTCCATTCAAGCGTGGCGCGCGTTCGCAGGCGGTACTCGCTTCGCCACAATCGTTGGCGTGCGCCATCGTTGAACCACGGGGAGCGGTCGTACCATGTCTGGGCCAGGTCGGGCGCTGCGGTTAGCAGCCCGACATGACGCAGCAGGTTTCCCGCGGCTCTTCGAATGCGGCGTGCGCGTCCGTGCAACGCGGGATACGCGTCCACCAACTTCGGGAAGTACGAATAGCCGGCGAAGACCTCATCGCCACCATCACCGGAGAGCACCATGGGCACCTCACGTCGGGCGGCCTCACAGACGCGCCAGGTGCAGACTGCCGAACTGTCCGCAAAAGGCTCGCCGTAGTGGTGGACGAGTCTCGGCAGCAGCTCAATGGCGTTCAGTCCGACGGCCTGTTCGTGATGGTGAGTTCCGGCGATATCGGCAAAGCGACGCGCCGGCTCGCGCTCGTCAAACTCCGGTGCGTCGAAGCCGATCGTGAACGTTCGCAGCGGGTTGGCCAGCTCGCGAGCCGCATAGGCGACGACCGTGCTCGAATCAACACCACCGGACAGGAAAGCGCCGAACGGCACGTCGGCGACGAGATGCGAGCTCACGGCATCTTTCAGCGAGGCATCCAGCGACTCGATCCACTCCGTCTCGGAACGGTGGGAGTCTGGCTGCCAGTTCAGGCGCCAATAGCGAGTGGGACCCTGGACGTATCCGTCGGCACCGATGATCAGATGATGGCCCGGCTCAAGCTTGCGCATGCCACGATAGATCGTGAGCGGCGCCGGAATGTATTGCAGGTGCAGGTAGTGATCGAGTGCATCGAGATCGACGCTGCGATCCAGCCCCGGCCACGCTCGGAATGCCTGGATTTCGGACGCGAAGGCGATGCCGTTGCGGTCGAGGGCATAACAAAGTGGTTTGATGCCGACCCGGTCGCGCGCCAGCAGCAGGCGCTTCAGGCGCCCGTCCCAGAGCGCAAATGCGAACATGCCGCGCAGATGATGCACGACATCGGCACCCCACTCCTCGTATCCGTGCACGATTGTCTCGCAATCGCCGTTGCTGCGGAACCGATGGCCTCGCGCCACCAGTTCGGCTCGCAGCTCGCGATAGTTGTAGATCTCACCGTTCGCTACCAGCCAGATGGTCTTGTCTTCATTCGACAGCGGCTGTCGACCCGTAGCAGGATCAATGATTGCAAGACGTCGGTGCGCGAGTGCGATAGGGCCTTCCAAGTGGACGTCGCCGCCATCGGGGCCGCGGTGTTCGAGCCGCGCATTCATGGCGTCGGCCACGTCGCGCCGCGCTGGTCGGCGGTCAAAGTGCAGATGACCGGAGATGCCGCACATCAGCGCTCAGAATCCGGTTTGCGCAATTGCATGTTCAAGCGTTCAACGCCGCTTCGTCGACGTCGAGGAAGGCGGCGAACCTGCTACGGAATACCTCTGGACTGAACTCCTGCCGAATCGCCTGAATGCGCGCGTCGGCGCAACTCGCAAGAATGTCGGCATCCATCAGACGCAAGAGAGCGTTCGTGATTGATCCTTGATCGAGAGAACTGCAGCATGTGCCAATTGGGTACCGGGCAAGAAACCGGGGCAGAGATGCCCATTCGGGCGCATGAATGAGAACCGGCAAGTCGGCGGCCAAATAGGTGGACAACTTGGTGGGAAAAGACAACCTTGAGAACGGCGCCCAATCCGGCTCAAAGGGTTGCGGAAGGTAGCCAACGTCGCATTCGGCGAGCGCTGCCACTGTTGCTTCGGTGGATGGCAGCCAGCCCCTGTAATCGATGCGTCGGCTGGTGGTTGCCTCAAGCGTGAAACGTTGCCCGAATAGCCTCAGTATTACTGGCCTGCCCCGCAATTCCCAACCTGCCTGATCCAGCGCAGCGAGCAATGCGTCGAACGCGCTTCGTGCGCTCACGCTTCCAGCGAAGCCGATTATCAGGCACGAATTCAGCTGTCGAAGGCCCTGCGCCAGCGGCTTTTGCGCTGGCGCGATGCCGTGCCGGAGGATAACTGCGCGCACGCCGAATACGGCCTCGTACGACGCCTGCATCTCTTCGCCGATCACCGCGCAGCTTGTGGACGCATGAAGTGCCCTGGAGAAATCGGTCTTGAGCACCAGCGAAGTGAGTCGGTCGACGTTGAAGTGGCGCGTGTTGTGATCGATGTCGTCCCAGACCACAAGTCGCAGCGGTACCTGGAGATCGCGAGCGACGCATTCGGCCAGCTTGATCGAAGCAGGGGCGTCGAGGACTGCCCACAGCTCCTGGACGCCTTGGGCCCGGCCCCAGTTGACGCATGACCTTCGCGCGTGAATAAGGGCACGGCCGTTCGACACGGTCAAGGACACCCACTTGAGGAATTTGCGAAAAGGGTCCAGCTGCCGGCCCAAACCGGCTGCATACGGGACATGGACCCAATGAACCGGAACGTCTGAAATGCCTCGACTGTCGCCGGAGCGGTCAGTCTTGCTCGTCAGGACCGAAATGCACAGGCTGCCAATGGGGAGCAGTGCGCAGAGGTCCGAAAGTATGATTCCGCCGACGCCGTCCGGGACAGGTGGAGTGCAGGTCAACAGCATCCGCTTGCGGCTTACAGGCACGCTGGCTGCGCCCACAAAGCTGGAGCCCCTTCGTTCAAGAGGGACTCGCGTTCCCATTAGGTGCGATGAACACTGCGTCAATCTGGAGCAGTCGACCGTCGCGCACGACCGGATCGAACAAGTTGGACAACACGTACCCGTGTGCATCCAGAAGCTCGAAGTATTCGCCGAGCCTGGGCTGATGCTCGTACGTCGGGCATGCGATCAATTCGAGATAGACCAGCCGGATTCGACCGGACCCCAGCATGTTTCCAGCACCCTTTAACACCGCAAGTTCGAAGCCTTGGACGTCGATTTTCAAGATATCGATTTTGTCGATGCCATGCTCCTGACAGAAGACGTCGATCGTTGTCGATGCGACTTCGATCTCGGAAACAGTTTCCAGCAGGCCGCGTCCCCAGTGTTGCACCGCTCTAGCGTCGGTTCGCAATACTGAACTTGTGGCGGGAGCAGCGTTTGCGTTGAGAACGACCGGTCTACCATCTGCGCTAACCGCGAGCTGAAACAAGCGTGCGGTATCGGTCTTCAGGCGTTCGCGAAGCAATTCAAACGACTGGGGATTCGGTTCAAAACAGCATATCTGCGCCTCAGGAAAGAGCTTCCGATATACGGTAGCAACCTCGCCTGTGAAGGCACCGATGTCGAAGATCATCGGACTCGCTTCTTCAACCAGTTGTCGCTGCCACTCAAACGCTCCAGGAATGCGAAACTCCTTCTGGCGCAACTCGTATCCAAAGCGGAGTAGCACCTCTCGAACCAGACGCTTGGCAAGCTTCATCTTGGTGTCGCCACCGAATGCATCGAATCGTTCATGGTCGCATTCTCCAACCTCGCGACCGCAACAGTCGTTCGTTGTCCTGGGCGAGGCGCTTGGTTGCATAAAGATTGACGTAGGGATACTCGGCCCTCAACGCCTCGGGGACCAGTCTGTTCTTGGCGACGTCGTAGTTGCACACGGTGTATCCGAAGCTGACCAACCGTTGATAGACGTCACTGCACTCGTGCCCCGCTGACCGCGCCGCAGCATCCGTGAACTCGACCTGCAGTGTCGGCGCGTCAGGTCTGGACAGGCTCTCGGCGGCGCCGTCGAGCACGCACAATTCCCAGCCTTCAACGTCGATCTTGATCATGGTCGGTGACGGGTTGGACCCCGGCAGATCATCCCACCGCACAGTCTCCACAGTCTCGACAACAAGAGTGGAACCGGCGATTGGCGCTGCGAACGACCCCCAAGCATCGTGGCCGTCAATCGGAATGTGAATTCCCTTGGACTCAGCGCGATTAGAAAGGGCTCGGCTCTCGACAACGACGTTTGTGAGTCGGTTCAGCTCAATGTTCTCCAACAGTCGGCGTCTGGAGGTCGAGCCCGGCTCAAAGGCGAGAACCGTGCCCGAAGGGCCAACTGTGGCTGCCGCCAACACCGTAAACAAGCCGATATTTGCGCCAATGTCGACAAAGCAATCTCCAGGACGAAGGAATCGTTGGAGAAAGATCCGTTCTGAGCGCTCGTATTCATGGAGGAAGATGCTCTTTGCGACCTCGCTGTCCGGATGCAGGCGGAGGACTGCCCTGCGTCCAATAGAGACGTCCACGTGTGCGCCCTGCTCCACACGCGCTTCCCAGAAAGCCGTCTTCTTGGCATAGCGCCGAGCGTCAATTGCGCGAGTGAACTGGGTTCGGGTCGACTGGATACTCCATAGGATCCTGGCGCCCAACGTCCCGTTGCGAACGTGTACAACAATCTTTCTCAGCATGGCTCGCAGACTCATGATTCCGAGTTGCCTAGGCGTGGCGCGTCTGAACCGGCAAGAGATCGGGAGAGAGTTGCGCGTTCGCTAGCGGTTGACGCGACGCGATGAAGATGGACCTTTGCAGCGGAGCACCATGGTCGGCGGGATTGTTCCAGTCGACGGGGAACTCGGCGTGATTCGGTTGCGTGAGCGGCGTGTATACGTGTGCGAACCGCTGCTTCAGATTGGAGAACAGCCATGCTCGAGTTGGGCGACACCCTGTCCCGGAATAGGCCTGAGTTGGATTGTTCGAGGGTTCGGAGACCTGGTTGATCGCTTCGGATTCTCCGAACGCCACACAGGTTTCGAGAAAGACCAAGTCGCCGGCGACTCTGTCGATGAGATCAAGCACACGACCCGGGTCGCTCACGTGATAGAGAAGGCCATAACAATGCACCACATCAAACATTCCATTGACCGATGATTCTTCGCCTTCCACGTCAAGTAGCGCTGTCGCGCAGGAAGGGTACCTGTTCCTCAAGATGCGGAGATTCTCTTCCCTTGCGTCGGTCGCTGTAACACTGCAATTCCGGTCCAAATAGTAATGCGTATGGTCACCGATTCCCGCTCCTAGCTCCAAGACGGAGCGGCCGTGAATGGCGATCCCCAGGCTCGCCAAGTGTTCAAGACGCCGCGCATTGTGACGCTGGTAGTACTCCGACTGGAACGAGTTTGCGATTGTGCTGGGTCCAGTTCGCAATGCGCGCAGTCGACGACCAATCATTGATGCAAGTGACATCGGACGCCCTCGGGATTTGGTTGTTCCATGTAGTGCGGCGTGGCCAAGCGCTCGATCAGGTCCCTATTCGAGGGGTACCGCGGCGCTCCAAGCATGCGGTGTGGCAATGAGATACCGACTCGCTTGAGGTGGGAGGCCAGACGCAAATACGTCGCTTGGCTCGACGCAAAGAATGCACAGAGTGTCTTTCCGCCAGAGGTACTCGACACCAGGAATAGCGAGTCCAAGCCCGAGCACGTACTCGCCTGCGGCAAGTGGGAATTGGTCGAAACTGCAGTCAACGCTGTACCGACCTGGGGCGACCGAGAACGGCAGGACATGGTCTGGCGTGGTCGACGTGAGCAGCAAGGATACGCCGTCGGCCGTGCTGATCTGCAGTACCGCAGCAAAGCTGCGGTACGCGCGCGAGACTTCGAACCCGATCCGAAAGCGCAAGCTGTCAAAGGTTGTGGCTTCAGCGAGCGCTTGGCCGCAGCGGTCCAGCAGCTGCAGGCTGAAGACGCGTGTTTCCGCAGGAAAGCCGCTGATGGCGTCATCGTGGTAGAGGTAGCCTGGCCGCTGTTGAGCGTGACCGCTGAGCTCGCTGGTGGCCTGCAGGTAGTCACCGATCACGGCACCGGGCTCGCCCTGCATCGCCACCTGCCCGCCACGCATCCACACTGCCCGCGTGCACAGCTTCTGCACTGCCGCCATGTTGTGGCTGACGAACAACACCGTGCGGCCTTCGCGGGCGACGTCGCCCATCTTGCCGAGGCAGCGCTTCTGGAACTCGGCGTCGCCGACGGCAAGCACTTCGTCGATGACCAGCACGTCGGGTTCGAGGTGGGCGGCGACGGCGAAGGCGAGGCGCACGTACATGCCGGAGGAGTAGCGCTTCACCGGGGTGTCGATGAACTGTTCGACGCCGGCGAAGGCGACGATCTCGTCGAACTTGCGCGCCACCTCGTGCTTGCGCATGCCGAGGATGGTGCCGTTGAGGAACACGTTCTCGCGGCCGGTCAGCTCCGGGTGGAAGCCGGTGCCGACTTCGAGCAGGCTCGACAGGCGCCCGCGCACCAGGGCGCGACCGGTGGTGGGCTGGGTGATGCGCGACAGGATCTTGAGCAGGGTCGACTTGCCGGCGCCGTTGCCGCCGATGATGCCGACCGCCTCACCTTCGGCGATCTCCAGGTTCACGTCGCGCAGCGCCCAGAACTCTTCCGGAGCGGCGCTGGTCTGCGCCTTGCGACCGCCGAGTCGCCGCGCGATGCGCGCGATCTGGTCGCTGAGCGTGCGCTCGTGGGTCTCGCCGAGGCGGTACATCTTGCCGAGGTTCTCGATCTTGATGGCGGTGGTCATTGACGAGGACGCCCTTCGACAGGCTCAGGGCGAACGGGGGTTGTGGGGCAGCGCCCTTCGACAGGCTCAGGGCGAACGGGGGTTGTGGGGCAGCGCCCTTCGACAGGCTCAGGGCGAACGGGGGTTGTG
>Ga0073899_10000432_pt1 | contig 38652 bp, 33 predicted proteins | sample KloWWTmetaKNB5Ph_FD_88975 | JGI IMG/M metagenome (GOLD analysis project Ga0073899, IMG submission 88975) | Active sludge microbial communities from Klosterneuburg, Austria, studying microevolution and ecology of nitrifiers - Klosterneuburg... | ecosystem: Engineered > WWTP > Aerobic digester >... | reverse complement strand
TATTGTGCCAAAGCCGGGCGGCAAACGCGAAAGGAGAATTGGCGGCGCTGTCAGCCGAGACCGATTCAACGCAGATCGGCGATGACGCGTACCGCGAAATCCTTCGCGAATTCCGCCGGCTGTCCACCGCGAATCAAGCCGTCCTGAAGTTGCTTTGACAAGCGCGCCTTCTGCAGAAAATTGAGCTTCTGGCCGCGCCCGAAGTCGACCGCTCGGCGGTGCAACAGTGTCAACGCCATGTCGCGCTTCTGCTTCTGCTTGGTCGCCTTCTTCGGCTTTTCGCCCGCACCGTCGTGCAATGCAGGCAATTGCCCCACATCGCGCAGCAAGTCGGACGCGAATTGATCAACAAACGCAAAGGAGAACCATCGAAACATGATCTGACACCCGCCTGCATGGTCGCGCCGTCGCGAATCGCTTCGACGCCCGAGTGGCGCTGGTGGAATTGTAGCGACGAGACCACTATTGTCCATCGCTTCCCTTGATTCCTCGCATCAGTTCGAGCACGAAACCATGAGTCTATTTCAGCGGATCATCGATATCTTTCGTCCACGATCGACAGCGCTACCGAATGATCCGCAGTCGATCGCCGCACTCAAGTTGATCGAATTGGGTCAGGCCGCCGAAAAAGCTGGGCAGCTCGATGAAGCCCGTCGTTATTACGAGCAAGCGGTCGCGACTGCTCCCAAGCTCGCCAAAGCGCACATGAATCTGGGCAATGCGCACCTGGCGGCCCAAGCCGTCGACAAGGCGCTTGATGCCTACAGGACGGCCATTAAGCTAGACCCCGAATCTGCCCCCGCCCATTACAACTTGGGCAACGCGTACTGGCATCTGAATCAGGCCGAATCAGCGCTAGCCTCCTATCTTGCCGCTACCGATCTCGACCCGAAGTTCGCGATGCCTTGGATTGCTATAGGCAACACGTTGTCCGGTCTCGATAGGCACGATGACGCAATCGACGCTTGCAACCAAGCACTCAAGATCGAACCAAGAAACGTCGAAGCGCATGTCACGCTGAGCTTGGCGCTAAAAAACGCCGGGCGAGTGGACGACTGCATTTCTGAAATGCGTACAGCCGTTGCAATTCGCCCAGACCACCCAATCGCATTGACGAACTTAGCCAACTATCTGGAAAGTGCATTTCAGTTTAAGGAAGCTCAAGTTTGTTACCGGCGTGCGGTTGAAATTTCTCCTGACGCAGGGCACTTAGATACCGCATTTCTGTACCTCCTCAGTCAGGATGGTGCCATCGACTCTGAGACGCTATTTCGCGAGCATCTCGCAGTTGGCCAAAAATTTGATCGTCAAGGACCGGCCCACAGACAGGCTCACACGAACACGCGCGACCCTGATCGCATCATTCGCATAGGAATTGTTTCTGCCGACTTGCGAAATCATGCAGTCGCACATTTTATCGAGCCTATTGTTAGACATATTGGTATTTATAAAGAGATTGAAATTCTTGCCTATCATAACTATAAAGCCGAAGACGAAGGGAGCAACACGCTTCGCCAGTATTTCAAAAAATGGCTAATGGTTGTTGATCTGCATGACGATGCGTTGGAAGCACAAATCCGAGCCGACAGCATTGACATATTGATCGATCTATCCGGCCATACATTTGGGAACAGACTATCCGTGTTTGCGCGCAAGCCAGCGCCGATTCAAGCAAGCTGGATTGGGTACCCCGGGACGACTGGAATGCAAACGATGGACTATTACATCGCCGATCCAAAATTCTTGCCTCCGGATGTCTTTGCTCGTCAGTTTGTTGAAAAACTAGTATACCTTCCCTCAACAGCACCGTATGTGCCATTTTCAATTGCGCCGCCGATAGAAGCACTTCCAGCCTTGACTCAAAGACATTTCACGTTTGGAAGTTTTAATCGTCCCAACAAAATTCATAGGAATGTGATATCGCTGTGGGCACGCGTGCTTCGCGGCGCACCGGAATCACACCTATTGCTGGCAGGAATATCCGATCAATACCAAATTGATTTGTTGACACGCTGGTTTGCTGAAGAAGAAATTGCAGACGACAGAATTCGCTTTCATCTCCGCAGCATTGTCGAGCCATACCTGCGCTTGCACCATGAAGTTGATCTTTGCCTGGATACCTTTCCGTATACTGGCGGCACCACGACGCGCCATGCATTTTGGATGGGCGTTCCGACTTTGACGATTGCTGGCACAACGCCCGCCAGCAGACAAGCCTCGTCCATTATGGAGCTTATGCAGTTGCAAGAGTTCGTGGCGCACTCGGAAGACAATTTTGTGAAGCTCGCCGTCGAGTGGAGTCAACGTTTGAACGACCTTGCGCAAATTCGGGCGACCATGCGCGATCGCTACCAATCGTCGCCACTCGGCAAACCGGAACTGATCACTTCTGCTTTCGCGCAAGCGACAAGAATAATGTGGCAACACTGGTGCGCCAACGAGCCGCCGCAGATGATCGATGTCAGTGCGATCGCACCATGAGCGGTGACATTGCTCCTTGGGCGTCTGACATGAACGTCATGAATAATGCTTCACTTCTTGCGCACCGCCGGAACCCCCGCCACCAGCGCGCCCGCTTCGACGGACTTGGTCACGCAGGCGCCTGCGGCGATCAGGGCGCCATCGCCAATCACGAGGGGTGATGCGGCACTGCCGTTGATGATATTGGCGCCGGTGCCGATGAAAACATCGCGACCGATTTTCACGTGTCCCGATACGTGCACGCCAGGAGACAACGTGGAAAAGTCATCGATGCGCACGTCATGACTGACGCTGCAGCCAATGTTGACATGCACATGCTCGCCGAGGGCGATATCCACGGTCAGCACAGCGCCTGCACACACCACGCAGCCCGGACCGAACAGCACGGAACTGGATGCTTCGACGCGCGGATGCACCAAAACGGTCGGCTGCAAGTTGATGCTCGTGCATGCCCTGGCCGCTTTACGACGCAGGGTTGAATCGCCAACCGCAGCCACGAAACGATCACCATCCACGACAACAATCTCATTCAACAGACGCACTTGAATGCCGTTGACCGGACCGTTGGCATAGGCGCTGTCGTCGACCAGAAACACCACCTCAACCAAGCTACCCCAAGCTTGCCGAGCGAGATGCGCGATCTCGCGGCCGTGCCCACCAGCTCCGAATACATACAGACGCTGAACGGCGGATGCTCGTGCAGAAATGGATGGGAGCTCAATCGCTGCCTCCGCACACCCCGCGCACTACTTGCGCAATTTTCTCGGCCGCGTGTGCGGGCAGCGTCGTTCCTGTCGGCAACACGATCACTCGATCCGCGACGAACTGAGTCTGAGGGAGCAAGACACCCGCGTTCGGGAACAGCTCTCGGTAGGGTTTCATTCGGTGGCATCCTGGCCAGAAATATTTTCGGGCCAATACATTTTCAGTGTGCAGCGCGGCCAAAATGGCGTCGCGCCGCTGCACACCGCCTTCCGTCACTTCCAGCACGACGTACTGAAAATTGTTCCGTCCGCTCGGCTCATACTGAAGCAATCGCACGTCAGCGATCCCGTTCAGCGCGAGCCGATACGCTTCATGATTTCGCCGATTGGCCTCGACCACGGTGTCGATGAAGTCGAAATTGGTGAGCCCCATTGCCGCACAAACTTCAACCATCTTCCCATTGGTGCCCGGGTGGATGACGTTGTCGAGTCCCGCGAACCCGAAATTTCGCATCAGGCGCAGCGTTTCGGCCAGTTCATCCTCATTGGTGACGACAGCGCCGCCCTCCAGCGAATTGAAGAACTTGGTGGCATGAAAACTGAGCACTTCCGCACGCCCAAAATTGCCGATCATGCGTCGGCCGTGCGAACAACCGAATGCATGCGCCGCATCGAACAGCAACGTCAACCCATGCTCATCCGCAATCTCCTGCAATGCCTCAACTGGCGCAGGCCGCCCCCAGAGATGAACGCCGATAATCCCCGTGGTGCGCGAGGTGATCATCTGTCGCACCGCATGGGGATCCAGATTGTGGGTAGACGGGTCGATATCAGCGAAGACCGGCGTGATGCCTTGCCAATGAAGGGCGTGTGCCGTGGCGATGAACGTATACGAGGGGACGATCACCTCGCCTGTCATTCCGAGCGCACGAATCGCAATTTCCAACGCGATGGTGCCATTGCACATAGCAACGCAGTGCTTTACGCCCAGATAGTCCGAGACGCGTCTTTCGAATTCCTGAACGAGCGGGCCATTGTTGCTCAGCCAACGCCGATCGAACATCTCGCCGGCAAGACGCAAAAATTGCTCACGGTCGCCGATGTTGGGGCGCCCAACATGCAGAGGCTCTGGAAACATCGGCGCCGCACCGTTGGTCGCCCGGTCGGCGGAGGGTGCCATGGTCTTGTCAGGTGCAGGCAGCATGATTCGCTTCGGACTGAACGAGGCCATAGGTTAGCCGGAATACAAGGCGATTATCGCGCGCTGAATTGCCGCTACAGATGTGATAAGAAAACACCAGTCCAACTTGAGCCAGCCGCATTGTTCGATCGAACCCGCTCCCGTTACAGCGACCGCAGTTTGGTACAACGCGAGACCTATTTTTTTTCGCTGTATCGGATTCTGCAGGCGAGCCTGCTGGCCGGATTGTTGTTCACGCCGTTCGGCCACCAACTGGTCACGGTCAACGAACCGCTGTTCGCGCGTGGCGTTTCGATCGTGTATTTGATTGCCGCGATCGTGCTCCTGTACTGGGGCAGCATCGGTGACCATACCCGGCGCATGCCGGTCTATCTCGGTATCGCTTTCGATATCATCGCGACCCTGCTCACGCTGTACGCAACGTCGAATCTCGACGCCGGTATCGCGACACTGATTCTGATCAATATCGCCAGCGCAGCAACGCTGTTGCCTTATCGCTCGGCCTTCGCGTTCGCGTTGATCGCCGGCGGCGGTGGCTTCATCGAGCGCTCGGTGAGCGCCTTCCTTATTGGCGAAAGCGAACGCAGTATCGGCGAGGTGCTGCTGTTCGCACTCGCCTATGTCGCTGCGGCCGGTCTAAGTCAATTGCTGCGCACCGAGGTGACGCAGCGTCAGATATTGATGGATCGACAGGAATCAGACCTTGCCAGCCTGTCGCAGTTGAACGAACTGATCATTCGACGCATGCGCTCTGGTGTCATCGTCGTCGACGACCGCAACCAAATCCAGCGTATCAACGAGTCCGCCTGGCATCTGCTCGGACAGCCGTCACCGACGCGCAAGGATCTCAATGGCATCAACTCGGCTTTGTCGATGCGCGTGAATGAATGGCGCGCGGGTCATGCCGCTAATTTGCGGCCGCTGTCGCTGGCCGAGGGTCAGCCAGAAGTGATTCCACGCTTCGTCGCAGTGCCGCAATCGGACGCGCACCTGTGCATTGCATTCCTTGAAGACACCTCGCTGATGACGCGCCAGGCCGAGCAACTGACATTGAGCTCACTGGGCCGGCTTTCCGCCAGTATTGCGCATGAGGTGCGTAACCCGCTGGCGGCGATCTCGCATGCGTCGCAGTTGCTGGCCGAGTCCGAGGAGTTTCCGGCATCCGACCGGCGCCTGCTCGAAGTCATCCGCGGCCAATGTCTGCGCATGAACGCGATTGTCGAGAACATTCTGCAGTTGTCGCGGCGCCAGCATTCGAAGCAGGAGCTGGTGCTGTTGCCGCGATGGGCGGAAGCCTTCGTAGAGGAATTCCGCACCGTCCAGCCACTTGGGCAAGACGAACTAAAGCTGGTTGTGCAGGCCGCTGGCGTCTCGTCGATGTTCGACCCTGACCAGTTGCAGCAAGTCGCATGGAACCTCGTCAAGAACGCGCTGCGCTATGGACGCATGCCGAACGAACCGGCGCGCGTCAGCGTGGTCGTCCGCCGGCTGCCCGACACCCAGCAGACCGTACTCGAAGTGACCGATCGCGGCCCCGGCATTCCGGCCAAACAGACTGCACACATCTTTGAACCCTTCTTTACCACCAGCGAAATGGGCACCGGCCTTGGGCTCTACATCGCTCGCCAGTTGTGCGAGACCAATCAGGCCACACTCGATTACCATTCACTGGCCGGCGGCGGCAGTTGTTTCCGCATCAGCTTCCACGGCCAACCCGGCACCGACATCGCCTGACCGACATGGAATGACGCCACGATGAGTCGCCAGACTGCTCTTGTCATCGACGACGAACCCGATATCCGCGAACTGCTGGTGATGACGCTGACGCGCATGGGTCTTGCGGTCGATACCGCCGCGACCCAAGCCGAGGCGATGGCGCGGCTTGCTGAACATGCGTACGACCTCTGCTTTACCGATATGCGTCTGCCCGACGGCAATGGTCAGGACATCGTCGCGCACGTCGCCAAACACCACCCGCAGACGCCGATCGCGATGATCACCGCATTCGGCAATGTCGACGCGGCCGTTAACGCACTCAAGGCCGGCGCCTTCGACTTCGTCTCCAAACCCGTCGATCTCGCGGTGTTGCGCCGCCTGGTCCAGACCGCGCTTAAGCTCGGCGAGGAACGCAAGGCCGAAACCCAAGGCTCGAACGACAAGTTGATCGGCCAATCGGCCGCGATGCAATCGGTGCGCGCCACGATCGCGAAAGTCGCGCGCAGCCAAGCGCCGGTCTACATCCGTGGTGAATCGGGCACCGGTAAAGAGCTGGTCGCGCGCATGATCCACGAACTCGGCCCACGCGCAGCCGGCCCGTTCGTGCCAGTGAACTGCGGCGCGATTCCATCCGAATTGATGGAATCCGAATTCTTCGGCCACAAGAAAGGCAGCTTCACCGGCGCTGCCACCGACAAGGAAGGCCTGTTCCAGGCCGCTGCCGGTGGCACCCTGTTCCTCGATGAAGTCGCCGACCTGCCGATACACATGCAAGTGAAGCTACTGCGCGTCATCCAGGAAAAGGCGCTGCGCGCGGTTGGCTCGACCACCGAAGTGCCGATCGACGTGCGCGTACTCAGTGCCACTCACCGCGATTTGTCCAAATTGGTCGACCAGGGGCAGTTTCGGCAAGACCTGTTTTACCGCATCAATGTCATCGAGGTAAAAGTGCCGCCGCTGCGCGAGCGCGCCGAGGACATCCCGATGCTGGCCGAGCATTATCTTGACCGCATTGCCCCGGAATGGGGCATCGAGCGCCCACAAGTGTGTGAAACGGCGCTCAAGGCATTGATGCTTTACGGTTTCCCGGGCAATGTTCGCGAACTGGAGAACATCCTCGAACGCGCCGTCGCAATGTGCGAAGACAACCGCATTGAAGTCGATGACCTGCGCCTGCCGGAACCGAGTTGCGCGGATACCGCATCGGCCTTGGATGCCCTCAAGGCCACCTCAAGGGGTGGTGCGTCGGCGACGGACGCCAGTGGCACGGCCAATCTCGTGGACTACATTGACAGTCTCGAACGCGATGCCATCGTCAAGGCGCTCGAAGAATGCCGGTACAACAAGACCAAGGCCGCCACGAAGCTCGGCATCACCTTCCGGGCATTGCGTTACAAGTTGAAAAAGCTGGAGATTGAATGATGACTATTCGCAGCTTGAATCGTTGGCAAGCGTCCGCTGGCCACTTCAGTTTCAGCCTGGCGCTGGGGCTGGCGATATTCACGCTGTTCCGCTTCATTTGGTACCCCGGCGCCCTGTTTCCCTTGGGCGGCGCCGGCAAGTTGCTTTTCCTGGTCGTAGGAATAGATGTCGTTCTAGGGCCATTGTTGACGCTGATCGTCTTCCATCCAAAGAAGAAGTCGCTGATCTGGGACCTTGCCGTCATTGTGGCGGTTCAGTTGGGAGCACTCGGCTACGGCGTCTGGGTGATGGCACAGTCCAGGCCGGTTTATCTCGTGGGCGCAATCGATCGATACGAACTCGTCACCGCCAACAACATTCATCCGGATGAACTGGCCGCTGCTGCACAGCCAGAATGGAAGTCGTTGTCGTGGTTCGGGCCGGTGGTGGTTGGCACCAAGGCACCCGACAACCCCACCGAACGGATTGACCAAGCACTCGCCGCCTTGAACGGAGGTCCCGACCTTGCACAGTTGCCAAGGTATTTTGTTCCGCTATCTGCCATTGCGGACAAATTGGTAGAGAAATCAAGGCCTTTGGCCGATTACGAAACCATTGCACGCGAACACATCACTGAATTGCGGCGGTGGCTCAAGGCAAATGGCATCGACGAGTCAAGCGTTGCCGTGCTGCCACTCAAGGCCCGACTCGGCGTCGGCGCTGTTCTGATCGACCGCAACACCGCAATTCCACTGAGGACGGCCACTTTTGATGGATACGCGACCCCAAATAGCGGTCCGGCGGACAACGCCGAGCCGACGCGGTAGTCGAAGTGCCAACTCCATCACACTCGATAATGCAAGGGTTGCCCATTGGCATAGCCTATGCTTCTATCTCGTTGCACGGTCGCCGTGCTGGCCCGAGGGCCAGGGATCAAGGCCAACTGCCAGTCCCGCGAACGTGGAAATTGTTAGCTAGCCAACTTACTAGGGGTTCCCCATGAAGAAGACTCAACAAGGCTTTACCCTCATCGAACTGATGATCGTCGTCGCCATCATCGGCATTCTCGCCGCGATCGCTCTGCCGGCCTATCAGGACTACACGATCCGCGCTCGCGTATCGGAATTGATCTTGGCAGCCAGCGCGGCCCGTACCTGCATCACTGAAGCTTCACAGCTTGGGTTGGCCGCTACCCGTGGCAGCTGCGTCGCACCGGGCATCGGTGGATTTGTTTCGGCCGCGACTTTTGTCGGAGCCGCCATTCAGATCACCGGCAATGCGTCTGCAGGCTCACAGGTCATCACGCTTACGCCGACATGGGACGGCGTTTTGGGCTCCGTCACTTGGGCTTGCACCGCGTCGGTTCCGCGCTACGCACCGCAGTCCTGCGGCTGATCCCGCTGCAACATCGGTGCTTTCCGCGCCGCGTAAAAGCGCCCCTCTCCGGAGGGGCGTTTTTTTGGTTCATTGTCAACCCATGCCGCCGCCAACCCGTCCAGAGTGAACCCATCAACAGGCGGCCAGACGCACTACTACCGCCCAATCGGATCGAAAAGTAAGGCCAAATTTGGCAACCAGCATTCTTCGATCCATCCGGTCGGTATCGATCGACTCGCAATCTCGGGAAGATCCACGTTTTGGCACGTGAATTGCTGGTTACCATCCAGCGACATTTCGAGATCACTGCACATTCTGGTGCTGACCGGTTGTCCGCTTTGACCATGAGGCAGCAACAATGAAAAATCAAGACGGTTTCACATTGATCGAACTGATGATCGTGGTTGCCATCATCGGCATTTTGGCCGCGATCGCGTTGCCGGCCTATCAGGACTACACCATTCGCTCACGCGTTTCCGAACTGATCATTGCCGCGAGTGCCTCACGAAACTGCGTCATTGAGGCATCGCAGAATGCGTTCGTTGCTACTCGCGGAACTTGTCAGCCGCCGGGGATTGGTGGATTCGTCTCATCCGCGACAATTTCTGCCGTTGGCGTAATTGAAGTGACCGGCACTGCAGATGCGGGCAGTCAAGTCATTTCGCTGACACCGACGTATGACGCGACGCTCGGCTCTGTCACCTGGTCCTGCGGCGCAACTATTCCCCGCTACGCGCCGCAATCGTGCGGATGACACGCCGTCACCTCTCTTCGGAATTTTGGACTGAACTTTCTTCTGGCGCCACAAGCCCTGCCTGAAACAACATTTCAAACAGTCCAATGACCTGCGCTGGTGAGACGTCAAATTCGTCAGACCAGTCACTCAAGGTGAAACCGGCAGCCTGCGCGCTGCCGAGATGACGAAGTAGACGCACCGCCCATGATTGACTCGTGGGGATACCGATACGAACGGTCACTCGGTCACCGCTGACCAGCGCGCATTGCTGGACGCCATCGACTTCCGCCGCGAATAGGATCGCTGAACCCTTCGGCAAACGCGGGCGGCTGTCCATTCGCCAACCCGCGTTCGCAAGTACCGGTTCACCAGAGAACAGCGCCCGAACGTCCGCCCAGTCGATGGCCTTGATCGATTGCAGTTGACTGGTCCGCGATTGCACCGGCGCAATGATGTCGGTGGCTGCACGGCGACACTGATCCACGAAGATCGCGACCGCCATACATTCCAGTAGTCGCCAACCGTCGTCATAAAACGCGCCTTGCCGCGACAGGGTTTTTTCAAAGTCGTGCCGCAAAACCTCAGCATCGAACGGCAAGTCATTCTGGCCAAGATACTTCTCGATGAACGGCCCGGCGACACGCCGGAACATCTCGAACACCATGATCTGGATAGATCGTTGATCGTCGGTGCTGACGAAGGGCACCTTTGGATGATTTCGGTCATATGTCGGCGCACGACGAACCAACGCATCCCGCACGATCGACTTGTTCCAGAACAACTCTGGATGCAATGACGCCGGAACCGACGCCAGCAACTCGACCAGATGGTGGTCTAGAAATGGAACCCTTGCTTCGAGACTTTGCGCCATGCTGGTGCGGTCTTCGTGCCACAGGTTGTAGCACTGCAATTGATTGATCTGAAGCCGCATGAAGCGGTGATAGGGCTCGATTTCAGCATTGGAAGGCGGCCGGGCAAGTGCGGTGAATCGGTCCGGCATGCCCGCCGCAACGGCAGCTGCCAGCCGCAGTCCCGGCTGCACCTCTTCCTCCAGATATTGCGTCCAATCTGCGCGAGGGCGATCGATGCGATGCGAATATCCGCCCGCGAATTCATCCGCACCCTGCCCGAGCAACACGACTTTCAGTTGCGGGCACTCGCGTCGCGCGAAGCGATGCAGTTCTTCCTTGAGAATCCACTCCGGATTGAAGCGCGGCGAGTCCATCATCGCGACCGATTGCTCAAGGCGCGCCAGATCGAACTGAATGTCGTCAAGAAATGTTCGGAAATCAAACAGAACGGGATGCCACGGAACACCCAGTGCCGTCGTCAGTCGTCGTGCGGACTCCACATCGCCAGCGCGAAACGAGGTCCGCTCGACCACAGTGAAACAAGCCAGATCGGCTTGATGCCGAGCAGCGGTCGCCGCGATCAACGACGAATCGATGCCACCGCTGAGGTGCAGTCCGACGGGCACATCAGCGAGCAGATGCGACACGATGGCCTTTTCGACACGCTCGTCATAGGCCTCCCGATAGGCGCGCGCGTCGTTCCCGAAAGGCGCGCTCGCAACATGGTCGTCGATTCGCCAATAGGCCTCACTGCAGACCGCATTGGCATCGACCATCAAATAGTGCCCGCCGGGAAGATGCTCCACACCACGAATATACGTCGGCACCGGTGTTCGCATCAGGAAAGTGGGTTGCACCAACGCATTCCAATCCAGGTCGCGCGGACACTGCGGGTGCATCATGAGCGCCTTCAACTCGGAGCCAAACAACAAGCCGTCAGGCAGCCTCACGACATACAAAGGTTTGATACCCATGCGATCACGAGCGAGCACTAACTGGCGCGCCTCGCGGTCCCAGATCAACAGTGCGAACATGCCGTCCAGTTTCGTCAGCGCCGAAATGCCCTCCCGTTCGTAGAGATGCATCGGCACCTCCGAATCGGAATGAGTCGCGAACAGATGGTCCGCATCAAAACTGCGGCGCAGCGCCAAATGGTTGTAAATCTCGCCGTTGACGACGGTAAGCAAATTGCCGCGTGCGTTGGGGATCGGCTGCTGCCCGCCGCTCAGGTCGATGATTGAAAGCCGGCGAAAAACCAGCGAAAGCGTACCGTCGTCGTAGATCTGCTCATCGTTCGGACCGCGGTGTGCGATTGCATTACCCATTTGGGCAAGAATCGCCGCGCGGGCCACTGGATCAAGGCGCGTCGCCCCGAAAGCGACGAATCCGGCAAATCCACACATCAAGTTCTCCTAGAAAGAGCCGAGGGACGCGTCGCTGGTGATCGAAAGCAGCTCTGACTGCGAACAGGGCCAAAGACATAGCCCAACATTCCGAAGTATTGGATGAACGCGCTATCCTGTTTGCGGTAAAGTCTAGCCGGTTCCTTGAAGGACTCGATCCATGGCCACGCCCAGCTCCAATTCGCTCGCAGGCATGCCCGGCATTGCCCGACGACTGGCGGCCGAAGGCATCGTGCCGGAGGACGTCGCGCGCAAGGCCGTCGAAGAGTCTTCCAAGCAGAAGATCCCGCTGGTCAGCTATTTTGTCCAGAATGGCATTGCGCCTGCCGCAGCAGTTGCGAATGCCGCGTCGATCGAGTTCGGTATTCCGCTTGTGGATGTCCGCGCCATCGATCCACGTGCGATGCCGATCAAATTGGTCGAGGAAAAACTGATCCAAACGCATAAGGCGCTGCCGTTGTGGAAGCGCGGCAACCGGCTGTTCGTAGGGATCTCTGACCCGACCAACCTGCGCGCATTGGATGACATCAAGTTCGCGGCAAATATGCCGGTCGAGCCGATCTTGGTGCCCGAAGATACGCTCGAGCGCATGATCGACACCGCACTGGCCGGGGCCGATCAGTTGAATGCGGGCGGCGATGACGATGACGAGGGCCTGGTCGATCTGGAATCCGAGAGCGGCGACCTCGATGACGAAGGCAGCGGCGGGTCGGGTGTCGATGCGGGTGGCGACGACACGCCGGTCGTGCGCTTCGTCAACAAGGTGCTGCTGGATGCGCTGAAACGTGGTGCGTCGGACATCCACTTCGAGCCGTTCGAGACCTCGGTGCGCGTGCGCCTGCGTATCGACGGGATGCTGCGCGCGGTCGCGAACGCACCGGTCAAACTGTCCCCGCGTATCTCCGCCCGACTCAAGGTCATGTCCGGTCTCGACATCGCAGAGCGACGTGTGCCGCAGGATGGGCGTATCAAGCTCAATATTTCCAAGACCAAGTCGATCGACTTCCGCGTCTCGACTTGCCCAACCCTGTTCGGTGAAAAGGTCGTGCTGCGTATCCTCGATGCGTCAGCGGCCAAACTCGGCATCGAAAAACTGGGCTACGAAGAAGAGCAGCGCAAGTTGTTTCTGGATGCGATCCAGAAGCCCTATGGCATGGTGCTGGTGACCGGGCCGACCGGCTCCGGCAAGACCGTCTCGCTGTACACCGGCCTGAATATCCTGAACACCGAGGCGGTGAATATCTCGACTGCCGAGGATCCGGTGGAAATCCGCGTATTCGGCATTAACCAAGTACAGCAGAACGTCAAAAAAGGCATGACCTTCGCGGCTGCATTGCGCTCATTCCTGCGCCAAGATCCGGACATCATCATGGTCGGCGAGATCCGCGATCTTGAAACAGCGGAAATCGCGATCAAGGCTGCGCAGACCGGGCACTTCGTACTGTCGACTCTGCATACCAACGACGCACCACAAACGATTGCGCGCCTGATGAACATGGGCATCGCCCCATACAACATCACGTCTGCGGTCACACTGATTACCGCACAGCGCCTCGCGCGCCGACTGCATGACTGCAAGCGTCCGCTCAAGATTCCAAAAGAAGCGCTGTTGGCGGAAGGCTTCCGACCGGAAGATATCGATACGATGACGATCTACGAAGCAGTAGGCTGCAGTGGCTGCAATGAAGGTTACAAGGGTCGCGTCGGCAACTATCAGGTCATGCCGATGATCGACGAGATTCAGGCCATTATTCTTTCCGGCGGCAACGCCAACCAGATCGCCGAAGTCTCCCGTCGCATTGGCATCAACGATCTGCGTCAGTCGGCACTGAAAAAGTGCAAGGATGGATTTACAAGCCTTGCCGAGATCAACCGCGTGACCAAGGACTAAGCCATGGCAACTGCGACCGCAACCAAGACTGCAACTCGAAAAGCTCCTGCGCCTGTTCAACGTGGCGAGACCATGCCCGTATTCAAATGGGAAGGTACCGACAAGCGCGGAAAGAAGATGCACGGCGAGGTTCGCGCAAAAAACGTGAATCTGGCGAAGGCCGATCTACGCAAGCAAGGGATCAATCCGAGCAAGGTCGCCGAGCGAAAAGCCGGCTTGTTTGCGAAGCGGGGCAAAATCACCGCGCAGGACATCGCGACCTTCAGCCGCCAGATCGCGACGATGATGGCGTCCGGCGTGCCCATGGTGCAGGCCTTCGAATTGATTGCCTCCGGCACGAAGAATGCCGCTCTGGCGAACATGCTGAACGCGATCAAATCCGATATCGAGGGCGGCTCCAGCCTGCATGAAGCGATCGGCCGTCACCCGCTGTATTTCGACGAGCTGTATCGCAACCTCGTCAAGGCGGGCGAGTCGGCGGGCGTCCTCGATACCGTTTTGGATACCGTCGCAAGCTACAAGGAAAATATCGAAGCACTGAAAGGAAAGATCAAGAAAGCGCTGTTTTATCCTGCGGCAGTCATCGCCGTCGCGATTATTGTCAGCGCCGTGCTGCTGATTTTTGTCGTCCCACAATTCAAGACGGTATTTGCGAGTTTTGGCGCCGACCTGCCGGCCTTCACGTTGTTGGTATTGGGCATGTCCGAGTTCGTCGTCGGTTATTGGTGGGCGATTCTCTTAATCGCCATGGGCGCGGGATATGCATTTGTCGAGGCATATCGGCGCTCCAACGCCATGCAACACCTAATCGCTCGTATCTTGCTCAAATTGCCGGTCATCGGCGGCATTTTGCACGCCTCGGCTGTGGCGCGTTTCGCGCGTACCTTGGCGCTGACTTTCAAGTCGGGCGTGCCGCTGGTGGAGGCGCTGGAAACCGTGGCTGGAGCCACCGGCAACATCATCTATTCCCAAGCGGTCCTGAAAATGAAGGAAGACGTCGCCGTCGGCTACTCGCTGGCGATTTCGATGCGCCAAGTCAACCTGTTCCCGACCATGGTCGAACAAATGACTTCGATCGGCGAAGAAGCGGGTGCCCTCGATACCATGCTGTTCAAGGTCGCTGAGTTCTACGAGCGTGAGGTCAATAACGCGGTCGATACGCTCACAAGCCTGCTCGAACCCTTCATTATCGTCATTATCGGCAGCATGGTCGGCAGTCTCGTGATCGCCATGTATCTGCCGATCTTCAAGCTCGGCGCGGTGGTTTGATCGCTCATGCTTGCGTTTGACTGGTTGTTCGCAAATACGGCGGCCTTGGTGGCCGCCGTATTTGTTTTGGGCCTGGTGATCGGCAGCTTCCTGAATGTCGTGATTCTGCGTACGCCGCCGCGCTTGGAATTCGCGTGGAAGCGCGAGGCCCGCGAGATTCTGGAGTTACCGGAAACCCAAGACACACCGCCGCCCGGTCTGGTCGCGGATCGTTCGCGCTGCCCCAAGTGCGGGCATCAGTTGTCTTGGTACGAGAATATTCCGGTGCTGAGTTATGCGGCACTACGCGGTCGGTGTCGGTCGTGCAAGGCACCGATCTCGATTCAGTATCCGCTGGTGGAACTGCTGACCGGCGTCGCCTCTGCCGCGGTCATCTGGCACTTCGGCTCGGGCTGGGAAGGCGGCATTGCACTGCTGCTGACTTGGGTTCTTATTGCCGCCTCGGGCATCGATTTCCGCACCACTCTGCTGCCGGATCAGTTCACCTTGCCGGCACTGTGGCTCGGTTTACTATCCGCTGCGACCGCATCACTGTACGTGTCCCCGGCACAGGCCATTTGGGGCGCCGCGCTCGGTTATATGAGCCTGTGGAGCGTCTATTGGTTGTTCAAGTTGGTCACCGGCAAGGAAGGCATGGGTTTCGGTGACTTCAAACTGCTGGCCGCGCTCGGCGCGTTCGTCGGCCCACAAGGCTTGATTCCAGTTGTCCTGATGTCGTCCTTGGTGGGCGCCGTAATCGGCAGTGCGATGCTGATTGCCAAAGGCCGCGATCGGCAGACACCGATTCCGTTCGGCCCCTTCCTCGCGATCGCCGGTTGGCTGCAGTTCCTCTACGGTGACTGGATTATCGCAACCTACAAACACACGATGGGTCTTTACTGAGCCATGGCGGTGTTCGTGATTGCGCTCTCTGGCGGCGTCGCGTCGGGCAAGACCGCGGTCAGCGATCGCTTACGTTTACTCGGCGCAACGATTTTCGATGCCGACCAAGTTAGCCGCGACGTCGTCGCACTCGGCACATCGGGCTTGACAGAGATCACTGCGCGCTTCGGCCCATCGGTGTTGCAAGCGGACGGCTCGCTCAATCGCCGCGCCATGCGCGAACGCATTTTTGCGAGCACCGACGACCGCCACGTACTGGAGTCGATCGTTCATCCGCGCGTGCGCGAAGCGTTAAAGCGCGGCGCCGAAGCCGGCGACGGTATCGTCGTGTTGGCGATCCCTTTGCTGGTCGAGAGCGGGCACTACGACTGGGTCAATCGCACGGTGATGGTCGATGCACGCGCAGCGATCCAGCAGACACGCCTCATGCAACGCGACCGGATCGACGCCGAGCTCGCACAGAAGATGATTTCGGCGCAGGCTCCGCGTTCACGCCGACTGGCAATCGCCGATGAGGTCATCGCGAACGACGGTACGCTGGCGCAATTGCAATCTCGTATCGACGCAGCCTGGATTGGCTGGCAGGCCGCGTTCACCAGAAAGCACTGATCCCGGCCACACCCAACGCACCTTGCTGACGCGCCTCCGTCACATCCTCGGGACCGAGGCCACCCAAAGCGTAGGCTGGTAAATCTCCGCGCATCAACAGCGACTGAAATCCGTTCCATCCGATCGGCGTTGCCAACGGATGCGAGGGCGTCGCCCGAACCGGCGAGATCACCACGAAGTCGGCACCGATCGCTTCCGCTTGTGCGAGCTCCTGCGCATCATGCACCGAGGCGGCAACTAGGAAATTTGCCGCACACGAGAGTGATGATGGGGCCGTCGATCGCAGTCGTGCCGCGTTCAAATGAACACCGTCGGCGCCGAGTTCGAGCGCGAGTTCCGGGGTGGCATTGAGCAATAGCCGGGCGCCGTGGGCGTGCGCCAGCGTGCGCAGCGTGATCGCCGCCTCTCGATACTTCGCGGCAGCCAACGAGGGCGCGCGCCATTGCAGCAAGCCGATACCGCGACGAAGCCCATCCTTGATCTGGGCAAGGTAGTGTTCCGATACTTCGCTGCCAGGGTCCGGCGTGATCGCGTAGCGGGCTGGCCACCCAGCGGCACGGCAAATCGGCACATCGGCTTCACATAACGGCAGTGTCGATGCCTCCTGTGGATGTCGCCAGATCAGCGCGCTGTGCTCGTTCGCGACGGCTTCACCAAGCCATGCAGATACTCGCCAAGCATCCAGCACGAGCGTGCCGAACGACCGCTGTCGCCGTACGCACATGAAGCGCGATGCCGAGACGATGTCGATGCCAAGTTCTTCGTGTAGTTCGCGGCGCAGTGCATCGAAGCCCGACTCGCCCAATTCGATCTTGCCGCCGGGAAATTCCCACAAACCGGCGTGTTGCTTTCCAGCCGGACGCTGCGCGAGCAACACCCGCCCCGAAGCATCTTCCAGAATGGCAGCGACGACCAGCATGCTGCGATCGCCGCTGCGTCAGTGCTGCATCAGGCCAGTTGGCCGTGGCACTGCTTGAATTTCTTGCCCGAACCACAGGGGCAGGGATCGTTGCGTCCGACCTTCGGCAAATTTGCGGCAGCAGCCGCCATCGCCTGCGCCTGCTCGGCTTCCTCGTCAACGCCGTAGCTGCCGGTGTCGGGATGCTGGAACGCCATGCTTTGCTGTTGCTGGCGTGCCTGCGCCTGCTGCTGCTGATCCATGCGCGTAACCTCGTCCTCACTCTGTACACGCACGCGCGCAAGAATTGTCACCGTTTCCTGCTTCACGCGATCGAGCATCTGTGTGAACAGTTCGAACGCCTCGCGCTTGTATTCCTGCTTCGGCTGTTTCTGCGCATAACCGCGCAAATGAATGCCTTGGCGCAAGTAATCCATATTGGCAAGATGGTCGCGCCATTGCGTATCCAGCACGCGCAGCAGGAAGTGTTTTTCGACCGCACGCATGAACTCGCTGCCCATGGTCGCCTCCTTCTCGCGGAAGTAGCGGTCGACGTCTTCCTGCACCTTCTCGACCAAGGTCGATTCTTCCAAATCTTCGTGCGCGTCGAGATGGCGCTTCACATCGATTTGAATGCCGAGATCGGTCGCCAGTGCATGTTCGAGCGCAGGAATATCCCACTGGTCGGCAATGCTGTTTACCGGCACGAAACGGCGTGCGAGTCCTTCGACCACATCGATTCGCAAACTGTCGACGGTGTCCTTAATGTCGTTTGGTTCCAGTAGTTCGTTCCGTTGCGAGTAAATCACCTTGCGCTGATCATTCGCGACGTCATCGTATTCCAGCAAGCTTTTGCGAACATCGAAGTTGTGCGCCTCGACCTTGCGCTGTGCCTTTTCAATTTGACGCGAAACCATGCGGTCTTCGAGCGCGTCGTCATCCTTCATCCCGAAAATCTGCATCCACTTCGTCACCCAGTCCGGGGCGAAGATACGCATCAAGTTGTCTTGTAATGACAGGAAGAAGCGACTCGATCCGGCATCGCCCTGGCGTCCGGAGCGACCACGCAACTGATTGTCGATACGGCGCGACTCGTGGCGCTCGCTACCGATGATGTGCAGGCCGCCGGCAGCGAGTACTTCGTCATGACGCTTTTGCCATTCTGCCTTGATCATGGCGCGATCGGCATCGCTGGCATCCGCTGGAAGCAGCGCCAATTCGGCGTCGAGGTTGCCGCCAAGCACGATGTCAGTACCACGACCTGCCATATTGGTCGCGATCGTCACCGCACCCGGACGCCCAGCCTGCGCGACGATGTGTGCTTCACGTTCATGCTGTTTCGCGTTCAACACTTGGTGCGGGATACGCGCCGCTTCAAGGCGCTCGCCGAGCATTTCCGACACCTCGATTGAGGTCGTGCCGACCAGCACCGGTTGCTTCCGCGCATGACACACCTTGATGTCCTCGATGATCGCCGTCCATTTAGCGTCGGTCTTCAGGAATACCAAATCCGGGTGGTCTTTGCGCACCATCGGTCGATGCGTCGGAATTACCGCGACTTCGAGTCCGTAAATCTGCTGGAACTCGTAGGCTTCGGTATCGGCGGTGCCAGTCATGCCCGCCAACTTTTTGTACAGGCGGAAATAGTTCTGGAAAGTGATCGAAGCCAGCGTATGGTTCTCGCGCTGGATCGGCACGCCTTCCTTGGCCTCGACCGCTTGATGCAAGCCATCGGACCAGCGGCGACCAGCAAGCGTGCGGCCGGTGAACTCGTCGACGATGATCACTTCACCATCGCGCACGATGTAATCAACATCGCGCTGGTACAGGTTGTTTGCACGCAGGGCGGCATTGAGATGATGCACGACCATGATGTTGTGGGCGTCGTACAGACTGTCTTCCGCGCCGATGATGCCGGCTGCGCGCATCAACTTTTCCGAGTGCTCCATGCCGGCTTCTGACAGGTGCACCTGTTTATGCTTTTCGTCGACGAAGAAGTCGCCCTCACCTTCCTCGGTCTTCTGGCGCGAGAGCTTCGGTACGACTGCATTCACACGCAGATAAAGTTCCTGCGATTCGTCCGCTGGGCCGGAAATGATCAATGGCGTGCGCGCTTCGTCGATCAGGATCGAATCGACCTCGTCGACGATTGCGTAGAACTGACCGCGCTGGTGGCGATCGTCCGCTGCCAACGCCATGTTGTCGCGCAGATAGTCGAAGCCGTACTCGTTATTGGTGCCGTAGGTGATGTCAGCGGCATAGGCGGCGCGCTTGTCCGCCGGATTCATGTTCGGATAAACAACGCCGACGGAAAGACCGAGCCAGTTGTAGACGCGACCCATCCAAGCGGCATCGCGCTTGGCCAAGTAATCGTTCACGGTGACCACATGCACGCCCTTGCCGGCGAGCGCGTTCAGGTACACCGGCAAGGTACCGACCAAGGTCTTGCCCTCGCCGGTACGCATTTCCGCAATCTTGCCCTGATGCAGGACCATGCCACCAATCAACTGCACATCGTAATGACGCATGCCGAGCACCCGCGTCGCAGCTTCGCGCATCACCGCGAATGCCTCGGGGAGTACCGCGTCCAGCGTTTCACCATTCTCGATGCGGATTTTGAACTCGGCGGTCTTGGCCTGGAGTTCGGCGTCAGCGAGTTGTTGCATCCGCGGCTCAAGCGCGTTGATTTGCTGCTTGGTCTTTTCGTAGCCCTTGAGCAGGCGTTCATTACGGCTGCCGAACAGGCGGGTCAGGATCTGATTGAACATGGTCTCAACGCGTAAGGTGTGGAATCCGGAAACGAGAAGGCCGCCTGGGCAGGCGGCCCCACGAAAACTTCACGTTTGGGGTCGGTCGCGACAATTACAAGCGCGATCAACCTGGTTGGCGCACGAATTCGTTCGGATTGACGACTCGGCCGTCGCGCCAGACTTCGAAGTGTACATGCGTTCCGGTCGATCGCCCGGTCGAGCCGACCTTGCCGATCACATCACCATCACGAACCGGATCGCCCACTGCGACAAGATTCTTCGAGTTATGACCGTAGCGGGTGACGTAACCATTGCCGTGATCGATTTCGATCGTGTTGCCATAGCCTGACTTGACGCCGGCGAACGACACCACGCCCGAGCCGACCGCCAAAATTTCGGTGCCGTAATCGCCGTCGAAATCGATACCTGGATGGAAGTCCGCTGCGCCAGAAAATGGATCAGATCGGCGACCGTAAGGCGATGAGATATAGCCGGCGCGCACCGGCGTACCGGACGGCATCAGGCTGGCGTCGAGTTCGCGACCGGCAAGCAATTCCTCCAACACGCTGAGCTGACGCGACTGCGATGCCAACTGGCGCTCAAGACGACCAATTTCCGTCGAGATCTGCGCCGGTGCTGAGGTCATCATCAAGCCGCCACTCTCCGGGCCGCCGATATCCGGTTCAGAACCGAAGTTGAACTCGCCGTCGTCAATCTTGCCCAACTTCGCCAATCGACCACCGAGCGCATTCAGTCGGGTAGTTTCGGCCTGAATACGGCCAATGCGCAGCGTCAACGCATTCATGTCGCGCGAGACGACATCGTTCAGTCGCTCGACTTCACCTTGCTGCTGGACCAGTTCATGGCGTGTGCCAGTCAATTGGTCGCGCAAATGGCGCGGCCCGATGAAGGCAGCGCCGAACCACGCACCCAGCGCGAACAGCCCGAACACAACTGCGCCCAAGGCGATACCGGCCGCCGTGCGCACGCGCTTGTCCGACAGGCTGAATACGCGCGTACCGGCATCGGGTTTGGCGACAATGATGATGTTCATTCGTTTAACCTGTCGGTATGGCCATGCTTCCGGAACCGAACTGCAAGTCTCTCGCCCATGTCATTGACGCATCGCGTCAGGCACGGTCGCCCTCATTGCACTCGTTGATCGAACGCGCCGCACTCTTGCAGCAGCTCGATTCCCGTTTGCGTCGCCAGCTTTCCGAACCTTGGGCGACGTGGTTTTGCGTCGCCAACGTGCGTTCGGAAACGCTGGTGTTGGTCACCGGCCAGCCGGCGGTGGCGGCAAGACTGCGCACCGAGCAGTCGCGATTACTCGCGCTTGCTGCCGCATTCTGGCCGGTACCGCTGACCAAACTGGTGGTAAAAACGGCGCCTGAGTTCTCCGTTCCATCGGAAACACCCGCGAAACCGCTTTCCCCTGCCGCTGCAAAGCACCTTAGTGCCGCAGCAGCCGCGACAACGGATCCCGAACTTCGGGAACTGTTATCGCGTTTGGCATCCCTTGCCGAATAGTGCTTCCTGCGCCGATTTTCCGGCGTGCCGCACACGGCGGCCTCGATTCAAACTCTTGTCAAATTCTTGCGTGCGCCCTCAGATCGCCTGCGCTGGATGCGCGTAGGAAATCGGCGCCTCCGCCGAGTCGTTGAACGTAATCTCTTCCCAAGCCTTGCTATCCGCCACCAGCGTACGCAACAACTGATTGTTCAACTGATGTCCTGACTTGTAACCATAAAAGGCGCCGATCAGGCTGTGGCCGAGCAGGTAAAGATCACCGATCGCGTCGAGGATCTTGTGCTTTACGAATTCATCCTCGTAGCGCAGGCCGTCTTCGTTCAAGACACGGTAATCATCCAATACGACGGCATTGTCCATGCTGCCGCCGAGTACGAGATTGCGCTCGCGCAACATCTCGATATCACGCATAAACCCGAACGTACGGGCGCGACTGACTTCCTTGACGAACGACGTCGTCGAAAAATCGATCTCGGCCGACGACGTCTTGCGGGTGAAGATCGGGTGATCGAAGTCGATCGTGAATCCGACCTTGAAACCGTCGAATGGATCGAATCGTGCCCACTTGTCGCCGTCACGGACAGTGACCGATTTCTTGATGCGAATGAAGCGCTTGGCGACGTTTTGCTCTTCGATTCCAGCAGACTGCAGCAGAAATACGAAAGGTCCAGCGCTGCCGTCCATGATCGGCACTTCGGAAGCACTGACGTCGACATAGGCATTGTCGATCCCGAGACCGGCCATCGCTGACAGCAAATGCTCGACCGTCGAGATGCGCACACCATCCTTGAGCAGCGTGGTCGACATCGCGGTCGCACCGACGTTTTCCGCACACGCCTTGATGTCGACAGGCTCGGCCAGATCGACGCGGCGAAACACGATGCCAGCATCAGGAGCCGCCGGACGTAAGGTCAGATAAACCTTTTGACCAGTGTGAATGCCGACACCGGTTGCGCGGATGACGTTCTTCAGAGTGCGTTGCTTGATCATGCGAAGGAAAACCTCGTCCGCGGGACGTCGTATTCCGGCAACCTTAGCATGATGATTTCTGCCCTTGGAACCGGGCCGCCAGCGAAAAGACATTACTTTGTTGTGTTTTTACAACATAGGTCGGCCACAGACGGGAGGCTGAGCCCCGGGCTGCGGCGACAGCTCGGGGCGGAGGCAGGTTTCCCGTCCGGGCGGACGTGCCGCCCTCGCTGGGTTGTTAGTCAGCCTGGCGGCGCAGGAAAGCCGGGATGTCGAGATAGTCGTCCACTGGTGCTGGTGCACGCGCGCTGTCCCCGGCACCGACGGCTTGTGCCGTCGCCGCAGCGGAAACCGACGATGCGCGCCCGCCCATGCCCGCGACCATGCGCGCCGGCTGCGGGTAGTCGGTTTCGACAGGACGTTGACGATTCACCAAGCTCACGCGCGGCGGGTGAGTGACCGCGGTCGCCACCGGCACCGTCATTCGCGCGGGCTGCACGCGGTTCAGGCCAGTCGCCACCACCGTCACACGGATCTCGTCGTGCATATCCGGATCAAGCACGGTGCCCATGACCACGGTCGCGTCCTCGGCCGCAAACCCGGAAATGGTGCGACCGATCTCGTCGAACTCGCGCATGCTCAGGTCCAGGCCAGCGGTAACATTCACCAGAATGCCGCAGGCGCCGGACAGATTGATGTCCTCAAGCAGCTTGTTGTTCACCGCGAATTCGGCGGCGGCGGTGGCGCGATCGTCGCCGCGCGCAACGCCGGTGCCCATCATCGCCATGCCCATCTCGGACATGACCGTGCGTACATCGGCGAAGTCGACATTGATCAAGCCCGGCCGGGTAATCAGATCGGCAATACCTTGGACCGCGCCCAGCAGCACATCATTGGCCGATTTGAACGCTGACAACAGCGAAGTCTCGCGACCAAGGACGGAGAGCAGCTTTTCGTTCGGGATGGTGATCAGGGAGTCGACATATTGCGACAGCGCTTCGATGCCGACGCGCGCAATCTCTTGACGCTTGCGGCCCTCGAACGGGAATGGTTTGGTGACCACCGCGACGGTCAGGATGCCCATTTCTTTCGCAAGTTGCGCAACCACCGGTGCCGCACCGGTTCCGGTACCGCCACCCATGCCGCAGGTGATGAAGACCATGTCGGCGCCGGTCAGGATTTCGCGCATGCGCTCGCGATCTTCCATCGCCGCCTGCTTGCCGACTTCCGGGTTGGCACCGGCGCCCAAGCCCTTGGTGACGTTGCCGCCCAATTGCACGGTGGTCTTGGCCGGGCAATTTCGCAGCGCTTGCGCATCGGTGTTGGCGCAGATGAATTCCACACCCTCGACGCCAGCGTTGACCATGTGTGCGACCGCGTTGCCGCCGCCGCCGCCTACGCCGATGACCTTGATGACCGCGTTTGGTGCTGGTGTTTCGACAAATTCAAACATTTCCCTACCTCCAGTGCTGCTTCTCTAGTTGTGACCGGATCGCCGTCCGGCTCCGTTTCCGCTGTTCGCGGAATCCCTGCACCGCCGCGCCGCGCGCGACCGTGTCAAATCTCAAAACTCGCCCGACACCCACTTACGCAAACGCCCCCACAGCGAGCCAACTGCTTCGCCAGCAGGATGCGAATGAGTGCGCAGCGACGGATGTTTGCTGCCCGCGAGCAACAGACCGACGCCAGTGGCGTACACCGGGTTGCTGATCACGTCGCCGAGCCCGGTGACGTACTGCGGCACGCCGACACGCACCGGCATATGGAACAGCTCTTCAGCGAGATCGACGATGCCTTCCATCTTCGAACCGCCACCAGTGAGCACGATGCCCGCTGCGACCAGCTCTTCGAGGCCCGAGCGGCGCAATTCTGCCTGCACCATCTCGAAGATTTCCTCGTAACGCTTCTGCACGACATCGGCGAGCAGTTGCCGCTGCAGGCGCCGCGGCGCACGGTCGCCAACCATCGCGACCTCAATGGTTTCCTCGGGTCGCGCCAACTGCGCCAGCGCGCAGGCGTACTTGACCTTGATCTCTTCGGCGAACGGCGTCGGTGTGCGAAATGCGAAGGCGATGTCATTCGTCACTTGGTCGCCAGCGATGCCGATCGATGCGGTGTGGCGCATCGCGCCCTGCGTATACACCGCGATATCGGTGGTACCTGCTCCGATGTCGACGAGACAAACGCCGAGATCGCGCTCATCTTGAGTCAGCACCGACATCGCCGATGCAAGCTGCGACGGAATCAGATCATCGACCTTCAAGCTACCGCGCGATACGCACTTGCTGATGTTCTGCGATGCCGACTGCGCGCCAGTGATGACATGCACACGCGCTTCGAGGCGTACGCCGATCATGCCGACGGGATGGCGGATACCCTCTTGTTCGTCCAGCACATATTCCTGCGCTTGCACGTGCAGGATGCGCTGGTCGGCTGGAATAGCGACCGCCCGCGCGGCATCGAGCACGCGTTCGACGTCGTCGTCCATGACTTCCTGATTGCGGATCGCGACCACGCCCTGCGAATTCAGCGAACGGATATGGCTGCCGGCAATCGATGCAAATACCGATCGGATTTCGCATCCGGCCATCAGCTCGGCTTCTTCAATCGCGCGCTGGATGGCCTGCACGGTCGATTCGATGTCGACGACGACGCCGCGCTTCAATCCTTTGGACGCGGCCGTACCAATGCCGATGACCTCGACGCCCTCGCCCGGCGCATATTCGCCAACGATGGCCGACACTTTGGACGTGCCGATGTCGAGGCCGACGAGCAGCGCCTTGTCAGACTTGCGGTTCATGCAGGCTCCTCGATTCGATGCCCGGCGCTGCTGGCGCCGTTGGTGCGGGGTCGACGGCACGCCAGACCACGGCGAAGCCATTCGCGAAACGCAAATCGGCCCGTGCGATGCGACTACGTTCGATGACCGGCAACCGGTGCATCGCCAAAACAAAGCGTTCGAGACGCGAACGAATTTGATCGCGGCCGAGCACAAACTCGGCGCCATCAGCAGCGAAGACTGACAACGCGCCGCGCTGATTCATGCGTGTCCCGCGGACGTCAATGCCGATATCGGCGAGACGTTCACGCGCAGCACGATGCTGTGCCCAAACCTCGCTGGCACGCAGATCAGGACCATCGAGATGCGGTAGATCCTGCGACACGCCCGCGAGATTCGCGACAAATACGTCGCCGCGATGGCTGAGCAGACGGTCTTCACCCCAGAACGCGATCGGCAAGCGCTCTTCAACGCGCACGTCGATGCGGTCAGGCCAATGCTTGCGCACTTCTGCGCTCTCGACCCAAGGCAATGCCTCGACCGCAGCCTTGACTGCGTCAAGCTCCACCGCAAAGAAGCCGGCACGCACTTGCGGGGCTACCGCAGACCGCACATCGGCTTCGTTGACTTGTGCGAAGCGACCCTGCACGACCAGACGCCGTATCGGCCAGCGGTCTTCCGCCAGCCAGCCATTCAATGCCGCAATGATCGGTGCCGCAATCAGCGTGAGCGCGATCATCCATGCAGCAATGCGGGTGATGCGTGGATTCACGCGCTGCCCTCCGCGAACGAGGATTCGAGGATGCGCCAGCACAGCGCCGGGTAATCAATGCCAACCTGCGCCGCTGCCTTCGGCACCAAGGAGCGCTCGGTCATCCCCGGCGCGGTGTTGACTTCAAGCAGGAACAAACGCCCGTCGCGGTCACGCATGAAGTCGATGCGGCCCCACCCCGAGCAGCCGATCGCGTCGAACGCGATCAGCGCGAGTCGCTGCATCTCGGCTTCCGACTCGCCGTCGGCGCCAGGACAGAGGTACTGCGTATCGCCGGTGACATATTTTGCGGCGTAGTCGTAGAAACCCTTGGCCGGCACGATACGGATCGACGGCAGTACTTGGCGATCGACGATCGATACGGTGAACTCATCGCCGACAATGAATTGCTCGATCAGTACATCGCCATCGTGCTGACGCGCTGCCACGATTCCAGCTTCAAGCTGGTCCAAGGCGAAGGCGCGGGCGATGCCAACCGTCGAGCCTTCATGCGAAGGCTTCACGATCAACGGCAGACCGAGTTCGTCGACGATCGCCTGTGCTGTACGCGGATGCAGGGCGTCGATGACGGCGTATTTCGGAGTAGGCAAGGCAAGCGTCTGCCAAACCTGCTTGGTACGAATCTTGTCCATGCCCAGCGCCGATCCGAGTACGCCGGAACCGGTGTAAGGCACGCCAAGCGCGTCGAGCGCACCTTGCAATACGCCGTCCTCACCGCCACGGCCATGCAGGATATTGAACACGCGCGCGAAGTGTCCGGCACGCAACGCGTCGAGCAAGGCTGGGATGCCATCGACCGGATGGGCATCGATACCACTCGCACGCAGGGCGTCGAGCACGCCGGCACCTGAGCGCAACGAAACCTCGCGTTCGGCCGATTGCCCGCCCATCACCACAGCGACACGACCGAATGCACGTGGGTCGGTGATCTTCATGCCTTGCCTTCCTTTAGATGTCCTCGTGCCCCAACCTCTTGCGCGACCACTCCGATGTCGCCGGCCCCAGCCATCAGCACGAAATCGCGATCACGCAGCAGCGGCGCCAGTGCGCCCGGTAACTCGCGTGCGTTTTTCACCAGCACCGGATCGATGCGCCCGCGTGCACGCACTGCGCGCGCGAGTGCCTTGCCATCGGCGCCGGTGATCGGCGCTTCGCCGGCCGGATAGACTTCGGTCAGCACCAGCACATCCACGGTCGAAAGCACTTCCGCGAATTCGTCGAGCAGATCGCGCGTACGCGTGTAACGATGCGGCTGGAACGCCATCACCAAACGTCGATCGGGCCAACCGCCGCGTGCCGCTTCGATAATCGCAGCGAGTTCGCGCGGGTGGTGGCCATAGTCGTCGACCACCAGTGCCTTGCCGCCGGCGATATCCAATTCGCCATGCAAATGGAAGCGGCGGCCGACGCCGCGGAACTTGGCGAGTGCACGAACGATCGCGTCATCGTCGACGCCGAGCTCCCAACCGATCGCGGCGGCGGCGAGCGCATTCAATACGTTGTGCTTGCCGGACAGCGCCAACTCGACCGCGACCGCCGAACTGCGCTCGGGCAACCACAGGTCAAAACGCATACGGCCCATACCGGCGCGGATATTGGTTGCACGCACATCCGCTTCGGCATGCTCGCCGTAGGTCATCACATTGCGCGGCGTTTCGGCCGCGAGCGCTGCAACTTCCGAGTCGTCCAGGCACAGGATGGCGAGTCCGTAGAACGGCAGTCGATGCAGGAAGTCGGCGAAGGCTTTTTTCACACGAGCGAAGTCGCCGCCGTAATTCTCAAGATGGTCAGCGTCGATGTTGGTGATGACCGCAAGCATCGGGCTCAGTAACAGGAACGAGCCATCAGACTCGTCCGCTTCAGCCACCAGATACTTGCCGCTGCCCAAGCGTGCGTTCGTGCCGGCGGAGTTGAGCATGCCGCCGATCACGAAGGTCGGATCGAGCCCGCCTTCGGCGAGGACGCTTGCGATCAGGCTCGTCGTCGTGGTCTTGCCATGCGTACCGGCGACAGCGATTCCTTGGCGGAAGCGCATCAGCTCACCGAGCATTTCCGCACGCGGCACCACCGGTATACGACGCGACTTGGCTGCCAGCAACTCTGGATTGTCGGATTTGATCGCGCCAGATACGACCATCGCATCGGCATCGCCCAGAAATTCGCTGGCATGGCCTCGCTCGACGCGGATACCCATCGCCGCAAGGCGGCGCGTTGTCGCGTTGTCACCGAGATCGGAACCACTGACCTCGAAGCCGAGGTTGTGCAGCACTTCAGCGATGCCGCACATACCGGTGCCACCGATACCGACGAAATGCACACGTCGATACACCTGCATCAGGTCGGAGCGCGTGCCAATGCGTCGCAGGGTCATGCCGCCACCTCCAGACAATGTTGCGCGACGACGCGATCGGCATCCGGCTTGGCGAGTGCGCGTGCTGCTTGCGCCATCGCCAGCCGTTGCGCAGCATCGGTCGCCAGCACGCGGATCCGGTTCGCGAGGTCGGTCGCATCAAGTTGCGCTTCCGCAATGCATTGCGCCGCACCGGCCTCGACCAGCACGCGCGCATTCGCTGTCTGGTGGTCATCGACCGCATACGGAAACGGCACCAAGATTGATCCGACACCCGCGGCGCAGACTTCAGCCAATGTCAGCGCACCGGCGCGCGCGATGACCAGATCGGCCTCAGCATATGCTGCGGCCATGTCGTCGATGAAGGGTTCGAGCGTAACCTGCACCTGCACATCGGCGTAGGCGGCGCGGGTTTCATCGAGCATGCGCGCACCGCATTGATGGCGCAGCGACAGATCAAGGTCGCGCAGTTGTGCGAAGGCGAGCGGCAACACGCGATTCAACGCGCGCGCACCCTGCGAACCACCGAGCACCAACACACGCAAACCGGTGCGACCAGCCATTCGTTGCGCCGGCGGCGGCACTGCGGCGATTTCGGTGCGCACCGGATTGCCGACCCAGATACTGCCTGGCAACGCATGCGCGAAGCCACACAGTACGCGCTGCGCCAACTTCGCCAATACCTTATTGGTCAAACCCGGCAGTCGGTTCTGTTCGTGCACCAGCAACGGACGCCGTGTCAGCCACGCGGCAAGTCCACCCGGTCCGGCCGCAAAGCCGCCGAAGCTGATCACCGCGCGTGGCCGATGTCGTCGTAGTACGGCGACCGCCTCGATCACAGCGCGCAACAGCCGCCACGGTGCAGCCGCCAGCGCGAAACCGCCCTTGCCGCGCAGTGCGCTGATGCGCAGGGTTTCCAAGTGCAGCCCCGCCTTCGGTACTAACTGATTTTCCAACCCATGCGCTGACCCCAACCAGACCACTGGCACTGCTTGCGCCTGTAGCGCACGCGCCACCGCAAGCCCGGGGAAAATGTGCCCACCGGTACCACCAGCCATTACCAACACCGGACGCTCAGAGTTCATCGCGGCCTCCGTTATCCGGCGTCACCGCACTGACCGCTTCATGGCGAGTCAGCTCGTAACTGATACGCAGCGCGACACCAATGGCAGCGCAGGTCATCAGCACGCTTGATCCACCCGACGAGATCAGCGGCAGGGTTAATCCCTTGGTGGGCAGCAAGCCCAAATTGACGCCGATCGATACCGTCGCCTGCACTGCCAACCACACCGCGATGCCATAGGCGACATAAGCGGCGAAACCGAGCCCGCGCTCTTCGGCACGACGACCGAGCACGAATAGACGCCCGCACAGCAAGGTGAACAAGCCCACCACCAAACAGATGCCAAGCAAACCAAGTTCTTCGCCGATCACGGCAAGAATGAAGTCGGTATGCGCTTCCGGCAGATAGAACAGCTTTTGGATCGAGCCACCGAGGCCGACACCAAACCATTCGCCACGACCGATCGCAATCAACGCCTGGGTCAACTGAAATCCGTCGTTGAACGGGTCCTTCCAGGGATCCAGAAACGAGGTGAGGCGCTTCACCCGATACGACTCGCTGAGCGCCGCCCAAGCCATCACCGGCATGGTGGCAGCGGCTAGGCCGAACAGATCACGCGCACGCGCGCCACCCAGCCAGATCATGCCAAGCACGATGGCAAGGATCAGCGAGGCTGATCCGAAATCTGGTTGTTGCAGCAGCAGTAAGACAACGACGCCTGCGACCAGCAACGGCTTCATCGTGCCTTTGAAGGCATGTTGCACTTCGCCACGGAATCGGACCAGATAGCTCGCCAGCCAGATGATCACGAACAGCTTTACTGCCTCGACCACCTGGAAGTTCGAGATACCAAGTCGCAACCAGCGCTTTGCACCATTGACGCGCACGCCGACGCCCGGCAAAAACACCGCCACCAGCAGCAGCAACGCGAGCAACAAGAACAGGCGTGCATGCTTTTCCATCCAGGCCAACGGCAACAACGCGAACGCACCACCGAGCATGGTGCCCATCGCGAGCACCACCAGATGCTTGATCAAATAGTGATACGACGAGCCACCTTCGCTCTCCGAAATTGCGATGGAACTGGACGCAACCATCACCACGCCGAATAACGCCAGCGTCAGCGCCGTGCCAAAGATCCAACGGTCGTATCGACCCGGAATCTGGTCACGGCGCAAGGCCTGCAGGGGCATGGTCAGGAAGCTCATGCTCAGCGCACCTTCAAGGTCGCGAGACCGAGCAGCACAAGCACCACGGAAATGATCCAGAAGCGCACGATCACGCGCGGCTCGGGCCAACCCTTGAGTTCGAAATGATGGTGGATCGGCGCCATCCGGAACACACGCTTGCCGGTGAGCTTGAACGACGCGACCTGGATCATCACCGACAAGGTTTCGATCACGAAGATGCCGCCCATCAGCACCAGCACCAGTTCCTGACGCGTGATGATGGCGACCGCGCCGAGCGCGGCCCCGACCGAAAGCGCGCCGACGTCGCCCATGAACACCTGTGCTGGATAGGTGTTGAACCACAGGAAGCCGAGCCCAGCGCCGCCGAGCGCCGCACAGAAAATCGCGATCTCACCTGCGCCAGGAATCGATGGAATACCGAGATAGTTCGCAAACACGCTATGTCCGGCGACGTAGGCGAACACGCCCAGCCCAGCCGACACCAGCACGGTTGGCATGATCGCAAGGCCGTCCAGCCCGTCGGTCAAGTTCACGGCATTTGAGAAACCGACAATCCAGAAGTAAGCGACGACGATGAAGCCGATACCCATTGGCCACGCAAAACTTTTCAGGATCGGCAGATACAAGGTCGTCGCCGCCGGTACGTCGGCGGTCCAATACAACCACAGCGCAGCGATCAGTCCGAAGATCGACTGCAGCGCATACTTGTAACGTGCGATCAGGCCGCGACTGTCTTTCAGCACCAACTTTTTGTAGTCGTCGATGAAGCCGATCAGCCCGAAGCTCAACAACACGAACAGCAGGACCCAGATGTAACGGTTACGCAGATCGGCCCACAGCAGCGTGGCTGCGGCTACTGCGAACAAGATCAAGGTGCCGCCCATGGTCGGCGTGCCGGCCTTAGACAAATGCGACTGCGGACCATCGTCGCGGATGGTCTGTCCGACTTTGTACGCAGCCAGCTTGCGAATCATCGACGGGCCGACCAGCAATGACACGACCAGCGCCGTGATTGCCGCAAGAATGGCGCGTAAGGTCAGATAGCCGAACAGGTTGAAGCCGCTGATGTACGGCTTCAGTAGCTGGAACAATTCAAGCAGCATGGCCACCTCCCGTTCCGGATTCGGTGCGGTCATGCGCAAGCAGGGCATTCGCGACGCGATCCATCGCCGACGAACGTGAGCCTTTGATCAACACGGTCACGCCCGCGACCAGATCAGTGCGCAGGGCATCGATCAGATCCTGCTGACGTTCGTAGTGACGTGCACCGCTGCCGTAACCCAAGCAGGCAGCGTGTGAGAGTTCGCCAACGGCGTATAGACGCGCAATGCCGCAAGTATTTGCATAGGCGCCGATGTCGCGATGCAGTGACGGGCCGTCTGGCCCGAGTTCCTTCATGTCGCCGATCACCAGCCAGTGCGGTGCGGGTTGCGCGCGCAAGGTATCGATCGCGGCACGCATCGAGTCGGGGTTGGCGTTATAACTGTCATCGATGAGGGTTGCACCGATCGCCAGCGGCTTGGACGCAAGCCGGCCGCTAATCGATTGCGCCGCCTCGAGTCCGAGCCGGATCTGATCAAGCGAAGCACCAGCGGCGATCGCCAGCGCTGTCGCTGCGAGCGCGTTCAGCGCATTGTGGCGACCGGGCATCGATAGCGTGAGCGAGATGCGCCCGGCCTTGGTGTCGATGGCGAGGCGTTGCGATGTCGCGTCGCTGGCAACGATCTGGCCATGCACATCGGCTGCGCGATCGAGCGCAAACGTGATGCGTGCGCGCTTGCCGACGAGGCTGCTGAAGTAGTCAGCAAATTCGTCCTCGGCATTGATCACGGCAATGCCGTCCGACGGCAGCGCCGAATAAATCGCACCCTTGGTTTCGGCGATGCCACGTCTGCTGCCCATGCGCTCCAGATGGGCAGCGCCGACGTTATTCACGATGCCAATCTGCGGCGCCGCGATGCGCATGAGGTAAGCAATATCTCCCGGCTTGCCTGCGCCCATTTCACATACTGCAAAGTCGGCTTGCGTTGGCAACGCACACAACGACAGCGGCAGCCCGATTTCATTATTGAGATTGCCCGGATTGACGCTGCAGTGGCCGACACGTGACAGGATCGAATGCGTCAGTGTTTTTAGCGTGGTCTTGCCATTCGAACCGGTCATGGCGAGCACCATCGCCTGGCATCGCGCGCGCCAAACGCGCGCGATCTCGGCCAGCGCGTACTCCGTATGCTCGACCACCAGTTGCGGCAGCGATACATCCAGCACCTGTTCGACAACGGCGGCGGCGGCACGCGCGGCGATATCGCCGACAAATGCGTGACCGTCGACGCGCTCGCCGCGCAATGCGACGAAGAGTTGGTCCGATTTGATGTTGCGCGAGTCAGCAACAACGCCAGCGAATGCGCGGTCATTTCCGTGCAGTCGCGCGCCGATCAAGGGCGCAAGTTCGGACAGCGACATGCGGATCATGCGGCCTCCGTGAGCGCTGCAGCAGCGATGCGGAGATCGTCGAAGGGATACCTGACGCCGTCGATTTCCTGGTACGGCTCGTGACCCTTGCCGGCAATCAGCACCACATCGGCCGGGCTGGCCATGGCGATCGCGGACGCGATCGCGCGACCGCGATCACGCTCGAAGCGAACCGCCTCCGGTCGCGTGAATCCGGCACGGATGTCGGCGACGATGGCATCGCCGCTTTCGCCGCGCGGATTGTCGTCGGTGACGATCACGACATCGGCTTTCTGTTCGGCCAGCGCCGCCATCTGCGGGCGCTTGCCGACGTCACGCTCGCCGCCACAGCCGAACACAACGATCAGCCGTGCTTCGGTATGCTCGCGCAAGGTCGACAGCGCCTTGTCGAGGGCATCCGGCGTGTGTGCGTAGTCGACGATGACCAACGGCGCGCGATCATTACCGCCCAGCCGGCTCATGCGCCCAGGCACCGGATCAAGTGCGGACAGTGCCGCCGCAATGCGCGCACCACTCCAGCCGCGAAAATACAGCACGCCCGCCACGCCCAGCAGGTTGGAGACATTGAAGCGTCCAATCAACCGTGTCGATACGGCATATCGCTCAGCTTCGACCCAAAGCGTGAAGCACAGACCAGTGGCATTGGTCTGCACATCGCTGGCATAGATCTCGACATCTTGGCGCAGCGAGCCAGTTCGAATCACCCGGATTCCCGGGCGCAGCTGATTAGCCAATCGCGCACCGAAGGCATCATCGACATTAATTACTGCAGCGCGCAATGACCGCCATGCAAACAGCTGCGCCTTGGTCGCGGCATACGCGTCCATGCTGCCGTGGAAATCGAGATGGTCGCGAGTCACGTTGGTGAAGACGGCAATCTCAAAGTCGAGTGCGTCGACACGCCCTTGCGCAAGCGCATGCGACGTGACTTCCATCGCAATATTGGCGGCACCGCGATTACGCATGCGCGCAACGGCGCGATGTACGGCGATCACATCCGGCGTGGTTCGCTCGCCGGCTTCCAGTTGTCCGAACATGCCGATGCCGAGCGTGCCGATGGTTCCGGTGCTTTCACCGGCGTCGGTCAGTGCTTGCGCGATCATCTGCACGCTTGAGGTTTTGCCGTTCGTCCCGGTGACGCCGATCAGTCGCAACCCAGTTGCCGCACCGTCGTAGAAGCGGTGCGCGATCGTGCCGAGGTGGCGGCGCAGGTCACTGATGGCGACGACCGGCACGTCTAGTTGCACAACATCCGGCAATGGCGCTTCCGCGAGCACGATGGCCGCACCGCGCGCCACTGCTTCGGCGGCAAACTCGATGCCATGGTGCTGGTGGCCACGCAACGCCACGAAGGCGGCGCCTGGGCTCATTGATTTCGAGTCGAGCGAGAGTTCGGCGATATCGCGATCGAGCCGTGTGTCGATGGCGATCACGCCGCGCAGCAAATCGGAGAGGCGCATGCTCATGGCATCACCCCTTCGGCAAACTGCGCCGGCGTCGGCACATCGCCGGCGATCATCTGCGGCTGCAGGTTATCCGGCGGCACATTGAGCAGACGCATCGCGTCGTCCATCACCGCCCCGAACACCGGCGCCGCAACCAGACCGCCGTAATACGCGCCACCGCGTGGATCATTGACGACCACAACGGCTGCAAGACGCGGCTGCGACACCGGCACCACGCCTGCAAACACACTGACGTAGCGGCCTTCATAGCCGCCTGCCACGGCGCGACGCGCAGTGCCGGTTTTGCCAGCGACACGGTAGTTCGGAACCGCCGCCTTGGTGCCGCTACCACCCGTCCCGGTCACGGTTTCGAGCATCAACATTACGTCGTGGGCGATGCCGGGATCGAGCAAGCTGCGCACTTCGGCCGAGATATTTTCATGCACGAAACGCGGCGGGTGTAAGCGACCGCCGTCAGCGAGCGCGGCATAGGCCTGCGCGAGCTGCAAGGCATTGACCGACAGACCATAGCCATAGCTCAGTGTCGCCTTCTCGACCTGGCCCCAGCCTTCGGGTGTGGGCAGGACGCCGGGGGCTTCGCCGGGGAAACCGCTCCCGGTCAATTCGCCAAAGCCGAAGCGGTGATACATGTCGTACAGATGCACGTTATCGAGTTCGAGCGCGATCTTGGTTGCGGCGACATTGCTCGACTTGGTCAGCAGGCGCGTCAGGTCACACAAGCCATAGTTGTGCACGTCGCGCACAATGTGGTTGCGTACCCGCAATGTGCCTGGGTTGGTGTCGATCACCGTGTCTTTGGTGAACTTGCCGCTCTCGATTCCAGCCGACACAGTCAGCGCCTTGATCACCGATCCTGGTTCGAACAGATCGGTGACGGCACGATTGCGGCGCGCGGCGATGTCGCCATTGCTACGCACATTCGGATTGAACGACGGGTAATTCACCATCGCCAACACATCGCCGGTCGGGATATCGAGGATGACCATCGAGCCGCTCGACGCCGAGTGCTCGAACATCGCGGCCTTCAACTCGCGGTACGCGAGGTACTGGATACGACGGTCGAGCGTCAGCGTCAGCGTATGGCCGGGCTCGGCGGCCCGCACCTCTTCGACGTTCTCGACGATCTCGCCCCGGCGATTCTTGATCACACGCTTCACGCCAGGCGTACCAACCAACTGAGCGTTGTAAGTCAGCTCCAACCCTTCCTGTCCGGCATCGTCGATATCAGTGACGCCGAGTACGTGTGCGAATACTTCACCACCCGGATAGAAACGGCGATATTCGCGCTGCCCATGAACACCAGCGATTTTCAGCGCAAGCACGCGCGCCGCCTGCTCCGGTGTTTGGTGCCGCGCCAGATACATGAACTCGCGCGACTGGCGCTCGTGAATACGTGCACCCAGTACATTGGCGTCGAGTTGCATTGCCTGCGCCAACCGCGCCACTCGAACGGGATCTTCAAGCAGCGTTGCCGGGTGCAGCCACAACGACACCATCGGCGTCGAGATCGCCAGCGGTTCGCCGTTGCGGTCGGTGATCGTGCCGCGCGAGGCTGGCACTTCGATATCACGCAGGAAGCGGGCATCACCCTGATCTTGGTAGAACTCACGCTTCATCACCTGCATCTGAAACGCGCGCGCAACCAATGCGAACGCGCACAGACCCAGCGCGACGAGCACGACCGTCAAGCGCAGGCGCGGCATCACGGTCGCGGGACGGACGTTACGCATCGACGCTCTCCGACGCGCGAATCGCGGACAGCAGAAATGGCGCGCGTCCCGATTCCCGGTACGCACGGCGACCCGCGCTCATCGCGAACGATGAACCACGGCGGCACGCCGGCAGTTGACAGCCCTGCCGGGTGTTGGCGTGAGATTGCTTCCCCCTCACTGCCACTGCTTCCTCAGTTTCTGATCACCACGGTTTCCGCAGGTCCTGGAAACACCATGCCCAGTTGCCCGCGGGCGATCTGCTCGAGTCTGTTTGTGTCGGTCCAAGTCGCCTGCTCGAGCTGCAGTCGCCCAAACTCCGTATTCAATTCGTCGCGTTCGTTCTCGAGATTCGACAGCTCGATAAACGTGTGCCGGGCTTGTTGCCTGGCACTGACGACGCTGATGCCACTGGCCACACAGGCAACCAGCAACATCGCCATCACTGCAGCGCGCGCGCTCATCGCACCCGCTCCGCAGTTCGCAACACCGCGCTACGCGAGCGCGGATTTGCCGACAACTCTGCGTCGCCAGCGGTCACGGATTTCCCGATCACGCGGAAACGCAATACAACTTCCGGTGCCGGCGGCAAGCCGCGTCGTACTGGTACTTTTTCGGCATCGCCGCGCATGAAGCGCTTGACGATGCGGTCTTCAAGCGAATGGAAGCTGATCACCGCCAGCCGCCCACCCGATTTCAATCTCTGTGCTGCGCCTTCCAGCCCAACCGCGATGTCATCCAACTCGCGATTCACCGCGATGCGCAGCGCCTGAAAGGTGCGCGTCGCCGGATGTTTCGCCATCCACCCGCCACCGCCGAGTGCCTTCGCCACCACCGCTGCCAGCTGCGCGGTCCGTGTGATCGGCTCGACCTCGCGCGCGGCGACGATGCACTTGGCGATGCGCCGGCTCTGCTTCTCCTCGCCGAGCGTGAACAGCACGTCGGCGATCTCACGTTCACCCGCTCGCGCGATCCACTCAGCTGCGCTTTCGCCCCGAGTGGGGTCCATGCGCATATCGAGCGGGCCATCATTCTGAAAACTGAAGCCGCGATCGGGCTGGTCGATCTGTGGCGATGAAACGCCCAAGTCGAGCAACACGCCATCAACGCCAGCAGTCGTCGCATCCCAATCGGCCAGCGTCGCGAAACTGTCGTGCCGGTAGGCGACACGGGAGTCACGCGCAGCCCATTCGGCTGCGACCCGAATTGCCTCGGGGTCCTTGTCCATCACCAGCAGACGACCGCTCGGACCGAGCCGCGCAAGGATTTCGCCCGCGTGCCCGCCACGTCCAAAGGTGCCGTCGAGGTAAACCCCATCCGGCCGGACCGCGAGTGCCGCGAGCGTTTCGTCCCGCAACACCGGTACGTGCACGCCCATCTGCCCTTCCTTCCTTCCGGCGTCGCGTTTGGCCGCGCCGCCGTTCACAAACTCAGCTTCGACATTTCGGGCGTGACCGCGCTCTCGCCGATCGTCATCGCGATCTGGCGCTGATGCGCTTCTTCCGCCCACAACTCGAATTTCGATCCCATGCCGAGCAGCACGGCGTTCTTGCCAAGAGCGGACGCGCCGCGCTGACTCGCCGGCACCAGCACGCGGCCGTTGGCATCGACATCGACATGCGTTGCCGCACCGACCAGCTTCAATTGCAGATTGCGGTGCGCAGACACGGTCCGCGTGAGGCGGTTCACTTCGTCGCGAACTTTTTCCCATTCGCGCACCGGTAACAGCCACAAACAACCCTGCTCGAACGGGTTGTAAGTGAAGACCAGACGATTCCCGCATTGCGACGCAATGAGCTCGCGATGGGCAGTCGGAATGGACATCCGGCCCTTGTCGTCGATGGTGATGGCGGTTTCGCCCTGGAACATATCTGCCCACTAAAACCCACGGAATTCCCGTTTTTCTCACGGGAACCCACCTTAGACCCGCGGGATGAGGGCGTCAAGAACCGTGACGGAGATTTTTTGCGGACAGCATCACGCCCCGGCCGAGTGGCTGCCGGGGCGTGAAAAAGAGAGTGCGAAGTCGGCCGATAAGCCGGGTCCTGTCGTGGACCGTCATTCCTCTGGGTAACGTGTCACCACGCACCTCAAGCGATCTACCCGGGAACACGACGGGCCGCCGTATCGTTCCCCTATTTGATCTTGCTGCGGATGGGGTTTGCCATGCCACGCGGCGTTGT
>Ga0073899_10000431_pt1 | contig 38683 bp, 26 predicted proteins | sample KloWWTmetaKNB5Ph_FD_88975 | JGI IMG/M metagenome (GOLD analysis project Ga0073899, IMG submission 88975) | Active sludge microbial communities from Klosterneuburg, Austria, studying microevolution and ecology of nitrifiers - Klosterneuburg... | ecosystem: Engineered > WWTP > Aerobic digester >... | reverse complement strand
TGGATCTGGCTCATGTGGTCGCCCCTCTTGTCTGGTTGCTCAGCACCTCGCGCATGACCTGTCTTGCTCGGTACAGCGGCCAGCTGCGAATGGGCCAATGATCACATGGGACCCAACAGGTACGCAACAGCGAGGCTGCCTCCTGAAGTGCGTTTTCCATTGAAAAGGACGGATGATGCCGTTTGGTTGGGTTGCTATCTGTCGTGGGTGTAAATCGATGGATTTTTCGTCGAGCCCATTGGAAATGGATCGTCGGCGTTACCGTCGTACCCGGCAGCTATCATCGCTTCACGCAACAAGTCCAGCTCGTTTGTACTGGTAATGGTTGCGGATCTCAGGGCCTCTCGCGCTGTGCGCCTGACCATGCCTTCATACATGGTTTCACCGCTCCACCTGTCAGGGGGCAATCCTGACAGGGTGCAGTAGATAGCGCCGGCAAGGAAGGCGGCAGCCTCGTCGTCAGCGAGAGAAAGTCGGGATCCTGTCAAGTCAAAAGAGGCATGAACACACTCATGAACGATGATTGCCTCGAATAGCCGTGATGACTGACCTCGAGTCGAAAACCGCAGGGTCCCGGAGCGAGCTACCCCGGATGCATCGATGCTGTTGTTGAATCTGTATTCTGCGTTTCCGGCCCGTAAATCCGGTGACTCGACCACTTGTATGGTGCCATGCTCGACGGCGGTTGCAACCCTGTCAAATGAGGCTGGTGCTACGTGTATGGGTATGCCACTGTAGCCAATATATCGAAATTCGATTCGACGAATGTGCCTGCTTCTCAGTGTTCTGAGTGCTCTTTCAGCGGGTTCCATGTCTCTCGAGTATGAATGTGCGCAATTTCAGGGGCGGTGGTCGTTGTCTGGGAGGTCAACGGGTGAAATCTACCTGGCCTCTGGTCTCAAACAGATAATCCCCCCCCGCCTCATGCCGCCCGGTCAGCGCGGCGCCGTAGCGTGGGCGCTGCGGTACCTCGCGCATCACGGCCTGGCGGACCTGCTCGAAGACGTTGCCGCCCGGGCGCCAGGTCGATACCTGCTCCAGGTGGCGCAGCAGGTTCCAGGTGAAGGGCGAGTGGCCGTCCTTGCCTGAGTCGGCCACCGGCTCGTTGCCGCCGGAGGACATCACCACGGCGCTGCGGCGCTGCAGCAGTGCGGTGGCATCGGCGTCCGCGGCGGTGCGCAGCGCCTCGCTGCCGACCAGGCTGCCGGAGAAGCAGCTGTCGGAGATCAGTGCCACCTGCGAGGCAGAGATGCGCGCCATCAGCCGGCCAATGTCGTTGTTGGAGATCCAGGTCTGTGGCTGGTCCACGCGGGCGTTGGCGGGCAGCCAGTAGCCCAGGCGGGTCTTCTCGATCAACTCGCCGTGGCCGGCGTAGTAGACGATCACCGAGTCGCTGGGGCCGGCCTGCAGGGCGACGCGGTTGAGGCCGCGCAGGATGGCCTCGCGGCTGGCGTCGGGGATCAGCACGGTCTCGTAGCCGAGCTGGTTGCTGAAGAGGTTGGCCACCGCGTCGGCATCGTGGCGGGCGCCGTCCAGGCTGGGGATGCGGGTGTCGGCGTACTGGTCGATGCCGATCACCACGGCGATCTTGCGCTGGATCTGCGGCAGCGCGGCGCGGCGCGGCGTGGGCCTGACGGTGTTGGTCGGGCGTGGCAGGGCGGCGGTCGCGTTGCCGGGCACCGGCGTGGCCGGGGCCGTGGACGGGGATGGGGGTGGTGCCGTGGACGGTGAGGGGGACAGGGACGGAGCCGGGGATGCCGCCGGTCCAGGGGCGGGCAGTGGTTGCACGATGCCGCCGGGCGCGGTGGCGAGCTGCTGGCGGTCGCGTGCGCGGGCCTTGAGTTCCTCGGTGACCAGGCAGGTGCCGCTGTCCACCTGCTCCAGCGTCACACAGGCGGGGGCGTCGGCCAGGGTGGGGTCGGTTTCGAGCTGGCTGCGCGCGGCAGCCAGCACGGACTGCTTGAAGCGCAGCCGCGTTTCCAGGATGGCGCTCAGCCGGTCGCCGGGCAGCTGCTGCACGTCGAGCGCGCCGAAGTGGATGCGCCCGTCGGCGTCGTAGCGCAGCGCGCCGCTGGCATCTAGGGTGCGGCCGTCGGTGGGGCTGGACGGGCGTGCCGGCGGCAGGATGGTGCCCGGGATCAGCGCGGGCTGGTCGGCCGGCTGCGGCGCGACCAGGGCGAGCGCGGTGGCGTTGCCGCTGCCCTGCACGAAGCGGTAGTTGGCGGCGCTCAGGCCCGAGCCGTTGATGGCGTAGCGGCCTGCTGGCGAGGTGGCGGTGGCCGGGGTGCTGAACTGCAGCGTGCCGGTGGTGGCGCTGGCCAGTGTCTCGCCCGAGACGAAGCCGCTCACCGCGCCGCCCAGGTTGCTCAGCGGCTCGCCGATGCGGCGCACAGCGGGGCTGGCCTGATAGAACAGCGTGGCCGGGTCGATGTCGGCCTGGGTCCGCACGCTGGTGCTGGCCAGGCGGTAGTTGGCGGCATCGCTCCCCGCCAGCGCCGTGGCTGTGGCCGTGACGCCGCGGGCGCTGCCGGCACTGGCGCTGTCGAACACGCCGCTGCCGGCGCCCACCTGCACCTGGTCGCTGCCGACGACGTTGCCCAGCTGCCAGGCGCTGATCGTGGCGGCGGTGCTGGCGTCGTAGGTCTTGTTGGCAGCGGTGGCACCGCTCACCGCCAGGTCGCGCGGGGTGATGGTGGCCGTGGTGGTGGTGGACGGGTTGCTGAGCTGGTAGTTGGCAGCCAGCCCCAGCGGCGCACCGGTGGTGGCAGGTGTGGGTCCGTCGGCCAGCGTGGCGGTGATGGTGACGGTCTTGGCGCTGCCGGCGCGGCGGTCGGCAAAGGCGCCGCTGGCGTTGATCGTCAACTGCTCGTTGCCGACCAGGCCGGTGAGGCTGCCGCCGCTGAGCGTGGCGGTGGTGCTGCCGTCGTAGGTGCGGCTGGCGGCGCTGAAGCCGCCGACGCTGACCGCGCGGGGCGTGATGTCGCCGGTGGTGGCGATGGCCGGGTTGGTCAGCAGGTAGTTGGTGGCCAGGCCGCCGTTGCTGCCGTCGGCCAGCGTCGCTGTGCCGGTGACGGTCTTGCCGAGGCCGGCGTTGGGGTTGGCGTAGCTCGCGCGGGTGGTGACGTTGAGCGTCTGGCTGCCGACCAGGCCGCTGAGGCTGGCGCCGGTGAGCGCTGCGGCGGTCGTGCCGTCGTAGGCCCGGCTCGTCACGTTCAGGCCTGTGAGCGTGACCGGGCGGGCATCGATGTTGCCGGTGAGGGTGAAGGCCGGCGCGGTGATGACGGCCGCCGGGGTGATGACGTTGGACAGCACGTCGTAGCCGTAGACCGGCTTGCCGGCGCGGTCGATGCCCTGCGCCGTGCTGTTGCCAGGAAAGAGCTCGATGGTCTTGCCGCTGCCGGCGTTGGCGTCGGTGAAGAAGCCGAGGATGCGGTCGCCGTTGATCTCGCCGCCGATCTGGCCGGAGCCGGTGACGATGATCTGGTCGCTGCCGTCGTAGGTCTTGGCCAGTGCCGTGCCGCTGCCGGTGGCGTAGAGCTGCGGGGCCACGCTGAACAGCAGCAGGTTGCTGCCGGGCAGGGCGGGGTCGGCGGCGCTGGGGTAGTTGCTGTTGTAGATCGTCGCGCCGTGGTTCAGGCCGCCGGCGTCGAAGGACTCGCCGTCGGCCGGGTCGGTGGCATAGACCAGCCAGCGGCCGTTGGGCGTGCTCAGTGCCGCGGCGCCGGCGTTGTTGGTGAAGGTCCAGAGGTTCGACTCGTCCGAGCCGCGCAGCGTGATCGCGTTGCCGGTGGCCCGGCTGGTCAGCGCGGTGCCGGCGTCGAATTGCACATGCGGCGACACCAGGTCGATCGTGCCGTCGGTCAGCAGCCGAGAGCCGTTGGTAAAGCGGATCGCGCCGCTTTCCGGGGCGGTGGAGGTCAGCGTGATGTTCAGCGGCCGGCCGGTGCTGTCGATCGTCGATCCGTCCACCAGCACGTTGCCGACGGCGGCGATCCGCAGCGACACCGCGCTGGTCGGGGTGACGTTGATGTTGGCCGAACGCAGGTGGATCAGCCCGGTGCCGGTGGTGTCGTCGTTGGTGGTGAAGATGTAGACGTTGCTGCCGGTGTTCAGGGCGGCCTCGATGCTCTCCGAGGTCAACACGGCGGCTTCGGTGTCGGGTCCGAAATAGGTCGTCGGCGGGTCGACCGAGCCGGTCACCGGCACGTCGTTGGGCGTGACGTTGGCGGCGTCGGTGATCGTCAGGTCGTAGGGGTCGAGCAGCCACAGGCCTGCCCGGCCTTTCGGCGCCCCGGTGCGCACCGAGGCCGGTCGGGCGTCCAGCCAGCCGCCGGAGGTCTCGACCAAGCCGCCGTCGCCGCCCGCTGGGCCGCCCTGGGCGCTGAAGTGGCCGTAGGCGCGTGCGCTGTCGCTGCCCCAGACGACGATGCGCCCGCCATTGCCCTCGCCGGTGGCATCGGCGGCGATGCGGGCGGTGGACGCGATGTAGGCGGCGCGGGCGTTGCGCACGGTGGGGTCCCGGCCCTGTGCGCCGCCGCCCACCAGCACCTCGCCACCCCCGCGCGCACCGGAGGCATCCACCCGGGCGCCGTCGAGCAGGGCCACGCGCTCGCCCAGCAGCCGGATCTGCCCGCCCTGGCCGCTGGCGCTCTCGGCCAGCGCCAGCCACTGGCCGGCCAGCAGCGAGGTGCCGGCCGGGCCGCTGTCGACCAGGATGGTGCCTGCAGAGCCACCCGTGCCGGTGCCCGCGCTGGCTCTGGCGCTGGCACTCGTCAGGCTGGTGGCCGAGGTGGTGACCGACTCGCTGCCGCGCAGGCTGACGTGCCCGGCCAGGTCGTCCAGCGTGTCGGCCCGCACGATGCCGCTCTGGTTGACGATGGCCGCAGCCAGGTCGATGCGCCCGCCCGCCGCGCTGATGCGACCCAGGTTGCTGACGCTCCCCGGGTCGCCCGGGCTGGTGTCCACGCGCACGACGAGGTTGGGCGTGCTGCTGTCGGCCAGGTTGATGCTGCGCCCGGCCGCCAGGGCCACCCGGCCGCCGGGGGCGTCGATGACGCCCTCGTTGCGCACCCCGCCCGCACCGCCCACGCCACCCACGCCACCCACCAACAGCACGTACCCACCGGTGGTCGTGCGCAACTCGCCCTGGTTGACCACGCCGGCCGACGGGGCGCTGTCCCCGGCCGTGAGCAGCGTGCGCCCGGCACGCCAGGGCGCATCGCCGATGTTCAGCGTCGAGGCGACCAGCCCGGCCACGTCGATGCGGGCGCCCTGGCCGAACAGCACGCCGTTGGGGTTGAGCAGCCAGACCTGGCCGTTGCTGCTGAGCTGGCCGAAGATCGCCGAGGGGTCGTTGCCCGAGACGCGGTTGAGCACCCGGCTGGCGGCGTCCGGCTGCTCGAAGCGCACGGCGGCATCGCTGCCAATGGAGAAGCTCTGCCAATTGAGCAGCGCATTGGCCGAGTTGGTGATGGTCAGTCGGGCGCCGTTGGTCACCGTGCTGGCCTGGCCCTGCACCACCGTCATGCCGCTGGGCAGCGTGGTTCGTGCCGGAGACTGCGCCAAGGCTGCGGAGGGGAACACCGGAAACCACGCCGGCAGCCAGGCCAGCAGCAGGGCCAGGCTGAGCGGCTGCAGCCTGAAGGCACCGACGCGGCGGTGGCCGGGGTCGTGGTGGGGGGACGGAGATCGGCTCATGGGAACTCCCGTGGTCTTGCTCAATGGGTGTAGCTGGCGGCCAGGTGGCCGCGCCAGTCGCCCCGCTCGGTCTCGGCGGCGGCCCGCTCGGCGCGGGCCACGTCCAGGGTGAGTTGCCAGCCGCCCCAGCCCAGGCGCAGGCCCAGGCCCCAGGACAGGGCGCTGCAGGCGCTGCGGCCGTCCAGGCAGGGCGTGCCGTAGCGGTTGCTCACCCGCCCGGCGTCGATGAAGGCGAGCCACTGCGCCCGCAGGCCGGTGGGGAGCAAACTGGGCGTCGCGCTGGCGTCGGTGCCCGCCTCGCCGGGCCAGAGGGTCTGCACCAGTTCCAGCGAGGCGGCGCTGCCCTGGTCGCCGGCCAGTTCACGCTCGCGGTAGCCGCGCACCGAGCCTGCACCGCCGAGGCCGAACTGTTCGCCCGGGATCAGCGCCGCGCGGGTGAACTGGGCGGCCAGCCGGCCGCGCAGGCCCCAGGTGGGGGCGGGCCGCCATTCGCCGTTCAGCCCCAGGCGCAGCAGCGAGTAGCCCGGCTTGGCGTCGGCGCGCACGGCCTGGAAGGCGGCGAGATCGCTGTCGCGGCCGCTGCGGCGGGTGTTGGTCTGCAGCGAGACGCTGCCGCCCAGCGCCGTGGGGGCGGGCGACTGCAGGCTGTAGTCCAGCGACAGCGGCAGCACCACGACGCGGCCGGCGGCGGTGCCGCAGGCGCCGGTGGGCAGTCCGGCGATCTCGCAGCGGTTCAGGTACTTGCGCCAGTCCAGCCCGAGGGCGATGCGCTGGTCGGCCCCGCCCAGGCGGGGCAGGAGGTGGCCCAGGCGCAGGCCGGCGATCTGGCCGGTGCCGTTGAAGCGGATGTCGCCGAGTGCGGTGGCGACGCTGCCGCCGTCGATGTCCGAGCGGGCGGCAAAGGCGTCCAGCAGCAGGCGCGGGCCGTAGAAGGGGCGGCGGTAGGCGAGGCTGCGCACGTCTACCCGCGAGGTGTGGGTGGGGGAGGTTTGGTACTGCAGCGCCAGCGTGTCGTCTGCGTCGCTCAGGTTGGCGTGCTGCCAGCCCAGGCCGACGCGCCAGTGGCCGGTGCGGGCGTTGCCGCTGTTGTCGGCCAGCAGGGTGAAGCGCTGGTAGGGGATGTCGTTGACGCTCACCTCCGCATCGGTCTCGCCGGGGCGCTCGCCCGGTTTGAGCAGCACGCGCAGGTGCTTGGCGGCGTTCTCGTTGGCGAGCTGCAGCTGTGCGTCCAGGCGCGGCAGGTGGGGCGTGCGCCCGGGGGTGAGCTCGGGCAGGCTGGCGCGCACGTTCGCCTCGCTGAACTGCTGCTGGCCGCGCACGACGATGCGGCCCACCTTGCCCTCCAGCACCGTCAGGGCGATCACGCCGCGTACACGCCGGGCGGCGTCCTGCGGCGGCAGGAAGACGACCACGCCGCCCCAGCCGGCCTCGGCATAGAGCGCCTGCAGGCGGTCGGCCGCGGCCTGCAATTCAGCTGCGCTGCGCCGGCCCTTGTAGGGTTCGAGGGCGCGCTGGATGTCCAGGAAGGGCAGCAGGCTGTTGCCGGTGACCTCGAAGGCGCTGACCTCCAGCGTGGGCACGGCCGCCGCGGGGCCGTCCGACGGGTCAGCCGCCCGGGCCGGGGCCGCGCCGAAGGCCAGACCGGCGCCGAGCAGGCAGCGCGCAAGGAGGTGGCCCCCCGCTGGGCGGAGCCGAAAGGGGGGCCGGAGCCGGAAGGCGGGCATGGGATCCTCGACCGTGGACAGCGACCGCCAGCCTAGGTGTGCGATCCGTCACGGTCAAAGGACGAAGGTCATGCCGGGGGGGGTGGTGCCCAGGCCACGGGTCACTCGAAGCCGTAGGCGAAGTCGCCGTGCTCCACTCCCAGCCGCACCCGGTGCAGCGGCTCGCCCGAAGCCAGGCGCTGCAGGAACTCCACCGAAATGCGCGGCAGCACGGTGTTGGTGAGGATGGCGTCGATCGCCCGGCCGCCCGACTCCGTCTCGGTGCAGCGGCCGATGATGTGGCGCACCAGGTCGTCGCCGTACTCCAGCGGGACGCCGTGGTTGTCCTGCACGCGCTTCTGGATGCGGCGCAGCTGCAGCCGCACGATGCCGGCCAGCACCTCGTCGGACAGGGGGTAGTAGGGGATCGTCACCAGCCGCCCCAGCAGCGCGGGCGGGAAGACCTTCAGCAGCGGCTCGCGCAGCGCGTGGGTGACGGCCTGCGGCTCGGGCAGCAGCTCCGGGTCCTTGCACAGGCCGACGATCAGGTCGGTGCCGACGTTGGTGGTGAGGATGATGATGGTGTTCTTGAAGTCGATGTAGCGGCCCTCGCCATCCTCCATCCAGCCCTTGTCGAAGACCTGGAAGAAGATCTCGTGCACGTCCGGGTGGGCCTTCTCGATCTCGTCGAGCAGCACGATGCTGTAGGGCCGGCGGCGCACCGCCTCGGTGAGCACGCCGCCCTCGCCATAGCCGACGTAGCCGGGGGGCGCGCCCTTGAGCGTAGAGACGGTGTGCGCCTCCTGGAACTCGCTCATGTTGATGGTGATGACGTTCTGCTCGCCGCCGTACATCGCCTCGGCCAGCGCCAGCGCGGTCTCGGTCTTGCCCACGCCGGAGCTGCCGGCGAGCATGAACACGCCGATCGGGCGGCCCGGGTTGTCCAGCCGGGCGCGCGAGGTCTGCACCCGCCGCGCGATCATGTCCAGCGCATGGCGCTGGCCGATGATGCGCTGCTCCAGCGTGTCGGCCAGGTGGAGGATGGATTCCACCTCGTTGCGCACCATGCGGCCCACCGGGATGCCGGTCCAGTCCTGCACCACCGCGGCCACCGCCTGCTCGTCGACGGTCGGCAGGATCAGCGGCGCCTCGCCCTGCAGGGCGCCCAGCTCGGCCTGCAGACCCTGCAGCTCGGCCAGCGTGGCGGTGCGCTCCTCCTCGGTGAGCGCCGCAGGGGCGGCAGCGGCTGGCGCATCGCCCGCCGGGGCCGGTGTTTCGGCTGCCGCGGCTGCGTCGGCGGCGGTCTCGCCGCGCAGCCTGGCGCGCAGCGCCAGCACGCGTTTGACCAGCGCCTTCTCCTGCTCGAAGCGCGTGGCCAGTGCCTCGGCGCGCGCCTCCTCGCTGGCGATGGCCTCGTCCACCCGGGCCTGGCGGCGCGTGGCGTCGATGCCGATGGCGGCCTCGCGGCCGATGATGTCGCGCTCCACCTTCAGCGCGTCCAGCCGGTGGCGCGTGTCCTCCAGCTCGGCCGGTGTGGCGTGCTGGCTCACGGCCACGCGGGCGCAGGCGGTGTCGAGCAGGCTCACCGCCTTGTCAGGCAGCTGGCGGGCCGGGATGTAGCGGTGCGACAGCCGCACCGCTGCGCCGATGGCCTCGTCCAGCAGCGCCACGCGGTGGTGCTTCTCCAGCACGCTGGCCACGCCGCGCAGCATCAGCACGGCCCGGTCTTCGCCGGGCTCGCCGACCTGCACGACCTGGAAGCGCCGCGTCAGCGCCGGGTCCTTCTCGATGTGCTTCTTGTACTCGGCCCAGGTGGTGGCGGCGATGGTGCGCAGCTTGCCGCGTGCCAGCGCTGGCTTGAGCAGGTTGGCGGCGTCGCCGGTGCCGGCCGCGCCGCCCGCGCCGATCAGGGTGTGGGCCTCGTCGATGAACAGGATGATGGGCTTGGGCGAGGACTGCACCTCGTCGATCACCGAGCGCAGGCGCTGCTCGAACTCGCCCTTCATGCTCGCGCCGGCCTGCATCAGGCCGATGTCCAGCGCCATCAGCGAGACGTCGCGCAGCAGCGGCGGTACGTCGCCCTGCGCCAGCCGGGCAGCAAAGCCTTCCACCACCGCGGTCTTGCCCACGCCGGCCTCGCCGGTGAGGATCGGGTTGTTCTGGCGCCGGCGCATCAGGATGTCGATGATCTGGCGGATCTCCTCGTCGCGCCCCGCCACCGGATCCAGCTCGCCACGGCGCGCCTTTTCGGTCAGGTCCACCGCGTAGCGTTTCAGGGCCTCCTGCTTGCCCAGTGCCGCGGGGGGCAAGGCGCCGCTGGCCTCGCCAGGGGCGGCGCCCTCGTCACCGACGGCGCCAGCCACCGTGCCGTCGCTGGCGCGCAGCGTGGCCTCGGGCGAGCCGGCCAGCACCTCGTGGAAGCGCCCGGCCAGATCGTCGGCCGGGATGCGGTCGAACTGGCGCGACACCGCCAGCAGCGCCGGCCGCAGCCCCTCGGTCTTGAGCAGGCCCAGCAGCACGTGGCCGCTGCGCACCTGCATCTCGCCCAGCAGCAGCGTGGCGTAGACCCAGCCGCGCTCGACCGCGTTCTCGACGAAGATCGACAGGTCGGTCACCGCATTGGCCCCGCCGGGCAGACGGTCGAGCGCGGCGATCATGTCGCGGCTGAGCTGTGCGGCGTCCAGCCCATAGTGGCGCACCAGGCGGTGCAGGTCGCTGTCCTGGGTGTTGAGGATCTGGTAGAGCCAGTGCTGCAGCTCCACCTTGGGGTTGCCGCGCAGCTTGCAGAACACCGTCGCGCCCTCCACGGCCTTGTAGGCCAGCGGGTTGAGCTTGCCGAACAGGGCACGGCGGGAGATGTCGGTCATGGTGCGCTCCTGGAAGTCATGGAATGGGTGGGCTCGCCCCGCCCGCGGGGCCGGCCGTTCGGCAGCGGCCCGGGTGCAGGTGCAGGTCGGCTCGGTGCGTTGGCGCCACCCCGGCAGCGGGCGGCCGGGGCGAACGCAGCCAGCTGGTGTGGCCCAGGGCGATGCCGCGGCCCAGCCGCGGCGCGGGAACCTGCGCGCCGTGCAGGCACAGCGTGAGGTCCCAGACGAGGTCGGCGCCAACGTAGCGGCGCACCCAGTCGGCCAGCCGTGCGGCGCGGGCGCCGCCGGGCAGGAAGCTGCGGTAGTCCTCCAGCCCGAGTGGGCCGACGACGATGCGGAACTTGAACTGGCGGTCGCGTCGACGGTGGCCGGCCACGGTGTTGACACCCAGCAGGGGTGCCGTCCACGTGGGGCTGCTGGAGTGAGCACTGCCGGAGGGGCGTGCCGCGCTGCGGCGCACGCCCGGGCAGCCCAGGCGGGTGCGGTCGTCCTCTTCCAGCACCATCCAGTGCGCGACGTGCTCGACGATGTGCACCGGCACGCCGAAGGCCTGCGTCAGCAGCGCGCGCAGGCCTTCCGGGTGGCGGCTGCGGCCCGACAGCAGGCCGGCCTGGAACAGCTGGTCGCGCGCCGGCAGCGCGGCGGGCTGGGCCGCATCCGCGGCGATCGCCTGTCGGTCCAGCCCGATGGGCGCGCCCAGCCAGGCGGCGTAGCGGTCCTGCGCCGGGCGGTCGTGCTGCACCGCGGGCTGGGCCTCGGCCCAGGCGCGGTAGAACAGCGCCAGCAGGCGGTGGTGCAGCAGGTCCAGGAAGCGGGCGGCGGTGTCGTCGGCGGCGCTGCGCTGGCGCTCGCGCACCCACTCGGTCAGGTGCAGCGGCAGCGGCCCCTGCGGGCCGAGCAGGCCAAAGAAGCGCACGCCCAGGCGGGGGGCGTTGGGTCGGTCGAGTTCGAGCCTGGCCAGCGGCGCGCTGGCGAAGTCGAGTTCCGCGTCCTGGCCCAGCCGCAGCGGCTCGTGGGCTGGCCGGTGCGCCTGGCCAAAGCGCGGCGAGCCGGCCAGCGCCTCGACGGCGCGCAGCAGCGCGTAGAAGTCATGCGCCCAGGGCCGCAGGTGCGCGTCGGCCAGCAGGGTGGCCAGGCGCGGGTCGACCGTTGCCGTCGTGGGGGGCGTCCCGGGCGCAGCACCGGGCGAGTTCACACCGCCTCCCGTTGCCCCAGCCGCGGCGGCCAGCGCATCAGCTCGCCGCGCTGGGTGCTGCGCAGCGTGAGCTGGCTGAAGCTGTTGATCGCCGCGTGGCGGGCGAAGAAGACCTCCAGCACGCTGGCGAAGAGCACCGCGCTGCAGCCCTGGAAGGCCAGCTCGTCCAGCTCCAGCGTCAGTGCCAGCCCGGTGCCGAAGGCCAGCGGGCCGGGGTAGGGCAGGCGCCGCACCACGCTGCGCACCTCCAGCTTCTGCACGCCCTCGACCATGCGCTGCCAGCCACCGTCCTCCGGCCCACCGTACAGCGCCAGCATGCGGCGCAGCGCTGCGGCGTTGGCGAGCGGGTCGGCGCCGGTGAGCGAGAGGTGGTTGAGCGTCAGGTGGCTGACCAGCTGCCAGCCGATCTCGCCCAGCGGCTGGCGGCTCACGGGGCGGGTCGGGCCGCGCAGCACGTCCACGCGCTGCACCGGGCCGGGGGCATCCAGCCGCCAGGCCGAGGCGCCCGCAGCACTGGCGGGGACTCCTCCGCCGGCGGAGCCGTTCCCCGTCATACCGGCTCCTGTTCCCACGCCCGTACTGCCCTGGGGCAGCAGCACCGGCAGGTCGCGGTTGGTCACCAGCGCCTGGACGGCGAGCTGGCGCACGTCCTCACCGTAGGGGGCGTGGCGGGCGTCGACCAGCGAGAGGAACACCTCTGTGCCGACGTAGGCGCTGCGCGGTCCGTTGCGCCGCTGGTTGGCCGACAGCAGGCGCGGCTCGCGGCGCAGCGTGTAGAAGCCGTGCGCCCCGGCGGATGAACCGGCGGAGCCTGGTGCGGCTGCGGCCTCACCTTCCACGGCGGGGCCGGCCGGTGCGTGTGTGCTGGCGTACAGCGGCTGAAAGTCCTGCAGCGCATGCCGACCGGTGCCGAAGCCCTGCACCGACAGCAGGCTGTGCACCTCGTGGTCCATCGGCCGGGTGCGGTCGGGCACGACGTGGTACTCCCATTCGCCGGGGCCGAGCTGGATGCGATCAAGCCGTTTCGGGAACAGGTTGATCGCCGGGGTACAAAAAGGCGCGAGGCTCCCGGCGTCCACCAGCGGTTCCAGGGCGGGATCCCCGCGCGAAAACAGGATCACCCACTCCAGCTCGGGTCCCGGCGCCCCCTGCAGCCGCGCGGCCAGGTCGCACAGGTCGAAGAAGAGCAGGCGCTGCGGCAGTGCGGCCACCTCCTGCAGCAGCCGGTAGCCCGAGAAGGCGCGCAGGCTCACGGGCAGCAGCGCCTCGTCGTTGGCCTGGCCGGCCGCACGCAGGCTGTCGGGCCCGCGCCAGCGTCGCGGCAGGTCGTCCAGCCAGCCGCTGGCTGCCGCGGCCGTTGCGGCGGTCGTGGCGGACCCCGTGGGCCCGGTGCCGCCATTTGCAGGTGAATGGATCCAGCTGCCCAGCGTCGCGGTGCTGAGCAGCTCGTGCAGCCGCCAGGCCACGTCGTCCGCTGCGCTGACGTACAGGCGCAGCCGGTCCATCGGCAGCTGCGACCACTGCAGGCCGCCGCCCAGGCGCACACGCAGGCGCAGCCCGCCGCGCGCGCCCTGGGCCGGGGGCAGCCGTGCCAGCGGCAGGTCGGGCGCGTGGGTGAAGTAGCGCACGTCCAGCAGCTCGATCGGCCAGAGCGTCACGTCCTGAGCGGTGCGGAACTCGCAGCGCGTTTCCTGCCCGCGCGCCAGTTGCGATTGCAGCGCGCTGCCGCGGGGCACGCGGTGGCCGCGGGTCAGGTTGGGGTCGGCCGGGTCGACGTGCAGGCGCGCCACCAGCATCGAGGGCACGGGCGCGAGGAAGTTCGGGTAGATCGACTCCAGCAGGTGGGCGATCAGGCGCGGCTGCTCGGCCTCGATCTTGAGCTGGATGCGCGCGGTGAGGAAGGCCACCCCTTCGAGCAGCCGCTCGACGTAAGGGTCGGCCACCTCCAGCGTCTCCATCCCCAGGCGGGCGGCCACCTTCGGAAACTCCGCAGCGAACTCCGCGCCCATCTCGCGCAGGTAGGCCAGCTCCTCGGTGTACAGGCGCAGCAGGCGGGGGTCCATGGGGTTGGCGTGGTTGGCGGTGCCGTCAGCGCAGCGAGCCGGCCGCCGCCGCGCCGGAGTCGCGCACGACCACCTGCCCGGCCTCCAGGTCCACCTGGGTGCGCAGCAGCAGTTCCAGCGGGATCGGCTGGGCCCACAGCTCGCCGCGGATCTCGAACTCGATCACGTTGTGGGTGTCGAGCACGCTGGAAAACTCGATGGCGCGCACGCTCAGCGTCGAGGCGATGATGCGTGGCTCGAAGCGCAGGATCGCCTGGCGCATCGACCGTTCCAGCCAGGGGATGTCGATGCGCGAGGCCAGCTGGCCCGACAGCGCCGGCAGGCCGTAGTTCAGCACGCTGTCGCCCAGCGCCGGGGTGCGCTGGACTTCGGCGGGCAACAGCGACTGCACCGCGTTGAACAGCCAGGCCAGGTCGCGCAGCACCGCCTCGCGCAACTCGGCCTTGGTCATCACGCGGTGGTCGTCGATGCCGGCAGGGGGGGCGGCCACGACGGGCACGACTGGCATCGCTGCTTTGGCCGGTGCGGCGGGCGGCTCTGCCGGCACGGGCGTGCCGGGCGTGAGGGCCAAGGGCTGGGGCGGGATCACGCTGGCGAGCCGGTCCAGTGCCGCCTGCCCCCAGCGGCTGGGCGCCTGCCGCTGGCGCAGGGCGTCCTGCCGGCGGCCGTCGTCGCGCAGGCGGTCAAGCAAGGCTGGCTGCAGGCGTTCGCGGGGCTCGGCGGTGGCCATCACATCAGGCGATCAGGCAGTCAGGTCGCAGGTGCTTCGAACACTATCTCGCGCACCTCCAGCAGGCCGCGTTCGCCCTGGTCGGTGATCAGCAGGCGCTGGCCCAGGCCGGCGTACTGGGCCGAGGCGTCGGTGGATTCGGTGGATGCGGTGGCTCCGGGGGCGTTGGCAGCGCTGTCCGCAGCGCCGACGGCCGATGCACCGAGCGGCAGCCAGTCGGTGCGTCGGGCCATCAGCAGCGCCTCGTCGTCGGTGCCGAGCTCGGCGGTCTGCACGTAGCGGGTGGGGATCAGCGCGACCGATTCGGCGCCGTTGCTGAACGTCAGGTGTGCCGGTGCCCAGACCAGGTCACGCAGATCCTCCGGAGGCTCGATCGCCACGCGGCGCAGCGCTTCCAGCGGGATCCAGCAGTAGCGCCCGTTCATCACCACCTCCAGCAGCGGGCCGAGGCGGGAATCCGCGTCCGCCAGCCATGCGAAGGGGGTGCCGTCGAGCCGGCCAGCGCAGGCCGGCGCCGCGTCAAGCGCCTGGGCCCGCGCCGCGGCGGCCGCAGCGCTGCGGCCCTCGGCCTGCCATTGCAGGGCCTGGACCAGCTGCGCCACCCAGCCCGGCGGCGGGCCGAAGACGATCGGCGTGGTGCGGCCGGCAAAGACGGCCTCGCGCACCGCCTCGCACTGCACGGCGTCCCGGTAGGTGGCGACCATGGCGAGCGTGGCGTTGTCGAGTTCGGCGCAGACCTGCAACTGCCCGAGTGCACGCTGCCACTGGCCCAGCACGCACAGCAGCTGGAACAGGAAGATGCGCAGCTTCGCATCGCCCGGGTGGGCGCGGACCTCCTGCTGCAGGGCGGCCAGCGCGGCGCGCGGCTGGCCCCGGCGGATCAGTTCCTGCGCTGGGCTCATGTGAGGGCACTCATGGGTGCGATCATGTGGGGATCAACTCATCGGTGAAGGTGAAGGCCGCGCCGCGCGAGCCGCTGCCCTGCTGCGCGCGGTACTCCACCTCGACCTTGGTGAAGGTGAAGGTGACCCGCTCCTGGGTGCTGCCCTCGGCGTCGGACTCCAGCTCGATGCCGGCCACCCGCGCTCCCTTGAGGGTGATGCTGTAGAAGTCCTGTTGGCCCTCGCCGGCCTTGCGCATCATCAGGCGCGCCTCCTTGACCTCGTCGTTGGTGGCCAGGGCGCTGAGCAGGGCGGTGGAGGCGCAGTCGATCGCCTTGGTGACGGTCAGGTTGCGATACGAGCGCCGGGCGGTGCTCGCGCCCGCACCGATGGCCGAACTGGCGTTGGCGCCCCAGCTCCAGCCGGAGAGCAGGATCTCGTCGGCGTGGCCGGGGGCGGTGGACTCGCCCTTGACCGCACCGGCGCGGCGTGTCTGGATCTTGAGGTAGGTGTCGGCACTCATGCCCGCCCCCGGTGGGTTGGTCGTCAGGCCGGCGCGCGAGCGGCTCGACCCATGCCGATCGCGCGGCAGTGGCGGCGGGCTGCGCGTGCCGGCGCCGGGCGGTCAGCGTGTCTCGGTGGTGGCCAGGTTCCAGCCGAACTTGACCTCGCCACCCAGGCCGCCCTTGTCGTCCTGCGGCTTGTAGGAGAACTCGATGTCCTTGTAGCTCATCGACACCGACTCCATGATCTCGCCGCCGCTGGAGCCCGAGGGCTGCACGCTGGTGATGAAGACCTCCTTCATCGAGACCTTGAAGAAGTCCTTCTGGCCTTCGCCGGACTTGCGGGCCGTCATCACCACGGTCGGGAAGTGCTTGCCCGAAGCGCACTGCTTGGCCAGCACCGGCGAGGCCTTGTCGTACTTGTGCATGAAGTTGAAGTCCGATGCGCTGCCCTTGCCCATGCCGGAGCCTCCCCCGGCCAGGCCGCTGGCGTTGCTGGCGCCCCAGCTCCAGGACAGGACCTCGATCTCGCCCTTGTGGTCCTTGTGGGTGGCTTCGCCGGTGACACCGTCGAACTTGATGTGGCAGTCGATCGTCATGATGTACCCCTAGTGAATATGAACTGAATGGGTCGATGAACGCGTACGGTTGCTGGACTGGGACGCTTCGAGAGAGTGCAAACGCGCGGGTCGGGAGGTGGTCAGTGGGCCTGACGCTGGCTTCTTGTAGGAATCCGGTGCTGCGGTGCTGCGGTGCCAGCCTCACGCCTTCTTCAGCGAGGGCAGCTTGGACACCAGCCGCAGCGACACCGTCAGCCCTTCGAGCTGGTAGTGCGGCCGCAGGTAGAACTTGGAGCTGTAGTAGCCGGGGTTGCCTGGGATCTCCTCGACCACCACCTCGGCGGCGGCCAGCGGCTTCTGCGCCTTGGTGACCTCGGAGGAGTTGGCCGGGTCGCCGTCGACGTAGTTCATGATCCAGGCGTTCAGCCACTTGGCCATGTCGTCGCGCTCCTTGAAGGAGCCGACCTTGTCTCGCACGATGCACTTCAGGTAGTGCGCGAAACGGCAGGTGGCGAAGAGATACGGCAGGCGGGCCGCCAGCGCGGCATTGGCCGTGGCGTCCGGGTCGTCGTACTCGGCGGGCTTTTGCAGCGACTGGGCGCCGATGAAGGCGGCGAAGTCGCTGTTCTTGCGGTGCACCAGCGGCATGAAGCCGTTCTTGGCCAGCTCGGCTTCGCGGCGGTCGCTGATGGCGATCTCGGTGGGGCACTTCATGTCCACGCCACCGTCGTCGGTCGGGAAGGTGTGCGTGGGCAGACCCTCGACCGCGCCGCCCGACTCGATGCCGCGGATGCGCGAGCACCAGCCATAGAGCTTGAACGAGCGGTTGATGTTGGCCGCCATCGCGTAGGCCGAGTTGGCCCAGGTGTAGTTGGCGTGGCTGCCGCTGTCGGTGACTTCCTCGAAGTTGAAGTCCTCCACCGGGTTGGTCTTGGCGCCGTAGGGCAGGCGGGCCAGGAAGCGCGGCATGGCCAGGCCGATGTAGCGCGCATCGTCGGACTCGCGCAGCGAGCGCCAGGCGGCGTACTCGGGCGTGGTGAAGATCTTGGTCAGGTCGCGCGGGTTGGCCAGCTCCTGCCAGGAGCTCATCTGCATCAGCGAGGGCGAGCCGGCGGCGATGAAGGGCGTGTGCGAGGCCGCCGAGACCTTGGCCATCTCACCGAGCCACTCCACGTCGGGCGGGCTGTGGTCGAAGTAGAAGTCGCCCACCAGGCAGCCGAAGGGCTCGCCGCCGAACTGGCCGTACTCCTCCTCGTAGACGCGCTTGAACAGCGGGCTCTGGTCCCAGGCGGTGCCCTTGAACTTCTTCAGCGTCTTGCCCACCTCGGCCTTGGAGATGTTGAAGACGCGGATCTTCAGCATCTCGTCGGTCTCGGTGTTGTTGACCAGGTAGTGCAGGCCGCGCCAGGCGCTTTCGAGCTTCTGGAAGTCGGCGTGGTGCAGGATGGCATTGACCTGGGCGGACAGCTTGGCATCGATGGCAGCGATCAGCGCCTCGATCGAGGCCACCACGTCCGAGCTGATCAGGGTGGTCTGGGCGAGGGCCTGCTGCGCCAGCGTCAGGACGGCCTGCTCGACGGCGCTCTTGGCATCGTCGGTCTTGAACTTGAAGGCCTGGTCGAGCAGGGCAGACAGCTCGTTCTCGCCATAGGTGATGCCCTGCAGCAGCGAGCTTTGCGAGGAGGCCAGGGTGTCGTCAGCCATGTGGGGTCTCCGCTGGGATCTGTTGGATCTGTGGGGTCATTCTGTGGGTCGCGTTCACACCGGCGTGTTCACTCGGCGGCGGGCTCGGCTGGCTTGGGCGGCACGGCCTTGAGCGATTCGAGCAGCGCCGGGTCCTTGATCACCTTGGCCAGCAGCTCCTCGGCGGCGGTCTTGCCGTCCATGTAGTTGATGAGGTTAGCCAGTTGCTTGCGTGCTTCGAGCAGCTGCTTCAGGCCGTCCACTTTCTCGGCCACCCTGGCGGGCGAGAAGTCGTCCATGTTCTCGAAGGTGATCGCCACCGAGAGGTTGCCCTCGCCGGTGAGCGTGTTGGGCACCTGGAAGGCCACGCTGGGCTTCATGCTCTTCATGCGCGCATCGAAGTTGTCGACGTCGATGTCGACGAACTTGCGCTCGGCCACCGGCGCCAGCTCGCTGTTGGATTTGCCCGAGAGGTCCGAGAGCACGCCCATCACGAAGGGCAGCTGCACCTTCTTCTCGGCGCCGTACAACTCGACGTCGTACTCGATCTGCACCCGCGGGGCGCGGTTGCGGGCGATGAACTTCTGGCTGCTGGTGGCCATGGGCGGCTCCGTGGAAGAAGGGGAAGAGGAACGGGATGTGGCGAGGCGGCTTTGGGGACAGGAGTGACAGGCGGACCGGTCAATCGCCAGTGACACCGGCCAGCCGGCGCACCTCCGCCTCCGCCTCCGGGGTGAGGTCCTGGATGATCTCGATGAAGCTCTTGCTCATCAGCCGCTGGGCGCGGCGGATCAGCAGCGGCGCCGGGTGGCTGGGTTCGTTCGTCTCGATCCAGGTGCACACGCGCCCCAGGGTGTCGATGGCGTCCTGGCGGCTGCCGATGGCACCCGGTGGCGCCGCCGCAGCGCGTGGCAGCCGGGCCTCGGCGGGGCCGGGCTGGGCCCCTGCGGTATCGGGGGTATTGGTGGTACTGGTGGTGTCGGTGAGACCGGTGATCTCGGCGGCATCGTCGGGTGCGGCCTTGGCCAGCACGCGCAGCAGTTGCACCAGCGGCGCCAGGTCGGGGCCCTGGGCGCCGCCAGCGCGCTCGTCGATCAGCGCCACGATGGCGTGCGCGGTTTCCCAGCCGCGGCGCAAGGTATCGCTCAACGTTGGGGCGGCGGCAATCGCGTCGCGCAGCGCCTCACGCACGCCGGCCTCGGTGGGCGGGGACTCGTCATCGGTGGGCTTGGCGTGCCCCAGGGCGAGTTCGACATCGCGCACCCGCAGCGCGGCACCACGCCCGCTGGTCAGCGCGGCGGCGCGCAGGTCGGCCATGAACTCGGCGTAGTGCACCAGCGGGGCCAGGGCGTTGAGCCGCTCGGTGGGGTCGTCGCCGTCGTCGGCGTCGAGCTGCGGGTGCAGCGTCTCCCAGAACCGGTCCAGCAGTCCGTGCACCAGCGCCAGACCCTGGACCGCACCCGCCAGTCCGCCGCGGCGCGCGCCGCAGCGGGCCAGCCACACGGCGGGGCGCAGGTCGCGGCTGCGTTCCAGCAGCGCCAGGGCGTGCTGCTGCACCGCGCTCCAGTCCGGCCCCTCGCCCTCGATCAGGGTGGCACCGTACTCCTGCTCCGCACGCGCACGGCCCGCCTCGTTCATCGCGATGAAGGCGCTGTCGTACTCCAGGTTGGGGCCGCTGGGGGCATCGCCTTCCAGGGGGGACAACAGGGCTTCCAGATCGAAGTCCGACGACATGAACGGTGGCCTCGCACAGCGGATGATGAATCCAATGTAGCGAGCGGCCCCGCCGGCAGCAGTAGCCGAAAGTCACTGCCGGAGTGGCCCTGGGCAGATGCCGCGACGGCTCCCACTTCCCTTGCAGGAGAGGGCTGGGGTGAGGGCAGCGCCGTTCAGCGCACGATGCTGCGCAGCACGCCGAAGAGCTTGCTGGGCTGCAGCGGCTTGAACAGCACCATGTTGCCGCTGGCCGAGGCGCGCCGGATCTCGGCCGGGCTGGTGTCGCCAGTGACGATCATGGCCGGTACGCGCCGCCCGCAGGCCTGGCGCACGGCGGCCACGGCGTCGAGGCCGTCCTCGCCGTCGAGCAGGTGCAGGTCCGAGATCACCAGGTCGAGCTGGCCGTCCAGCACCTGTGCCACCAACCGTGCGGCCACGATGTCCGCGGCGGCGTGCGCGTCAAACCCCCAGGAGCGCAGCAGCGTGGCCAGGCCGTCGCGGATGTCGGCCTCGTCGTCGATCACCAGGATGGTGCCGGCCTGCAGCACCGGGGCCGGGATGGTGTCGGCCGCCGCGGTGGCATCGGCCACGTCGGGGGCGCTGCCGATCGGGATGCCGATGCGGAACATCGTGCCCCGCCCCGGGCGCGAGGCCACCTCCAGCGTGAGGCCCAGCAGGACCGCCAGGCGCTTGACGATGGCCAGCCCCATGCCCAGGCCCTGGGCGGCGTCGCGCCCGGCGTGCCCGGCGCGGTAGAACTCGTCGAAGATGTGCGGCAGGTCGGCCGCCGACATGCCGCAGCCACTGTCCCACACCTCCACATGGATGTGGCTGCGCGTCGTGCGCGCCAGCACCACCACGCCCCCCTCGCGGGTGTAGCGCAGCGCGTTCTGGATCAGGTTGGCCAGGATGCGCTCCAGCAGTTGCGGGTCGCTGGTGACCGTCTTGCCACCCGGGGAGAAGCGCAGCCCGAGGCCCTGTTCCTCGGCCAGCCCGGCGAAGTGCATGTGCAGGCGCCGGAACAGGTCGCGCAGCGGGAAGCGCTGCAGGTTGGGGCAGACGGTGCCGGCGTCCAGGCGCGAGATGTCCAGCAGCGCGGTGAACGAGCGGTCCAGCGTCTCGACCGAGCGCATCATGCTGTGCGTGAGCGGCTCGTCGGGCGTGCCCTGCAGCCGGCCCTCCAGCGTGGCGACGAACAGGCCGAGCGCGTGCATCGGCTGGCGCAGGTCGTGGCTGGCCGCGGCCACGAAGCGCAGCTTGTCGTGGTCGGCGCGGATGGCCGCGTCGCGCTCCTCGGTGAGGCCGCGGACGCGGTCGCCCACCTCGATCAGGCGCTGCCCCATGCGCTGCCAATGCGAGCCGTGGCGCCACAGCAGGGCGGCCACCGCCAGCGCGGCGAGCAGCAGCAGGGCTGCCATGCTGTGGCCCAGCGGCTGGCCGGTGAGCCACCAGGCCAGCGCCGGGGAGGCCAGCCCGGCGAGGCTCCACCCGGCGGCCCGCGGCGCCATCGGCAGTGTGGCCGCAGCGGTCACGGCCACGGTCACGTGCAGCAGCGTGGCCACGGCGAGCCGCTCGCTGCCGGCCACCCCGTCCAGCCACGAGGTGGCGCCGAGCCAGACCAGGTTGGCGCCCACCAGCGTCTCCAGCGTGCGCTGCCAGCGGCGCCGGTCCTGCCAGCGTGCCGACCAGGCCGGCCGACGATGCCGGTAGGCCCACAGTGCGGCCCACCAGGCGGCCAGCAGGGCGATGCCGATGAGCAGCAGCAGGCCGTCCAGTGCCGCGGCTTCGGTGCGCACGCCGCCAAAGGGGAAGGTCCACAGGCCGTTGAGCGCGCCCAGCAGCAGGGCGGCTGTGTGCAGCCCCGCCAGCGGCAGGGCCGCGCGGAAGAAGTAGCCCGTTCCGGCATCCGTGCTGCGCCGCGCCGCGCTGCGGCGCTCGGGCTGCCGCGCCGCGCCGCGCATGGCCGCCGTGGGCGGCTCCGGGACGATCTGCAGCCGTGTCGTCACGGCCTGCTGGGGGGCCTCCGCGGCAGGCAGGGGGGCGTTTGCAGGGGTCGGCAGCGCTGCCGCGGCGGTCACAGGGGACTCAGCGGAACAGGCTGATCAGGTGCGAGCGCGAGCGCACGTCCAATGCGAGCAGCAGCGAGGACACGTAGTTCTTCACCGTGCCAAGCGACAACTGGGTGGCGCTGCTGATCTCCTGGTTGGTGCAGCCCGACAGCACCAGCTCCAGGATCTCCAGGTGCCGCGCACCGAGTTCAGCCACGCGGTCGTACATGGCCGACGACGGAAAGCGCGGGAACAGGGCCGAACTGGGCATGCCGCCGGGCGGGGGGGCCGGGGTGCCGGCCGGCCGCAGCAGGTTCAGCAACGCGGTGCGCAGCGATGCGGCGTCTCCCCCCTTGCCGACATAGGCCACCGCGCCGAGCGCGCGGGCCTGGCGCACGACGAATTCGTCCTGCGTGCCGCTGAAGATCGCCACACGGGCATCGGGCTGGCTCTGCAGGAATTGACGCAGGCCCTGCAGGCCCTTGCAATCGCTCAGGTTGAGGTCCAGCAGCACGGCGTCGATGCCCTGCTCGCGCTGGTGGATCTGGATCGCCTCCTGCAGCGTCGAGGCTTCGAGCCACTCGATGTCCAGATCGTCGATGCGGCTGTACATCGACTTGACACCGCAGCGTACCAACTCATGGTCGTCCACGAGGAGGACGCGTGCTCGGCGCCCGGCAGCCAGGGGCGGTCCGTCGAAGGGCCGTGTCACTCGCGTGACCTCGGGTGCGCTGGCGATCATTTCCATCAGTCTGTTCCTCCGTGCCTCCCATGGATCGTGGCCCGAAACATCTGGCACCACCATCCATGGTCCGATTTGAAAACACTGGCAAGACCTGCCATTGACCTGCGTTGCCTCTTTGCGGATCAGGGTGTCATGTTTTGTGACTTTAGTCACGCTCCATTGGGCCGCCGACATTACCTTGGTCAGCGGCAGGGATCTGTTGCGCTGCGTAAGGTCCGCGCTGCCATGACTGAACAGTGTCGAGCCTCGCCTGCACCCCGTTGGTCACCCTTAAGGGGGGTGTGCGGCCTGATCGGGGTCACCCTGATGGTGGTGGGGACGGCCTGTTCCACGGGGGGAAAGGTGTCGCGGCCGGTGCCGCCCGCTGCCGCCAACCAGGCCGACACGGCCCGGGGGTCGCCTGCCGGGACCGTCGAGGTGGCACGCGGCGGCGCGTCGCCCGTGGCGTCCGGGGCCGTGGCCAGCGGGCCCGCCGAGCCCGGTCGAGACCGCGAGGCGTTGCTGGCGGGCAGCCGTGCGGACCCGGTGGCCGGGGCCGAGTTGCGCACGCGCACGGCCCGGCTGCGGGTGGCCCGCTTCGAGGACCTGCCGGGCTGGCGGGATGACGATCCCGCTGCGGGCTGGGACGCCTTCCAGCGTTCCTGCAAGGTACTAGCCCGGCGTGCGCACTGGGCCGCACCCTGCGCCCAGGCGCTGGCACAGCGTGAGCGCAGCAGCGAGGCACTGCGGGCCTTCTTCGAGCGATCCTTCACGGCGCTGCAGCTGCTGCATCCCGATGCCTCGGCCGAAGGGGCTGTCACCGGCTACTTCGAGCCCCTGCTGGCCGGCGCGCTGCAGCCGCAGGGGGCCTTCCGCGTGCCGGTCTACGGCGTGCCACGCGACCTGCTGCTGCTCGACCGGCGTGAGCTGGCGTCGACGCAGCGCAGCGGGGTCATCGACGTGCGACAGGAGGGGCGTGAGCTGCGGCCACTGGCGCGCGCCGAGCCCGGCAGCCTGCGGCTGGACCTCGACAGCGTGGCCGGCGAGCCGCACGACCGCCGCCTGCGACTGCGCCGGGACGGCGATCGGGCTGTGCCGTACTTCAGCCGGGCCGAGCTGGCCAGCCGCGCCGAGGTCGATGCCCCGGTGATCGCCTGGGTGGATGACCCGCTGGCGCTGTACGCGATGCAGATCCAGGGCTCCGGGCGCATCCGCCTCACCGATGGGCGGGTGCTGCGCCTGTTCTACGGTGAGCAGAACGGCCACCCCTTCCGCCCGCTGCGGGTGAAGCCGCGCGATGTGACGCCCGCCGTGCGCACGCGCGGCCTGGGCCCCGCCGCCGGTGAACCGGCCGGTGAGGAGCCGCAGACCTTTGAACTCGAAGGCGACGCGCCGCCCGAGCTGGCGCCGCCCACCCGCGGCCTGCGGCGCCCCGCAGCGAAGCCGGAGTCCCGGCAGGGCGCGGCGGCCGATGGCCAGGAGGCCACCCGGGCGGTGATCGAGCAGCTCCTGCCGGCGGAGGACGGCGGGGCGGCGCCGGCACGCGCCCGGGCCCGCCCACCCACCCGGCCCGCCGTGGCCCGTCCGGCCCCTTCAGCCCCTTCAGTCACTTCGGCCGCCTCGGCAGCTTCTGCCACGGCCCCCACGAAGGCCGCCCGCCCGGGGGTGGCCGAGGCCCTGTCGCGCGACCCCAGCTATGTGTTCTTCCGCATCGCCGAGGACCAGGCACCCGGCCCCGGGCCGGTCGGGGCGCTGGGCGTGGCGCTGACGGCCGGCCGCTCGGTGGCGGTTGATCCCCGCAGCGCACCGCTGGGCTACCCGCTGTTCCTCACGGCCGAAGCTGATCGGGCGGGCGGTGGGGGCATGCGCAAGCTGGTGTTTGCGCAGGACACGGGTGGTGCGATCCGCGGCGCCGTGCGCATCGACCACTTCTGGGGCTTCGGCCGCGAGGCCGGGCGGCAGGCGGCGCGGACCAACCACCGCGGCCGGGTCTGGCTGCTGGTGCCCAGGGCCGAGGCGCGCGATTGGTTCACCAAGGCGCGGCCGGCGATGCGTGGCAGTGCGGCCCTGCCGGTGTGCTTGGTGGCCGATGCCGAGCATTGTTTTGAATGAGTGGTGCGCTCTGTGTGGACGGGGTGCCGCTGCGTTACCTAAGTCACCCTGGGCGGCCGCAGCGAGTGACTAAGCTGGTCGCAGGTCGTGCGGTGCCTGCATGAGCGGGCCACCTCGGCGGCCCCACAAGGTCACCACCACAGGCAGCCACCAGAGGCAGCGTGAAGATGCTCCCCACCGTTGTTGGATTTACCCGCTCCCCGCCGCAGCCAAGCCGCGACGTCGGCGCTGATTCGGCGCGCCGCGGGCTGCTCCTTCCCATGGCCGCGCTGGGGCTGTGGGCCCTCGCCGGCTGTGCCAGCCGCGGCGCCGGCGTGGTCGATGCGGTCATCGGCCAGAAGCTCACCCGCCTGGGTGGCGTGGTGCAGGCCTCGACCGACGTGAACCCGGACCTGCGCCGCCGGCCCTCGCCGATCCTGCTGAGGCTGTACGAGCTCAAGGCCGCGGCGGTGTTCTCGAACCTCGACTTCATGGCGCTGTTCCAGCGCGACCAGGCCGAGCTGGGGGCCGATGTCGTCGCCCGCGAGGAGTTCATCCTCCAGCCCGGCGAGAGCCGCAAGCTCGATCGCACCGTCGATGCCCAGGCGCGTTTCGTGGGCGTCTTTGCCGCCTATCGCGATCTGGACCGGGCGCGCTGGCGGGCGTTGGCGCCGCTCAAGGTGGGGGCCAGCCAGACCTGGGAGATCAAGGCGGACGCGCTGGGCGTGTCGATCAACCCGGCGCGCTGAGCGCCCAGCAGGAACCGGGGCGACCCATGAGCGTTTACGACAAGGTCGTTTGGTCGCAGGGCATGTTCCTGCAGCCGCAGCATTTCCAGCAGGAAACCCGCCATCTGGAGCAGCTTGTCGAGGCCCGGGCGCAGGCGCTGCATGCCCACGGCTGGGGCCACGCCGAGCTGGTGATCGACGAGGCGCTGCTGGCACAGGGCCGCGTGGGCCTGACCCGCGCGCGCGGCGTGCTCAGCGACGGAACGCCCTTCTCGCTGCCCGACCAGCTGCCGCTGCCCGCGCCGCTGGAGGTGAGCGACGACCTGAAGGACGAGGTGGTCTACCTGGCCGCGCCGCTGCAGCGCGCCGGTGCGACGGAGTTCGATTTCGGTGCCGATGCGGCGCCCGGCCCCTGCCGCTACGCGGTGCAGGAGGACGCGGTGCGTGACCTGACCGATGCGGCGGAGGACCCGGTGCCGATCCAGACCGGGCGCCTGCGCCTGCGGCTGGTGCGCCGCCGTGACCTGACCGACGGGGAATCTGCGCTGGGCGTGGTGCGGGTGCTGGAGCGCCGTGCCGACCGGCAGCTGGTGCTGGAGCGGGGCTACATCGCGCCGCAGCTGCGCATCGACGCCAGCCGCCAGCTCTCCGACCAGGCCGGCAAGCTGGTTGCGGCGATGGACGCCTATGCGCGGGCCCTGACGGCGCGCATGGGCGACGCCCGCCAGGGCGTGTCGGAGATCGCCGATTTCCTGATGCTGATGCTGCTCAACCGCCACCAGCCGGTGCTGCGCCAGTTTGCGCTGGGCCCCCACGTGCACCCAGAGACGCTGCACCTGGCCTGTCTGTACCTGGCCGGTGAGTTGAGCAGCTTCGGCAGCGATGCCGGCGCGCGCCTGCCCCAGGCCTTCCCGCCCTACCGGCATGACGACCTGCAGGGCTGCTTTGCGCCGCTGCTGCAGTTCATCGCGGTGCAGCTGGCGCAGGTGCCGGTGCCGCGTGCGACCATCATTGAGCTGACCGACCGCCAGCACGGCTTCCGGACTGCCGTGGTGCGTGACACTGAACTGCTGCAGCAGGCCAGCTATGTGCTGGCGGTGCAGGCCCAGCTGCCCGCTGAACAGCTCTGCCAGCGTTTCCTGGCGCAGGCCAAGGTCGGCCCGGTGGAACGCATCCGCGAGATCGTCAGCCTGGCGCTGCCAGGCATGGGCCTGCGCAACCTGCCGGTGGCGCCACGGCAGCTGCCTTACCACGCCGGCTACCACTACTTCGAGGTGGACCGCAGCGGCGAGCTGTGGAAGCAGTTCGAGCGCAGCGGCAACCTGGCACTGCACGTGGCGGGCGACTTCCCCGGCCTGGAACTGCAGCTCTGGGCCATCCGGCCCTGATGCGCTGCGACGAGCTGAGGAGGCTTGCCCATGTCCGTCCCTGGTTCCAGCAACCCCATCGACCCCAACGATCCCTTCGCCCTGCCTGACAGCGGCGCGACCATCATCCGCCCGAACCCCGGTGGGCGGCCTGCATCGGCCCGGGCCCCCATGGGGGGCATGGCTGGCTCGGCCGGCGCAGGACTGCCGGACGTGGCCTGGCCCGACCAGGCCCTCAACCCGCTGCTCGCCCTGGCCAACCGGCTGCTGCTGGCGGTGCCGCAGATCCGCTCGACCCGCCACGTGGCCGACCCGGCGGCGCTGAAGAACAGCCTGGCGCAGGCGCTGCGCGACTTCGCCTCCGCCACGGCCGCGCAGGGCATCACGCCGCAGACGGCGATGGCGGCCCGCTACGTGCTGTGCACCCTGATCGACGAAGCGGCCGGCGACACGCCCTGGGGCGGCTCGGGCGTGTGGGCCCAGCACAGCCTGCTGGTGCTCTTCCACAACGAGGCCTGGGGCGGCGAAAAGTTGTTCCAGCTCATGGCCAAGCTGGCGGCCCAGCCCGAGCAGCACCTCGACCTGCTGGAGCTGATCTACGTGGCGCTGGCGCTGGGCTTCGAGGGGCGCTTTCGGGCCGTGGAGAACGGCCGTGCCCAGCTGGATGCGGTGCGCGACAAGCTCGGGCGCATCCTGCGCCAGGCCCGCGGCGACTACCCTCAGGGGCTGGCGCAGCACTGGCAGGGTACGCCCGCGGCGCGGCGGCGCCTGCCCGGCTGGCTGCCCTGGGGGGTGAGTGCGGCGCTGGCCTGCCTGTTGCTGAGCCTGTCCTACGTGGGCTTCAGCTACGCGTTGGGCGAGCGCTCCGACCCCGTGTTCGGCCAGATCCAGGGCCTGCGGCTGCCACCCCCGGTGGCGGCGGTGGCGCAGCCGGCGGCCGAACCGCGGCTGGCGCAGTTCCTGCGGCCGGAGATCGCCGCGGCCCAGGTGGCGGTACGTGACGAGGTGGACCGCAGCGTGGTCATCCTGCGTGGCGACGGCCTGTTCGACGCCGGCAGTGCCGAGCTGCAGCCGGCGCGCGAGGCGCTGCTCGGGCGCATCGCCGAGGCGCTCACGCAGGTGCGTGGGGCGGTGCTGGTGACCGGCCACACCGACAGCCAGCCGATCCGCTCGGCCCGCTTCCCCTCCAACTGGCACCTGTCCGAGGAGCGCGCCCGCACGGTGCGCGACCTGCTGGTGGCGCGCCGGGTCGATGGCGCGCGTGTGCGTGCCGAGGGCCGTGCCGACGGCGAGCCGGTGGTGGCCAACGACACGCCGGGCAACCGGGCGCTGAACCGCCGCGTGGAGGTGACGCTGTTCGTCGGCCGGGAACCTGGCCAGGCGGGCGCCGTGCCGCGCCCGGCCCCGGCGACGCCACCGTCGGCACCGTCCGCCTCCCCGGCCGCGCCCTCGGCCCAACCGGGCGGGAGTGCATCATGATCCGCAAGCTCCTGGGCTGGATCTTCAGCCGCTGGACCCTGGCGGTGCTCGGGCTGCTGGCGCTGAGCCTGGTGATCTGGTGGGTCGGGCCGGCGGTGTCGGTGGGCACGGCGCGCCCCTTCGAGCGCGCCACGGTGCGCTGGATCTGCATCGGCGTGCTCTGGGCGCTGGTGCTGGGCGGCCTGCTGTGGCAGCGCTGGCGCGCCGGCCGCCGCAACCAGGCGGTGGTGGACCAGCTGCTGGCCGCGCCCGTGGCCGGGTCTGCCTCGCCAGCGGAAAGCGCCGACCTGGCCGCCGTGCGCCAGCGCTTCGAGAAGGCGCTGCTGACGCTGCGGCGGGCGCGCTTCGAAGGCCCGGCGGGGGGCGGCAGCGGGGCCGCTGCGGGCGGCAAGAAGGGCTGGCCTGCCTGGCGCGATCGCCTGGCAGGGCGCTTCGCCCACCTGGGCGGGCGCTACCTCTATGAGCTGCCCTGGTACCTGATCATCGGAGCGCCCGGCTCGGGCAAGACGACCGCGCTGCGCAATGCCGGGCTGCACTTCCCGCTGGGCGATGCGCTCGGCCAGGAGCGCGTGCGTGGCGTGGGGGGCACGCGCGACTGCGACTGGTGGTTCACCAGCCAGGCGGTGCTGATCGACACCGCCGGCCGCTTCACCACGCAGGACAGCGACGCCGCACGCGACCGCGACACCTGGAGCGGCTTCCTCGGCCTGCTCGGGCGGGCGCGGCCGCGCCAGCCGGTCAACGGCGTGCTGGTCACCGTGTCGGCACAGGACCTGCTGGGGCGCAGCCAGGCCGAGCGCGAGGAGCAGGCCGCCCGGGTGCGCCAGCGGCTGCACGAGCTGCACGAGCAGCTGGGCATCCGCTTCCCGATCTACCTGCTGGTGACCAAGACCGACCTGCTGCCCGGCTTCACCGAGTACTTCGCGACGCTGGACAAGGACAGCCGTGCCACCCCCTGGGGGGTGACCTTCCGCCTCGGCCCCGATGGCGAAACGGCCGCCGGCAGCCTGGACAGCCTGCCGGGCGAGCTGCAGGCGCTCACCCAGCGGCTGCAGGCCGGGCTGATCGACCGCCTGCAGGCCGAGCCGGACGCGCCGCGCCGCCAGCGGCTGTACGGCTTCCCGCTGCAGTTCAGCGCCCTGCAGGAGCCGCTGCTGCCCTTCGTGCGCGAGGTCTTCGCGCCGTCGCCCTTCGAGGCCCAGCCCTTCCTGCGCGGGGTCTACTTCATCAGCGGCACCCAGGAGGGCTCGCCGATTGACCGGCTGCTGGGCAGCATCGCGCGCGGCTGGCAGCTCGACCGGGCCGTGCTGCCGCCGCTGCAGTCCAGCGGGCGCAGCTACTTCCTGGAGCGCCTGCTCGGCGAGGTGGTGTTTGCCGAGGCCGGGCTGGCCGGCACCCAGCGGCGCTGGGAGCGCCGCCGCAACCTGCTGCTGGGTGGCGGCTACGCGTTGCTGGCGGTGTTGAGCGTCGGCGCGCTGGCGGCGTGGACGGTCAGCTGGTCGAACAACCGCCGCTACGTGGACGACGTGCGTGGGCGCGTCGAGCAGGTGCGCCAGCTGGTGCAGGCCACGCCCAACCGCGCCACGCCAGACCTGCTGCCGCTGCTGCCCGCGCTGGCGGCCACGCGCGAGCTGGCCCAGGCCGGGCGCAGCGAGGGCGACGTGCCCGTGGGCCTGGGCTTCGGCCTGTTCCAGGGGCCCAAGCTGGATGCGGCCTCGCGCACGGTCTACGAGCGCATGCTGGTGGACGCGGTGCTGCCGCGGCTGGCGTTGCGCATCGAAGAACAGCTGCGCCAGCGTGCCGACGCGCCCGAGCTGCAGTACGAGTCGCTCAAGGCCTACCTGATGCTGCACGACCCGCAGCATTTCGACGCCAAGGCGCTCGGCGAGCTGGTGCGCACCGACTGGGAGGCGGCGCTGCCCCGCTCCGTGGGCACGGCCGAGCGCGAGCAGCTGCGCCAGCACCTGGCGGCGCTGCTGGCGCTGGGCCCGGCGGTGTCGCCGCTGCCGCTGGACCAGCCGCTGGTCAACGAGACGCGCGCCCGGCTGGTGGCGCTGCCGCTGCCGCAGCGGGTCTACAACCGGCTGCGCCAGCAGGGCGTGGGCGCGAACGCGCCGGAGTTCGTGATCGCCAAGGCCGGCGGCCCGGCGGCCAGCTTGGTGTTCGTGCGCCGCAGCGGCGAGCCGCTGGCCAAGGGCGTGGCGGGGCTGTTCACCCGCACCGGCCACCAGGAGGTGAGCGGCCGGCTCGACGCGGTGGCGCGCGAGCTGGCCGAGGAGCAGGGCTGGGTGCTGGGCGTGGCCACACCCGCAGCGAGCGCGGCCGATGTGCGGCAGATCGCCGAGAACGCGCGCCGCCTCTACCTGAACGAGTACGCCAGCACCTGGGATGCCTTCGTCGCCGACGTGCGCCTGCGCCCGGCGCAGGGCCTGCCGGACATGGTGCAGCTGACCCGGGTGCTCTCCGGGCCGGACAACCCGCTGGGTACGCTGCTCAAGGCGGTGGTGCGCGAGACCACGCTGGTGGAGGTCGACGAGCCCGGCAGCCGAAAGGCCGCGTTGACCGACAAGGTGCGCGAGGTCACCCAGGCGGTGAAGGAGGGCATTGCCAGCGTGGCCGGTGACCAGGCGGTACCCCCTGCGCTGCAGGGCCTGCCGCCGCTGGAGAAGACACTGGTGGACGACCGCTTTGCCCTGCTGCGCCGCTACGTGCAGGCGCCGCCCGGCGGAGGCAAGGCGCCGATGGACGAGAGCATCGCCCTGCTCGGCGAGGCGCAGCTGTACATGGCGGCGGTGGACCTGGCGCTGCGAGGCGGCGGCCAGCCCCCGCCGTCGGATGTGCCGCTGCGGCTGCGCAACGAGGGTGGCCGCTCCGCCGCACCCGCCGCCGGCCTGCTCAATGACCTGGCCAGCCGCAGCGCCAACATCACCGGCCTGCTGCAGCGCGACCAGCTGTCGCGCGAGGTCCGCTCGGCGGTGGGCGACTTCTGCAGCCAGGCGGTGGCGGGGCGCTACCCGCTCAACCCGCGCGCCAGCGCCGACGTGCGGCCGGCCGACTTCGGCGAGCTGTTCGGCCCCGGCGGGCGCATGGACCGGGTGTTCCAGGAGAAGCTGGCGGCGCAGGTGGACACCAGCGCGCGCCCGGTCTGGCGCTTTCGCAACAAGGACCTGGGCGAGGACGCCGGCACACTGCGGCAGTTCCAGCGCGCCCAGGTCATCCGTGAGACCTTCTTTGCCGCGGGCGGCAACCTGCCGGCGATGCGGCTGGAGTTCAAGCCGGTCGAGATGGACGCGCGCATCACCCAGTTTGTGCTGGATGTGGACGGCCAGGTGGTGCGCTACGCCCATGGCCCACAGATCCCCGCGGCCGTGCAGTGGCCCGGCCCGCGTGGCAGCAACCAGATCCGGTTGCAGCTGAGCCCGCCGGGGCCGAGCGGCAATGGCATTGGCATCGACGGGCCCTGGGCGCTGCACCGCCTGTTCGACCGCATGCAGGTCGAGGCCGGGCGCGGCTCCGAGCGGCTGCGGGTGACTTTCGACCTCGATGGCCGCAAGGCGGTCTTCGAGGTCACCGCCAGCAGCGTGCGCAACCCCCTGCGCCTGCGCGAGCTGGCCGACTTCGGCTGCCCGCAGGGGCTGTGAGAGGCGCCACCATGTCCGCATTGCCCATGCTGATCGACGCGCCCGGCTGGTACGGCAAGCTCGGCGCGCTGGGCGATTTCGCCACGCGCCGTCTGCCCGAGGCGCACGTGCAGGCCTGCGACCGCTGGCTGGCCGCCATGATGGACGGCAGCCACGCCCTGCTGGGTGAGCGCTGGCTGCAGGCCTATCTCCAGGCCCCGCTGTGGCGCTACGCCTGGGCGCCCGGCGTGGTGGACGCAGGGGTCGGCGGGCTCTGGTGGTTCGGCGTGCTCATGCCCAGTTGCGATGCCGTGGGGCGCTACTTCCCGCTGCTGCTGGGGCAGGCGCGGCGCCAGCCGCCGCAGGACCGCATCGCGCTGGACCACCTCGAACTGTGGTGGCAGCAGCTCGGCCAGGCCGCGCTGCTGACGCTCACCGAGGGGGCAACCGTGGACGACTTCGAGGCCGCGCTGGCTGATCTCGCGCCCTGGCCGACGGCCCGCTCGGGTGCCGCCGTCGCGGCAGGCCTGCCGTTGCTGCGCATGCCGGACGCCTCGCCCCGGGTCCTGGGGACCGCGGCGCCGGTCCAGCGCCTGCAATGGCCCGTCCGCACCGGGCTCGGCGATGGGCTGGCCGCCCTGGCGGCGCAGGCCCTGATGGCACAGTTCGAGGGCTGCAGCGTCTGGTGGGCGCAGGCCTCGGCCGGCGCGGCCGCGCAGGTCACCGTGCTGCGCGGCCTGCCGGACGGCCGGGCCTTTGCCGAATTGATGGGGCAGGTGCCCTGACGCGCCGCCGGATCCGCCGCTGGACCCACGACAGCCATGCAGGATGACGACCGCACACTGATGCCTCCTGCCGGGGCGACCCGGTCGGCATCCACCACGCTGACCACCGCGCTGCCGCCGGCGGCGCTGCCCCCGGGCACCGCACTGGCCGAGTTCGTCATCGAGGGCACGATCGGCGAAGGCGGCTTCGGCATCGTCTACCGGGCCCACGACACGCAGCTGCAGCGCACCGTGGCGGTCAAGGAGTACATGCCGGCGTCGCTGGCGATGCGCGCTGGTGATGGCCACATCACGCTGCGCAGCGAGCGCCACCGCGAGACCTTCGAGCTGGGGCTGCGCAGCTTCATCAATGAGGCGCGCCTGCTGGCCGCCTTCGACCACCCGGCGCTGCTCAAGGTCTACCGTTTCTGGGAGGACCACGGCACCGCCTACATGGTGATGCCCTGCTACGAGGGCATCACGCTCAAGGACTGGCTGAAGGCCCGGATGGCGGACACCGGCCAACCCCCGGACGAGGCCTGGTGGCGCGAACGGCTTCCGCCGCTGCTGGATGCGCTGGCGCTGATGCACGCCCAGCACTGCTACCACCGCGACGTGGCGCCCGACAACATCATGCTGGTCGGTGAGGCGCTGCAGCCGCTGCTGCTGGACTTCGGCGCCGCGCGCCGCGTCATCGGCGACGCCACGCAGGCCCTCACCGTCATCCTCAAGCCCGGCTACGCGCCGGTCGAGCAGTACGCCGAAGTGGCCTCGATGAAGCAGGGCCCGTGGACCGATGTCTATGCCCTGTGCGCGGTGCTGTACTGCGCACTGACCGGCGCGCCGCCGCCGGCGGCGGTGGGCCGCATGGTCCGCGACGAGTGCGTGCCGGCACGGGTGGCCGGCGCGGGGCGCTACAGCGAGGCCTTCCTGGCCACCATCGATGCCGGCCTCGCGGTGCGGCCCGAGGACCGGCCTCAGGACATGGCCGCGCTGGCGCAGCGGCTCGGATTGGTGCCGCAGCGCGGGCAGCCGGTGCGGGCCGCCGCAGCGCCGGTGACTGCTGCGGCCAGCGCGACCAAGCCAGCCACGGGCGTGCCGCTGCCGACGCACGGCGGCGTGACGGGTGGCGTGACGGGTGGCGTGGGCACCGCCATGCCCGCCCCGAAGGAGGGCCACGCCGGGCGCTGGGTGTTGGGCGCCGCGGCGGCAGGCCTGCTATTGCTGATCGCGGGGTGGGGCCTGCTGGGGCGTCGGTCGGGGGACAGGGCCCCGGGGGACATGGCCGCAGTAACGACCCCTGCCCGTGCCCCTGCGTCTGCCCCCGCGCCGGTGGCATCGTCAGCGCCATTGGCGTCCCCGACAGCCACGCTCTCGTCACCCGCTGCCCCTCCAACGCCGCCGCCGCGCGGCCCCTTCAGCCCGGTTGCCGCGCTGGAGGAGGTGCTGCGCGGTGCGGATGCCGCGATCCAGCTTGAAGCGCGGGCCGACCTGGAGCGCCTGGTGATCGACCGTGACCGGCTGCAGTTCCGCCTGAGCGGCAACGTCGCCGGCCACGTCTACGTGCTCTTCGTCGGTACCGACGGGCGTGCGCTGCAGATGCTTTTCCCGAATGCAATCGACGCCGACAACCGCCTGGCCGCCGGGCAGGAGCTGGTGCTGCCGCGGCCGAAGTGGCGCATCACCGCGGGCGGCCCGCCGGGCACCGACCACGTGCTGGTGCTGCTGTCGCCGCAGCCGCGCCGCTTCGAGGCCGCCGGGGCCCGGCGCGACGCCCGCGAGGCGCTCACCGGGTTCGACCCTGTGATCTCGGAACGGGCCTGGGCCGCCTCGGCGACGGGGCCTGGCCTCTTCGCTGGCGTGGCCGAATGTCCGTCGGGGCCGACGCCGTGTGATCGCCGCTATGGCGCCGCACTCGTGCGAATCCGGGAGATTGCCGCAACGCCTTGAGCCGCATCCGTCGGGCGGTTCCTTTCACTGATGCGAGAAGTAGCCATGAAAATTCTCAAAGAGCAGGCCTATGGTTCGAACTGGGGGATTGATGTCGATGGCATCTTGTACCCGGCCGTGTCTTCGTGCATCACGCTGACCTACTATTTTCCGGCCCCGTCGATGCTGGCTGGCATGCATCTTGGTTTGCACATGGGCGGGGGCGGTGAAACCCCTGCGATCACGTCAGAGGACGTTCGCAGGATGCACGAGTCATTGCTGAGCGATGCAAGGCTCAGGGGTGCGCGGCCAAGCGATGCTGCGATCGTCGGTGCGATTGGAGTCTGGCAGGTCAACAATCCAGACGCCTTTTCGAAAGTCCGCGGACTGGCATCCAGCACGCTGGCCCTCGACTTGGCCGACATGGAGTTCGTGCATGAGCTCGACCTCCCGTGGGAAGTGTCGGAGGTTGTCTTTCACACCGCTTCCTATGTGGCTCGCTGCACCAAGGACCCGAGTCCGGTGAAAGTCAAGCAGCGGGTCCGACCCTGGACCATCAGACATTCTTGAGGCCAATGTATTCCTGAAGGGGTGATCGGCCGGCGACGCGTTCGGTGTGTCAGCGCCTCAGGCACTGCTTGCGGGCCGGCGCTGCGACCCGGCAGCGACGTCACCGTTGGGTCGTAGGGCACCGGTGTGCGTTTCTCGTCAGGGCGTGCGGGTGATGATCGTCACGCGGCGGTTTTCCGGCGCGGCCACCACCGCCTTGTTCAACGGCTCGGCGTCGCCCTTGCCCACCGGGGCCAGCCGGGCTGCGTCGATGCCGTGCGTGCGCACCAGGTAGTCGCGCACGCTCTCGGCCCGCCCCTGCGACAGCGACAGGTTGGTCTCGGTGCTGCCGCGCCGGTCGGCGTGGCCCTCCAGTTCGAAATGGTAGGACTGCAGCTTGTCGCTCTTGAGTGCGGCGGCCACCACGTCCAGCTGCTGCTGGGCGGCCGGCGTCAGCTCGGTGGAGTTGGTCCGGAAGGTGATCAGCAGCGAGGCGCTGGGGCGCCGCACCGCAGCGGGCTTGCTGGACTCTCGGTCCACGCGCAGGCTGCGTGTCTTCACCTGCGGGGGTGGGGTCAGCACCTCGATCAGCTTTTCCGAGTTGACGTCGCCGCCGCGCAGCACCGTCGTGCCAGCAGCCCCCTCCTGGGCGTGGGCGGCGCCAAGCAGGAGCCCGGCAGCGAGGGCCAGCGCGGTGGCCGCCAGGGTGTTGTTCAGCTTGTTGAAGGCGGGGGAGCGAAGGGGAGCGCGGGGCATCGACATGGGGCGTCACCTCGACAGGGGCGATGGGAAGGGCGGGCGCGTCACGTCGCCGGGCTGGCCGATCCACACCGCGATGGCGCTGTGGTTGTCCTGCCGTGCCGGGGCGTGGGCGGTGATGTGTTCGAGCAGGGCGGCCAGCCAGGCCTGCGCCGTCAGGCTGCTGGCCAGCGTGTCCTCCAGCACCCGGGCGTCCAGCGGATCCCACCAGCCATCGCTGCACAACAGGTAGGCGTCGCCCTCCTCGATGTGGTCGTGGTGGCTGTGCGGCTGCACCTGCTCGGCCATGCCCAGCGCGGCGACGAGCTGGTTCTTGTTCGGGTGGGTGCGGGCCTGCACCGGGCTGAGCCAGCCGGCGCGCACCATCTGCTGGACGACGCTGTCGTCCTCGCTGACGTGGTCGAGCCGGCCGTGGCGCAGCCGGTACAGGCGCGAATCACCCACGTGCGACCAGACCGCCTCGCGCGTTTCGCGGTCGATCCACAGCGCCACCACGGTGGCGTGCATGCGCCGGCTGGCGTGCTGGTCGCTCTGGAGCTGGCGCAGTTCGTCGTGCGCGGTGCAGATCGCGTCTGCGAGCACCGTGGCGTCCGGGCTGGCGCCGCTCTGGGCGTGCTCGGCCAGCCGGGCATCGAGGTGGTCGACGACCCGGCGCGAGGCCTCCTCGCCGCGCTGGTGTCCGCCCGCGCCGTCGGAGACGATGAAATGGCACACCGGTCCGATCTGGGCCACGCGCAGGGCGTCCTCGTTGCGGCTGCGCTGGCCGGTTTCGCTGCGGTAGGCCAGCGTGAGCGGGAGCAAGGCGGGTTCAACCACGGCGGGCGGCATGGCGGGTGTCGCCGACGGGGGCGGGGCTGTCGGGCGCTGCGGCGCTGGCACGCTGGCGGGCGCGCTGCTGTTCGTGCAGGCGGTCGAGCTGCTGCTCGTAGGCGGCCACGAAGGCCTTGCCGAACAGGGCATGGAAGTCTTCCTGGGCCTCCTGCCGGATCGTCTCGTAGTGCTGCAGGTAGAGCTCCCAGAGCCGCGCGCGCCGGTTCATCGGCAGCAGCGTGTCCAGCACCGAGGAGCCCACCAGCTTGCCCTCCAGCACCGAGGGCTGGAAGCGCTGCAGCACGCCTTCGAGGGCCGCGCGCATGCCGGCCATGGTGCCGATGGTGTGGCCGACGAGGTCGTGCATCGCATCGTTGACCGCGGCCGGCCCGGCCATGAAGCCGCGCAGCGGCGGCTGCAGCAGCTGTTCCAGCGCGCCCTGGGCATCGGGCGAGAACTTCAGCGGGTTGTTGTTGCGCGACTGGATCATCGTCACATCGGCGCGCAACTCGTGCTTGGTGGCGGCGCGGATCGCCATCAGCTGCACGACGCCATCGATCGAGGCGCGCAGCAGGCTGCCGATCACGCGCATCAGCTCGGGGTTGAGCCCCTGCGGCAGCTCGATGCGCACGCCGGCGCTCTCGCAGAAGGCGCGCCAGAGGGCGTCGTCGTCGGCCGCGCTGGCGCTGGGGGGCGGGGTGGCTGTGGCGGCTCCGGCGGTGACCACGGGTGGCGCTGCCACCGGCTCGGACCAACGCAGGGGCTCGGCCGGCGCGGCGGGCATCGGGGTGGGCGCCTGTCGCGCCCGCGGCGCAAGGGGGGCCGCTGGCGTGGGTTCAGCCGCTGCGACCGGTGTGGGGGCTGCCCGTTGCAGTGGCGGCAACGGCGGCTCGATCGCCGCAGGCGCCGATCGCCGCGCCGGCAGGTCCAGCGCCGCCTGGGTGGCGGGGACATGGTCGGGCCATGCCGGCAGGGAGCCGGCGTCGGCCGCAGGTGGGGCTGAGTGCTCCGGGCGCTGCGCCGCTGCGGCCTCGCTGGGGCTGAGCGGCTGGCGCAGGAAGGCGTCGATGTCCGAGCCGGCCGTGCCGGGGGCGCCGAACAGGGCGTCGATCGACTGCTCGGGCATCGCGCCCAGCGCAGCAAAGGGGTCCGGCGCTGAGGCGTCGCCTGCCGCGGGCCGCGAGGGTGCGCCCGCCGGCCTCGCCGCGGCGGCCGGAGGAGGTGGCGCGCGCAGCCAGTCGTCGAACGGGTCCAGGCCAACCGCTGGCAGGGGCGTGGCCGCCGCCGGTGCCGCGCCCACCCGGGCCGGCAGGGGCTCGTTGAGCACGGCGAAGGGGTCGACGGAGGCCGTTTGCGGCGTTCCACCCCCTGCGGCTGGCGGGGCGCCGTTGCGGGGGGCAGGACTGGCCACGGCGGGGCCGAACAGGGCCAGGAAGGGGTCGTCCGCGGCTGCCGCAGGGGGAGCGACGGCTGCGGCAGGGGTGGCCGGGGGCAAAGGGGGGAGCGGCGCGGGGGGCGCATCGCGGGTGGCTGCCGGCGCGAACGGGTCGGCCACCCCCGCCGCGGGCCGGCTCACCGAGGCCCGGCCGCGCGTGATCGTGCGTACCGCCTCACCCGGCATCGCGTCGTCGCTCACTTCGAGCAGGAAGCCGCCGATGCGCACCAAGTCGCGGTGCCGCACCGGCGCGGATTCGCCCTGCGCCAGCGTGCGCCCGGCCACGGTCACGGCGTTGGCGGCGCTGAGGTTGGTGATGCGCCAGCCAGCCCCCTCGGCCTGGATGCTGGCGTGCTGGCGCGAGATGTGGCGCTCCGGGTCGGGCAGCGTCAGCGTGTTGTGGTCACCGCGGCCGATCGTGCCGCCCGACGCATCGAAATGCGCCACCACCGGCTGGGTGAGCGGCTGATCGTTCAGGGACAGGGCACTGAGGGTCAGGGTCATGGGGCAACGCCTCGCCGGCCCCTGGCGGGGTACCAGGGCACCAGGGGACCGGAGCATCGTGTTCCACGGCCTGCCCCTGGGCAATGTCCGAAAGTCACTCGCCCGAGCGAGGGGGGCGGCGCAATATCATGGCCGCCCGGCGGCTGCCCCTTCACGTCATGCCCGACTTCGTCAAACCCCTTGCCCTGTCTTCGTGTGGCGGCGTCGCGTGCCTTGCCATTGGGCGCACCCCGTCCCGCCTGTCGCGGGCATGGCGCCCGGCGCTGTGGGCGGCGGTG
>Ga0073899_10000425_pt1 | contig 38892 bp, 31 predicted proteins | sample KloWWTmetaKNB5Ph_FD_88975 | JGI IMG/M metagenome (GOLD analysis project Ga0073899, IMG submission 88975) | Active sludge microbial communities from Klosterneuburg, Austria, studying microevolution and ecology of nitrifiers - Klosterneuburg... | ecosystem: Engineered > WWTP > Aerobic digester >... | reverse complement strand
TCCGGACGGGGACAGGATCTACCCTTCCAAGCGTCTGTCATCAAAAGGGAATTTTGCTTGACCGCGCACTGCGGATCCGGCCGAACGAGATGCGCGGTCGGCCAAGATTCGCCAGCGATCTCGAATCGTTGAAGTGGTAGATCCTGTCCCCGGGTTTGCTACCCTCGAGGCGTGCCGTGCCTCGACGACAACGTGGCGGTCGAGTTCGCGTCGGGGTCGATGCAGGCGGGCGCGACGGCGAAGGTGGAGGCGCACCTGGCGACGTGTCGGGATTGCCGGATGCTGGTGGCGGCGCTGGCGCCGGCGCCGGGCGACCCGGACAGCGATCTGGCGACGCCGGTGCGGCCGCCGCTGGGCAAGCGCGGGGCCCACAACCTGGCGCTGGCGTCGACGGACGCGCGCCGCGGCAGCGAGCCGCGGCGGCCGATCGATCCGGTGGTGGCGGTGGGCGACACGATCGGCCGCTACGTGGTCTTGCGGCGCATCGGCGCCGGCGGCATGGGCGTGGTGTTCGCGGCCTACGATCCGCAGCTCGACCGCCGGGTGGCGCTCAAGCTGCTGCGCACCGGCATGGGCCTGGGCGAGGGCGAGGCGCGGGCGCGGCTGGTGCGCGAGGCCCAGGCGATCGCCCAGCTCAGCCACCCGCACGTGGTCGCGGTCTACGACGTCGGCACCGCCGCCGACGGCGACGTCTACATCGCGATGGAGTTCGTCGAGGGCGACACCCTGACCAACTGGCTGTCGCGCTGGGAGCGGTCGTGGCGCGACGTCGTCGCGATGTTCCGCGACGCCGGCCTGGGGCTGGCCGCCGCCCACGCGGTCGGCCTCCTGCACCGGGACTTCAAGCCCGACAACGTGCTGGTCGGCGCCGACGGCCGGGTCCGCGTCACCGACTTCGGCCTGGCCCGCTCGCTGGTCACCGGCAGCGAGGACAGCCTCGACAGCCTGCCGCGCGACCTGACCCCGCTGCGGGTGACGCTGACCGCCACCGGCGCGGTCATGGGCACGCCGCGCTACATGGCGCCGGAGCAGCTCGCGGGCAAGGACATCTCGGCCGCGGCCGATCAGTTCAGCTTCTGCGTCGCGCTGTACGAGGCGGTGTTCGGCGTCCACCCGATCGTCGGCGACACCGCGGCCAAGATGCTCGAGGAGGGGGCGCGGATGCGGCCGCCGCCCGAGGGCCGCAGCCGCGCGCCGACGGCGCTGATCACCGTGCTGGCCCGCGGCCTCGATCCGGTGCCGGCCCGGCGCTTCCCGTCGATGAGCGCGCTCTTGGCCGAGATCGAGCACGCGATCCGCCCGCCGCGGCGCCGCTACGTGGCGATCGCGGGCGCGGCGGCGCTGGTGCTGGGCGGGGCGGCCGCGGCGACGGTGCTGGCGCGGCGCCCGCCGCCGCCGCAGCTCGATCCCCGGGTGGTCGAGCAGCTGCGCGACGAGATCACCACGCTGCGCAAGGAGAAGGAGGCGCTGGTGGTGCAGATCCAGGATGCCGCGCGCGACCGCGCCCGTGTCGAGACGCTGGTCGAGGAGGTCGCGGTACGCACCGAGCGCATCAAGCAGCTCGAGCAGGAGCTGGAGGTGGTGGCGGCGCGCCTGCCGCCGCCGACCCGGCCGGCCAAGCCGCCGCCGACGGTCCCCGGCCTGACCCGCAGGCAGATCAAGGATGGGGTCAGCCCGATCGTGGCGAGCGTCGAGGGCTGCTTCCGCGAGTGGGCCGACCGCACCGCCGCCGACGGCGCCGCGCTCACCGTGCGGGTCCGGGTCGCCGAGACCGGCCACGTCCTCGACGCCGAGGTCAGCGCGGTGCGCCTGCTCGATCCGGCCGCCGTCGCGCCCGGGCCCGCGGACCTGTTGGTGCTGCGCACCTGCGCCGAGGCCGCCGCCAGGCGGATCGCGCTGCCCGCGGTCGCCGCGGTCACCCGCTTCGACCTGCGGCTCGACTACAACCCCGACGGGCTGACCGTCGACGCGCTCGACATCGTCTCGCAGCCGCCGCCGCAGCGCATCGACGGCGCGGGGCCTTGAGCGCGGCCGGCTGGGCGGGCGGCGGCCCTGTGCAAATCTGCCGCAGGGACGCCCGCGCGGGCCCGTGGTAACGGCACCCATGCGCACCGCCGTGCTCGCCGTCGCCGCGACACTCGCCACCACCGCGAGCGCCGCGCCGCTCGATCGCGGCGACGACACCGTCGTCATCGGACGCCCCCAGCCCGGCGATCTGGGCTTCCGCGGCACGCGCCACGACGCGACGGGCCCCGACGTGCTGTACGTCAACCGCTGCGTCGGGGGCTGTCCGCTCACGCCCGGCGACCGCGGCAGCGACAGCTCGCGCGACGACATCTCGTCGATCGCCCAGATCCAGGCCACCGTCCCCGCGTTCCCCTACGGCGACGCTACCTGGAACACCATCGTCGACTGCGTCCGCGACGTCTACAAGCCGTACGGCGTCGAGGTGGTCAGCGAGGCGCCGACCGGGCGCCACGTCGAGATGATCGTCGGCGGCCGCGCCACCGACATCGGCCTGTCGCAGCCGCCGGGCGGGACGCTGCTCGGCATCGCGCCGTCGACCGGCGATTGCTCGCTGGGCGGCTACTGGATCGCGTTCACGTTCGCGGCGTCGCACGCCAACGATCCGATCGAGCTGTGCGCCACGATCGCGCACGAGGCCGGCCACGTCTTCGGGCTCGAGCACGTCTTCGAGTGCTCCGATCCGATGACCTACATCACCGACTGCGGGACCAAGTACTTCCGCAACCTGAACATGCCCTGCGGCACCGACGCGGCGGTCTCCTGTCGTTGTCCTGGCGCCACCAGCAACACCCACTCGATCCTGCTGCACAACGTCGGCCGCGGCGTCGACGTGCCGCCGCCGCAGGTGTCCATCGCCGTGCCCGCGGCGGGGCCGGTCCAGCCCGGCTTCTCGCTGTTCGTCAACGCGACCGATCCGCGCGGCGTCCACGACCTCGAGGTGCTGGTCAACGGGTGGTCGTGGCTGACCGCGCCGGGCGTGTGGCAGAAGGCCAGCCCGTACCGCCTCGACCTGCCGGCCGAGGTCCCGCCGGGCGTGATGGACATCGAGGTCCGGGCCTGCGGCGACACTGGCGCCTGCGCCAGCGCCACCGTGACGGTCACCGAGGGCGCCCCGTGCGTCGACACCAGCCTGTGCCTCGAGGGCCAGACCTGCGACGCCGGGCGGTGCCTGTGGGCGCCGGCGTCGATCGAGCAGGGCGCCGCCTGTGCCTTCGACGAGGCGTGCCTCACCGGGCTGTGCGGCGATCTGGGCGACGGCCAGCGGATCTGCACGGTCGCCTGCCAGGGCCCGCCCAACGACTTCTGCCCCGACGGGTTCGCGTGCAACGCGGGCACCGGCGAGTTCGGCCTGTGCGCGCCGATCGGCGGCGCCGCTGTCGACGAAGGCGGGTGTTGCCAGGTCGACCGAGACGGCTCGGCGCCGCTCGCCAGCCTGGCCTTGGGTGGGCTGGTCGCGCTGGCGCTCCGGCGTCGTCCGAGGAGGGGCCTGGCGGCGCGGTAGCACGGCTTCGCTCGATCGGCGCTGGCTGCGGTGGTGACGCACCGTCGGGTCGTGCGGCCGTGCGTTTTCACCTTTCTACCGGTGACCGACCTGTAGTATCGACGCGCATATGACTCGCGTCGCCTGGTTCGTGATCGCCGCCGCTCTGCTGTCGCCGCTCGTCGCGCGCGCCGATCAGCCGCTCCGCACGCCGCTGGTCGGCGAGCACCAGCAAGACTGGAGCCTGCTCGATCCCGAGATCGTGCGCGACGTCGCGTTCCCGCCGCCCGGCGCCACGCCCGAGCCGGTCAACCACGCGCCGGTGTCGAACATCATCTACCTGAACCGCTGCACCGGCGGCTGCACGATCACCAAGACCGACTACCCGCGGTCGAGCGCCACCGGCAACCAGACCTGGATCATCGGTGATCAGGCGACGCCGCCCGGCACGCAGTTCCACATCAGCGAGTTCGCGTTCTCGCAGGCGGTGTGGGACGAGGTCGTGCAGTGCGTGAAGGACGTCTACGCGCCGTACAACGTCCAGATCGTCACCGAGGATCCCACGCCGGCGCTGCACCACGAGGCGCTGGTCGCCGGCACCTCGACCGACTACGGCATCCCGGCCAACGAGGCGCTGGGCAAGGCCGAGCTGGGCGCCGGCTTCTGCTCGCCCAAGGACAACGCGATCTCGCTGAACATCGCCAACGATCACACCCCGGGCTCGGGCATGACCGTGGCGAAGAACATCTGCTGGACGATCGCCCAGGAGACGGCGCACTCGTGGGGCCTCGACCACGAGATCGAGTGCACCGACGCGCTGACCTACGACTTCTCGTCGTGCGGCCAGCGGTTCTTCCGCAACAAGAACTCCGCCTGCGGCGAGGTCGGCATCACCGGGCCGCGCAGCTGCGTGTGCGGCGGCACCCAGCAGAACACCCACGGCAAGGTGCTGGCGGTGTTCGGCGCCGGCACCGGGCCGCAGCTCACCCCGACGATCCGCGTCGACCAGCCCACCGCCGGGTCGCAGTTCCCGCGCGGCAACAAGATCTTCGCGTCGGTGTTCGCCGGCCGCGGCATGAAGCACATCGAGGTGTACGTGAACGGCTGGAAGTGGGCCGATCAGCCCGCGACCACCAACTCGACGTTCCAGATCGGGTTGCCCGACGAGGTGCCCGACGGCGTGATGGACCTGCGGGTGCGGGCCTGCGACGACATCGAGGTGTGCGCCGAGCAGACCGTGACCGTGACCCGGGGCGCGCCGTGCACCGGCGTGGAGACCTGCCTGGCCGGCCAGACCTGCGAGGCCGGCAAGTGCGCGTGGCCGCCGCCGTCGGTCGAGCTGGGCGGCGCGTGCGAGATCAACCAGCAGTGCCTGTCGCTCTTGTGCGGCGACATCGGCGCCGGGGAGCTGGCGTGCACCGAGGCCTGCCAGGGCCCGCCCAACGACCTGTGCCCCGAGGGCTTCCACTGCAACGCCCAGCCGGCCCAGGAGGGCGTGTGCCGGCCCGACGGCGCCGAGGACACCGGCTGCTGCAGCGTCGACGGCACCGGGCGCGGCGCGATGCTGGCGAACGTCGGCCTGGGCGGCCTGATCGCGCTCCTGGTCGCGCGCCGGCGCCGGCGGCGCTAACATGGGCGCAATGCGCCGCACCGCCCTCGCCGTCCTCGCCGCCGTGGCCCTGCCTGCGGTGGCCGCCGCCGACACCTCGAACACCAGCGCGATCGCGCAGCTGATGGTGCTCGAGTCCGGCGACAAGAACTACCGGTCGTTCCACGGCGCGGTGTGGCTCGACGTCGACAAGGCCACCACCAACTACCGGTGGGGCGGCGCCCAGTGCGGCAACCGCGACCTGTCGGAGTCGAGCGTGCAGCTGCTGTTCGCGTCGTTCCGCTCCGAGTACAACGTCACGCTCGAGTACGTGGTGACGACCGTCAAGGACAAGCAGTACCGCTGCATCACCGGCTTCTCGATCTCGAAGACCTGAGCTGGCGGGCACGCGCGGGCGGGCGGCTCACGCGCCGGGGAGGCCGGGGTAGGGGCGGGCCTGCTTGATCCACACGTGGCGGCCGTCGGGGCCGTCGGCGAGCTTCCACTCGACGTCCATCGGCAGGTGGGCGAAGCCGGCTGGCGTCGGGTACGACGCGGCGAAGTGCTCGCGGATCGCCGCCAGCGCCTGGCCCAGCTCGAACAGCTCGGCGCGGGTGAGCACGGTGGCGCCCGGGGCGATCAGGTTGGAGTGCGTGTAGTAGGTGGCCGGCTGGTTGGGGTGGAAGAAGTAGTAGACCAGCTGATCGGCGGTGACGCCGGGCGGCGGTGACACCACGCTGGCCTCGCCGAGCTGGGCGTTGACGTACAGCGCGTCCTCGCCGTCGGCGCCGGGGTCGAAGATGTTGGCGGTGATCGCGACGCCGTTGGCGCGCTCGTCGGTGAACGCCGGCACGACCAGCACCGCCATCGCCACCTGGCGGTGATCGATGCCAGCGTAGTCGCGCTCCTCGAACGCGCGGAAGCTCCACACGCTGGCCCACACGGTCTTGATCGCCACGTCGATCGGCCGCGCCGGATCGCCGACCGCGCCGGCGCGCGACTCGTACAGCCCGGCGCCGGTGTGGCGGGCCAGGTCCTCGGCGTTGGTCGACGATCGGAACTTCCAGCGGATGCCCGGGGCCTCGGCCTCGAGGCGCGCGGCGACGTCGGCCAGGAACGCCGGGTCGATCGGCGCCGCCAGGAGCTCGGCCCGCAGCGCCGCCAGCTGCTGCGCGCGGATCGCCGCGTCGCCGCGGAAGCCGGGGTCGGCCAGCATCGCGGCGATGCGCGCGTCGAAGCCGTGCTGCACCAGGAAGTCGCGGTAACGCGCAACCGGGATCGCGACGCCGTCCTGGACCCGGATCGCCGCCAGGTCGCGCAGCACGCCGTAGTTGGCGGCCTTGCCCCCGACCCGCGCCACGTCGGCGACGCCGACGTCGTCGAGATCGACCAGCGCGCCGCTGGCGTAATCGGGCGCGGGGATCTCCGCCGGCGGTGGCCGGTGGTCGGCGAACCAGCGGTCGGCCTCGTCGGCGGTGACCTCGGCGACCTCCCAGTCGAACGCGCGCACCGTCAGCCGCACCCAGCGGCCGCCGTAGGCGGCGAACCGCGCCTGGGCGTCGGCCAGCGCCATGTTGGGCGTGCCGCGCTGGCGCGCCAGCACGTTGACGTGGGACAGCGGCGTCTGGTGCGCCTCGGTGATCGTGCCGGCGACGACGGTGAGGTCGTCGGGCACGCGATCGAGCACCACCAGCTCGCGCGGGCTGACGTAGGTGGTCGCGAGCTCGGCGGCGTCGACGATCCGCACCCGCGCGTAGGTCTCGCCGAGGTTGAGCGCCTGGTAGCTGATGCCGCGCCACAGCTCGTCGGTGGTGACCTGCGGGATCCGCGCCGGCAGCGTGGCGGCGCGCGCCTCTTGCTCGAGCGAGGTCGGGTGGAACCGCAGGCGGCCGCGCAGGAAGCCGTCGCCGACCAGCCGATCGTAGGCGGTGGCGATCTGCTCGACGCTGGCGGTGTCGTAGGGCGCCAGCTCGTAGGCCCAGACGTCGGGCTCCTCGTAGTACGTGATCGAGCCGAGCAAGAACCGGCGGCCCGGCGTGAAGTACTGATCGACGAACGGCACCGCGGGCGGGAAGCCGAGGTGCTCGACGGCGAACCGCCGGTGCAGCGGGTAGGCGTTGGTGTCGAGGAAGTACGGGCGATCGCCGTCCTGGCGATCGACGATGGTCTTGACGGTGAACGCGCCGGGCAGCGCCGCGTCGAGCGGCCGCGCCGCCTGCGCCATGAACTCCGCGGCGCAGGTCAGGTGGTCGCGCGACGGCAGCGCCGCGGCGCTCGGGTCGCACACCGCCGGATCGTCGCCGCACGCGGCGAGCGCGAGCGCGAGCGCGAGCAGCGGGGCGAACCAGCGGGTCATCGCCACCGCGGTGAGCAAGCCGCGCGCCAGCGGCGGCCGCTGCGCGGTCCGCGCACTTGCGCGGGCGCCGCCTCAGGAATCCGTCGCCGCGCGCCGGCGATCACGGGGCTGGGTCGAGGCTGACGCCGGCGGTGGCGCAGTAGCGGACCACCGCGGCGCGCTGGTCGGCGGCGATCGCCGCGGCGTCGGCGCGGGCGCCGGCCGCGTCGCGCAGGCGACACGACGACGAGACGGCCAGGCGGCGGGCGGCGTCGTTGTCAGGCGCGATCGCGAGGACCTTCTTGGCGATCGAGCGGGCGGCCGTGTAGTCGCTCGCGCGAAACGCGGTGCGCGCCTCGGCCAGCGCGTCCGCTGCCTCGACCGCGACGGGGAGCGGCGGCGCCGCCAGGTCGCCGCGCGCGCGGTCCGTCGGGTCGGCCATGCCGGGCGCGTCGTCGAGGCGATCGCGGACGTCGATGTGCACGCCGGGCGTGCCGACCGGCAGCGGCGGCGCCGTCGCTGCGCTGGGCGCGGGCGGCGTCGCGGCGGCGCCGGCCCGGGGCGGGGCGCCCGAGGCTGCGGGCGCGACCGCGTCGAGCGGCCTCGCCGCGCGTGGCCCGGGCGCCGGTGCACCCCTGGCCGACGGCGCCTCGGCGGCGGGCGGCGGGGCCGGCGATGTGGTCTGGCCACGCGTCGCCTGGTAGAGGTAGCCGCCGCCGATCGCCACGACGACCGTGAGGCCGATCACGAAGGCCTTTGCGCGCATCCGCGATCCCTACCACGACCGCGAACACCCGCGCTGGAGCGTTGACCGGCCGCGCTGAACGCGCGACGGTCCGCGCCATGAAGCGAATCCGCGCATTTCTGTTCTTGAGTGGGCTGGCGCTGGTCGCCGCCGCCGGCGTCGCCGGCTGCGGTGACGGTGGCGCCACCTGTGGCACCGGGACCCACGAGGAGGGCGGCGTCTGCATCGCCGATCCCGTGACCCCGACCGAGTGCGGCACCGGCACGGTGCTGATGGCCGGCGAGTGCGTGCCCGACGGCAGCGTCGTCTGCCAGCAGGGCACCGTGTTCGACGCGCCGACCGGCACCTGCGTCATCGATCCCACCGCCTGCACCGACGGCACCACGCTGGTCGACGGCGAGTGCATCCCCGACGACGAGCTGCTGATGGGCGCGGCCGATCACGTCGAGGCCGCCGAGCCCAACGATCCCGGCTCGGCCGGCTCGGCCGGTTCGTTCGCGGTCCCGGCGCTCGACGCCTCGACCACGTTCTACGGCTGCGTCACCGCCACCACCGACGCGGACATGGACGGCAACCTCGACGCCGACCTCGACACCTGGCTGGTCAACGCGACCGGCCCGACGGTCCTCGAGATCACCACCGACGGTCTGCGCGGCCTGTCGGCCGGCTTCTTCGTGGTCAGCGCCGACGCCGCCCACCCGGCCGCGCTCGACAACTTCCAGCGCATCGGCATCAACCTCACCAGCGACACCGCCAAGCGCGAGGTCTACCTGCCGGCCGCCGGGCGCTACGCCATCATCGTGACCGACGGCCGCTCGCTGTTCCTCGGCCAGGCCGGCGCCGGCACCCCCGACACCTGCTACTTCGCCACGGTCAAGCACGTCGCCACCCCGGCGCCGGTCGCGCTGACCGTGCCGCAGACCACCGGCACCGACAACGGCAAGGTCAAGCTCTACACCTTCACCGCCAACGCCAACGGCGACCTGATCGACGCCACGCTGACCGCCGGTGGGCCGGCGCTGTCGCCGGCGTTCATCTCGCTGCGCGGCGCGGCGATCCACAAGTCCGCGGTGGCCGACGCCAGCGGCAACCCGCCCAGCGACACCATCGGCGGCCTCGACAACGCCGAGGTCGTCACGCTGGTGGTCGACGCCGAGTACAACTACGGCGCCGTGCCCCAGGCGTTCACGATCGACACCACGTCGATCGACGCGCAGCCGCTGTCGACCAGCGGCGGCATGATCACGGTGACCAACGCCAACGACGGCGTCGCGCCGCTGACCTTCGCCGAGCTGAACTACCAGTACTTCGACGTCGCCACTGCCGGCCTGAAGCGGTTCGTCGTCACGCCGTCGGTCGCGACCGACATGGTGATCGTCCGCCGCGACGTGTTCACGCCGGCCGGCGGGCTCGATGTGGTCGCGCAGATCGACGCGTTCGGTCCTCCGGGCCGGGCCGCGTTCGACAACGAGTTCGTCAAGTTCCTCACCCCGGGCCGCTACTACTTCCTGACCGTCAACCCGGCGGCCACCGCCGCCGGCGGCACCTACACGATCACCTCGACGATCGGCGACCAGCCGACCGCGCCGATCGCGCTGGGCACCGCGGCGACCAACCAGACCCTGACCAACGGCAACAGCTTCCTCACGCTCGACCTCACCAACCCGGTGTGGATCGAGGCCGGCATCACCGCGACCGCCGACTTCGGCACCGGCAACACCGCCGGCGTCGAGGCCTACGACCTGGCCAGCGAGGGCTGGCTGCGCACCGGCGCGGTCCCGGGGACGATCCCGGCCGGCAACATCTACCCGGCGTTCAACAGCACCCAGCCGACGGTCGCGCCGTTCGCGCCGTTCGGCCGCATCGTGGCCGGCGACACCCGCGACTTCCTGGTGCGCACGCGCCCGACCGGCGCCGGCGCGGTCGGCCCGGCGCCGAGCTACTCGATGCTGATCCAGAACCGCCCCAACGTGGTGAACCTGGGCATGCAGGCGCCGGGCGCGCCGACGATGCAGACCGCCACCGGCCTGACCGACACCTCGGCGCCGGCGCGTTACATCGTGCTCGGCACCGCGGGCAACAACCTCACCGTGCTCGCGCACCCGGTGAACGCGCTGGCCGACGTGCGCATCCGCCGGCTCAACGTCTCGGAGGGTGTGGTCACCACCGTCGACGCCGCGACCCCGGGCACCGACGAGACGCTGCGGACGTCGTTCGTCGCCGCGCCTGGCAACTGGGTGGCGTGGGCCGTCGACGACAAGACCGTCGGCCAGCCGACCGACGTGACCCAGACCGTCACCGTCTCGACGCCGCGGCCGTACACCGTGACCACCGGCGCGCTGGCGTGGAACGACGCCTGCACCGGCGGCACCACGATCGGCGCCAACCGCGACGACGAGATCGCCACCGCGCAGACCCTGCCGGCGGCGTTCGCGACGTTCCAGCTGTTCGGTGACACCCTCCCGGCGACCCACCGCGTCGGCTCGAACGGCTGGATGTCGTGGGACACGGGCACCGTGTCGTTCGGCGCCTACCAGAACCGGACGATGCCGCTCGCCGGGCCGCCCGACGGTGTGATCGCTCCGTTCTGGCAGGACCTCGACACGGTGACCCTGTGCCGCAAGGACGACCTGACCGCGGGCGCCGAGACCGTCACCTACCAGTGGACCGGTCGTGTGTACCAGTCGGCCGGGCAGAACGTGCAGTTCCAGGTCGTGCTGCACGCCAACGGCGTGATCGACTTCATCTACGGCCCGATGCACGTGTCGAACGGCGCCTTCGCCGACAGCGACACCAACGGCGCCACCGTCGGTGCGGAGAACCTGTCTGGCACCTTCGGCCACCAGGTCCACTACAACACCGCGTCGGTGACCGCGAGCTCGTCGCGGACGCTGACCCCGATGTGATCGCGGCGGGACGGGCGGGGTAGGGGCCGGAACGACCACGGGCCGCTCGCTCACCGCGGGCGGCCCGTCGCATTTTCTTCGAGGACGTGGCGCGAGCCCTACCGGCCCGCGCCGCTCACGGCGCGTCGATGCCGGCGTCGACCGGCGCGTCGACGCCCGCGTCCACCATGGCGGCCGGGCAGATGGCCACCGGCGCCGGCAGCATCGAGCCCGTGACGCGGATCGCCGCGAACGACGAGCCGGCGACGTTGAGCGGTCCAACCGTCCCCGACACCGTGCCGCACACCGAGTCCATCGAGCGGATCGTGCCGGCCAGCGTGATGTCGGCCGGGTACTCGGTGCCCGAGGCGGCGTTCGCGTCCCCCGGGAGAGTTCCTACGATATGTGCTGAGAAGCTCGCCGTGTTGTCGACCACGACGCCGTTCACGACGTAGGGATCGCCGACCGGCATGCGGGCCGGCGAGTCGGCCGGGATCGCGAAGGTCCGCAGCGGCTGGTAGCTGCCATCGAGGGTGCCGGTCGCGCCGGTCGAGGTGATGTTCCAGGTGACCCGCAGCTGCACGTAACTACCCGGCGCCACCGACGGATCGATCGCCAGGAGCCAGTCGCCGTCGACGTCGGGCATCATGTCGACCATCGGCGAGTCGATCGTGCTCGCGTCGATGTGCGGCAAGCGCTCGTCGTACTCGTCGAAACGACCCTGGGCGTCGACACACGCCGCCACCGGGACCAAGCTCACAGCGAGCGCCACGGCGGCCGCACCTCGGGTTGACAACGCTTTCAGCATGCCTGCAAACTTTCATGCGGTTTGTACCCCGCCGTCAAGCCCATGCCACCCGACCCGCGAGCCCTCATGCGATCCATCACGCCAGTCTCCACTGTATTCCTGTTGCTCGCGACCCCCGCCCTGGCCCACGCCGGCGGCTTCGGCGCCACCCGGTTCGGCGGCGAGGACGGGCACGCGGCCACCAACGATCCGACGGCGACCTACTTCAACCCGGCCGGGCTGGCGTACACCGAGGGGACGCAGGCCTACATCGAGGGCTTCTTCGCGCAGCGCCGCGTGACCTACAACCGCGACCCGGCCGCGATCGACAACCCCGGCACCGGGACGCCGACCGACGCGACCAACCGCAACTCCGGCGAGGCGACGCTCAGCAACCCGCTGGCGAGCCCGTTCGTCGGCTTCGTCACCAACGGCTTCTTGCCCGGGCTCGGCGTCGGCGTCAGCGTCAGCGTGCCCTTCGGCGGCCAGGCGTCGTGGGACAAGGACAGCCGGTTCAGCAACGACGCGACCTACCCGGGCGCCGTCGACAGCTCGGCGCGGTGGGCCTCGATCGAGGGCACGCAGCGCTCGCTGTACTACACGCTGGGCGCGGGCTGGCGGACCCGCGACGGGCGGTTCGGCGTCGGCGCCGCCCTCAACGTCGTGCAGTCGGACATCTCGCTGGTCCGGGCGCGCAACGTCGACGGCACCGACGACCTGGTGCGCGCCAACGGCTCGATCGCCGAGGGCCGCAGCCTGCTCGAGGTGAACGGCATCGACCTGTCGGCCACGCTGGGCGTGATGTGGAAGCCGACGCCGTGCTCCCGGGTCGGCCTCTCGTACCACTCGCAGCCTGGCTTCGGCGAGATGACGCTGTCGGGCACGCTGACCAACCAGTTTGGCGACAGCCCGCCGGCGGCCAGCGACGTCGAGCTGCGCCAGGAGCTGCCCGACATCGTCCGCCTGGCCGGCGTCTGGCGCGCGGCCGCGAAGGTGGTCCTGCACGCGTCGCTGGACACGCAGCGCTGGTCGCAGTTCAAGAACCAGTGCATCGTGACCCCGGGCGCGCCGCAGTCGGCGTGCGAGCCCGACCAGGACGGCATGGTGGTCGAGACCAGCCCGCTGGTCGTCAACATCCCGCGCGCGTGGAAGGACGTCTACGGCGTCCGCGTCGGCGCGAGCTACGACGTGAGCGAGACGCTGACGATCAACGGCGGCGTGCTGTACGACACCAACGGCGTGCCCGACGCCACCCTCGATCCGGCGCTGATCGACGCCGACAAGGTCGTGCCCCAGCTGGGCGCGCGCTTCCGCAGCGGCAAGATCATCGTCAACGGCACGCTCGGCCACGTCTTCTACTTCGACCGCACCACCGCCGCGCGCACCGTCGACCCCAGCGGCAAGAACCGCAACCCCGACATGGCCGGCGACTACAGCACCGGCATCCTGTACCTGCTGCTCGGCGTCGGCGTCGCGATGTGATCGCCGCCGCGGCTGGCGCGCCGCGGCACACCTCATAGTCGTCGGCCGTTCACGGTCGGGCGGCCTGGTTCCGCGGGGTTGGCAGGGCGTGCGGGTCGGCATCGCGGTTGCTCTATCGACGGGCATGCCGACTACCCCTCGCCTCCTCGCCTCCCTCCTCGCTGCCCTCCCGCTCGCGACCACCGCCGCCTGCCAGTGGAACGAGGTCGAGACCGGCAAGAACGGTCTCGTGCAGCTCACCCCCGACGACTGCGGCCAGCTGGGCTGCGACCTCGACGACGGCGTCGCGGTCGGCGGCGCGCTGACGATCCGCCTGTCGGGCACCGACGGGCGCAGCGCCGCCGACCTCGAGCTGGTCTCGAGCGCGCCGTGGGTCATCGACGTGATCGACGCCGACACCTTCGGCAGCGAGCCGGAGTTCCGCATGCTCGGCACCGGCGCCGGCCGCGCCGACCTGATCGTCATCGATCGCGCCGGCTACGAGATCGACTACCTGCCGATCGAGGTCGCGACGATCAGCGCGTTCGCGCTCGACGCGCGCGCCGCCGGCCTCACCGAGCTCACCGTCGTCGGCGCCGACCGCGCGTTCCAGGCGCCCGTCGGCGCCGACCTCGAGCTCGACGTGAGCGGCGAGGCCTTCGGTCGCCAGCTCACCGGCGACGTGCAGTTCCTGGTCGAGCTCGACCAGGCGATCGCCACCGCGATGAAGGCCGACGCTGACGTCGCGCGCGGCCACCTGCACCTGACGATGCCGGCCGGCGACCACGCGCTGCGCGTGACCGCCCCCGGTGGCGCGAGCCAGCGGATCTTGCTGCTGGGCCGCTGAGCGGCGGCCGCGGCGCCGCTACTCGCGGATGTCGAAGTTGGTCGCGAACTCGGGGTCCTTGGCGTCGTCGATGTCCGCGCGCACGAAGAACTTGTACTTGAGCTTGTCGTGCGACAGCGGGCTGTCGGTCGGGATCTTGAACTCGATCGGGTAGGTGTAGGTGCCGCCCGGCTCGATCATGATGTCGGTGGTGTTGGGCCAGTCGCCGTACCAGATGCGGCCGGTGCCCTCGACGTTGATCACGCCGCCGTCCCGGCTCGGCACCTGGAAGTGGCCGGTGTATTCGAGCGAGATGCGCAGGTAGCGCATCTTCTGCTTGTTCTTGCCCGGGCGGACGTGGACCTGCGCGCGCAACGACTCGCCGCGCTTGGACGGCCGCTGCTGCATGTCGACCTCGAGCTCGGCGCTGTCCTTGCCGACCGATGCCTTGACCTTGTCGAAGAAGCTCATCGTTACCCCCTGCCACGATTGAATGCCGGAACCGCGGCGCGAGCAAGGGCCTGGGCGCGTCGGAGTCTCGCGTCCCGAAAGTTCGCTCACCGTGCGAGCATGAGCTCGGCGCCGGCGCGGGCCAGCTCGACCACCAGCCGCTGGCGCAGCGACGGCGCGTCGTCGAGCCGGGCGTGCTCCAGCTGCTCGGCGACCGCGGCGGCCTCGGCGGCGCCCACCATCAAGAGCGCGCCGCGCAGGCCGTGGGCGGCGCGGCGCAGCTCCTCGGCGCTGCCGGCCGCCAGCGCCGCGTCGACGCCGTCGCCCAGCGTCGGCTGGTGCGACAGGAAGGTCTCGACGATCGTCCGCGCCAGCTCGGCGCGGCCGCCGACCCGCCCCAGCCGCGCCGCGTGATCGATCGGCGGCCGCAGCTGGCCGGCGATGACCCGCTCGAGCAGCTCGCCGAGCGCGATCGGATCCAGCGGCTTGGCCAGGAACGCGTCCATGCCGGCGCCGGCCGCGGTCAGCTCGCCGTGCTTGTGGGCCGACAGCGCGATGATCGGCAGCCGCAACGCGCCGGCGGCCTGCTCGGCCTGGCGGATCCGCCGGGTGGCCTCGGCGCCGTCGAGCTCGGGCATCTCGAGGTCCATCAGCACCGCGTCGAAGCGCTCGGCGGCCACCGCGGCCACCGCGGCGGCGCCGGTCGTGACCCACAGCGTGCAGTGCCCGGCGCGCTCGAGGATGGCCTGGGCGATCGCCGCGTTGGTGGCGTGGTCCTCGGCCACCAGCACCCGCAGCGCCCGCGAGTTCGCGGGCAGGAGCGCGATCGCCGGCGTCGACATCGGATCGATCGCGCGCAGGCGATCGGTGCCGCTGCCCGAGCCGGGCGGCAGCTCGAGCGTGACCGTGACCTCGGTGCCGGCGCCCAGCTCGGAGCGCAGGCCGATGGTGCCGCCCAGGAGCGACACCAGCTCGCGGGTGATCGCCAGCCCCAGCCCGACGCCCTCGGCGGCGTCGTCGCGGTGGGCCTGCACGAACGGCTCGAACACCGCCGCCTGCTGCTCCTCGGCGATGCCGACGCCGGTGTCGGTGATCGTGAACACCACCGCGTCGCCGCGGCCGGCGGCGACGGTGACCGCGACCTGGCCGCGCGGCGTGTACTTGACGGCGTTGTAGAGCAGGTTGACCAGGATCTGCCGCAGCCGCAGCGGGTCGCCGCGCCGGGTGGTGAGCAGCTCGCGGACCTCGCCGTGCAGCCGCAGCTCCTTCTTGCGCGCCCGCGGCGACACCATCGCCATCGCCTGCGCCACGACGTCGCGCAGATCGAAGTCGATCGCGACGATGTTGATCTTCCACGAGTCCTCGCGGCTGGCGTCGAGCAGGTCGTCGATCAGCTCGAGCAGGTGGCGGGCCGAGGCGCGCGCGCTGGCCAGGTGATCGCCGCGGCTGGGCGCGCTGGTGTCGGTGGCGGCCAGGTCGATCATGCCGATCACGCCGGCCAGCGGCGTGCGCAGCTCGTGCGTGACCTGCGCCAGGAAGCGGGTCTTGGCGGCGGCGTCGTCGCGCGCGCGCTCGCGGTCGCGGATCAGCTCGTCGCGGGCCAAGAGCTCGTCGCTGATGTCGGCGACGACGCCGTCGAGCACCAGCGGCGTGCCGTCGGCGGCGCGCTCGCAGCGCATCCGCGCCCGCAGGTGGCGCCACGAGCCGTCGGCGCGGCGGATCCGGTAGGTGGCGCTGGTCTCGCCGGCGCCGTCGAGCGCGGCGCGACCGGCGGCGAACATCCGGTCGACGTCGTCGGGGTGCGCGAGCGCCAGGTACTCGGCGCGCGTGGCCGCCGGCGGCAGCCCGCGGTCGCGATCGTGCAGCTCGTACATGCCGTCGGACCACTGCACGCGGCCGGTGGCGACCTCGTAGGTGTAGCTGCCGAGCTGCGCCAGCCGCTGCGCGGTCGACAGGTGGCGCAGGCCGCGGTCGCTGGGGTCGACGCTGGTGATCGCGACGTCGCCGCTGGCCCGGGTGATCACGCCCAGCCAGCCGTCGTCGTGGCGCTGCCAGGTGGCCACCAGCGGGCGCAGCTCGCCGGCCTGGGTCCGCCACTTCCACGCGGTGGTCAGCGTCGCGCCGGCGCCGCGCAGCAGCTGGAAGTCGGCCATCACCGCGTGGTCGGCGAACAGCAGTTCGCCGAGGCGGCGCCCGACCAGCGCCGCCGGCGGCGTGGCCAGCAGGAGCTGCGCCGCGGCGCTCGCGGCCTGCACGACGCCGGCGCGATCGAGCGCGAGCGTCATGATGCCGGCGGCGTCGAGCGCGGCGTCGAGCGGGCGGGTCACACCGCCCCCGGTCCACGCCCGCGCACCACCTGCACGCCGTAGCCGACCAACGTCGCCGCCAGGCCCAGCAGCACCACCGACACCGCGCCGTTGATCCACGCGGTCGAGCCGAGGCTGGCCGAGATCACGCTCTTGCCCTGCAGCACCAGCGAGGTCACCGTCACCGTCAGCACCAGCGCCATCGGCACCAGCGTGAACCACGGCACGCGGCCCTGGCGCTTGCCGCCGCCGCGGTACAGCCACACCGAGATCGCGAGGAGCGACAGCGACGCCAGCAGCTGATTCGACGTGCCGAACAGCGACCAGAACAGCCGGAACCGGCCCGAGCTGCCGAACACCAGGAAGCCGAGCGGCACCAGGCACGTGACCAGCGTCGTCAGCACCGCGGCCACCAGCCCCTCGGCGCCGAACAGCTCCTGCAGCACGTAGCGGCCGAGGCGCGTCGCCGAGTCGAGGGTGTCGAAGATGAACGTCGACAGCGCCATCGCGCCGAACGTGGTGGCGATGGTGAGGCGCTCGGGCGAGTCGCCGATGATCAGCGCGATGAACTGGCCCAGCCCGCGGGCGTAGATCGCGCCCGGCCCGCCGGTCGGCTTGCCGGCGACGATCATCACCGTCGCCAGCGCGATCAGCGCGACGAACGCCTCGAGCAGCATCGCGCCGTAGCCGATGGGGTGGCAGTGGCTCTCGCGATCGATCTGCTTGGACGTGGTGCCCGAGCAGACCAGGCCGTGGAAGCCCGAGCACGCGCCGCAGGCGATCGTGACGAACAGGAACGGGAACATGCCGGCGTTGCCGAACAGCGAGCCGGGCACGTAGCTCGGCTGCGCGATGTCGAAGCCGCCGAAGAAGATGCCGATGACGCCGACCAGGAGCGCGCCGTACAGCACGAAGCCGCCGAGGTAGCCGCGCGGCTGCATCAACAGCCACATCGGCGTCACCGACGCGACCGCGCAGTACGCCATCAGGATCACCACCCAGGTCTTCCAGCTCATCACCAGGAGCGTCGAGTGCTGGGTGCCGAACCACACGACGAACAGGGTCGCCGGCACGAAGATCAGCGTCTGCAGCCACAGCGGCGGGTGCCACAGCCGATCGACGGTGCCCATGATCAGCGCGAGCCCCAGGTACAAGAGGCTCGCCAGCGCGACCGCGCCGCCCTGGTTGAAGCGGAAGCTCAGGCCGGCGGTGTCGGCGTCGCCGGTGACGAACGTCCCGGCGGTGATGTCGACGAACGCGACGATGACGTAGACCAGCGCCAGCCAGATGAACGCCAGGATCGCCAGCCAGGCGCGGCGGCCGAGGTGCACCTTGACCACCTCGGCGATCGACTTGGCGTCGTGGCGCACCGAGGCCACCAGCGCCGAGGCGTCGTGGACCGCGCCGATGAACACCACGCCGAAGGCGATCCACATCAGGCACGGCAGCCAGCCGAACTGCTGGCAGGCCAGGATCGGTCCGACGATCGGCCCGGCGGCGGCGATCGCCGAGAAGTGCTGCCCGAACAGGTAGAACGGGCGGGTCGGGACGAAGTCGACGCCGTCGGCTTTGCGGTGGGCCGGCGTGACGGTGGCGTCGTCGAGGGCGAACTGCGCGGCGACGTAGCGCCCGTAGAAGCGATAGCCGAGGACGAGCGCCGCTACCACGACCGCGGCGAGCGCGGGCAATCCCATGACGGTAGGTCAACCTCGCGTGGTCCCCCTGTCAACCCCGCGGTGTGCCAGCTTGGGCGGCTGATGTTGACATCGGGGGGCGGCGCGGGAAGGATGCGCCGCCTATGACCGACGACGACGACTTCGCCGCGATGTTCGCCCAGACCGCGCAGGGCCAGACCAAGGGTGCCGCCCCGGTCAAGCGCCCGAAGGCGGGCGACATGGTGACCGGCGTCGTGACGTCGATCGGCAAGGACGCGGTGTTCATCGACCTCGGCGACAAGTCCGAGGGCGTGCTCGATCGCGATCAGGTCGTGGCCGAGGACGGCAGCGTGCGGCTCAAGGTCGGCGACAAGGTCGAGGCGCGGGTGGCCGGGGAGCGCGGCGGCGCGCTGGTCTTGCGGGTGCGGATGGGCCGCGGCGGCGAGGCCAAGGCCGAGCTGGTGCAGGCCCACGAGCTGGGCATCCCCGTCGAGGGCAAGGTGACCGGCGTGATCAAGGGCGGCCTCGACGTCGACGTCGCCGGCGTGCGCGGCTTCTGCCCGGCGTCGCAGGTCGACGCGCGGTTCGTCGCCGACCAGAGCGTCTTCGTCGGCCAGCGCCTGCAGTTCCGGGTCACGCAGTACGAGCGCGGCAACCTGGTGCTGTCGCGGCGGGCGCTGCTCGAGGAGGAGAACGCCAAGCGCGCGGCCGAGCTCAAGGGCAAGCTCGAGGTCGGCGTGGTGATCCGCGGCAAGGTCACCGGCTTCAAGCCGTTCGGCGCGTTCGTCGACATCGGCGGCATCGAGGGCATGCTGCACGTCAGCGAGCTCGGCCACAGCCGAGTCGAGAAGCCCGAGGACGTGCTGCAGCTGGGCCAGGAGCTCGACGTCCAGGTGAAGTCGATCGAGGAGGCCGTCGAGGGCAAGCGGCCGCGCATCGCGCTGTCGATCAAGTCGCTGATGGACGACCCGTGGGGTCAGGCCGTCAAGTCGCTGGTCGTCGGCGCGACCGTCAAGGGCACCGTCACGCGCCTGCAGCCGTTCGGCGCCTTCGTCGAGGTGCTGCCCACCGTCGAGGGCCTCGTCCACATCAGCGAGCTCGGCGCCGGCCGCCGCCTGAACCACCCCAAGGAAGCCGTCGCCGTCGGCCAGCAGGTCGAGGTCATCATCCTCGGCCTCGACCCCGAGAAGCGCCGCATCTCCCTCTCCATGGCCGCCGCCGCCAAGCAGGCCGAAGCCAACGACCTCGCCGAGGCCCGCGCCTCCGTCGTCCCCGCCCCCGCCCGCCTCGGCACGCTGGCCGACATGTTCAACAAGTCGAAGAAGAAGTAGGGACAGGATCTACCCCTCCATCTCATCGCGATCGCTTGGCTTTTTCGGCCCGTTGCGTCCCAAGAAGGGACACTTTCCACCCTGTCATCTGTCCGGGATTATTCAGGAAGTTTGCGCTTCTAAAATCGTCGTAGTTTCGGCCGGTTGCAAGTGAGGGAAGTGTCCCTTCTTGCGACACAAGACTGTATAATTCCTGATTGGTATCGAATGCTTGCGGGGTAGGATCCTGTCCCTACAGGCCCTGCAGCTGCGAGTTGGTGATGGTGAGCGAGCGGGTGTTGGTGCCGACGGCGGTGCCGGCGTTGTTGGTGGCCCCGGTCGAGACCTGGGTCCAGTGGCCGCCGGTGTTGCCGGACATGACGGTGTCGGTGATGACGAGGTCGCCGCCGAAGTCGTTGGAGGTGAAGAACAGGCCGCCGCCGAAGGCGTTGACGCCGGCGGCGTTGTCGACGATGCGGTCGCCGCACAGCGTGACGTCGACCGAGGCGCCGTCGCTGTAGATGGCGCCGCCGTTGCCGCCCGAGCCGATCTCGTTCTGGCCGTTGTTCATGAAGCTGCACTGCGCCGGGTCGTTGTTGTTGGCGTCGTGGCCTTCGGCGGCGTTGTTGGCGAACAGGCTGTCGTAGATGTTGAGCTCGGCGAACAGCCCGCCGACGGCGGCCGCGTTCGATGCGCCGTTGTGCTCGAAGGTGCTGTCGGCGATCACGACGCCGTGCTTGCTGCCGACCACGTAGATCGCGCCGCCGCCGGTGTCGGGGCCGAGCGGCGCGGCGTGGTTGCCGCGGAAGACGCTGTCGATGACGTTGAGGTTGCCGTCGCGCATGTACAGCGCGCCGCCCTCGCCGTCGTTCCAGCCCTGCGAGCACGGCGCCGGCCGCGGCGACGGGATGGCCTCGGTCGGCGTGGTCTTGCCGTTGACCAGCGCGATCCGCTGCAGCGTCACCATCGTGTCGAGCGCGCGGAAGTTGGGGCTGTCGAAGCGGAGGAGCTGCACGGCGCCGCCGCCGTCGAGCACGATCGTCCGGCCACCGTCGATGACGGTGTCGCGGTTGATCGGCAAGGTCAGCGTCGCGGTGACCGGGATCGTGACGACGCCGGGGCCGCACGCGAAGGTGATCGTGCCGCCGGCGGTGACCGCCGCCTGCAGCGCGGCGAACGTGCAGCTGGCGGCGGTGCCGGTGCCGACGACGTGATCGGGCGTCGAGGTGTCGACCAGCTGGCCGCGCGCGGGCACGCCGGCGCTGCAGCTGCCGCTGGGGTTGCCGGCGGGGCCGATGTCGGCGCCGGGCGCGCCGTCGGGCGCCGGGGTGCCGTCGACGCTGGCGTCGCCGTCGCCGCCACCGGGGGAGTCGCCGCCGCAGGCCGCCACCGCGATCGCGATCAAGATCGGTCCGCTCCGCATGCGGCGAGCGTAGCTCATGCGCGGCGCGGCGTTCTGCACTACGGTGAGGCGTGATCGCGCTCAGCTACCAGCCGCCGCTGGTCGAAGGCCGCCTGGTGTCGCGCTACCAGCGCTTCTTCGCCGACGTCGCGCTGGCCGGCGGCCTGGGCACCGTCACCGCGCACTGCCCGAACCCCGGCTCGATGGCCAGCTGCATGGAGGTCGGCGGGCGGGTCTGGGTGCAGCGCAAGACCGGCGGCAAGCTCGACTGGGGCTGGGAGCTGGCCGAGGTCGGCGGCGTGATAATCAGCGTCAACCCGACGCGCTCGAACGCGCTGGTGGCGGCCGCGCTCGAGGCCAACGCCATCCCCGAGCTCGTCGGCTACGGCAAGGTGCGGCGCGAGGCCGACGCCGGCGAGTCGCGCCTGGACTTCTTGCTGATCAAGGGCGCCAAGAACAAGGAGCGCTGCTTCGTCGAGGTGAAGACCGTGACGATGGCCGGCGCCACCCCCGATCAGGCGATCTTCCCCGACTCGGTCACCGAGCGCGGCGTCCGTCACCTCGACGAGCTACGCGCGCTGCGCAAGCAAGGCTTCCGCACCGCGCTGCTGTTCGTGATCGCCCGCGGCGGCTGCACCCGGATGGCGCCGGCCGACGCGATCGATCCGGCCTACGCCGCGGCGCTGCGCACCGCCGCCAAGGCCGGCGTCGAGATCCTCGCCTACCAGTGCGTACCGACGCTGGCCGGCCTGGCCTGGGGCGCGAAGGCCGCCGTCGAGCTCGGCAAGGGCAAGTAGCGGCGCGCGTGAGCTGGGTCAGCGACGCGGTGGACGCGCTGCGCGCGGGGCACACGGTGACGGTGCGACCGCGCGGTCACTCGATGCGCGGGCGGATCGAAGACGGCCAGGCCGTGACGCTGGCCCCGACCTCGCCCGACGAGGTCGGCGTCGGTGACGTGATCCTGGTGCGCTGGAAGGGCAACGTGTTGCTCCACCGCGTCTACGCGCTCGATCCTGAGCGCGTGCAGATCGGCAACAATCTCGGCAAGGTCAACGGCTGGGTCGCGTGGGGCGACGTGCTGGGTCGCGCCGTCGACGTGTGAGCCGGCGCGGTCAGAACGTGCGGCCGAGGTGCAGCGCGGGGAAGACGGTGATCGGGCTGGGCTCGTAGGTGGCGCCGGCGACGTGCATCGGCGCGGCGCCGAGGGCGTAGCCGACGCCGAGCCAGACGGTGGCGTTGAGGTCGGCGGGCAGGGCGACGCGGTAGCCGCCGTGGACGCCGAGGCCGAGCTGGCGCTGGTCGGTGACGGCGCCGGCGTGGCGGGCCTCGACCTCGATCAGGCCGGCGTCGACGCCGCCGAACCAGCCGCGGCGGGTGGCGCGCGGGAAGTACTGCAGCTTGGCGCCGAAGCCGTCGAAGGAGACGGCGACGCCGTCGTCGGCGTGGGCGAACGCCGGTAGGTCCATGGCGAAGTTGCCCAGGTCGACGCGCCAGTGGCCGCGGGCGATGCCGGCGTGGAGCGAGTGGCCGCCCAGCGCGTAGGCGGTGGGATCGACCTCGACGTCGGCCTCGAGGCGGCCGGGGTCGGCGGCGGCGGGCGCGGTGGCGGCGAGGGTGGCGGCGAGGGTGGCGGCGAGGGCGGCGACGGCGACGGTGCGATCGAGGTGCTGCATGAGCGTCACGATGAGGCATGCGTGGGCGCATGAAAATTGCGGTTCGATGCATGGCATCATGCGCGCATGCATATCCCGTGGAGTGAGGTCGAGCTGGTCGTCGCGATCGCCGACAACGGCAGCCTCAGCAAGGCGGCGGCGGCGCTCGGCGTGACCCAGCCGACCGCGAGCCGGCGGCTGGCGGCGCTCGAGGCCGCGCTGGGCGAGCCGCTGTTCGGGCGCGGCGTCGCCGGCACCACGCTGACGGCGTTCGGCGAGCGGCTGCTCGAGCCGGCGCGGCGGATGGCGGCGTGCGCCAGCGAGGTGACGCGGGCCGCGGCCGCAGCCGACGCGCGCCCCCGCGGCGTGGTGCGGGTGACCGCGCCGCCCGGCGTCGCCGCCGAGTTGGTCGCGCCGCTGGCGCCGCACCTGCGGGCGCGGCTGCCCGAGGTCGAGCTGGAGGTGGTGGCGACGATCGACTACCTCGACCTGACGCGGCAAGACGCCGACCTGGCGCTGCGGGTGCAGCCGCTGAGCCGGCCCGACGCGCGGCGCGCGCTGGTGGCGGTGGCCTCGATCGAGCACGGCGTGGCCGCGTTCGCGACGCCGGCCTACGCGCACACGCTGCCGCGCGGCTACGGCTTCGCCGACGTCGCGTGGATCGCCTGGCCGCGCAGCCACGCCCACCTGGCGCCCAACCCGCAGCTCGCGGCGCGCGTCCCGGGCTTCCGCCCCGCGTTCGCGTCGGACGACTTCCTGGTGCAGCTGCGCGCGGCCGAGGCCGGCGTCGGCGCGATCGTCCTCGGCACGCTGCGCAGCCCGCGGGCGCCGGCGACCGCGCTGGCGCCGCTGGCGCTCGACACCGGCGCGCTGCGCTCGACCTTGCACCTGATCTCGACCCGCGCCGCGCTGGCGATCCCGCGGGTGAGCGCGGTGGCCGATCTGCTGGCCGCCGAGCTGATCGCGGCCGGCAAGGCGAGCGGCGCCACGGCGCGCGCACGCCGCCGCTGACGCCTCACCTCACGGCAGGTCGGCGTCGGCGAAGGCGCAGGCGCCGACGGTGCCCTCGGTCGGCTGCCAGTTCGCCGAGTCGGCGTAGAAGACGCGGCCGAAGGTGCCGTCCCAGCACTCCGACGCGGTGACCTCGGCGGCGAGGTCGCCCGAGCGGGCGCGCAGGTCGGCGCGACCGGCGCCGGTGGCCAGCCAGCGCGAGCGCAGCGTGACCTCCTCGGCGGCGGTGCCCGGGTCCTCGGTGTCGCCGTGGATCTGGAACACCATGTCGCCGGCGCCGTCGGCGGCCTCGTCGTAACCGTAGTCGTAGTGCACCGCGGTCGGCGTGCCGTCGCGGTCCTCGACGCCGTCGGCGCCGATGTCGAGCGCGCGGTTGGGGATGTCGTAGGTCACGTCGAGCTGGCCGCGGCCGTCGTTCTCGCGCGGGTTGACGCGCTCGGCGGCGTCGAAGTCGAGGTGGAACGAGCCGGTGCGATCGCCGTTGGCGTTGCCGTCGATCAGCGTCTCCCACGGCGCGTTGGCCTCGGTGCGGCTGTGGCCGTCGAGCTTCCAGTCGTAGGTGCCGTCGGCCAGCTCGGTGACGGTCAGGCGCCACTCGGCCGGGTCGAGGGCGTCGTGGTGCGGGCCCCACACCGCGGTCGCGCCGTCGGTCGAGGTCGGCGGGAACTGCACGATGGTGTGCACCAGCACCAGCACGAACGCGGTGCCGCCGTTGAGCGTGCGGGTGATGTCGCGGGTGGCGACGTACCAGCGCGCGGTCTCGCCGACCGCGGCCAGCTTGGCGCCGGCTTGATCCGGCAGCTTGATCTTCACCTGGTCGGCGGTGGGCAGCACCTTGGCGACCGGGTGGCTGTCGTCCTGCTGCACGCAGGCGCTGGCGAACAGGGTGGTGGCGGTGGCGACGGCGAGGGTGAGGCGCTTCATCATGCCTGGACCCAAGAGCACGGGGCGTGCCGGGCCGTCGTCTGCGGATCTCGCGGACTTGCGTTGTCGCAAGTCCCTACACGGCCGCGCGCCGTGGCTGGATCCGGCAGTGTCAACGTGCGGTCACTTGGGGATCGCGACGCCGTGCGTCGACAGGCAGCGGGCGGCCTCCTTGCCGACCTCCATGATCTGCTGCGCGTCGGCGCGATCGAGCTTGGCGCCGGACTTCTTCAGGGCGGCGCTCCACGCCGCAAACTTGGTGGCGACCTGCTTCGCGCACGCCGCGTCCTTGCACCCGCACACCTCGTCGGTGAGCGCCTTGTAGGCGACGTAGCGCGGCTCGTGGTGCACCAGGCAGCCGTCGAGGCGCGCCTGCGCGGCCTGCAGCGCTGGCAGGTCGGCGTCGGCGATCTTGCCGGCGTCCTTGGCCAGCGCCTGGACATCGGCGCGCACCTGGTCGGCGCACGCCTTGTCGCGGCACGCGCAGCCGGCGTCGGCGAGCGTGGCGAGCTTGCCGACCAGCGCGCTGGGCTGCGGGCGTGCGGAGGAGTCCTTGCACGCGACGAGCGCGAGCGCGGCCAGGGCGAGGAGCATCGGCTTCATGACAGGTAGAAGCGCGCGCCGGCGGTTGTGACCGCCCGGTCGCGCCGGTGCCAGAGGTTGCCGCCCGCGGGCAGGGGGCTACGCCGCGAGCAGCGTCGGCAACAGCGCGCCCGCCGCGCCCAGCGCGACGTGATCGAAGCGCGCGGCGTTGGCCGGCGGCTCGGCGTTGACCAGCCACGTGCGCCCGCCGAGCCGCGCCACCGCGTCGACCAGCGACGCGGCGGGCTCGACCAGCCCCGACGTGCCGACCGCGAGGAACATCAGCTCGCGGCCGGCGGCGCGGCCGAACGCCTCGACCCGCGCCAGCGCGCCGGGCGGCAGCAGCTCGCCGAACCACACCACGTCGGGGCGCAGCACGGCGTCCTTGCCGGCGGCGCGGCAGCGGCCGCACAGCGGCGCCACCCCGGCGCGGTAGGCCTGGCGATCGTCGAACGGCGCACGATCGCAGGCGCTGCACCGCGACCGCATCAGGTTGCCGTGCAGCTCGACGACGCGCTGGCTGCCGGCGGCCTGGTGCAGGCCGTCGATGTTCTGGGTGGCGAGCAAGAAGCGATCGCCCAGGCGCGCCTCGAGCGCGGCCAGCGCGCGGTGCGCGGCGTTGGGCGCGACGTCGGCCATCGCCTGCCGCCGCTCGGAGTAGAAGCGCCACACCCGCAGCGGATCGGCCGCGAAGCCGTCCCAGGTCGCGACCTCGCGGACGTCCCGGCCTTCCCACAGGCCGCCGGCGTCACGGAAGGTGGGGATGCCGCTCTCGGCGGACACGCCGGCGCCGGTCAGGACGAGCAGGTGGGAGCGATCGGTGATGGGCAGCGGCTGCATGGCGGACCTCAGGACTGTTAGTGTCACGCAGACACCGTGTCGTCAAGGCCGATCTTCACCCGCGGCGGCGCCGTGGCGCGCGCGGTCAGGGCGCCGCGAGCGCCGCGACCCGGGTGCTGTCGAAGACGACGTAGGCGCCGCCAGCGACGAGCGCGATCGCGATCGGCGTCCCGCGCGGCTGCGCCGGCTCGGGCAGCCGCCAGGTCCACACCACCGCGCCGTCCTCGACGCCGACGACGTCGTCGTGGACCAGCGAGGCGTCGCGGCGCACGACCACGACCGCGCGCGCCGAGTCGCTGGCCGCGGCCAGGACCGCGAGGCCGTCGACGCGCACGCCGGCCACCTCGACGGTGCTGCGCCCGCCCTCGACCCGCTGGCACCACGGCGTGCCTTCGGCGGTGACGCCGCAGTCGGCGCCCGGCTCGGGCGGCGGCGCCACCGGCGGATCGCTGGAGATCGCGGCGGCCACGCCGGCGGGCAGGCTCACCGCCAGCGCGCACGCGTCGCGGCGGATCACGATCGTCGCGGCGTCGCCGCGCACCTGCCACGGCGCGGTCGAGCGCAGGCACGCCGCGGCGTCGGCGTCGGCGGCGTGGATCGCCCCGGCCGAGCGCGCGGCGATGTCGAGCGGATCGATCCGCGCGAAGCACGCCACGACCGAGCGCCCGGCGGCGACGCCGATCGGCTCGTCGCACGCCGACACCTCGATGACGTCGTGGGGCGCCAGCACCAGCGGCGCCGCGAGATCGGGGCTAGCCGGGCGTCGCCACGCCACCGCGCCGGTGGCGACGTCGAGCGCGGCGAAGCCGATCCGCGACGCCGCGACCAGCAGGCGATCACCGACGACGACCGGCGGGTGGACCACCCGATCGGGCGCGGTCAGGCCGGGGCCGAGGTCGACCACCCAGCGGGCGCGGGCGACGCCCACCGCCTCGGGCTCGGCGGCCAACGGCGGCGTGGCCAGCTTGCGCGGCGCGGGCGCCAGGATCCGGCCGGCGACCACCGCGGCCACGGTGGCCGCGCCGATCACCGCCGCGATCCGGATCGCCGTGCGTCGCGCGATCATCCGTGGCCGTCGCCCTTGTCCTTCTTGCGCCGGCTCTGGGCCTCGCGGAAGCGATCGGCCCAGTCGTCGATGTTCACCTGCTTGGTGCGCGACAGCGCCAGCGCGCCGCGCGGCACGTCCTTGGTGATCGTCGAGCCCGAGCCGACGTACGCGTCGCGGCCGACGGTCACCGGCGCCACCAGCTGCGAGTCCGAGCCGATGAACGCGCCGGCCTCGATGGTGGTGTGGTGCTTGCTGAAGCCGTCGTAGTTGCAGGTGATGGTGCCAGCCCCGATGTTGGCCTTGGCGCCGATGGTGGCGTCGCCGAGGTACGACAGGTGGTTGGCCTTGGCGCCGGCCATCAGGTGCGCCTTCTTGGTCTCGACGAAGTTGCCGACCTTGACGTCGTCGTCGAGGACGGTCTTGGGCCGCAGGTGGGCGAACGGGCCGACCTCGGCGCGGGCGCCGATCGTCGCCTCGCTGGCCACCGTGTACGGCTTGAGGTATGCGCCGTTGGCGACGACGACGTCGGTCAGCACGCAGCCGGCGTCGAGCCGGGCGCCGTCGCCGACGCGGGTGCCGGCGCCGCGCAGGCACACGCCGGGGCCGAGCCACACGTCCTGGCCGATCGCGCCGACGTCGGCGTCGACGTAGGTCGCGGCCGGCGCCGCCATCGTCACGCCGGCGCGCATCAGCGCCTCGTTGATGCGGCGGCGGGCGGCGACGTCGACCGCGGCCAGGTCGACGCGGTCGTTGACGCCCGAGACCTCCTCGAACGGCGCGTCGATCGCGGTGGCGCCGCCGCGGGTGGCGGCGCGCGCGACCAGATCGGTCAGGTACAGCTCGCCCTTGGCGTTGTCGGCCCGGAGCGTGGCCAGATCCTTGCGCAGGTGGCCCAGGCGCACCGCGTAGAAGCCGGCGTTGGTGTCCTTGATCGCGCGCTCGGCCTCGGTGGCGTCGGCGTGCTCGACGATCCGCTGCAGCACGCCGGCGGCGTCGCGCACCAGCCGGCCGTAGGGCATCGCGCGGTCGGGCACCGTCGACAGCAGCGCCAGGCCGGCCGGGCTGGCCTCGCAGGCGGCGACCAGCTCGGCCACGCGCTCGGCGCGCAAGAGCGGCGCGTCGCCCGACAGGATCACGACGATGCGATCGTCGGGCTCGCGCTCGAGCGTCGGCAGCGCGCACAAGACCGCGTGGCCGGTGCCCTTGGGCTCGGCCTGCAGCGCGACGTCGATGGCGCCGGCGCCGTAGCGCGCGTCGAGCATCGCGCGGACGGTGTCGAACTGGTGGCCGAGGATCGCGACCACGCGCTGGGCGCCGGCCGCGCGGCCGGTCTCGACCGCCCACGCCAGCATCGGGCGCCCGGCGACCTCGTGGAGGACCTTGGCGCGGGCGCTCTTCATGCGGGTGCCGAGCCCCGCGGCCATGATGAGTACGATCGGAGACGGACGACTCATGAGGGCGGCACTGTACCAGAGCGGCCCCGAGCGTCCGACCGCTGCGGGCGCCTACGGGCCGGCGTCGCGCGGGGGCCCGGGCCGCGGCATCGGCCCGGCCTTCAGGTCGCCGGCGTCGACCACCTGGCCGGCGCTGACGGTGACGGTGTAGCCCAGGTCCGACGGCGCGCCGCCGGCCAGCGCGATCAGCCGCCAGGCGCCGGGCGCGACGGTGAGCTCGAAGCGGCCGTCGGCGTCGGTCATCGCCGGCGGGCCGTCGAAGCTGAACGAGCCGTGGCCGTCGCTGGGCCCGCCCGGGAGGTTGAGGATGCTGGCGTCGGCCAGCGGCTGGCCGGCGGCGTCGAGCACGCGGCCGCGGATCGTCGCGTCGCCGACCAGCGCGATCGCCACCTCGACGGTGCCGCCGGCGGTGACCACCGCCTCGGCCGAGCCGCGGCCGGCCGGCGCGCGGGCGTCGACGGTGTAGCGGCCCGGCTCGAGCCGCTCGAGGCGGAACCGGCCGTCGGCGGCGCGCACCCGCTGGCGGTGGCCGCCGTCGCCAGGACCGGACGCGGCCAGCTCGACGGTGAAGTCGGTGGCCGGCGCGCCGGCGACGGTCACGACGCCGGCGATCGCGCCCAGCCCGCCCAGCGTGATGACCGCGCTGCCGCCGGTGGCCACGCCGTCGGTGCGGCCGTGCAGCGCGCCGCGATCGGCCTCGGCCACCAGGTCGTAGGTGCCGCGGCGCAGCCGGGCGATCTCGAAGCGGCCCTGCGCGTCGGTGAGCACCGGCGCGGCGCCGCCGGCGTCGTCCTCGCCGCGCATGATCACCACCTGCGTCGTCGAGCTGCCGCCGGGGCCGTCGTCGTCGCCGCCGCGCGGGGGCAGCATCGCCTCGGGGCGCAGCGCCGCGCGCACCCAGGCGTCGGCCTTGGGCGCGCCGCTGGCGTCCTTGACCACGCCGCGGATGATGCCGTCGTCGAGCTCGACCGCCAGCGCGACGCCGCGCTTCTGCTCGTTGGCTGCGAGCTTGACCGTGGCCAGCGGCCCCGGCTTGCCGCCGACCGCGCGCAGCGCGCCGCCGCGTTCGTCGAGCACGCCCAGCGCGTAGCTGCCGGCGTCGAGGCCGCGCACCACGAAGCCGCCGTCGGCGCCGGTGATCACGCGATCGGCCGAGACCTCGACGCCGTTGACGATCACCCGGTTCTGCACCGCGCCGCCGCCGCGCACCGACACCGTCACCCCGGCCAGCGGCGCGCCGTGTTGATCGCGCACGGCGCCGGCGATCGAGCCGCGCTCCTCGAGGCGGATCACCGCCTCGACCTCGCCGGTCGCCGGCACCTCGACCTCGACCTGACCGCGCCGCCCGTCGCTGGCCTTGGCCGCGATGACGTGGTGGCCGGGCTTGATCGGCGACACCTGGAAGCGCCCGTCGGCGCCGCTCAGGCTGATGTCGCCGTCGGCGAACATCAGCGTGTCGAGCCCGCCGGGGCCGGCGTCGGGGTCGACGCTGATCGTCGCCTCGGTCGGCGGCTCGACGCGCCCGACCACGCGCGGCGACGCGGCGAGCTTGATAACGACGTCGGTGATCGGGCGATCGGCGACGACGAGCTGCTGCGGCGTCGCCGGCTGGTGGTCGCGGTGCGACGCCATCACGCGGTACTTGCCGGGCTCGACGCCCAGCACGCGGAACCCGCCGTCGGCGTCGGTCGTCGCGGCCTCGGCGCTGGTCGCCGCCAGCAGCACCACCGCGGCGCCGGCGATGCCGCGATCGTGCTCGTCGACCACCCGGCCGGCGACGTACGGCGCGGCCTCGATCCACAGCTCGACGCTGGTCACCGCCTCGCCGATGCCGATCGTGGCCAGGAGCGGCTCGCGCGAGCGTCGGCCGTCGGCCGGGACCTGGGCGGTCAGGCGCAGCGCGCCGGGCGGCAGGCCGGTCAGCCGGAACCGCCCGGCTGGATCGCTGGGCGTCGCGCGGTGGCGGCCGCCGCCGCCGAGGAACCCCAGCCGCTCGCCCTCGGCCGCCACCTCGGCGCCGGCGACGACCGCGCCGGTCGCGACGTCCTTGACCACGCCCTCGATCACGCCGCCCGGCACCAGCCGCAGGTCGACGGTCAGCTCGGCGGCCGCCAGCTCGATCGTCGTCGCCGCGCGCAGGTAGTCGTCGTGCTCGGCGGCGACGCCGTAGCTGCCGGGCGGCAGCGACAGGCGGTAGCGGCCGTCGCGATCGGTGAGCGTCGCGGCGCTGGTCTGGCCCTGGTCGAGCGGGCCGCGGCGGCGCGCGGCGCTGACCACCGCGCCCTCGATCGGGCCGCCGATCGCGTCGCTGATCGTGCCGACCACCGCGGTGCCGCCGGGGCTCAGCGTGACGTCGACCCGGGTGGCCTCGCCAGCGCGCACCGCCACCGCGTCGTCCTGGTGCGGCACGAAGCCCGGCGCCGCCGCGACGACGCGGTAGTCGCCGGCCGCGAGCTCGGCCACCTCGAACGTGCCGTCGCCTCGCGCGGCGACCGTCTGCGGCCCGTCGTCGCCGTCGACGCGGACGACCGCGCCGGCGATCGCCGCGCCCGCGGCGTCGTGGACCCGCCCCTCGATCCGCCCCGGCTTCACCACCGCCGTCGCAGCTGCGGTCGCGGTCGCCGTCGCCGTCGCGGTCGCGGTCGCGGTCGACGTCGGTGTCGCGGCCCGGGGCCGGTCGTCGCCGCGGCCCTTCCACCACCAGAACGCCACCACCAGCACCACGACGGCCAGGACCCCGAGCGCGATTCGTCTCACGGGGCCATGCTACCGGAGCGGCGGGCGATCTATTCCGCGGCGGCCGGCGTCAACGGCTCACCGCCAGCCACGCCGCAGCCCGCACCTCGGGGTCCTCGTCGCCGAGCAGCCGGTGCAGCACCCGCTGGTCGAGCGTCGACGAGCGCCGCACCCAGGCGGCCCGGGCCGCGGCGGCGCGGACGTCGGGGCTGGGGTCCGAGGCCAGGTGCTCGATCACCGCCTGCTCACCGGGCAGCGGGAACGACCACGCCAGCGCCTGGGCCAGCTGCTGCCGCTCGTGGAGATCGGGCGACAGCGCCAGCTCGGCGGCGGCGCCCATCGACTCGATCGACGGCAGGTGGGCCAGGCGCCGCGCGAGGCCGCGGGCCTCGGGATCGGCGGCGGGCGCGGGCTCGGTGGCGGCGATGGCGGTGGCCGGCGCGGCGGTGGCGAGCCCGGCGATCGTGAGGTTGGAGACGAGCGCGCGCAGGCGCGCCCACGACTTGTGGTTGCGATCGGACATGACGGAGACCTCCGCCCGACGAGCGGGCAGCGACGTGAGGGCGCGCTCGCAGCGCGAGCACGCGGGACGACCTAGGGGCGGGCGTCGATCACGTCGGCGGGGAGGTCTTGGGCGCGCGCGGCAGCACCGCGGCGGCCGGCGGCGGCCCGGCGATCGCGAAGCGCGCGGCCTCGCGCACCGGCACCCGCGGCGGCGGCGGCAGCGTCGGGGCGGCCCACACCGCGGCCGTCACCTGGGTGGCCGAGCCCGCCAGCGCCGCGCGCACCGCGCCCGGCAGGGTCAGCGGCGCGTCGACATCGACGGGGCTGCCGTCGCAGCACCAGCGGCACGGCGCCTCGCGCTCGGCCATCGCCGCGGTCGCCGGCGCGGCGGCGCTGCAGACGATCGCTGCGAGCAGAAGGCGCACCGCGGCCATGGGCTGCACCGTGGTCACGCCCGCGCGGACCGTCAAGCCCCGAAATCGCGGCGGCCGATCACGACGCGGCGCGCAGATCGGCGCCCGGCGGCGGCCCGAACCGCAGCCGGATGGCCCGGCCGCGGTGGGTGAAGATCCGGCGCAGCTCGCCGGCGACCATCAACGTGTTGGCCACCGCGCCCAGCGGGCCCAGCGGCGGCGCGTAGTGCACGGTGTCGATCATGATCGTGCGATCGCCGTCGGCCTCGAAGCGGTGCTCGTGCCACCAGCAGGCGTACGGCCCGCGCGCCTGGGAGTCCACGAAGCGGGCGCGGCCGGCGGCCGGCGGCTCCCACGCGTCGATCACCGTGCGCCACGCCATCGGCACGCCGCTGGCGCGGATGCGGTAGTCGATCTCCGCGCCGGCGGCCATCGCGATCGGCGTCGGCGTGACGATCGTGAACCCCATGTCGGGCGGCGTGATCGCACCGAGGTTCTCGGCGGCGCAGAAGAACGCGAACACCTCGGCCAGCGGGCGATCGATCACCGTGCGCGCGGTCAGCGTGTAGCGCGGCGGGCGCGCGGCGAGGTAGGCCGAGGTCGGCAGCGCCGCCGGGGCCCGGGCCAGCTGGACCGCGTCGGGGGCGCCGCGCACCGCCTCGGCGATCGCTGCGTCGAGCGACGGCCAGGCCCACGCGAAGCCGACCCGCTGCAGCGCGGCGGGGACCACCCGCTGCCCCCCCAGCACCAGCGCGGCGCGGGCGCCGAGCGCGAGCCGCACGCCAAACCGCGGCGCCGGCAGCCACGCCGGGCGGTGCAACGCTGCACCGATGCTGGTCGCCATCGCGCGGTTGGTGACCGGCGTCGGCGCCACCAGGTTGACCGCGCCGTCGAGCGCCGCGTCGGTCGCGCAGCGCACCAGCGCCTCGACCGCGTCGTCGAGGTGGATCCACGACACCCACTGATCGCCGCGCCCGATCGGCCCGCCCAGGCCCCAGCGGAACAGCGGCCGCATCGTCGCCAGCGCGCCGCCCTCGCCGCCGATGACGACGCCGATGCGGGCCCGCACGACCCGCTCGCAGCGCGGCCGCGCGGCCTCGGCGGCGGCCTCCCAGTCGCGGCACAGCTCGGCGGCGAAGTCGGCGCCGGGGGCCGCGGTCTCGTCGACGAGCTCGTCGCCGCGGTCGCCGTACCAGCCGATCGCGCTGGCCGAGACCAGCGCCGGCAGCGGGCGCGGGCGGGTGGCGATGGCGTCGGCCAGCCGGCGGGTCAGGTCGACGCGGCTGGCGCGCAGCGCGGCCTTGCGCGCCGCGGTCCAGCGGCGCTCGAGGATGCCCTCGCCCGCGAGGTTGATGATCGCGTCGGCGGCGTGGACCGCGCGGGTGACCGCCAGGTCGTCGGCCAGCGCCACCACCGTCGGGTGAGCTCCGAGCACGCCGCGGGCGGCGACCGGGTCGCGCACCAGCGCCACGACGTGGTGGCCGTCACGGGCCAGCCGCAACACCAGGGCCCGGCCCAGGAACCCCGTCGCACCGGTGATCGCGAAGCGCATACCGGGTTCGATGCCGCGGCGTGCGCGGGGTTACCGGGGCCCCGGCCCGGGCCGCGCCGCCGTCGACAGCGCCGGGGCCGCCGTGGTATGGCCCAACCAGTGACCCAGGCCCTCGACCCCAAGCAGTACCCGATCTTGGTCGTCGACGACGAGCAGGACAACCTGGACGCCTTCCGCTTCAACTTCCGGAAGGTGTTCGACATCGTCAGCGCGGGCAGCGGGGCCGAGGCCCTCGAGGTGCTCAAGCAGAAGGACGTGGCGGTCATCATCACCGACCAGCGGATGCCGAAGATGACCGGCCTCGAGCTGCTCAAGGAGGCCAAGGAGCTGCGGCCCGAGGCGGTCGGCATCATCCTCACCGCGTTCACCGACGTCGACGTCCTCATCGAGGCGATCACGCTGGGGCAGGTCTACCGCTACGTCACCAAGCCGTGGGACGCCAAGGAGGTGCGCGGCATCCTCCAGTACGCGCTCGACCGGTTCCACCTGCAGCGCGAGAACCGGCGGATGGCGGCGCAGCTGGCCGAGTACACCGGCTACCTGAACCAGCAGATCCACGGCGCCTTCGACTTCGGCAACATCATCGGCGACTCGCCGGCGCTGCGCGAGGTGCTCACCAAGGTCGAGCAGGTGGCGCCGACCGCGTCGACCGTGCTCCTGCGCGGCGAGACCGGCACCGGCAAGGAGATGGTGGCGCACGCCATCCACATCAACTCGCCGCGCGAGAACAAGCCGTTCGTCCGGGTCAACTGCGCGGCGCTGGCGCCCGGCATCCTCGAGAGCGAGCTGTTCGGCCACGAGAAGGGCAGCTTCACCGGCGCGGTCGAGCGGCGGCGCGGCCGGTTCGAGCTGGCCGACGGCGGCACGCTGTTCCTCGACGAGGTCGGCGACCTGCCGATGGAGGTGCAGATCAAGCTGCTGCGCACGCTGCAGGAGCGCGAGTTCGAGCGGGTCGGCGGCACCGACACCATCAAGGTCGACGTGCGCATGGTCTCGGCGACCAACCGCAACCTCGAGAAGATGATCGAGGAGGGCGAGTTCCGCGAGGACCTGTACTACCGGCTCAACGTCTTCCCGATCAACCTGCCGCCGCTGCGCGAGCGCCACGGCGACGTGCCGCTCCTGGCCCAGCACTTCGTCAACAAGTTCGCGCGGCAGATGGCCGTGCGCCCCGGCGTGCTATCGACCGAGGCCACCAACAAGCTGCGCGAGTACGCCTGGCCCGGCAACGTGCGCGAGCTCGAGAACATCATCGAGCGCGCGATGATCCTGGCGCGCGGTGGCGAGGTCGGCGCGCAGCACCTCGACTTCGGCAAGCGCGCCCAGCAGTCGTCGGGCAGCTTCCCGGTCACCACCCACGAGGTGCCGTCGGCGCCGATCGTGGTGGCGCCGGCGGGCGACGACGGCCGGTCGCTGGCCGAGCGCCTGCTCGAGAGCGAGAAGCGCGAGATCATCGCCGCGGTCGAGAAGAGCAAGGGCAACATCGCCTCGGCGTCGCGCATGCTCGGCATCAACCGCTCGACCTTGTACTACCGCCTGCGCAAGCACGGCCTCGAGCACCTGCTGCCGACCAAGCTCACCGTCGGCGACGAGCCGGGCGGCGAGTCGACGCCGGCCTGATCACGGGATGACGCACAGCTCGGCGACGCACGCGCCGCCGGGGCCCTGGCAGGTCAGGCCGACGGCGCACGCGTCGACGCACGGCTGATCGCGGGCGGGGATGGGCTGGCAGGTGGCGCCGGTCGGGCCGACCGCGCACGCGCTGCCGACCCGGCACTCGTTGCCGGCCGAGCACCCGGCGCCGTCGGCGCGGCGGGTCGCGCAGTGGCCGGTCGCGAAGTCGCAGAAGGTGTCGGCGCCGCAGGTGCGATCGTTGGTGCACGCCGCGCCGGCGCCGCCGATCGCGACGCACACGCTGCCGCTGGCGCCGAAGTCGCAGCCGAGGCCGGCGCCGCACAGATAGTCGGGCGGGTTCAGGTAGCACTCCTGGCCGAGCCCGGGGCCGGGCTGGCAGGTGTTGTCGCTGGGCCGGCAGCCCAGCCCGTCGGCGCAGAAGCGCGCGCCGACCGCGCAGGTCTCGCCCAGGCCGGGCAGCCGCGCGCAGGTGCCGACGCCGTCGGCGCAGGTGAGGCCGTCGGCGCAGGCCGCGCCGTCGAGGCACGGCTGGCCCTCGGTCGGCAGCGCCACGCAGGTCATCGACGCGTCGGCGCAGCCGAGCCCCGCCGCGCACGCGCCGTCGGTGCACGCCGCGCCCGGCCCCGCGGGATCGTCGCAGGTGCGGGTCTCGGGCGTGCGGCCGCACGCGCGCAGGTTGCCGCACGCGCCGGGGCCGTCGCAGCCGTCGCCGAGCGCGGTGGCGGCGGCGCAGGCGGCGCCGTCGCAGGTCAGCCCGGCCTGGCACTGCGCGCTGGCGGTGCAGCCCGCGGCCAGCGGCAGCGGCGCGGCGCAGCGGCCGGCGGGATCGCACACCAGGCCGTCGGCGCACGCGCGCGCGTCGGTGCAGCTCGCGCCGAGCGCGGCCGGCGGCGCGCAGCGATCGGCGTCGCAGCGCAGGCCCGGGGCGCACAGCCCGTTCAGGCACGCCGCGCCGTCGCCGGGCAACGCGGTGCAGGTGGACGCGGCCTCGCCTGGCGCGCACACGCCGTCGGCCGTCGGGCCGCAGAACGCCAGCCCGCCGCCGGCCAGCTCGCACGCCTCGCCGATCGCCGCGGTCGACACCACGAACGCGTCGCACGCCGCCGGCAGCGGGCCGCTGCCGTCGTGGGCCAGCTCGCAGCGCGCGGCCATGGCGGTGATCGCGGCCAGGCACGCGGCCACGTTGGGCTCGTCGAAGCGGGCCCGCCCGGCCGCGACGTCGGGGCCGACCTGGGCCTCCAGCCCGGCGGTGCAGCTCGCGGCGCGCGCGGCGACGCAGCCGGCGGCGTCGTAGGGCCGCAGGTCGAAGCGACAGGCGCACGCCTCGAGGCCGGCGCAGATGCGCTCGGACACCGCCTGGCAGAACGCCGCCGGCGTGGTGGTGGTGACGCCGCCGTCGTCGCCGCCGCAGGCGAGGAGCAGCAGGGCAGGGGCGAGGCAGGTCAGCGCGCGGGTCGGCACCGCCGACGGATACCACCGCCGCGCCCGGGGGTCACCTGCGGCCGCGCTCGCGGATCACGGGCGGGCGACGTGCATCGCCACCACGCCGGCGCCGTCCATCGCGACCGCGACGCCGGGCGCGACGCCGGCGAACGTCGTCGTGCCGAGCTCGCCCAGGTACGGCGAGGCGACGCCGACCGCGAGCGCGTCGCCGGGCGCGACGACGTCGATCGGGTGGCCGGTGGCGGGCGCCCCGGCCGTGGCGTCGAGCAGCCCGGCGCCGCGCATCAGCTCGACGGTCGTGCCGCCGGGGCCGTCGAGGCCGATCACCGTGCCGCCCGCGGCCAGGAACTCGGCCAGCGCGGCCTGCGCGGCGGCGCCGGCGGCGAACGCGTCCATCGCCGGCGTCGTCCGCGGCAACAGCACGAGCACGTCGACCACGCGATCGCGCGGCAGCGCGTCGCCCATCGGCACCGCGCGCCAGGTCCGGCCGGTGGCCGCCAGCCCCGCGGTCAGCGCCTGGCTGACCGCCGCTGTGGTCGCCGGGTCCGCGGCCGGTGCGGCCGCGAGCGCGACGCGCACGTCGAGCGCGCCGCTCAGCGCCGCGGCGTTGCCGAGCAGCCGCGCCGCCGCGCCGTGGTAGCGGCGGTAGTCGTGGCCGATCAGCACGACGTGGCCGGCGGCCGCACCGACGCACGCGCCGCTGCTGCACAGGCCGCTGCCGCACACCGCGCCGCACGCGCCGCAGTGATCGGGATCGCTCACCAGGTCGACGCACGCGCCGCACCAGGTGGCGCCGGCGCCGCACGCGGGCGCGTCGGTCGGCGGCCCCGGCGCGTCGTCGCCGGCGTCGGCCGCGGGGCGGCACGCGCTGCCCTCGGCGACCCAGCCGGGGCGACACTCGCCGCCGACCACCGAGTCGAAGCACCCGGTGAGCGCCACCGCCGCCAGCGCGGCCAGCCACCTCATCGCGGCACCGTCCGGGTGGCGCCGCGGGGGACGATCACGAACTCGACCCGGCGGTTGGCGTCGTGGTCGGCCGAGCGCGGCCGCGTCGAGCCGTAGCCGATCGCCTCGATCGCGTCGGCCGGCACGCCGGCGGCGATCAACGCCGCGCGCGCGCGCTCGGCGCGCAGCTGCGACAGCCACTGGTTGTAGACGACGTCGCCGCGGACGTCGGCGTGGCCCTCGACGATCAGGCGCTGCCAGTCGCCGCGCGTCCACGCGGTCGCGATCGCGCGCACCACGGGCCGCGCCGCGCGGCGGACCCGGGCCCGGCGCACCTTGAACAGCACGCGGTCGGCCAGGATGATCCGGTCGCGCTCGACCTCGATGTCGCCGCCGGCCGCGCAGGCGTCCCGATCGAGCGCGTCGGTCAGCACGCTGCAGGTCTCGACCACGTCGATCAGCACCTCGCCGTCGTCGGCCACCTCGCCGCACCCGGTGGGATCGGCGGCGCAGCCCGGCGCCACGTCGAGCAGCGTGTCGGCGTCGCGGGGCGTGGGGGCCGCCGGCCGGGCCGCGATCGCGATCGCCGGCGCCGGGCGGGGGCGGGGCGCGCGGCGGGCGCGGGTCGGCCGCAGCTCGAGCCCGATCAGCGCCAGCTGCGCGGCGCCCAGCCGGGCGCCGTCGTCGGTGGCGGGCAGGTAGATCAGGCGCAGCGCCGGGCCCACGTCGAGCGCGCCGACGCGGGTGGCCCAGCCGGCGCCGAGCTCGACGGCCGGCACCGGATCGGCGCCCGTGACGCCGCCGCCGGCCGCCAGCTCGAGCCACGCGCCGGCGCCGCTGGCGCGCAGCGCGATCGTCAGGGTCGCGAGCCCTCCCCAGCCGGGGTCGGCGCGGC
>Ga0073899_10000424_pt1 | contig 38922 bp, 36 predicted proteins | sample KloWWTmetaKNB5Ph_FD_88975 | JGI IMG/M metagenome (GOLD analysis project Ga0073899, IMG submission 88975) | Active sludge microbial communities from Klosterneuburg, Austria, studying microevolution and ecology of nitrifiers - Klosterneuburg... | ecosystem: Engineered > WWTP > Aerobic digester >... | reverse complement strand
TGGCGATTTCCTATGGCGGCATGATGCTTACGCATCTGCCCACGGCCTTGCTATTCTCACTGGGCCTGGCCGGCTATGTGCTGATGCTGGCATACCAGAAACCTTCATGGAGACTCTCTGTGCAGCTCTCTGCACGTTTCTCCATTGCCATTACCATCGGGATATTGCTGGCAGGGATTTACTGGATTCCGGCAGTCTTCTGCCAGAAATATATTCACGCAAAAGAATGGTGGTCACCGCGGAATGATTTTCACATCTGGTTTTTTCCGCACCCGGATATCGCGCACAACGATATGTATGCCGCCATTTTCACCAGTCGCCTGTTCGATGTGCTGCGTCTGACCACGATGATCTTCACCTTGTGCTGGCTGAGCACATTGCGCTGGCGCACTCAGGATGTCATGAAGAAGCTTTGGCCCTGTCTTGCGCTTGTGGTCATCTCCTGGTTTTTCATGTCTTCCTGGTCGCGCATCCTTTGGGAAACACTGCCTCTCTTATCAAAAGCGCAATTCCCATGGCGCATCGCGATCGTCCTCGATCTGGCAACGGCCATCGCCGTATTGCTGATGATGAACACTTTTTACCTGCAGCGTGACAAGCTGACAGCCTTGATTGCTATCGCGGTTGTCGGCTTCTTACTCTATAGCCTGACGACAATCGATGTACGTTTCATGCCGGTCCCCGGCGATTCAGGTGCGGATGCCCGCAGGCTTTCCCGCGAAAACATCATCAGGGAAAGCGTGGATGCCCCGGCACATATGCCTCGTTGGTGGAATCCGGCCCAAGCGGAGAAAAACGATAAGACCATCGAGACGCTCGGCAAGATCAGTTACGACGAACACAATGGCAGCATCGTAGTTGCCGCCTGGGTGCCGCGCAGGATTTCATTCGATGTCGATTTGAAAAAATCCACGACCCTGACTGTCCGTCAATTTTATTTTCCAAACTGGCGCGCCAGCATCGTCGGCTCCGGATCTACCCTGAAAATTGTTCCTGTTGCAGGATGGGGCCTGATTCGGATCAGTGCGCCAGCGGGCAAATATCAGTTGCGGCTGGAACTTCTGCCATTGAAGCAGGAAACGCTTGGCAAAGCTGCAAGTGGTTTCGCCGTGATGCTTCTGCTCGGCCGGGCTGTCTGGCTGTACCGGCGCAAACGCACCTTGCGAATACCGAAGAATTGCAGCCAGACGGTCAGTGGACTTCAATAAGCCTGGCGTGGGATACGCACCATGCGCACTGCGCGATACCAACAAGGCGCTTGTTCTGGAGTCACGCTGATGGCGACGAATTGAGTCCCAGCCGCCGCCAGATTTCTGCTGTCAGCCCGGCCTGATTCAACGCGTAGAAATGCAGGCCAGGCGCGCCACCGGCAAGCAAACGCTCACACATTTCGGTTACGACGTCGAGACCGAAGGCGCGGATTGATTCGGTATCATCGCCATAGCTTTCAAAACGTTTGCGCAGCCAGCGCGGAATCTCGGCGCCGCAATTGTCGGCAAAGTGCGCGAGTTTCGTGAAGCTGGCGATCGGCATGATGCCCGGTACGATCGGCACGGTGATACCTGCTGATTGCGCCGCCTCGACGAAGTGGTCGTAGGCATCGGCATTGAAAAAAAACTGGGTGATCGCCGAATCCGCGCCGGCGTCGATCTTGCGCTTGAAGTTCGCCAGATCGGCGCTGGCTGATAACGCCTGCGGATGCACTTCCGGATAGGCGGCGACCTCGATGTGAAACCAGTCGCCGGTCTCCGCACGGATGAACTCGACCAGCTCGTTGGCATAACGGAACTCACCAGCCTCGGTTATGCCGGCAGGCAGATCGCCGCGCAGCGTAACAATACGACGAATGCCTGCGGCGCGGTATTGCGCAAGCATCTCGCGGATGTTCTCGCGCGTCGATCCGATGCATGACAAGTGCGGCGCAGCAGCCAAGCCTTCACGCTGAATCTCCAGAACGGTATCAAGTGTGTGGTCACGCGTCGAGCCGCCTGCGCCAAAAGTGCAGGAGAAGAACGCGGGCTTCAGCAGCGCTAACTGCGCCCGTGTGGCGCGTAGTTTGGCAACACCCTCAACCGTTTGCGGTGGGAAGAATTCGATGCTGAAACTCGGCACGGTGGTACGCATCCGCTCATTTGATAGCTTTGTCATGGTGGCAGACTCAATAGCGATAGCTGTCCGACTTGTACGGTCCGCTCTTCGGCACACCGATGTAGGTGGCTTGTTCATCGGTCAGCACGGAAAGCTGTGCATTGAGTTTCTTCAATTGCAGGCGCGCCACCTTCTCATCGAGGTGCTTGGGCAACACATACACACCGACTGGATAGTCCTTGTTGCGCGTGAAAAGTTCGATCTGCGCGATCGTCTGATTGGCGAACGAGGAACTCATCACATACGATGGATGGCCAGTGCCGCAACCGAGATTCACCAAGCGGCCCTTGGCTAGCAGGATGATGCGCTTGCCAAGTTTTCCATCTGCTGTGGGGAAAATGACGTGATCGACTTGTGGTTTGATTTCCTCCCACTGGTATTTCTCGATCGAGGCGACGTCGATCTCGTTGTCGAAGTGGCCGATGTTGCAAACGATTGCCTGATCCTTCATCTTCGCCATGTGGTCATGGGTGATGACGTGATAGTTACCGGTGCAAGTGACAAAGATATCGGCCTTGTCGGCGGCGTATTCCATCGTCACGACACGATAGCCTTCCATGGCAGCCTGCAAGGCACAAATCGGATCAACCTCGGTAACCCAGACCTGCGCCGAAAGTGCGCGCATGGCCTGTGCGGAACCTTTGCCGACGTCGCCGTAGCCAGCGATCAGGGCAACCTTGCCGGCGATCATCACGTCGGTGGCGCGCTTGATACCGTCGACCAGCGACTCGCGGCAGCCATAGAGATTGTCGAACTTCGACTTGGTAACCGAGTCGTTGACGTTGATTGCCGGAAATTTGAGCTCGCCGCGCGCATGCATCTGATACAGGCGATGCACGCCGGTGGTAGTTTCCTCGGTGACGCCCTTGACTGCGGCAAGGCGCGTCGAATACCACTTGCCGTCCTTTGACAATTTGGCCTTGATGGCAGCAAACAGCACACGCTCTTCCTCGCTGGAAGGCTTGGCGATCACCGCAGCATCGCTTTCGGCGCGCGCACCGAGGTGCAGCAGCAGTGTTGCGTCGCCGCCGTCGTCGAGAATCATGTTTGAGTAACCACCGTCGACCCACTCGAAAATCCGGTGGGTATATTCCCAGTAGTCCTCCAGCGTTTCGCCCTTGACAGCAAATACGGAAATACCCTCGGCAGCAATCGCGGCGGCGGCGTGATCCTGTGTCGAAAAGATATTGCACGAGGCCCAGCGCACTTCGGCACCGAGCGCCGTCAGCGTCTCGATCAGCACGGCAGTCTGGATGGTCATGTGCAGCGAGCCGGTGATGCGCGCGCCCTTGAGCGGCTGTTTGGCGGCGAACTCCTCGCGGATCGCCATCAGGCCGGGCATCTCGGTTTCAGCGATGCGGATTTCCTTGCGCCCCCAAGCGGCGAGCGCAATGTCGGCAACGTGATAGTCGGTGAAAGTCTTGCTAATAGCCACAGCGAACTCCTTTGCGTGTGGCCGGTACAGGTGCCCACCTGGACACCCCGTGCCGGCACGGGTTCAGGTGAGCGCCGTTCGAATCCTCAATACCGAGCCTGGGACAAAATTGCCTCGCAGCGCTCCTCGGTAGAAGTGGCGATTATACGCTACGCGGTGCGGAGCAGAATCGAGTGTGCGCCACGAACGTGGCGCCCCATGAAAACCATCGAGAGCAATCTTCTCATGGGTAAAAGAGGTAAAGCCGATAACCGGCCGCCGTGGCGTTATTGCCATCGGGGACCAGAGAGAGATTCAACACAAGTTCGCCATTCGCGGCAAACCCCGCTGCATCGGCGTTCTTCGGCAGATATTCCGGTGGCGCGAGGACTTTACGCAGCAGGGGTTGATCGGCCGTGTCGGTCAGCGTCAATTCAATATCCGGGTATGCCTGAACAAACGGCGCGCGATTTTTCAGTGTCGCATTCAACATCAAGTGGCCTTTACTCTGCGGGTCAGGATGTAGATCAGATGCTTCGATTCCCAGTAGAGCGGCTTTCTGCGGCAATGGCAGATCACAGCCAAGGTAGTCACAAAGCACATGCAGTACGGGTTTACTTGCCGGCAGCAATACTGCCATTTCGACACGAAACTGCACCAGTCCCTGCACCAGCAATAGCAGCAAGACCAGTAGCGACGCCAGTGCCCATGGCCAGGCACGCGCCGTCGATGCGGCGGCGTCATCGTCCAGCAACAGATCGCTGTTCTGGGCAAGCCATGCAGGCTCGGTAAATGTTTTTGTCTCCAGCTGAGTCAGTGTGTCCGCAGGGGTTTGTTCGGACAAATTTTCGGCAGAAGGGCCCATGAATTCGGCAGATTCGATAACCGATTCGGCAGGCGGCTCCGGCGACTCGACACTCATATCCACCCAGGTCGAGGTTTCTCCGGAAATTTTTTCGGCAGAATCATCAAGCGATTGGTGCGCATCATTAATGCCGATGGAATCGTCCACAGCCGCTACCGGCTCAAGCGGTAGTGTTTCGATTAGCCTGTCGAGGGCATTGAAAACATGCTGGCAGTGTCCGCAACGCACCTTGCCATGCTTCACCTTGAGCTGCTCAGGCGTCACACGAAAAACTGTGGCGCAGTTTAAACAACGTGTTTGCATCATGGCCGCATGCCCTCCAGCCGTACCCATCCATCGAGACTTGCCGCTACTCGCAGGTGAATGAAAGGTGCGTACGTTTCGACAACTTCGGCAGCCTGGCTTTCCAGCACACCGGACAGTGCGATACAGCCGCCCGGTGCAACGCGTGCCGCCAGCAGCGGTGCCAGAACACGGAGCGGATTGGTAAGAATATTGGCGACAACGCGGTCGAAGATTTCTGCGCAGGGCTCGCGCGAATGGCGAAGTTGCATTGCCACCCCGTTGGCGGCAGCATTGTCGTGTGCAGCAGTCAGCGCATTTTCGTCGATATCGACGCCAAGCACCTCAGCAGCGCCAAGTCTGGCCGCAGCAATGGCGAGAATGCCGGAACCGCAACCATAATCGAGCAACGTCTCGCCGCCCTGCAGATTGCTGCACAACCATTCAAGACAGAGCCGCGTGGTCGGATGCGACCCGGTGCCAAAAGCCAGCCCCGGATCAAGAATCAGGTTGATTGCTGTCGGATCTGGCGCATCATGCCACGTAGGTACAATCCACAACCGCTCATTGATGCGAATCGGCTCGAATTGTGACTGGGTCAACTGCACCCAGTTCTGCTCTTCAATTTCCTCGATGCTGATTGATGTAGATGCATCGATCCCCAGTATCTTGCAGGCAGCACGGACGCTTTCAAGCAACGCTGTCGGCCCGTCGCCTGGTTCAAAAAGTGCAATGACACGACTGTGCTGCCACAACTGCGGTTGATCGGCACCGGGCATGCCGGGCTCGCCAAACTGCGGCTCTTCTTCGCTGGTGCCGGCCAGCGCATCCTCGACGCTGACCGAGATCGCGCCTTGCTCGAGCAAGACATCCGACAGCGCATCGGCATGTCGGGCATCGGTCGGAAGCGATACCGATAACCACACGGATCATTTTCCTTTCGTCGCCTCTTTCCTGGCGGCGAGTTTTTGTTCGAGATAATGAATGCTGGTGCCGCCATTGACGAAATTGGCGTCATGCAGCAAATCCTGATGCAATGGAATATTCGTCTTGATGCCTTCGACGGCCATCTCCGAAAGCGCGATCCGCATGCGCCGGATCGCCTGTTCACGATTATCGCCGTAGGCGATGACCTTGCCGATCATTGAATCGTAATTTGGTGGAACTGTATACCCTTGGTACATGTGCGTATCGACACGAATGCCGGGACCGCCGGGCGGATGATAGGAAAGAATCTTGCCCGGCGAAGGCGTAAATTTGAAAGAATCCTCGGCATTGATGCGACATTCGATAGCATGGCCCTTCAGTTCGATATCGCGCTGGCGCAGCCAGAGTTTTTCACCGGCGGCGATGCGAATCTGTGCCTGCACGATGTCGATACCCGTAACGAGTTCGGTCACCGGATGTTCGACCTGCACCCGCGTATTCATTTCGATGAAAAAGAATTCACCGTTTTCGTAGAGAAACTCAAAGGTACCGGCACCACGATAGTTGATTTTTCGGCATGCTTCGGCACAACGATCACCAAGACGCGTGATCAGGCGGCGCGAAATATCTGCCGCCGGGGCTTCCTCAATGACCTTCTGGTGGCGACGCTGCATTGAACAATCGCGTTCGCCCAGATACACAGCACTCCGATAGCTATCAGCGAGAACCTGCACCTCGATATGACGGGGATTTTCGAGATACTTTTCCAGGTAAACGGTTGGATTACCAAAGGCGGCGCCAGCTTCGGTGCGCGTCATATTGACAGCGTTAAGCAGCGCCGCTTCAGTGTGCACCACGCGCATGCCACGCCCGCCACCACCGCCCGATGCCTTGATGATGACCGGGTAGCCGATAGAGCGAGCGATCTTGATACATTCCTTGGGTTCATCCGGCAGTGCGCCTTCCGATCCCGGCACGCAGGGAACGCCGGCAGCCTTCATGGCATCCTTGGCACTCACCTTGTCACCCATCAGGCTGATGGTTTCTGGACGAGGCCCGATAAACACGAAGCCGGACTTCTCGACACGCTCGGCAAAGCCGGCATTTTCAGAAAGAAAACCATAGCCGGGATGGATCGCCTCGGCATCCGTCACTTCCGCAGCCGAGATGATCGCCGGAATATTCAGATAACTGTCGGCGGAAGCCGCCGGACCAATACATACGGATTCGTCAGCAAGCCTGACATATTTCGCCTCGGTATCGGCGACGGAATGAACAACGACGTTCTTGATGCCCATTTCGCGGCAGGCGCGCTGGATGCGCAGAGCAATTTCACCGCGGTTGGCAATCAGGATCTTTTCAGACATTTCGTACCTTTTCGCACCTTCGTGCCTATTGCTACGGTCAAACAGACGGACTAACCAATCAAGAACATCGGCTGACCGAACTCCACCGGCTGCCCATTCTCGACGAGGATGGCCTTGATCACGCCGCTTGCATCGGACTCGATTTCATTCATCAGCTTCATCGCCTCGATGATGCACAAGGTCTCACCTTCCTTGACCGTTTGACCGACCTCGACGAAGGATGCAGCGCCCGGAGAGCCGGCGCGATAAAACGTGCCAACCATCGGCGCCTTGACCGCGTGGCCTTCTGGTTCGGGTGCAGCCGGAGCGGCGGTTGCCGCCGGAGCTCCAGCTACCGGCGCAGGCGCCGCTGCCGGGGCGCTCATCATGTATGTCGGGGCTTGCTGCGGTGCGGCATGTTTGACGATGCGTACCTTTTCCTCGCCTTCGGTCACTTCCAGTTCAGAGATTCCTGATTCCTGAACGAGGTCGATCAACTTCTTGAGTTTTCTCAGATCCATTTGTACTCCTGGTAAATCGATGCGCCCCCAAGCGGAGCGCATGGCAATATCGGGCTCGGGCGGTATTCCTGCGGTTCAGAACGAACGAATACGCGACAAAGCTGCAGCCAGCGCCAGTTCATAACTCTGACTGCCCAGACCACTGATGACGCCCTCTGCGATGTCGGAAAAATAGGAATGGCCACGGAACGATTCCCGCGCATGGACATTCGACAGATGTACTTCGATGAAGGGAATCGCCACTGCTGCCAGCGCATCGCGCAAAGCCACGCTGGTATGCGTATAGGCCGCAGGGTTGATGATGATGAAATCGACACCCTCGCTTGCGGCGGACTGTACGCGATCGACCAGCTCACCTTCACTGTTGCTTTGATAGCTTTCGAGAAACACGCCGGCCGCACGCGCCTGCGCCGCCATCGCCTGATGGATATCGGACAAGGTTCTGCGACCATAGATGCCCGGCTCGCGCGAACCGAGCAAATTCAGATTGGGGCCATGCAGCACGAGAATTCGCTGCTCGACGGCTTGCCCGGTTTCTGTTTTGTCGCTTTTCTTGGTGCTGGGTTTCTTCGACATAGCTGCAAGTTTGCCGTAATTCGCTACAATTTGTCTACTACTTCATCGCTTACGCCAATTATTGGTATTGCGCCAAATAACCTTTCTCAGTCGCTTGCCATCTGTGGCAAATCAGCCAAAACAGGCTCCAATAAATCGGATTTCCATATGCCAAGCCATGATTGATACAGCTTGCCATCGCGGTCAATGATGACGGTAAACGGCAATCCACCGGGTGCATTCCCGAGCCCCCTGATGATTAACATTGGCGCTTCGCTGGCAATCAACAATGGATAGGCAACCGGGCTCTGGCGTGAATAATCCATAACTTTATCGGCAGAATCCAGCGCGATGCCGACAAATTTAACGTTTTTAGCAGCATATTTCTTCTGTAACAAGGAAAATTCCGGCATTTCCTTGCGACAGGGCGTGCACCAGGTCGCCCAGAAATTCACCACCAACCATTTACCCTGCCATTGCCGCAATGGCTGCATCACGCCTTGCGCATCCGGAAACGACATGGATAATAATTGTGCCGCAAAAGAATTTGCATCATGCGGCGTCACATTCTGATTGGATGCCGGCGGCAGGCGATCTCTGGCAAGGAAAACGCCGATGAGCGTCCCGAGTAGCAACGCAGCAACAATCAGCACCTTTTTGTAAAAATTATTCATATCATGGAGTTATGGAGATTCGAGCAAGGCTGCGACGGTTTCGATACCCGCCCGACCGGGGACCTGACCAGTATGCGGATTGCGGCGATGGATACGTTCGAGCGCCTGCGGATAGACCGACAATAATAGCGTCGCATCCCTACCCTCGACCCGCAAACGAAGCTCAGGAAGATCCGGCCCAGCATGCCGGAAGTCGACATGTTTGAAGACGATCCCCTTATTTAGCAGGAAAATCTCGACATCTTTACCGCTATCTGCGAACAGATCAATTTCCACCTCGGCATAACGGCCGGCGCTACCGTCAAGCGTCGGCCCGGTCAAATAGGGATTAAACATTTGCAGCTCGCGCATCCAGTCCAGAGCTTCCCGGCGGAGCACAATCAAACGCTCGCGTAACTCGTCCTCCTGATAGATCGACTGGTAGGTGCGCAATGCCTCCTCGACTTCCTGATTGTTCGGCAACGCTTCGCTGTCGGATGCGCCGAGCTGCCGGGCGGCCTTGCGCTTCGCCAATCCAAAGTCGGCAATTCCATCTTCTGCCATCAAGCGTGCGGCATGGCTGGCAATATCGCGACGCATCGCATCGAGATGACGGGAGCTTCTGGCATTTCGATTGTTGCGCGGCATGGACGGTCAGGGCTCGGGGTCAATCGTCTATAATTCTTCGCTATTCTACATAGCCGAACGACTTGACCGTCACCATTCGCCATGCACATCCACATTCTCGGCATCTGCGGCACTTTCATGGGCGGCATCGCGCTGCTGGCGCGCGCCTCAGGCCACACCGTCAGCGGTTGCGATGCCAACGTCTATCCGCCGATGAGCACCCAGCTGGAAGAACAGGGGATCGTTCTGACCGAAGGTTACGATGCCAAACAAACAAGCCTGCAACCTGATTTGTTCGTTGTCGGCAACGCCATTTCGCGCGGCAACCCTCTGCTCGAGGAAATCCTTGACCGTGGTCTACCCTATGTTTCCGGCCCGCAGTGGCTGGCCGAGCATATTCTGCACGACAAGTGGGTACTCGGCATAGCCGGCACCCACGGCAAGACCACGACATCGGCGCTTTTGGCGTGGATACTCGAAGATGCCGGCCTCAAGCCGGGCTTCCTGATCGGCGGCGTACCGCAGAATTTTGGTGTCTCGGCGCGGCTCGGCGATTCGCCTTTCTTTGTCATCGAAGCCGATGAATATGACACGGCCTTCTGCGACAAGCGCTCAAAATTTATCCACTATCATCCGCGCACCGTTATCCTCAACAATCTTGAGTTTGATCATGCCGATATCTTCGCCGATCTTGCAGCGATCGAGACGCAATTTCACCATCTTGTGCGTACTCTGCCAAGTAACGGCCTGATTATTGCAAATGCCACCGAAAGCTCGCTGAAACGCGTTCTGGGACGTGGCTGCTGGACGCCACAGGAATGGTTCAATGACGGGGCGGGCTGGCAGGCTGGTGAAGCCTCGACCGAAGGATGTTTTGCGGTCAGCCTGGCGAGTAAGGAGATCGGCCGGACGACACTGACGCTGCCCGGTGCGCACAACCGGGCCAATGCCGTCGCAGCCATCGCCGCCGCCCGTCATGCCGGCGTACCTCCGCAGATTGCATTACAGTCCATAGAGCGCTTTCAGGGCGTCAAACGTCGACTTGAGGTGCGTGGTACGGTGCGCGGGGTAACGGTGTATGACGACTTTGCCCATCATCCGACGGCGATTACTGCCACCATCGAGGGACTGCGCGGACGTGTCGGCAAGGCCCGTATCATCGCTGTATTGGAGCCGCGCTCCAATACCATGAAGCTCGGCAGTATGAAGACTCAGTTACCAATCAGCCTGACCGGTGCAGATGCGGTGTTCTGCTACGCGAACAAGCTTGGCTGGGATGCCGCCGAGGCACTGGCTCCGCTCGGCGACAAAGCGCAGGTATTCGAGGATATTGACATGCTGGTCAAGTCAATCGCCATGAATGTCAAGGCTGGCGAACACATTCTGGTGATGAGCAATGGGGGCTTCGGCGGTATTCATGAAAAGTTGCTACACGCGCTAAAGCAAGCGTAAGTATTTACTAAGCGGAGATCGGCAGCCATCTGGCTGAAAAATGACCGTGGGCGGTTCAGCTTGCGCCAAACCGCCCACTCAATTTCATACGAAGAATTATGCTGCGGCGCCGAGCGTGCCTCGCATTTTTTGCAGCGCCTTGACCTCGATCTGTCGAATACGCTCGGCCGACACGCCGTATTCCGCAGCCAGATCGTGCAACGTCGGCGCTTCACCGTCCTCGGCCAGCCAGCGCCGCACGACAATATCACGACTGCGCTCGTCAAGATCTCCCAGCGCCTCACTCAAACCATCCGTCTGCAAGCGGTCATATTCCTTGCGTTCGAGCATTGCCGACGGCTCGTTGGCAATATCCGCAGCCAGATAGGCAATCGGCGCAAAGCGCTCGTCCTCATCCTCGGAAAGCGGCTCCAGCGACATGTCCTGCCCTGTCAGGCGCGTTTCCATTTCGACAACTTCCTTGGGTTTGACGCCCAGCTGTTTCGCCATGGCATTGACCTCATCGGGAGTCAGCGTGGCAAAACCTTTTTTCATGCTGCGCAGATTGAAAAACAGCTTGCGTTGCGCCTTGGTCGTGGCGACCTTGACCAAGCGCCAGTTTTTCAGCACATATTCGTGGATTTCGGCCTTGATCCAGTGCATGGCAAACGAGACCAGACGCACACCGCGTTCCGGATCAAAGCGCTTGACTGCCTTCATCAGGCCGATATTGCCCTCCTGGATCAGGTCGGCGTGCGGCAAGCCATAACCCAAATACCCGCGTGCCACCGCGACAACCAGCCGCAGATGCGACAGCACCAATTGCCTTGCAGCATCCAGATCATCCTCGTCGCGGAGACGGCGTGCCAGCGACAACTCATCGCTTTCCGACAACATCGGCATGCGATTCGCTGTCTGGACATAGGCCTCAATGCTGCCAGATGCAGTCGGCAGCGGCAGATGGTGAATCAATAAAGCGTTGCTCATGGCTAATCCTCCATAACCCCATAGAAGCAATATTAGCACTCCCTGCCATAGAGTGCCAAAAAAAGTGGGGGGGAACTTTTGGGTTTAGGTCCGCGTAGCTGCGTAGCAGGAGGCGATTGCCGCCGTCCTTGAAACGGCAATAACCCTTCATCATGAATTTCCGCTTTACCTGAAATCACGGACCCTGATATCGAGCGCCCTTCAGTTCGCAAGCACTGTGATTAGCTGACTGAGGCGACACTGTTCAGCAACAGACGCACCAGCATGGTCTGGCGGGTGACGCCGGTCTTTGAGAAGATCGAGCGCAAATGGGCGCGCGCGGTATTCTTGCGGATATTGAGTTCGATGGCGGCTTCGTCGAGCGTCAGGCCGTTGGTTAGTAACAAGGCCAGCGCGACTTCGGCCGAGGTGAAGCCGAACAGACGACGTACCAGTTCGTGCGAAGGATGCGGCTGATGTTTCGGATCGCGGATGAACACGGCGACCTGCGGCCAGTCGTTGGAATCGGAAATTTCGGTGGAGGGAATCGAACGCACCAGCACGCCGAGCTTCGGCTGGCCCGATGGACGCGTCAGCGAGATGGCCTCGGTGACGACCGGCCCGGAACGTGCGGTATTAGTCAGCCCGCTCTTGATTAGACGCTGAAGCTCCCTGTCTTCCAGCGCATATTCTGCATGCAACCTGCCCTTGACCGTGACAATTCCATCCTTCTCGGCGAGGATCCCCTCGGCCACGCTGTTACAACGCACGATGACGCCCTGCTCGTTGAGGACGACCGTACCGATCTGCATGCGATCCATGGCAACTGCATATAAACGATTTTCCGACTCGATGCCTTCGAAGTGCGAACGCAATTTCACCGAACGTTGCAAATGCGTGAGGAGCTGACGGCAAAATTCTTTTTCCTGGGCAGAAAAATCCACCCCGTTGGGGGGCCGGGTAATGCGCAGACGACATTCCGCGCCACCTTCGACACGGATGTCCGAACCCAGTATGTAGCGGATATTGTTCGGTGCGATGAACTGTTTGTAAAACTCGCCGGAGATCCACAATTTGGTGTCGATCATTTCATCGACCGTCACGACCTGGTCGGGTGGCAAGCCAACGAACGGATCGAGTGAGAAGGTCTGAAACTGATTGTAGGAGGCCGATGAAAACTCCGGCCCCAACTCGCCGGACCTGACCAGGATAGCTTTTTGGTTGATCGACGCGGGGCGCAGAATCAAGGTAACCCAGTTGGCACCAAGGTAGTCGCGTATCAGCGCCATCGCACTTGACCAGGGCACCGTTTCGAGCGGGCCTTCGTAGATCAAGCCGACCAATTCACTGAACTGATCCTGCGAAAGCGGCAGCTGGTGCGATGATTCTTGCATATTCACGGGATTGGCGGAAGGCTTACGGGACGCATGGCTCATGCATCGAATCTATTCAGGGACGAGCATACACCAAGCACCATTGCTTGGGACAGGGCCGAGAACTTCCGGCCTCGAATCCCCCAGCGCCCAGTCCCTTGAAATAATCAAATCCCGCGAAATACCGGTTTGCGCTTTTCCATGAAGGCCATGGTGCCTTCCTTGGCGTCAAAACTGCTGGCGACGCACACGCCGGCGACACCCTCGAATTCGAGAATTTCCTCCAGCGTACTGTACTGTGACATGTGGATCAGATGCCTTGCCATATCCACTGCCACGCTGGCACGCTGGGCCAACATTCTGGCGTATTCGAAGGCAATCTCGAAAGCCTTGCCTTCCGGCACCAGCTCGTCGAGCAGCCCCATTTCCTTGCATTCCTCGGCCTTGAAAACTTTGGCCGTCTCAACCATCATCAGCGCATTCGAAAAGCTGACGACGCGCGGCAGGAAATACGACAAACCACAGTCGGGCGCAACGCCGACGTTGGTGAAAATCGCTGCCATCTTGGTTGTCGAATCACCGAAGCGACGATCACAAGCCAGCGCGTAAGCCAGGCCAGCGCCAACGGCATGGCCCTGAATGGCGACGATCACCGGTTTATCCACCGCTACCAACTGGCGCGTAACTTCAAAGAACGGGCCACCCGGCGACTTGCGCTGTGAACGTGGAATCGGCCGCGAGGCGTCGGAAGTCCCTGGCATCGGCCGGTCGTTTTCGCCCGAAAGAAAATCCACGTCACCACCGGCACAGAAGGAGCGGCCGGCGCCATGCAACAGGATGGTGCGGACATCATCACGGAAGCGCAATTTGAGCAGCAGACCGGAAAGTTCCTCGGCCAGCTCCCAGCTCACAGCATTCAGCTTGTCGGGACGGTTGAGGGTGATGATGCCGACGTGGTCTTCAACGCGGAACTGGATGAACTTATATTCTTCAGACATGTGGGTAATCCTGATACATGTAGGTTTCGGAGAATCACAGAGGCACGCTGCGGTGCCGGATTATTAGGTGCGGCACCACAGCGTGATTGGTGATCAACGGAATTGCGGGATGATTTCCTTGTCGTACCATTCGATCCACTCAAGGCAAGCCTCGAAGGTCGGCAGGCGCGGCGGACGTACCTGGACGGAAGTTGCGCCGGCCTTCTGCAGTGACTCGACTTCATGCAGCACGCTGTCGCGGTCGGCGGAAATATGCGTCTCGCCCTTGTCGATATGCGCGTCATTAACGTTGTAAGCCGTCGTCGTGCACATGAATTCGAAGGTGTCCTTCTTGGCCTCGAACTCGGGCAGAGTCTTCATGTACTTGATGCAGTCCGGCAGGTCGGCCGCCGTCACCAGCCATGGAATCCAGCCGTCACCCAGCTTGGCGGCGCGGCGCATGGCCGGCTTGGAATTGCCACCGATGAAGATCGGTGGATGCGGTTTCTGCACCGGCTTCGGTTCGATGACGACATCGCTGAACTTGACATACTCGCCATTGAAGGTCGGCTTGTCGGACATCCAGGCTTCCTTGAGCGCGGCGATATATTCGTCGGCCATCGGACCGCGCTTTTCGAACGGCACATTGAGACAATCGAATTCATGCTGCAGGTGGCCAACTGCGGTGCCCAGCGTAAAGCGGCCACCGGCAATGAATTCCATGGTGGCGATCTGCTTGGCCAGCAACAGTGGATGGCGATACGGCAGGACCAGAACGAAGGTGAGCATGTGAATACGCTGAGTGGCACCCATCAACACGGAAGCCGCGGCGATGCCCTCGACAAAGCGCGTGCCCATGTGCTCGGCCATCGCGTTCGGCATGACGATGTGTTCGGGAATGGTCAGCCAGTCCCAGGAGAGGCTGTCGGCCTTGCGCGCATAGCGCAGGATTTCCTTACTGCCGGCATTCGGTTCCCAGGGCGCCATCGCGGGCGGGTAATTGTCCATGCCGCAAGCGGCCAATGCAAATTTCATATGCTTGTCCTCCAGAAGTTAAACCAGAAATTGCTCAAGGACGTTACTTTACAGCCTGCAGTGCCGGTTTTCCAGCGCTCAATAAATGATCTTGCGTTTCACCAACTCCTGATACCGCGTTTCAGACAGGCCAAGAATATCCTTGAAGACATGGTCGTTGTCCTGTCCAATCACCGGACCGGGGCGCACCGCAGCCTCGAAACCGCTGGTCTTGACGTAAGCACCGTAGATGGTTTCCTTGAAACCGAGCGGATGGGTGACTTCAACGAAGGTCTGGCGCGCCTTGTAGTGCGGATCGTCGAGCAGGTCAGCGACATTGAGCACCGGTGCAGCGGCGACGCCATGGCTTTGCAGCAGCGTGGCGAGTTCGCGATCATCGAACTGTGCCGTCCATTCAGCGATCAGTGCATGCAATGTGTCGATATGCGCAAGCCGTTGTTCGAGTGTTTTGAACTCGCTGACCTTCAGCCATTCGGGATGGCCAAGCGCCTTCAGCAGCGCCTGCCATTCCTCTTCGGTGGCGACGGCGATACTGATCCAGCGATCGTCGCCCTTGCATGGAAAGACGCCGTGCGGTGCGGCCTTGCCGAGCGGATGCTCGTTGCCCTTCGGCCCGCCGCTGCGGCCGTTGAACACGTAGTCCATGTAGGCCGGACCGACCATTTGCATGATGGCTTCCTGCTGCGAAAAGTCGACGTGCTGACCCTCGCCGGTATTGCGCCGGTGATTCAACGCTGTGAGGATGGCGAAGGCGCCGAAGATGCCGGCGTAGGGATCGGAGAAGGCGTTCTCAACAGGAATCGGGTCGCCGCCTTTGTAGCCGACCAGACTGTCGAGGCCCGTGGTGGAAGTCAGACTCAGACCATAGGTACGCACATTTTTCAGTGGGCCATACAGACCGGTGGCCGGCATCGAGAAAAGGATGATGTCCTGCTTGATCTGCTTCAGCGTGTCATAACTAAGACCAAGACGCTCCATCGCGCCGGGGCCAAAGTTCTCGATGACGACATCCGACTCGGCGATCAGCTTCTTGACCAATTCGAGAGCTTCGGGTTCCTTGAGATTCAGCGAGACCGAACCATTACCGGCCCAACAGGCGTGGTTCGACAGGCTGCGGTCGGGGCTCGGTTCACCTTCGGCGAAGGGCGGCAGGTTGCGCGTCAGATCGACGCGGGCGCGCGATTCAACCTTGAACACTTCGGCGCCAAGAAAGCCGAGTGTCTGACCGACCACCGGCCCGGCCCAGACCCAGCCGAAGTTGACCACACGGATGCCCTTGAGCGGTAGAGAATTTGCCATTTGCGGTCCCCTTTTCAGATGGCGCCCTGCTTGCGCAGGGAATTGATTTCTCCGGGTGGCAAGCCGAGCAGACTGCCATACACGGCGTCGTTGTGCTGGCCGAGCAGCGGTGCCGGCATCGTCGCACCGCCGGGACTGGCCGGCAGCTTGAAGGGTGCGCCGAGATTCCTGACGCGACCGAGTTCCGGATGGTCGATATCGACAAAGTAATCACGTGCCTTGAGATGTGGCTGCTCCGCCGCCTCGGCGACGGTAAACACCGCGGTAATCGGACAGCCGGCCGCCTGGCATTTCTCCATGATCTCCATCTTGTCGCGCTCCATGGTCCATTCGAGCAGAAACGAATAAATGACATCGGCATTTTGTGCGCGAGTGTACATATTCTGGAACATGTCGAGGTCGGCCCAGTCGGGATTACCCAACACCTTGCGCAGACCGTTCCACTGGCCGGGTTCCAGTGCCAGCATCCAGACATGGCCATCGCGGCAGGGCAGGATGGTGGCCGGTGCACCGAGCGGCATGCCAACGCCGGTACGTTTGTCGAAACGACCATCCTGCGCGTAGCCGCCAATGTTCTGACCGCCGACGAAGGCTGCGGCGATGGCTTCGGCACAGGAAACATCGATGAGTTGTCCGCCACCGACCAGATCACGCCCATACACCGCCGCCATGCCCCAGGTCGCGCCACTCACCGCACCGAAATAATCAGCGGCGAAGGTGCCATGCTCGAGCGGCATCTCGCCGGGACGGCCACAGTAGCGTGAACTCGCACCCGACAGATGGTAGGCGTTCAAGTCGTAGCCATTCCAGCCGCTATAGGGGCCGGTCTGGCCGAACGGTGTGATCGAGATCACCACCAGTCGCGGGTTGATCGATTTGATGCTGGCATAGTCAAGATTCCACGCACGCATCTGTTGCGGCAGGTTGTTCTCGATCAGTACGTCAGCCCAGGCCAGCAAATGTACAAACAGTGCACGACCGGCCGATGTGGCGACATCGCAGGTGACGCCGCGCTTGTTGGTGTTGTTGATGAAGTAGAGGCCACTCTTTTCAGCATGCGGCACGTCATCGGGAAACGGGCCGGCGCGGCGCGCGGCGTCACCCGCCGGCAGTTCGACCTTGATGACATCAGCACCGAAATCGCTGAACAGCCGGGCGCAGTATGGCGCGGAGACCATCTGGCCGAACTCGACGACCTTGATGCCGGCAAGGGCACCCGGCTTGTTTGCAACTCCGGCAACGGGAGACTTGGCTTCAGACATTTGACCTCCGTGACAAAATAGTCAACTGCGACATGGCGTCGCCACGAATTGCAGCAGACGCTCTGAACTCTCGGAGCAGTCGCGTACCGAACCCTGGATACGTAAGGCACGCTCAACCGCTCCGGTATTGTAGGAATAGCAACTGCCGAGCGGCATACCGTCGGTGCTGGCGGGATGCTGTTCGATCGGTTCGTAGCTCCAGCGCCGCGCCTGTGCGACGAAATAGCCGCGCTGCAAGGCCTGCGCCGCTTCGAGCGGCATGCCGCTGAACGTTCCGGTTGCCCAACCAAAGAAACCGCGCATCACCGGCTTGCCGGCCAGTTCGGCGGGCGTCTCAATGTTGTGAGCGCGGATCGACCATTCATGTATGCGCTGTCCGTCGCAGTCGATGCGCGCATGCGTCACGTCATCACACTCATCAGCGACAGCGATGTCGTAAAACCGCTCGCTGCCGACATCATGGACATGCGCCGCAGCAAGCAGGGACATGTCGACCATGTGCGTACAGTTGTTGGCCTGCGGCAGTTGCTCGCGCAGCGCAGTGGTGGTTTCTGCCGCATTTTCCAGCGACCGGCCGATGATGTGTTGCACTCCACGCATCGCCTCGGGACAGGTGGTAAACGGAAAGCGCACCGGCTCGACAGTGACATCGGTGATCTGCCTGCCATCGTGGTGCAGTTGCAGGCGAAAACCGTGGTTGCTGTCTTCCAGTTCGACTTCGACCAGGCCTTCCAACGCGCGCCAGTGCAGGCGACGGCGGAAGACGCCTGCGCCATAGCCGGGGTTAGGTGAGCCCATGCGTCATTCCGGATATTTTTGCCACAATGAACACCTCTAGGTCCTTTCGGAGCGCCCTTCCCGCACAAGCGGAAATTCATTACACCGTAAATGGATCGGGGATGGTGCGCGGCAAATCCCGGTCGAGGATATCGGCAGCGACCAAATCTTCCAAATGGCTCTTGTCCCACCAGTTGATCTGCAACTGCTTGGCACGACGGTAGTAGAGCTGGATGTCATAGTCGAGCGTGAAGCCGATGCCGCCATGCACCTGCTGCGCCATGTGGGTAACCTCACGGAAGGCACGACAGGCAAACAGCTTGGCCATCGGCGACAGACGCGCGATGTCCTTGCCGGCATCGCGCGCCCAGGCGGCTTCCAGCACCATCATCCGGGCGCCATCGACAGTGGCACTGGCATCCGCCATGTCGTGGGCAAGCGCCTGGAAGGCACCGATCGGCTTATCGAACTGCTGGCGCTCCTTCGAATAGTCCACGGTGATCTCCAGCGCCCGCTTGGCTCCACCGGCAGCGTACGCCGCAAGTAGAATGGCGCCGTCATACATGGCAGTGTTCCAGGTCTGCCAGCCACTTTTTTCCGCACCGAGGCGATTCGCCACGGGCACCACGACATCCTTGAAGGTGACACGATATTGCGTGTCTGATGCCATTGACATTTGCTGGTCAAGCACCACGCCGGGCGCATTCGTGTCGACCAGCAACAGATCGATATCCTGTTCGCTATCGCCAGTACGCACCAGCACCAGCAGCTTCTGCGCCGCCTTGCCGTAAAAAACGTGGCGCTTGATACCGTTGAGGCGATAACCGTCCGCACCCAAGGTGGCACGCATCTGCACACCGTTTGGGCCGTAGCCATTGTCGGGCTCCATCCAGGCCGGCACGACGATCATTTCACCGCTACCGATCGCCGTGAGGATTTCTTTCTGCTGTACCGGACTACCGGCACTGGCAAGCACCAGCGCACTCATCACCGAACTGGAGAAGTGCGGCGTCGGTGCCAGGGTGCGGCCGAGCTCTTCGTAGATCACTGCACAATCCACCATGCCGAGGCCCATGCCGCCGAAGTCTTCCGGCACCAACACGCCGGTCAGACCGGTCTGCTGCATCTGCCCCCACAACTCGGGAATACCGAGCGGATCGTTTTCCATCTTGCGGACCACAGCCATCGTGCTGTAGTCACGGCACAAGTCGCGGGTCATGTCGCGGAACATGTTTTGTTCGTCGGTAAACTTGAGATCCATCGCTAGCCTCTTGTGAAATTCGTGGAAATGTTTGCTTGAGTTTGTGTCACTCGGTGAATCAGGGTTTCCAGCGTTCGCCGCGGCGCTGCCAGGGATTGTCGCTGGCATCAACCGGCACGGCGACGCGTGCCTGGCATTCGGTGGCCACCTTGCCGGCGACTGATACAGCGAGTTCCAGGTCGATCCAGCCACAGCCAGTCTCATCGACGGCGGCCTTGACGACACGGCCGCCGAAAGTCATGTCGTCATCGGGAAATACCGAACTCTTCATCTTGAACTTCATGCGGCCAAGACGACCTTTCGGACCGGTCCAGTCAGTTATGAAGCGCTCGAACCAGGCGGCATTGGTCGGCGTGTTGATGAAGATATCCTTGAGGCCGTTTCGATTTACAGCGAAATCCTTGTCATGATGCATGGGTCGCCAGTCGCGGCTGGCCATCGCACCGAGCACCACCAGTGTGGCCGTGACGTGCTGGGTCAACGCCGGCAATTCCTGGCCTTCGGCAACATCCTTGATGGTCAGATTATTCACTGTAGTCAATGTACTCAATGTACTCATTGGCCGGGCTTCCTGTAGCCAAGGCAGGTGTAGGTGTCGGTACCCACCCACTCGCCGCGTTGATTGACGGTTTCGACGTCGATCGTCCAGAAACGACCGCGCCCCACCTTGGTGTCTTTGAGTTCACCCACCGAACGCACGATCTGGCTGATCGTCAATACATCACCCATACGCACCGGCTCGCCAAACACGGTTTCATTACTGGCAACCACGGCCTCAGGCAACTCGAGCAAGCGCTTGAGATCGAAGTGTGTCATCAACGCTGTACGTTCGCCCGTCGCGCCGGGCGCCCAGTAATGCGGACGGAACCAGACGGACAACATGCTCGGCGGGGCAATCTGTCCGCCGGTAATTTCCGCTGCTACCGCTGCATCCCAGAACAAGGGGTTGCCATTTTGCACCGAAGCGCAAGAGTTATAGACATAACCCTGCTCGATCGGGAACTCGGTCTGTTCCACGTAGAGCGGCTGATTAATCATCGCCAGAACTTCGTTAGGAAGATCGGCTGCCGATTGCTGTTCATTGGCCATCGCTTACTCCTCTCCTTACTCGAGGCTGCCACTGCTGCGCAACGCGGCAATTTCATCTGCCGTGAACCCAGCACGCCGGAACACCGCATCGCTATCCGTCTCACCCGCCGGGCGCACTTGATGCTCGGGTTGCTGACGCTCGCCACCGGCAAGCACCGGGCCAAGCTGCTCGAAGGCACCCTTCTCCGGGTGACGTGCATTCATGAAAGTCTGCCGCGCACGCAGATGCGCGTTGTCGGTGACTTCGGCAACCGACAGCACCGGGGCGATGCAGGTATCGTTACCCGCCAGTGCGGCGACCCAGGCGTCGCGCGATTGAGTCAGGAAGCGCTGGGCAAAGGCCGCACGCATTTCATCCTGCTTCGCCGCGTCGTACTGGCTACCACTGAACTGCTCGAGATCAAGCAGGCGACAGAGGTTCTTGAAGAAGTGACCTTCAATCGCACCGACCGAGATATGCTGGCCGTCACCGCAGGTGTACAAACCGTACCAGGCGTACTTGCCAGTGAGCACACCATTGTTCGGCTTGGTCTCCTCGCCGGTGGCGAGATACTGGTCGAGGTACAACGACATCAGGTTCAACACACCGTCGGTGATCGACACATCGAGGTAGGAGCCGTTGCCGGTCTTCTCGGCATTCAGCAGCGCAGCAATGATGGACAATGCTGCGTGCATGCCACCACCGGCACTGTCGGCCACCGTAGCGCCGGGAATCGCCGGCTTGCCTTCGGCGTCGCGGCCGCTACAGCCAAGGAAGCCACCCACGGCCAGATAATTGATGTCATGGCCGACCCATTGCGCATAGGGGCCGTCCTGGCCGTAACCGCTGGTCGAGCAATAGACGATCTTCGGATTGACCTTCTTGAGCTCTTCGTAACCGACGCCGAGTCGTGCAGCGACACCGGGACGATAGCTCTCGATGACCACGTCGACACTCTTGGCGAGGCGCAGGATCGCCTGCTTGCCTTCTTCCGATTTCAGGTCGACGCGGATCTTCTGCGTGCCGCGTCCCGCACCATAGGCATGGAACACCGGGTCGATCTGCTTGGCACCCTTGGCGGCAACCGGCGCGACCTTGATGATATTCATGCCGTAGTCGGCAAGGATGCGCGAGGCGCGTGCCGCCGGGCCGACACTGGCCAGGTCGAGTACGTTATAGCCCTTGAGGAATGACATACCGAGCGTCCCTGCTTAGAAGTTGCGCGGCAGGCCGAGGCCGCGCGTGGCGATGATGTTGCGCTGGACTTCCGACGAGCCACCACCAATGGTGTCGATCACGGTATAGGTGTAGCAACTCTCGGAGCGACCCTTGAGCGGCGCATCTTCAGTACGTAGTGCCAACTGAGCGCCGGGACCAACGATATCCATGGTGGTGTCGGCGATACGCCGCGACAGCTCGGTGGCATACAACTTGTAGTGCGAGGCTTCAACGGTTGGCGTCTTGGTGCTATTCAAGGCAGCATCGACAAAGCGCACACCGAGCACACGCGCGACTTCCAGCTCGGTTGTCAGCTGGGCGATCTTCTGACGAATCACTGGATCGTCTTTGAGTGGCTTACCGTCGCGCTTGGCGGTCTTGACGTAATCGCAGAGCAGTTCCATGCGACCGCGGATCGGCGAAAAAGTGAACATCGAAAAACGCTCGATATCGAGTGCCTCGGCGATGTACTGGAAACCTTTGTTGAGATCGCCGACGCGGTAGTCGTCATGCACGAAGACATTGTCGAAGAACACCGCGTTGGTGCGCTCCGCACCCATGGTGTACATCGGATGGATCGTCAGGCCCGGATCATCCATGCGGATCAGGAACAGCGAAATGCCGTGATGCTTCTTCGCATCGGGATCAGTACGTGCACCGACCCAGTACCAGTCGGCGAAGTGCGCCGAGGTGGTGAATACCTTCTGGCCATTGAGCAGCCAGCCATCGTTGTGGCGCACGGCCTTGAGTTTCATGGCCGCAGCGTCAGAACCAGCGCTCGGCTCGGAATAGCCGACAGCGAATTCAATCTTGGCGGCAAGAATCTGCGGCAGGAATTCCTGCTTGAGCTTCTCCGAACCGACGTTGATCAACGTCTTGCCGATAATGCCGACACCCTTGCCGATCTGCGGCGCACCGACGGATGAGAGTTTTTCATTGAGCAGATATTCGTAGAAGCCCGCACCATCCTGACCGCCGTATTGCTTCGGCCAGGTGATGCCCATCCAGCCCTTTTCGGCCAGCTTCTTGGTGAACTCGCGGCGCTCTGGCGTATCGCAGACCTGAGCCATGTTCTCGCGCGTCACGTCCATGTATTTCTGATCGTTGTTCTCCGCGAGAAACGCACCAACCTCACGCAAAAACTGCTGTTCGTCCTTGGAAAATTCAAAGTCCATTGCTCGACTCCATGTATGAATGGCGGAAAAACCCAGAATGTTTTTTATTGTAGAGATCCGCTTCACTCAGCGTCGCAGCCTTGGCGCATCGCAAACGGCCACATTGGTTTCAGATTTGTCCACGGACAGAGGTCGTCGTTAGCAGGCACGAAACAGAGCGGCCTACCCACCGAAACCGTGGGAAGTTCGTAGGTCGGGTTACGCTGCGCCAACCCGACACGCAACCAACCTAACCTAGGTTATTGCCTCTTCCGCGAGAGCGGGCGTTTTACCCTAGCGCCTTGTTCGCCCGAATTGCCGCAATCTTGCCAGCATCATAACCAAGTACATCGCGCAGCACTTCGTCGCTGTGCTGGCCGACGGTCGGCGCCTTGGCCGGCGCCGGCATCTCCTCGCCGACGAACTGCACCGGAAAACCGAGCATGTCGGCGCCGTGCTGCGCATGCGGCAGCACCTTGAAGCGATCCTTGAACTGCGGGTCGTTGACGATATTCTTCGGCGTGTTCACCGGTGCGAGTGGCGTATTGGCCTTGACGCTGAAGTCCAGCCATTCACTCGTCGTGCGGGTCTTGAAGATGTCACGCAGTGCAGCCTGCAACTCGCGGTTGCCGCGCGCATGGTCGGCGAACTTCGAGCCCGGCCATTTCTCGAACAGGTCCATGCGGCCGAGGCCTTCGCAGAAATTTTTCCAGAAGGCCTGCTCGGACGCCATGAACAACACGTGGCCGTCAGATGACGCATACATCTGGTAGCGCACGCCTTCCTTCATGCCGGCGGTGGCCACCGGACGACGCTTGTAGCCGTCGGACTTGTTGCCGGTAACAACATCTTCCGGACGTGCGTAGGCCATGTAGCTTTCGCTGCGGTACCAGTCGAAGGCAGCGGCGGCATCGCTCTGCGCGAGTTCCATGAAGCAGCCTTCGCCCGTTGCGCGCGCGCGGATCACGCCGGCCAGCACGGCCAGGCCACCGAACAGTGGCGCGGCGTTAATGCCGATGCTGACGTGCTCGGGGATGTAGCAAAAACCTTCCTCATCATAAGCAGGCGTCACGGCACCTGACCAGGTATCGTAGGCGATGCCGTGCGACGGCATGTCGCGATAAGGGCCGCTCATGCCGTAGCCAGAAACGGTGCAGAAGACGATTTTCGGATTGATTTTCTTGAGCTCCTCGTAACCCAGCCCGTATTTTGCCAGCGTACCCGGCTTGGAGGCTTCGATAACAACATCGGCATCCTTGACCAGATCGCGGTAGATTTGCTTCGCCTCTTCGAGCTTGAGGTCGAGCGTGATGCTCTTCTTGCCGCGGTTGAGGTGGTAGTGCATCAGCGAGACGCCCTCGATGATCGGCCAGGTCATCTCGCGGATATAGTCGCCAGAAGGCGATTCAACCTTGATAACCTTAGCGCCAAGATCGACGAAAGACGTGGTAATGGCAGCCGGACCGAGAATCGAACTCTCGATGACGCGCAGACCCGCGAGCGGTGGTGGTTGCTGATTCATTTCGGGAAATCTCCTGCGTTTTATGTCAATGGCAATGGCATTACACCGGAAACAGCGTATCGCCACAGGTTGCGTCCACTAAAATAGTCAACGCTGAATCGCTTGGGGTTTTCAGGGGAAGTCTGATCGGGCCGTTTTCATTTCATTTCAGGCCGGAAGCTCGGATAAGTTCCAACGAAAGAAGCATCGTCGCGAATCCGTGAAGACACGGGAAACTGGCGGAAACCCGCAGGAGCGGGGTGCGGGACGCAGGATGAGTTTGTGCGCTACTTTAAATGCGCGAACAGCTTCATGCCAATCTGAGCCGCTACCAGAATAGCGATTATCATGAAAATCCAGAAAAACAGCCCTTTGCCACCACCATCCTTGCCTGAATCACGTGCGGCCGACTGTGCTGAACTCCTGGATGAGTTTGGTTTGCGCTGGGAATTGTCACGAGACAAAGTATCCTTTGACGATGACGGATCGTTCCATGGGCTACTGCCGCCAGTCACAACGGCCTGATCGCCAGCATCCACCATCCGGTGAGCTTCTGTCACACTAATGCCGAGACTCTGCGCCGATTCGATGGCGCGAACCATCTTGTTGCATTCAGCAAGAAACATCAGTTCCTGCGCGACCGGTTGTGGAAAACCCTGGCGTGCACCGTCCCGGGAGTCCATAAACAAACCTTGAATGAGTTTGTCGAGTTCTCGCGTACCCCATATCATGGTAATTTTTTTCAGCAGATTGCCCATTGATTCCAGTGCAGCGATGCACTCGACATCAGGTGCCGGCGATTGCGGTTTTGCTCCCGCGCCTATCGACTCTTGCATGGAAAAAGCCCATGCTTCGCGGCTTTGCCCTTCTGATGGTGTAGTCATATTTTGATGGCCTCCGGCCCGGCTTCACAAAGTGGGTTTCAATCGCCCATTACTCTAACGTAGCAATAATACAACAAAGATGATGTCAATGCGCTAACCAATTATGCAGCTTGCTTGTCAAGCTTTCGGTAATGCAATCCGATACGACATGCACGGATACCCGGCTAGACGGCTGTCTGTGCACCGTCGATGACAACGCCCGATCCAGTCATGAATCGCGCTTCGTCCGAAGCGATGAAAGCGATGGTAGCGGCAATCTCGGCGGGCTGGGCAGGTTCCTGCATCAACGGCACCAGACGGCCGAGCAGGCCGAAATCGGCTTCCGGCGGCGGCATGAATCCCGCAACCAGCGGCGTCATAGTCGAACCCGGGCAGATTGCATTGACACGTACGCCCTTCGAGGCATATTCAACGGCGAGCGCCTTGGTGAACATCAGTACGGCCCCCTTGGTTGCCGAATAAACGGCACCGTAGGGAATGCCGACAAGGGCGGCGACCGAGGCGACGTTGACGATGTTGCCCTTTGTTTCAAGCAGGTGCGGCATGGCAGCGCGGCACAGGAAGAATACGCCATTGATATTGATCGCCATCTGACTGTGCCATTCCGCGTCGGTAATGTCGGGGAAATTGCGGATAAGCAATGTTCCAGCAACGTTGCACAATACATCGAGCTTGCCGAAAGATTGAACGGCAGCAGCCACGGCAGCGTTGCAGGCTTGCACATCGGTCACATCCAGCGTTCGTGCCATGATGTTGAGCCCATCCTTGGCGAGACGTTGCACTTCCTCGGCAAGCAAACTCGCATTGATGTCGCAAGCCAGCACATTGGCGCCTTCGCGCGCCAAGCGTTCAGCCGTCGCCAGACCGATACCCGATGCCGCCCCGGTTACCAGCGCGGTTTTGTCTTTGAACCTTTGCATGGCTACTCTCCCCGAGTTTTTATGGAATCAGGAAAGTTATTTATCAAGTTCGGCAAAATGCACGCCGGTCAACTGTTCCGAAACTTCCCACAGACGTTTAGCGTTAGCCTCATTGAGGCCCGGTTTGTGAATTTTCACCGGGGCCGGCGCGCCGCGCGTTTCGCCGAAGCCGTCAGGGCCGTAGAAGCCGCCGGGCGTCAGGTTCGCCGAGGTGCAGGCATACAGCGTCGGCCAGCCGCCGCTCTCGGCCGACTGGCCGAATAGCGACATTACGGTGTTCAGTGCGGCGGAGATTGCATAATCGGTGAGGTGAAAGCTGCCCAAATTTTTGCGCGAGCGACCGATATTGGTACGCGATACGCCAGGATGCACTGCCAGGCTCAGCAGCGGTAATCCAGCCGCTTTGGCACGGCGCTGCAGCTCGCGGGAAAACAGCAAATTGGCAAGTTTGGTCTGGTTATAGGGGCGCTGCGAGTGATAGCTGTTCGCCATCTGCAGATCGTCCCAGTCGAAGGAGCCGAGCTTGTGCACCAGGCTCGATACCGTCACTACACGCGGTGCGGCACTTTTCAGGAGTAACGGAAAGAGCAGGGCTGTCAACGCGAAGTGGCCAAGATGACCGATGCCGAACGTTAGTTCAAAACCGTCGACTGTCGTGCGCCGCTCGCTGATCGGCTGGATGCCGGCGTTGTTGACCAGAATATCGAGAGGCTCACCGCGTTCGACGAGCCTGGCGGCAAATTCTCGCACCAGCTTGAGGTTGGCAAGATCGAGCGGCAGAAATTCAACTCTGGCATCGGCGCGCAACGCACGGATTTTTTTCAGGGCCTCGGCACCGGCTTGTTCGTTGCGGTCGGCCAGCAGCACCTCGGCGCCATGCTGCGCGAGGCCGCGTGCCGCTTCATAGCCGATACCGCTGGCGGCGCCAGTGACCAAGGCACGTTTGCCGGTCAGGTCGGGAATATCATTTTCAGTCCACTTGGCCATATTCTGACTCGATCACGCTGTTACGCAGTTTGAAAAGAACTGGCACGCGTCTCCGAAGAACCCAGCGCGCCTTGTGGAACGTATGTCGTCAGTGTCCAGCCCCCGGTGCTGGCGGCACGTTATATCCACCCTGTTTGCGCTTCTTCGGCTCGATGCCGGTCAGCTTGGCGAGATTGAGACCAAGAATCTTCGCCTTGTCTTCCTCGGTGACTTGCGCATAGCCCCACTTCTCCTGCAATTCTGCCGGCATGTCGAGATTGATGATGTAGTCGACGACGCGACCAAGATCATCAAAGGGCAGATCGAAGCCCAGCACAATCTTGTCGGCCGGCATCCACTGTAGTGCGGTACCGATGGCATGGTAACCGCGATACGGCGAACGCTGGTACCAGCCGATGATGCCGGACAGGCTCATGTACAGATTGCGATGCTTGCCGCACAGGCCGATCAGCTCTTCAGACTGCGGCCAGCCGGCGTGATAGGCAATGATTTTCAGATCGGGGAAGGCGAGCAGCACGTCGTCGAGTTGGCCAACCTGGCAGTGACTGCTCGGCTGTGGCACGACATAGCTGAAACCGGTATGCACCGTCAGCGGAATGCCAAGCTCGGTCGCCTTCTCGTAGAATGGCCAGAGACGCTTGTCATTGAGCGGGCCGTCATCTTCCGGCGTGTACAGTTTGCACAGCTTGGCGCCTTTTTCCTTAACCAGATATTCGAGTTCCCAGTTCGCGTGCTTAATGCCACGCCTGATCACCGGACCGACGTTGGCTTCCAAGAGCATGCGCTCAGGATAAGGCGCAATCTGTTGCATCATGAAGCCGTTGGTCGACAGGGACACCACGCCACCGGTCACATCCATCATCGGCTCACGCAGACAGAAGGCAACGTCCACATCGGTCTTGTCCATATACTTGATGAGTTCGCTGGCGATCGGATGCGGCCACTCGCCGGTCAGATCGCGACCTGACCAGGCGCGCATCACGCCATCGACGCTACCCCACCAGCGCTGTACGTCGGGATAATAGGCAATCTCCGACATGGTTTGCGGGTTCATGAAATGGAACTCGGTCATCGCAATGAAATAATCCTTGGCGGTCTTGCTCATGCTGGTCGCTCCTCTATCCGTGGTTATTGAAGTATGGGGTGCGGCGCATGGCGGGATGGTGTCAAGAATGAACTCTTGAAAACACGATCCGCGCAGCGGCACTTTGCGGCAAACGTCGATTCTAGTGTAAATTCCCGGGCCGCGCTCAGGCAAGCGTACCCGGTCAGCCGTGCAGCATGCCTTTACTCCCGCAGCATATCTGCCGGACCGGCATGGTATGATCGCCAATCGAATTGCCGAATGATAGAGGTTCGCTTGTGAGACACCGCTTCCTGTCCATTCTGACCCTGCTGCTCATATTCACGGCGCCCTCCGTGTGGGCGAAAAACTACGCTTTGCTGATTGGCAACTCCAATTACAGCATCGGCCATCTCGACAACCCTGCCAACGATGCGCAGGATCTGGCGAATACTTTGCGCGCCATCGGGTTTGAAACGACTATCCGGCTGAATCAGGATGGCGAAGGGATGAAAAACACCATTCGCGAATTCGGCGAGAAACTCAAGAACAACGACGGTATCGCCCTGTTCTTTTTTGCCGGACATGGCATTCAGGCCAATGGCGAAAACTATTTGCTGCCCGTCGGCTTCCCTTTCCGCAACGAGCAGGAAGTTGAAAAAAACGCCGTGCCGGCCAACATGGTGCTGCGTTATATGGAAGACTCGAAAAACCGGGTCAATCTGGTCGTACTCGATGCCTGCCGCAACAACCCGTTCATCAAGACGCGGACGTTGAAGGTTCGCGGCCTTGCGCCCATGGATGCGCCAAGCGGAACTCTGGTCGCCTTCTCAACGGCGCCGGGAACCGAAGCCAGTGACGGCGCCGGACGCAACGGCCTGTATACCAAACACCTGATGGCCAACCTCAAGGTTCCCGGCATGACCGTCGAGCAGGTATTCAAGCGTACCCGTGAAGGCGTCGAGATCGAATCCGAAAAAGAAATCGGCCGCAAGCAATCGCCGCGCGAGGAAAGCAGCCTGAAAGGCAGCGACGTCTATTTCATCCAGCCACTCGCCGCAGCAAAACCGGGCAGCGCGGCAACACCAGAGCAATATGAGTTAGCCTACTGGAACTCCATTGCCAGCAGCAGTAACAGCGCGGATTTTGAATCTTATTTGAGCCAGTATCCGCAAGGAAAGTTCGTCGAGCTCGCCCGCAACAAACTGCAGGCGACAAAGTCGCCACAGAGTGGCAGGAACGAGTCGCGTGCCATGGGTGATGGATCTGCCGCACCCTCGTACGCAACCTCTCGTCCAGCCACTGTTGTTGCATCGGCCAGACCCGGCAAGGTCTTTAGCAGTCCGGGCAACTTCAGTTTCGAGGACGATCAGGAAGGGACTGTCAAGGCTGCCGAATTCCTTTCGATCTCCTGTCGCGATATCCTCAAGAACAAGCGAATCAGGTTGTCCCTCGAAGACAAGAGCCGTCAGGGTGCGGCTTTTCGCCGGGCGCTGGAGCAAACCCTGCTCTCGACCGGTGTGCGTATTGCTGCCTCCGGCGGAGCTGCCGATCTGATCATCAAGGGTGTTATCGAAACCACCAGCGGAGTCAACCAGGTATTGCGTATCGGCGAGATCGATCTGCAGGCGGACTTCACCCTGACCTCGACAAACGGAAAAACCCTGTCCATGGCATCGGCTTCCGGCGGCGCTTACACAGGTAGCAACTCCCAGAATGCGGCTCGCGGCGTATGGGAAGAAAAGAGCGAGGAAATCGTTGGAAAATTGCTGAAGGATTACTGCTCCGGCAAGTAATCATCCGACATATGACGACCTATCTGGTCCGTGGAGAAACAACATGAAAACAAAATTTACGATCGCAGCTCTTTCCTTGTCTCTGGCGATCTTCGCCGGTTCTGCAATGGCTTTCGACGATGGCCCGGCGCCATCCGGTAGCGCATCGGACGAAGCCAACAGGATGGCCGACAAGGCCATGTACAAACCCGTGGAATATGTCAACGCCAGCAAACAAGGTCCCGCCCTGATCGTTCTGCCTGGCGACATCAAGAGCAGTAACGCCACCTTTACCCAGAAAATCAGCTCCAACAATATTGCCGACTTTGCCGAACTCGAACTGGGACAAGCCAACTTCAAGGTTCTTGAGCGTTCCGAACTGGGCCCGCTGCTCAATGAAGTGCAATTGGCCTATGCCATGGGGGACCCGAAGGAAGCCGCCAAGACCTTCAAGAAGGGCAGGCTCAAGACAACCAAATGGCTGGTCAAGTTCGATGTGCTCAAGGCCGAGCCAGTGGCCAAGGCGCAGCGCGGCGTTGATGGTCAGGCGATCGGCAGTATTTTCGGCGCCCTGATCGGCGGCACCGGAGGTTCAATTGCCCATACTGTGGGCGGCTCGGTCAGAACTTCCGAATCCGCAGGCATCTGGATCATCGGTCTGCGCTACAAGATCATCGACGCCGCGACGACAGAGCAAAAGGCGACCGGCTATGTTGAGGACAAGATGGAAATTGGCGCCAAGTCTTCGTCTGTCCTCGGCATGTCCCAGGGCGAGCAGGGCGAGGTTACCCTCGACACCATGGTGCAACGCCTCGTCCAGGCATGCGTGGCGCAGATTGACGCGAAATACAAAGGCAGCCGCTGAGCGGCTCCTTCGCGCAGCATCACGATACGAAAGTGCGTCCGGCAGCGCGATCCTTCCCTGGCGTGGCCTGATGCGAGGATGCGGAGTCCGCACCGGAACTGCGCCTGAAACTAGGCTATGATGCGCCATCCGCCACGGCGCATCAGCTGCGCAGCATTCCCATCTTCACAATAGACGGAAACATGGGCTCAGAAAAAAACCCGGAAATCGAATATCTGCGGGCGCTTGCCGTAGTCCTGCTGGTCATGAGCCACCTGCCGGAATTGTTGCCATTCCACAAGGCAACATTTACATATATTCATTACACATACGTACCTTGGACCGGCGTGGACCTGTTCTTCTGCATCTCCGGCTATGTCGTCAGCAAAAGCCTCGTCGAATTTCTCGATACGCACAAGGCCGAGGGAAACTTCTGGCTTGCCGCCCAGTGCTTCTGGATTCGCCGCATGTACCGGCTCATTCCTTCTTCCTGGACATGGCTTTTTATCGGCATCCTGTGTTCGGTGTTCTTCAATCAGACAGGGGTCTTCAACAGTTGGTGGCAGAATCTGCGCAGCGCCAGCGCCATCCTGACCTTTTCAGGCAACCTCGCCAACCAATACAACCAGTTGCTGGCCCCCAACGACGTCTACTGGAGTCTGGCGCTTGAAGAACAATTCTATTTCGTCTTCCCGCTCTTTCTGCTGGTTATTTCCGGCGCATGGCGCTGGCGAATTCTGCTGGCACTCATTGCCATCCAGTTCTTCATCAACCGGAACCCCTTCGGCACGCCCTTCTCGGCCATGGCCTGGTCTTTCCGGGTCGACCCGATCATGTGGGGGGCGTTGATTTACATATTTTCAAAATCCTCACATTTCTCGCTGTTTGAGCCAACCTTCCTGAAATATTCCCGACTATTGGCGCTGGCACTCAATAGCCTGCTGATCTATCTGCTGGGAGCCATTCCGGCACAATTGATCACCATGCCCATGGCGCACGGCCTGGTTTCCCTGGTTGCAGCCATTTTTGTTCTCATGGCCGTATACCAGTCGAACTATGTTCTTAATATCCCCGGTTTCTCCGGCATCCTGACCTGGCTCGGCGCCAGATCCTATGCCATTTATCTGATCCACATGCCGGTCTATCGCATGACTGTCGAAGGCTATTCGAGGTATGCCTTGAAAACTGGTCATCCATTCAATGCGTTCTATACCCTGCCGATGATTTTGACTGCAACGTTACTCATTCTCCTGCTTGCGGAACTTAACTTCCGACTGATCGAGAATCCGTTACGCAAGCGCGGTATCGCGCTGTCAAACAATCGCCTGAACATCTGGCGCAACAATTGTGATAACCAGACTGCGGTTCAAAACTCATAAGGTCAGAGTATGAACACCGAAAGAAATATAGAGATTGAATATCTGCGCGGGATTGCTGTGATCATGGCAGCCTTGAGTCATTTGCCGGTGCTGCTACCCTTTCACAGTAACGATCTGATGCATATATTTTCCGTATATATCCCGTGGACTGGTGTAGATCTATTCTTCTGCATTTCCGGCTATGTGGTGAGCATGAGCTTTGTCGGCTTTCTCGACAAGCACAAGGCCGAGGGAAATTTTTGGCTCGCCGCCCAGTGCTTCTGGATTCGCCGGATTTTCCGGCTACTGCCTTCAGCTTGGACTTGGATGATCATCGGAATACTGCTGGCACTATTCTTCAACAGTACTGGCACGTTCAATACACTGCATCAGAACACGCGCAGCATCACAGCTATCCTGACCTTTTCCGGGAATTTTGCCAACCTGTTTGGCATGCTACTGACGCCGAACGATATCTACTGGAGTCTGGCACTTGAAGAGCAGTTCTACCTGTTGTTCCCGCTGTTTCTGCTGATCACGCCGATTGACTGGCGCTGGCGAATATTATTGGCGCTCATATCATTGCAGTTCTTCATCGACAGAAACCCGTTTGACACTCCCTTCACGGGCATGGCTTGGGCCGTCCGGCTTGATGCAATGATGTGGGGTATCCTGATTTTCCTGTTCTCCAAATCCAGGCAATATCGCCTGTTTGAGCCAGTCTTCCTGAAACAGTCTAGATTGAGATCGCTGTCCCTCAATGTTTTATTGTTCTATCTGCTTGGCGCGATTCCGACCCAGTTGATTGCGATGCCGATCGCAGTCGGGCTCATCGCAATCGTTTCGGCCATACTGGTCTTGATGTCCTCATACCAAGCCAAGTACATCTGTGACATTCCGTTCGCATCCGGATTTCTGCAGTGGATCGGCACCAGATCCTATGCCATATATCTGGCGCACATGCCGTCTTATCGAATAAGTTATGAGGCATGGACAAGATACGCCAAAAGCATCAACCACCCGCTGGACTCCACCTATACTCCGTGGATGATTCTGACCGCCTTCCTGTTGATCGCCGTGCTGGCCGAGCTTAATTTCAGGTTCCTCGAAAATCCGCTTCGCCAATTCGGCATAGAGTTATCTGCCAAGCGACTGAAGCGACTTCGTGGCATTAACGCCGGTCAACCCGGATAGCAGGCATTCACATCTGCACGTAACACACCATGATTCTTGAAACCGTATAATGGATATCATAGTTTCATCTGGATTCGTGTAGTGTTGCGATAGAACAAAAGTAATAACATTTGCGGGCTCAGTTTGCTCGTTTCGTGGAAACGAAAACAGTTTGTGTAAATTTTTGAAAGCAAGCCTTAAGAAATGCGATTCCTTCTTTATTCCGCCATAGGCGAGGATTTGATTGCCAGCCACTTTGGAGCGACCGAGTACAGTTACTTTTTTGTATTGAAGGGCTTTCAGGAAGTATTGACCGAACTCGGCTCGGTCAGCATCATTCGCGATCCGCATCTGGAAGTTGATGCAATTTATGAAGCATGCAGGGAGCGCGGGGAGGACTGTGTCTTTCTGTCTTTCTCACCACCACACACAACACTGGTCGACCTGAAATGCCCGACCATTTCGGTGTTTGCCTGGGAATACAGCAATATCCCAACCGAAACCTGGGATGACAACCCCCGGAACGATTGGCGTTATGTCTTTTCCAGACATGGCCGTGCAATTGCCCTGTCCTCCTACACGGCCAACGCGGTGCGCGATGCCATGGGGAGCGATTTCCCGATCGCGGCAATTCCAGTTCCCGTGTGGGACCGTTATTTTGCAGCAGGTCGCGCACGAAAAGATGGCGGGAAAATATACGATCTGGAGGTTCTCGACGCAATCATCGACAGTAGGAATTACGATCTTTCAAGATTCAGAACGGTCACCGACCTTCATACATCATCGCCAACATCCATGCCCAGCCACCTTCATCTGGATGGGGTTGTTTTTACCACAGTATTTTGTCCGATGGATGGCCGAAAAAACTGGCAAGACATCATCACGGCCTTCTGTCATGCATTCCACGACAGAGAGGATGTAACCCTACTTTTTAAAATGGCGCATCACGAAAAATGGACATTTTTTGGCCCGATGTTTAGTCTCTTTTCCGAGCTGGCGCCATTTAAGTGCAGAGTAGTCGCCTTGAATGGCCTTCTTGACCAGGCTGGCTACACAAATCTGATTGCGGCGACGGATTTTTACATCAATGCATCCCATTGCGAGGGGTTATGTCTGCCATTGATGGAGTTCATGTCCTACGGCAAACCCGTCATTGCTCCCTGCCATACGGCCATGCGGGATTACATTGACGGCGATTGCGCACTGATCACGGGGGCCAGCCTTGAATGCAATGTCTGGCCGCAAGACCCGCGACTCCTGTTTAAAACACTACGCTATAGACCCGATTGGGAATCACTCTTTGAAGCTTATCGTGAAGGATATCGCATTACAAAAGAGGACCCGGCAAGATATGCAAGCATGGCCAGGCACGCCATCGCCAAGCAAATGAAGCACTGTTCAAAAGCCGTTGTAAAAAGACAACTGGCTTCTTTTTTTAATCTGCCAATCGATGATCATGGTGGATGATCGAAGTATTTTCATTGCCTTCATTGGATTCTGACAACCTTCATATTTGCGGCCTCACATGATTTTCATCATTTATTCAGATACGACTGCAGCCACCATCGAGAATAAACTCGGCTTGCCGGAGTACAGCTATTATTTCGTATTGAGAGAGTATCAACCGGTCCTCGAACAAATCGGGAAGGTGATCGTCGTTGCAGATCCAGCCACTGAAGTCGATGCGATTTTTGCCGAATGCGAGTCCAGAAAGGAGCAGTGTGTGTTTCTTTCGTTCTCTCCTCCCGACAAAACCCTTCTCAATCTCAAATGCCCGACGATTCCGGTGCTCGCCTCGGAATTCAATTCGATACCAAACGAGGTATGGAACAACGACCCGCTTAACGATTGGCGCAACAGCTTCGGAAAACTGGGCTGGGCAATCACACATTCAACATTTGCCGTCAATGTCATCAAGGCGGCAATGGGAGAAGATTTTCCGATCGTATCGATCCCTGCACCCGTCTGGGATCGTTTTGACCGAATTCGACAAACAACCCCTCATGTGAAAAATTTCGCGAAAACCCGGCTGATGGTCACGGGTGATGTATTCGACAGCAGAACGACTGATTTATCGGTCTATGCACCGAGCCTGCCTTCCAAGCCTGCGCCGGTCGCTGAAAAGTCCGTTGTCCAGGACAACCTTCAAGAAAAAACAGCCTGCGATGACACAACAACCGCACATGTCAAATAACATGGATCAGAACCAGCCCATATCGAATGATGCGCCGCTGCCCGGGAAAACCCTACTGGATATAGATGGCGTTGTTTATACAACGGTATTCAACCCTTATGACGGTCGCAAGAACTGGATCGACATGCTCAGCACCTTCTGCTGGGCTTTCCGTGATATCGAAGATGCCACCCTTGTCCTGAAATTGACACACCGTGACAACTCCATTGCCATGCTAGCCTTCAAGGAATGTCTCTACAGGTTAACGCCCTTCAAATGCCGGGTCGTCGCCATACAGGGGTTCCTCAGCGACGCTGATTATGAACGGCTGGCAGCAGTCACGACCTATTGCCTGAACGTTTCCCATGGCGAAGGCCAGTGCTTGCCTCTGATGGAATTCATGTCGTACGGCATTCCCGCAGTAAGTCCCCGGCATACAGGAATGACTGACTACATCGATGAGAGCGTGGCTTTTGTTCCGCATGCAACACTCGAGCCAACCCGCTGGCCTACCGACGATGTCCGCAATACCTATCGCACCAAACGCTATCGCCTCGATTGGGAGTCCATTGTGAATGCCCTGCTGGAAAGTTATCGGGTAGCCAAAGAGGAACCCGAAAAATATGCGGCAATGTCCAAAGCCTCGGCCATCCGTCTCAAGCAGCACTGCTCCCGTGCTGTCGTCCAGGAAAAATTGCGTGATTTTGTCTCCATTGACCGGCGCGTTTTCCGCTCATTTCCTGACAATACAAAACCATGATGCTTAATTTTTTCCACCGGCTGTTCGTGTCGCCGGCGATCATGATGCTCCCTGCATCTGGATCTGGATCCGGATCACAGGCAGAGGAAAGCGAATGGCCTGAAGGGTACGATCCAACGCATTTCGACGCCTTCATGAGCGGCTGGTTTCAGGATGAAACCAACGAATTGCTTGAGGGTTTTCCAATTGCCCCAGAAGATACGGTTCTCGACGTCGGTTGCGGCGAGGCACCGTTCATCTACTTTTGTGCCCTGCGTGGTGCCGAGGTGATCTGTGCCGATATCGATGCAGAGAAGGTTGCCTTCATCGAGCAATCGCTGCGCAAAACACCGGCAAGAGCAATTCGCTCCATCGTCAGCGATGCCAACCCTCTGCCGCTGCCAAGCGAGACAGTCACGAAGATCATCGCCATGGAAGTTCTTGAACATGTCGATGACCCGCAGCAATTCATGCGGGAATTGCTGCGGGTCGGTCGCCCCGGGGCACAGTATCTGATCACCGTACCCGATCGCAGATCGGAGATGCTGCAAAAAGATCTGGTGCCCCCGGTTTACTTCCAGAAACCCAATCATGTGCGTATTTTTGAGCGTGACGAGTTCGAAAAATTGATCACTGATACTGGCTTGATCATTGAGCGACGGGCCTATTACGGGTTTTTCTGGTCAATATGGTGGGTCATGTTCTGGGCCTGCAAACATGATATTAATGCGCCATGGCACCCCGTACTCAAGCAGTGGATGAAAACTTGGGATATCTTGCTGCATCTACCAAAAGGCCAGAACATCAAGAAGACGCTCGATAAATTTCTGCCCAAAAGCCAAGCCATCATCGCACGCAAGCCAACCTAAGCGGAGCAGAAAGCCCTCACAAATGAATAATTCTGATCACACTTCAACCAGTGAGGTAGAGGCCACTTCTGCGCCCCAATATGCGGAGCTGCCGATGCCTGCTGCGGCACCGATCGAACCGCATGACCCGCACTGGTGTGGGCTCGCGGACTCGGTACAAAGTGGCTGGTTTTTGCAGGAAACCGATGAAGTCCTGCGCGGCTTCCGCATCGAGCGCGACGACATCGTCCTTGATGTCGGCTGCGGTAACGGCGGCGCAACCATGTTTGCTGCCAACCGTGGAGCGCACATCCTCTGTTCCGACGTCAACCCAGGCAGGGTCAATGAGCTTGTTCAGCGCATTCTTGCCGATACTCCGTCCCAGTCCTGCAGGGGGCTGGTGTGCGATTCCACTCCTTTACCACTACCAGATGCTTGCGTCACAAAAGTCATGATCTTGGAGGTGCTTGAGCATGTGGATGATCCCGCTGCCGTCGTACGGGAGTTATATCGCGTCGGCAAACCTGGTGCGCAATATCTGATCACCGTACCCGATCCAGTCAGCGAGGAATTGCAGAAAGAGTTCGCACCGGCGAGCTGTTTTGAAAAACCCAATCACATCCATATCTTTCAGCGGGAAGAGTTTGCAAAGTTGGTTACGGATGCCGGATTAGTGATCGAACACAAGCATGCCCACGGATTTTTCTGGGCTTTCTGGATGTGTCTGTTCTGGGCAAGTGAGCAGGACTTGGCCCCTCCCTGGCATCCCCTTTTGACAAGCTGGACGCAAACATGGGGCATCCTGCTCAGCATGCCGGAAGGCCATCGTATCAAAAAAGTTCTCGATGAGTTCATGCCGAAGACACAGGCAATCATTGCTCGCAAACCATTCTGAATCTGCAAAATGACGACCCACACCACTTCACCTTTCCAGGATAACAATCCGGAATGAAACGGCTATTCCTTACCGGCGAAACCGGCTTTGTAGGGAAAGCGTTTGTCGCAGCGGCGGATATTATTCGTGCCGCTGGATGGGAACTCATCCCCGCCAGCACAACATACAACCTGCTCGATCCGGCATCGCTGGATCGCGTATTGCACGATGCGCGTGCCGACGGCATCATCCATCTGGCAGGACAATCCTTTGTTCCGGAGGCCATCAAAAATCCGGAACAGACCATGATGGTCAATTTTGTCGGAACCCTGAACCTGCTTCAAGCCATGAAACGGAATGGTTTTTGTGGGGATTTTCTGTATGTAAGTTCCAGCGACGTTTACGGCCCCGTTCCTGTTGAAGCATTGCCCATTCTGGAAACTTGCCCGGCAAGTCCACACAACCCCTATGCCGTGAGCAAGGCGGCTGCGGAGCTGCTCTGTTACCAATGGAGTTGCATTGAACCATGGCGCATCATCATCGCCCGACCATTCAATCATATCGGTCCGGGGCAGCGCATCGATTTTATAATTCCCTCGATCGCCGTGGCAATTGCCAGAATC